>ERZ824978.3876-NODE-3876-length-10620-cov-16.251491_pt1 | contig 10620 bp, 7 predicted proteins | sample MGYA00519860_ERZ824978 | MGnify/ENA primary metagenome ERZ824978 (study PRJEB31778, sample SAMEA3449184) | human gut metagenome | biome: human gut; feature: human-associated habitat; material: faeces | place: United Kingdom | collected 2010/2012 ... | reverse complement strand
ACGCAGGCGGCGGCCACCATGGTCTTGCCGCTGCCCACGTCGCCCTGACACAGCCGGTTCATGGGCCGCGAGGAGGTCATATCCCCCACCGCGTCGCCGATGGCGCGGCGCTGGGCGTCCGTCAGTGGGAAGGGCAGCGCGTCATAGAAGGGCTGCATGTCGGCGGCACGGCACATCGGGCCCGCCACGTCCACCCGCCGGGAGCGCAGCAAATGCAGCCCGCAGGTGACAAGAAACAGCTCCTCGAACACCAGCCGCCGGTGAGCCTGGGCCAGTGCCTCGAAGCTGGCGGGAAAGTGGATGTTCTCATAGGCGTAGTTGACATAACACAGCTGATGGGTCATGCGCACTGCATCCGGCAGCACGTCCGGCAGCAGTTCCCGGCACGCGTCCAGCCCCTGCCGCACCGCCTTTTGCAGCAGCAGCTGGCTGACGCCCCTGGTCAGCGGATACACCGGCATGATACGGCCCGTCAGCTGGTGCTGCCCGTCCGGCTCCATCAGGGGATTCACCATCTGGCGGCGCAGGCGGTTGCCCTCCACCTTGCCGCAGAACACGAAGCTGTCGCCGGCGCGAAGGCTCTGGCGGTACGCCTGATTGAAAAAGGTCACGTCCAGCGTGCCGGTTTCGTCCACCGCCCGCACCTTCACCACCGTGCGTCCGCCGGGGATGCGGCGGCTGGTGGGGACGGCGGCGATCATGGCCCGGCAGCAGGCCGTCTCCCCCACAGGAAGCTCCGCAATGGGATAGATGACGCTGCGGTCCTCATAGCGGCGGGGGAAGAAGCCGATCAGATCCCGCAAAGTACGGACGCCCAGCTTTTCCAGCGCCTTGGCTCGTGTCTCGCCGATACCCTTGATGTAGCGCACATTGGTGTTCAGGTCTGCCATCCTCCCGCCTCCCTTTTCTTATTTTTCCCCATTATACCAGTTTTCCGCCGGGAATACAATCGAAAAGAAACCTGTCCCGACGGTTGCACCGGAAGCGGGAATCGATTATAATAGAGCCACCTGACAATAACATCGGAAAGGAGCCGCTTCTATGGCCGAAAAACGCAGTATTTGTCTCATCAACGATTCCTTCCCGCCGGTGATCGACGGCGTGGCCAACGCCGTCACCAACTACGCCACCGTCATCCAAAAGGGCTACGGCGACGCCACGGTGGTGACGCCCTATTACCCCGACGCCGACGACAGCGCCTACCCCTTCCCGGTGCTGCGCTATCCCAGCATCGACATGACGAAGCTGGTGGGCTACCGGGCGGGCTTCCCCCTGTCTCCGGAGCTGATGGAGCAGGTGGAGGGCCGTCACATTGACCTGATCCACAGCCACTGTCCTGTCACCTCCACGGTGCTGGCCCGGATGCTGCGGCAGCGGCTGCATGTGCCGCTGGTGTTCACCTATCACACCAAATTCGATATCGACATCGCCAACGCCATCCACAGCAAGCGGTTGCAGGAGGCCTCCATCAAGCTGCTGGTGGAGAACATCTCCGCCTGTGACGAGGTGTGGACGGTCAGCCACGGCGCGGGAGAGAACCTCCGCTCGCTGGGCTATCAGGGGGAGTATATCGTCATGCCCAACGGCGTGGACTTCCCCGCCGGACGGCTGCCGGAGGAAAGGGTGCGCGCCGTGGGCGAGGGCATTGACCTGCCGGACGGTGTGCCGCTGCTGCTGTTCGTGGGCCGCATGATGTGGTACAAGGGTCTGCGGATCATTCTGGACGCCCTGAAGCAGCTGAAGGACGAGGGCCGGGACTTCCGCATGGTGTTCGTGGGCAAGGGCACCGACGGCGACGCCATCCGGGCCTACGCCGAGGAGCTGGCGCTCTGCGACAAGGTATTCTTTCTGGCGCCCTGCTATGACCGGGAGATCATCCGGGCGTGGTATTGCCGCGCCGACCTGTTCCTGTTCCCCTCCACCTTTGACACCAACGGCCTTGTGGTGCGCGAGGCGGCGGCCTGCGGCCTTGCCAGCGTGCTGATCGCCGGAAGCTGCGCCGCCGAGGACGTGACCGACGGACAGAACGGCTTTTTCATCGAGGAAAACGCCGATTCCATGGCGGCCATGCTGCGCCGTCTGCTGCCCCAGCGGGAGCTGATGCGGCAGGTAGGCGAGAACGCGCAAAAGGAAATTTATATTTCGTGGGAGGACTCCATTGCCAACGCCTGCCGCCGGTATGAGGTGGTGCTGGACAACTTCCACCGCGGCCTCTACCCGGCCCACGATACCCGGATGGACGATCTGCTGCGGGGCACGGCGGAGTCGCTGGACGCCATCAACCGCATCCGCGCCATTCCCCAGCAGCTGCGCTCCGCCATGGACGAGGACGTGCGCCAGTGGCACGACGAGGTGCAGGAAAACCGTCTGCGGGCACAGGAAAATCGCCAGAAGCTGCAGGAAAAGCTGACGCAGCTGCGCCAGCGGATCGACCGGTATCTGTAAAAAAACTTGCGGTATGGCCCGCGTTATGATACCATAAAGATATCCCACCCGTTTTCGGGCATTGAAACAAAGGAATCTGCATCATATGAATATAAAAATTTCCGCAGACAGCACCTGCGACCTGTCCCCCGAGCTGGTAGAGCGCTACCGCATCGGCATCGCGCCGCTGTACATCGTCCGGGACGGCGAATCGCTGGTGGACGGCGTGGATATCACACCCGACGAGATCTACGACCATGTGGCCAAGGGCGGCAGCATGTGCTCCACGGCGGCGGTGTCGGTGTACGACTATGAGGAGTTCTTCCGCAAGGAGCTGGAGAGCGCCGACGCGGTGGTACATTTCCACATCTCCGGTGACATGTCCGCCTGCTACCAGAACGCCTGCATCGCGGCGGCGGAGGTGGGCAATGTCTATCCTGTGGACGCCCGCAATCTCTCTACCGGCATCGGTCTGCTGGTGCTGGAGGCGGCGGAGCTGGCTCAAAATGGCCAGCTGACCGCCCAGGAGATCCAGCAGCGGATGGAGCAGCGGCGTGAGCTGCTGGACGTGAGCTTTCTGGTGGAGCAGTTGGGCTATCTCCGCAAGGGCGGCCGGTGCTCCAGCGTGGCGGCGCTGGGCGCCAACATGCTGTCTCTGCGGCCTTGCATTCAGGTGAAGGACGGCAAGATGGGCGTGGGCAAAAAGTACCGGGGCGCCTATCAGAAGTGTTTGCTGCAATACGTGAAGGACCGGCTGGAGGGCCGGGATGATATCGATCTCCGCCGCATTTTTATCACCGAGTCCGGCGGCTTCACTCCGAAGGAGGTAGCCGAGGTGGAGGCGGCGGTACGGAGCTATCAGCCCTTTGAGGAGGTGCTGCACACCCGTGCCGGCTGCACGGTATCCAGCCACTGCGGCCCCAGAACGCTGGGTATCCTGTATTTCCACACGAAGTAAAAAGAAAGGACGCTAACGGCGTCCTTCCTTTTTACTGACAAGAAGCGCCGCCCCATCGGGGCGGCGCTTCTTGTTTGTTCAGATTTATTCCAAGCCTAACCGGAACCGTTCAATCATCTCCGCCGTCAGGCTCACGTCGTTCTCCCGGTTGGGGATCTCGTCACGGCGCAGCCACATGCCCTCGCACAGCTCGTTGTGGTCGAGGGTGATGGCCGGGTCGCCGTCCAGCTCGCAGTAAAAGCCGGTCAGCAGCGTGTCGGTAAAGGCCCAGGGCTGGTTCTTATAGTACCGCAGATTCTTCACCTTCACGCCCACCTCCTCCATCACCTCCCGGTGAACGGTGTCCTCCAGCGTCTCGCCGATCTCCACAAATCCGGCGATGAGGGCGTAGCCCCGGAAGGGACGGTTGGCGTAGCGAGTCAGCAGCAGCTGATCCCCGTGGGTGACGGCCACGATGACGGCGGGGCAGATCTTGGGATACTCGATCTGGCCGCATTCCGGACAGACCATGGCCCGCTCTACGTCGCTGGGCTTCGTCTTGTGGCCGCAGCGTCCGCAGTACTGCCGCGCGCCGTACCACCGGTGCAGCTGTACGGCGGTAATGGCGGCGAAGGCCACCTCCATGGGCCGCACGGCGCGGATACCACCCACGTCCACATACTCCGTGCCCTCCGGCGCGCTGTCCGGTGTGCGGGCCAGATAGCAGTCCACGCCGTCCAGCGAGAACACATGCAGCGCGTCCGCCGTGGGGACGCCGTTGCCAAACCGGGGCAGCGCCCACTCCTCGCCACGGCGCCGCAGCAGCACCTTGCCCTTGCGGACGCACAGGGCGATATCGTTGGCGTCGGGCTTGCCGATCACGTACGTCCGGTCGAACCGGTGGGGCGCGATATCCTGTATCATAAAACGATCCCTCTTTCGTGTTTTTTCCTTTGATGGTATCATATCCCACCGCAAAAAGCAACCTTGCGGCACAGGCGGCGGCGTGCTATACTGGGAACACCATTGGAAAGGGGGACTTTGTCATGACGAAACAGGAGCTGCTGCAAAAGGCGGACAGTCTGCCGCTGTCCCCCGGCGTATATATCATGATGGACAAGACCGGGCTGGTCATTTACGTGGGCAAGGCCAAGAAGCTGAAAAACCGCGTTAGCCAGTACTTCCAGTCCGGCAGCGGCCACAACGAAAAGACCCGGATGATGGTGTCGCAGGTGGATCACTTTGATACCATCGTGGTGCGCACGGAGTTCGAGGCGCTGATTCTGGAGAACTCCCTCATCAAGCGGCACCAGCCCCGGTACAACATTCTGCTGAAGGACGACAAGGGCTATCCCTTTGTGCGGCTCAATGAGAAAGCGCCCTATCCCCGGTTCACGCTGGTGAACAAGCCGGAGGAGGACGGAGCCCGGTATTTCGGCCCCTTTGGCGGGCGGCACGAGACGCGGGCGGCCTTGCAGGCGGTATGCGCCGCGCTGAAGCTGCCCACCTGCAACCGCCAGTTCCCCCGGGACATCGGCAAGGAGCGGCCGTGCCTGAATCACCACATCGGGAAATGCGACGGCTTCTGCTCTCCCGACGGTCCCGGTCAGGCGGAGTATCACTCCCGGATGGCCCAGGCGGCGGAGCTGCTGGGCGGCAAGCTGCGGCAGGTGACGGCAGGGCTGCGGCAGGAGATGGAGATGGCGGCAGAAGCGCTGGAATTTGAAAAGGCGGCGGCCCTCCGTGACCGGATGCAGGCCCTGCAGGTGCTGGGCAAGCAGCAGCAGGTCATCGCCGGGGTGTGCGCCGATACGGACGTGTGGGGCGTATACATCGGGCCGGTACGGTGCGGCGCGGCGGTGCTGCACATTGAAAACGGCGACCTGCTGGGCCGCCAGATCGAAATTTTTCCCACCGCCGCCGATCAGGCGGAGAGCGAGGTGCTGTCCGCCGTGCTGAGCCAGTACTATCTGGACAAGGCGGTGCTGCCGCGGGAGATATTGCTGCCGTGCCTGTTTGACGGCAGCGAGACCTTTGCCGCCCTGCTGACGGGGCAGGCGGGCCATAAGGTGACCGTCAAAGCGCCCCAGCGGGGCGAGCGCTCCCAGTTGGTGGACATGGCGGCGCAGAACGCCAAGGAGGAGGTAGAGCGCATCACCACCGAGTCGGAGCGGCTGTCTAGGACATTGACAGATTTGCAGACACTGGCGCGGTTGCCCCAAACGCCCCGACGGATGGAGAGCTACGATATCTCCAATCTGGGCAGTGACGACATGGTGGCCTCCATGGTGGTGTTCGTGGACGGCAAGCCCCTGAAGCGGGACTACCGCAAGTTCGCCATCAAGACGCTGACCGGCCCCGACGACTACGCCGCCATGCAGGAGGTGCTGGAGCGGCGGTTCGCCCATCGGGACGATGAAAAATTCCCGCCCTTGCCCGACCTGCTGCTGATCGACGGCGGCTTGGGTCACGTTCACGCGGCGCTGGCGGCGGAACGGGCGGCGGGGGTAGCCATCCCCATTCTGGGCATGGTGAAGGACGACCGCCACCGGACGAGGGCGCTTGTCACGGTGGAGGGCGCGGAGCTGGGCATCCAGCAGTCGCCCCATATCTTCACCATGATCGGCCGCATTCAGGAGGAGGTGCACCGGTTCGCCATCACCTTCCAGCGGCAGAAGCACAAAAAGCGCACCTATCGGGGCAAGCTGGACGGCATTCCCGGCGTGGGCGAAGTGAGAAAGCAGGCGCTCCTCAAGCGCTTCGGCACGGTAAAGGCCATCGAGGGCGCGTCACTGGACGATCTGCGGAAGGCGCTGCCCGCTCCCGCGGCGCAGGCGGTATACGAGCATCTGCATCCGGAGACGGAGAAAAAAGAGGACTGATAGAAAGTCAGTCCTCTTTTTTCGTCATTTTTCTTCCCCGATTTCTTGTGTTGCGGTTTGGGATGTGGTATAATATCTTGATTAAAAATCGCCTTGCGGCATTCGCCGGGCGAAGGAGGTACTTTTGGAACGGAAAAACGTTGTCCTGTCTGACGCGGACATGGCCCGCCAGCGGGAATTTACTGAAAAAATAAAGGATCTGCACATCCAGCGAGGCAAGACTGTCCAGGCGCTGGTGGACACCTTCGGCTGCCAGCAGAACGTGGCCGACAGCCAGCACATTATGGGCATGCTGGAGGCCATGGGCTGCGAATTCGTCACCGAGCCTGCCGAGGCCGATATCATCGTACTGAACACCTGCGCCATCCGCGACCACGCGGAAAAGCGGGTCTACGGCAATCTGGGCGCCCTGACCCACACGAAAAAGGCCAACCCGGAGCAGATCATCTGTCTGTGCGGCTGCATGGCCCAACGGCCAGAGGTGGCGGAAAAGGTGCGCCAGTCCTATCGCCATGTGGATCTGGTATTCGGGCCGCAGGCACTGTGGAAGTTCCCGGAGCTTTTGTATCAGGTGTATACCCGTCGGGGCCGGGTGTTCTCGGTGGAGAATGAGCATGGCTCCATTGCCGAGGGCATGCCGGTGGTGCGGGAGGGCCGCACCCGCGCGTGGGTGTCCATCATGTACGGCTGCAACAACTTCTGCTCCTACTGCATCGTGCCCTACGTCCGCGGCCGGGAACGCAGCCGCGACCCGGAGAGGATCATCGACGAGGTGCGGGAGCTGGTGGCCGACGGCTTCCGGGAGATCACCCTGCTGGGGCAGAACGTCAACTCCTACGGCAAGGATCTAGGCACCGGCTATGATTTTGCCGATCTGCTGACCGACCTGGACAAGATCGACGGCGACTATCTCCTGCGCTTTATGTCCTCCCAGCCTAAGGATGCCACCTATAAGCTGTTCGACGTGATGGCCGCCAGCCGCCATGTGGCCAAGCAGCTGCACCTGCCGGTGCAGTCCGGCTGCGACCGGGTGCTCCGCGCCATGAACCGTCCCTACGATGTGGCCAAATACCTGGACCTGATCACCTATGCCCGCAGGGTCATGCCCGAGCTGGTGCTGACCAGCGACGTCATCATCGGCTTCCCCGGTGAGACGGAGAGCGAGGCCATGGAGACGGTGGCCCTGGTGGAGAAAGTCCGCTTCGACGCCCTGTTTACGTTTATCTTCTCCCCCCGCCCCGGCACCCCGGCGGCGAAGATGGAGGACCCCGTCCCCCGTGAGGAGAAGCAGCGGTGGTTTGACCGGCTCTGTGCCGTGCAGAACGGCATCTCCGAGGAGCTGCACCGCCAGTATGTGGGGCAGACGCTGCGCTGTCTGGTGGACGGCGAGAGCGACGACGCCCGCTGGCCCCTGACGGCCCGTACCGCCGGCGGACGCCTGGTCCACTGCACCGGCGACCGGGCTGATCTGGGCGAATACCGGGATGTAAAGATCACCGACAGCAATACCTGGGCGCTGTTCGGCACGATCGAATAGAGCAAAAAAAGAAACCGCCGCAGGCCACATCTTCATAAGTACAAATTGTGGCACAAGGGCGGCTGATGCGAAATGCCCCGTCGCAGGGATTTCCTGCGGCGGGGCATTTTTGACATCTTTAGGCAAAGAAATAAAACCACAGCTCTAACAAGGGAACGAAAAAATCTTTAACACGAGTAAAACCTCCTATTGCAATATGCTGGTAAAAGCTTGCTGGCCGTTTTACTAGAGCAATAGGAGGTTTAATGCGTTTTAAGAAAGATGAATACAAAAATTCCGCAAAGTAAACTAACTTTGCGGAACTCGCAGCTCATAAACGTTGCATGAGCGCACTACCCATCAGTTGTGTTGGTATAAACGTTTCTTGTACAGGTAAAAAGCAGATGTTTTGTACGGCCTGTGACTTATGGGCTAATGATGGGTGATGGTACAGATTCAAAGTCGTCTTAATATCTGAGTGTCCGAGCATTTCGCTCACACTTTTCACATCTATTCCCCGTTCAACACAGCGAGTTGCATAGGTGTGGCGCAGAATGTGAAAATTTCGATAGTGAACTCCGCATTCCTTCAAAAACAGCTTGTACTGGTATTGACAGGTACGAGGGGCCATAGGTGCGTCCGTGCCTGTCATTAAAAAACTATCTATTGAATTAGAAAGACGCACTTGTTTCAGCAACGCTAACATATCTGCAGGAATGGGTATCCGTCGTAGGGATGATAAACTTTTAGGGGGCTGGATCACCAGTTTGCCTACTCCATCTACGGTCAATCTCTGTACTGTGCGCTGGACAGAAATTACTCCCGACGAAAAGTCAATGTCAGACCACCGTAGTGCACACAACTCTCCTAAACGCAAACCACTGTTCAATGTCAGCAAAATAGCTATTCCTAGAATACTCGGTACATCGAGTACTCTATTGGCAATGGAGTTTATCTCTGCATCTGAAAAGATTTCCGGCATATTTTGCCGATACTTCGGGAGTTTTGCGCCATGTGCAGGACTGCTGCAATTGAATGTAGTCTCTGCATACTTTAAAACGCCCTTCAATAATGTGCCTATATCTTTCAACGTCTTCTGTGACAGCTCGCTATCTATCTGTTTTTGCTGCAAAAAAGATGTGAATGCTTTTGTTGATAACTGATCTACACATACACGGCCCAACGATGGGAGAATATGCTTTCGCAGCATCTGCTCATAGCGCAGGTAAGATGAGAGCTTTATAGTGTTTTCCTTTTCGGCCAAGAAGCCTGTTACGGCCTCTTGGATAGTGACCACACCTCTTTGCTGAATGGCATTCTTCTCAGTTTTAGGATAACCCCTGTAGCGTGAATCATTGCTCCTAATAATTATCTGTTCTGAGTTTTTGGCCTTAGATGCCTTGCGGATGTAGATGCCTCTTTGCGACCACTGCCGTGTTCCTGCATTACAATACTCTCTTTTGCAATGCTGCATAGTCATCCTCCTTTGCCTATCAATCTCAAATTTGTCTACAATATTCGAATGTTGGAGAACTTCCATTAATCAATCGATTATTGCACTTTCCTGTTGACTTCTGCCAATAAGTGTAGTACATTTATATCACAAGATGCTCCGCAAAGTTAGTTTACTTTGCGGAAGTGCGGCAGGAAGGCCATTACATTTCTGTATTATGCCTTAATATACCCTGCTGATACACATAAAAACTTCATAGGCCCTGGGATGTCTTACAGCGGTTATCCGAACTGCGTTCTGTGCGCGGTCAGGTAATTGCATAAAAGGAACGGGAATAATAATCCCACGCGAACGGCACCGTGGGCGCAAGAATGCACCAAAACAGCAGTAGCTGTTGGACGAAAGTCCGCCATTGAGGGATGCCCCTTGAGAAGGTAGGTAGCAAACGAGGAGCAGCAGCTCCGTGGCGCGAGGCGGGAGACTTGTATGATTAGGGCCATTAGCGGTGGGCGGATTCTCCACGCGTTGTGACAGGAGTGCTTGTTGTGACAGCTATCATAGCTTGTTTACGCACTTCTATTTTGGGTGCTTGCCGCTTCTTTCAGTTTAGCTGAAGGAGGCGGCATTTGTCATCATTGAGGGGGAAAATATGTCAAACAGAGATCCACGCCAACGATTTGACTATCAAAATTGGTTAAATAGTCAGGTCGCCGAACGAGCTAAAGCCTCGCTGACAGCGCGGGATGCAGCGTTCGCCGAGAACAATGCCGGGGTGACTCGTGCGGCCCTAACGCAGTATCTAAATGTATGTGCCGCTGCGCTGGGGCATAGTCCCAGCCCCACAGAGATCGACGGTGGTGCGTTTATCGAGCAGCGATTCGGCAGCTGGGATAATGCCATGACAGCCGCAGGATTGCCCCGGCCAAAAACCACACCTAAACTTAACAACACACTGCGTTACCGCATGGAAAAAGAAAAGCTGCTGCCGCTGTTTCTGGCGGAGCGTAAGGAGAAGAAGCGGCAGAAGCAGATCGAGAAGAACCTGCGGCAGGGCCAGCTGGCCCACGAAAAGGCCGTGAAGCGCCGCGCAGAGCGGGAGGCAGCCGAGGCCGAGAAAACCGCCGCCGAAAAAGACACCAACCCTTGTCAAGCCGAGACAGTCTGAACGGAGACTGTCAGCTTTCCATAAGGGCGGGAGGGGTTCGCCGACCCCTCCTGCCGTCCTCAAACTGTTACCCGGTAAGCACGTCATGATGGCACATGACGAGTTTATAAAATTTTTAAGGAGGAAAATGACATGAAGAAGAGAGTACTGTCTCTGCTGATGGCAGTCATGATGCTCGTAGCCCTTGTGGTTCCGGCATCTGCCACAACAGACACAAGCGGCACTGTGACGGTGTACGTCACC
>ERZ824978.3865-NODE-3865-length-10661-cov-2.755704_pt1 | contig 10661 bp, 10 predicted proteins | sample MGYA00519860_ERZ824978 | MGnify/ENA primary metagenome ERZ824978 (study PRJEB31778, sample SAMEA3449184) | human gut metagenome | biome: human gut; feature: human-associated habitat; material: faeces | place: United Kingdom | collected 2010/2012 ... | reverse complement strand
GGACGTCGTCATCACCACGCGCGAGCTGGTGCGGATGCTTCGGTGCTCCATGATCGATCCGGCGGCGCTGGACGAGAGTGGTTTTGACAGTCCGCTCGGCTCCGGTACGGGCGCGGCCGTAGTTTTCGGCGCGACCGGCGGCGTTATGGACGCGGCGCTTCGCAGCGCGTATTACCTTGTGACCGGCAAAAACCCGGATCCCGATGCGTTCACGGCGGTGCGCGGCATGCAGGGCTGGAAGGAAGCGAGCTTCGACATTCCCGGCGCGGGCACTGTCCGCACGGCGGTGGCCAGCGGCCTCAGAAACACGAGAAGGCTTCTCGAAGCGTTGGCGTCCGGACAGGCGGAATATGATTTCGTAGAGATTATGGCCTGTCCCGGCGGCTGCGCGGGCGGCGGAGGACAGCCCATTCACGACGGCGAGGAATGCGCGGAGCAGCGGGGAGACGTTCTCTGGCGCCTCGATCACAATTCGGCGCTGCGCTTCTCCCACGAAAACCCCGATGTGCAGGCGCTGTACGCGGAGTATCTGGGCAAGCCGCTGTCCGAGCGCTCGCACCACCTGCTGCACACCGATATTAACGCGTGGCAGATGCCGCAGAAATCGTAACTCATACCGCATTCAGAAGTGAAGAACCATCGCGGTCGGGGGATTTCCCCCGACCTTTCGACATGCCGAGCATACTTGGGATAAGTTCGAAGATGATCTGCTGTAGGTTGTAAGCTATTATGCGGCGATAAAAGAGCAAGTATGCGGCGATGAAGGGACGATAATTCTATGAAATAAGGAATGAGTAGAATATAGAAAGTAAAAGGTTGAACCACAGAAATGGTAAAACGTGGCAAGCGGAGAGAAAGAAGGTCAAATTCAGGATATGCTCCTCAATAACGAACAACCGCTCAAATAGCTTTCGATTATTACCTCTGCGTTAGCGTTTACTGTATCGTTATATGAGTGCAGACACACCCCCACGCAAGTTTTGCTTGACCCATTCGGGTTCCGGCCACAAAACTTGTAAGGAAGCTATTTTTTCTCCGGGAAATGGGATTTCCCTGCGATAAAATAGCCCCGCAAGGCGGCAACCTAAATCTTTGATTTAGCTTTGCCGGTCGCAAAGCGACTTGCTTGCCACCGTACACGCCGCTGGGCTCGATTGAAAGCTCGAGAGGACTTTGGCCCTCTCGAGCTCTCCGGAGTTTTTCGACAATCTGAAGCCGCAAAGGCGGCTTCATTTTTCTTCAAGCATTCCGGATAATCGCAGCACATCCGCGCGATAGATCTCGCGCAGCGACGGATTGTAAATCAGCGACGCGGGATGATACATCGGATAGAGCGTAAACCCGTGCTTCTCGATCGTCTGCCCATGCACCGCGCCGATCACGTTTTTTCGATCGGTCAGCGTTTGCAGCGGCACATTGCCCAGCGTAACCACGTATTCCGGCTTCACCAATTCGATTTCGCGCAACAAAAAAGGATAAAACAGCGCAATTTCCTCCTGCGTCGGCGTGCGATTGACGGTTCTGCCCGCGTTCGACACGCGTGTCGGGCGAAATTTTACCGTATTGGTGACATATAGCTCGCTGCGTTTCAGCTTCGCAAGTTCGAGAAATTCATCCAGGTTTTTGCCCGCTTTGCCAACGAACGGCCGCCTTTTCAGCGTTTCCTGTTCCCCGGGTGCTTCGCCGATCAGCATTACGCGCGCACCGACACTGCCCTCGCCATAAACGAGTACTTTGTTTTCGCCTTCATACAGCTGTTCGATCAGCCGGCTCAGTTCAGCGCGCAGTTTCTCCATCGCCCGCATTGCCTCCGGATTCGTTGATTTCATTTAACTTTGCCCTGATTTTCTGAAAATCATCCCACGCGTCGCGCTTCTTCTCTGGATCGCGCAGCAGTGCGGACGGATGAAACGTCGGCAAAAACCACACGCCCTTGCGCTCATACCAGCGCCCATGGTCACGCGTAATGAAAATGTTCTCGCCGATCGTATACCGGCACGCGGTTTTGCCCAGCAGCACGATCATCTTCGGGCGCACCAGTGCGAACTGCATTCTCAGAAAACCGATGCACGCCGCAGCTTCATCCGCTTCCGGCGTTCGATTCTGCGGCGGGCGGCATTTGACGATATTACAGATATACGTATCCGCGCGCTCAATGCCGATCGCGTGAATCATGCGCGTGAGCAGCTCGCCCGAGCGACCGACAAACGGCCTGCCCAGCCGGTCTTCCTCCTGTCCGGGGCCTTCGCCGATAAACATCAGCTCCGCATTCGGATTTCCTTCGCCGGAAACGATATGATTTCTCTGCTCGCACAGGCGGCATTTCTGACAATCCCGCAGCGAATCGGAAAACTCCGCCCATGAAACGCGCATACGTTTTCCCCCTTTATTCCGGAATAATGATCGCGCTCATGAACATATCCCACAGCGTGGCAAACGACGTTTCCACGCCGGAGATTGCCCATCGAACCAGCGTAACCAGCAGGAAAACGCACGCGGCAATCACGATCAGGCCCAAGAGAATGCCGATAAAATCCGCCATTCCCGCAAAAACCTGGTATTTCATTTTGCGCTTGCGCACTTCCTGACGCGTAAATATTCTCGCCATTGCCGTTTCCCTCCCCGCTCGTCTTCAGTATAGCATAATAGGCGCATAAAAGCAATCACGGGCCGTATTCAATCACCTGATTGGTTGCCTTATAGCTGCTCTTGCAGAGCAGTTCACGGCTGATCGTGTTGCCGTTTGCGTCCTTGCGAACCTTATAAGCCACTGCCGTATAGCCGTTTTTGCCTTTCTGGGTCACGTTTGTCGTGCCCGGCGCGAGCGACAGGCTCGGCTGATAAACCGTATCATAATCGATCGTGCCGGTCGTCTGGGCTTCGATTTCGATGGTTTCGCCGTTCGGAAGGAGCTTTCCGAACACACCGATGCGCACGCGCTTGTCGTCCGTCAAAACGCAGACGAGGTACACGTCGTCCTCCGACGTATTGGTAAACTTCAAATCCTGACTCTTCCAGTTTACTGCCGCGTCCTTGCCCTTATCAACGTAAGCGACGGTCAGCGAATGGTTGTGCCGCTCGTCGATCTGCATATCCGCCTTCACGACGGCGTTAAACAGCGTGGTCGAAACCTGACAGATGCCGCCGCCGACGTCCTCCGTGATCTCGCCGCTGGAATAGGCGGTCGCCAGCTTGAATCCGCGCTCGGTCGTGCGCTTTCCGACAGTATCATTGAACGAAAACGTTTCGCCGGGCGCAAGGCGCGTTCCATTGATCAGCTGAAGCGCCAGCCGGATATTCGACAACCGGTTCGAACTGGATGACGAGGCGTTCGTAACCGCATAAGCGATCATGCCGTATTCCGACGCGATGTCTTCCTTTCGGACGGACGGTTCGATCGTTTGAACATTCAGCGTAACCGCACCGCCGCCGTTTTCGAGCGCGCGCGCGATGTCCGCCTTCAGCGATTCGGCGTCCAGCTTCTTTCCGGCGACGGAATCGGAGAAGGTAAACGCATAGCTGTTCAGATCGAACGATTGAATCTTTGCGTCCTGTGCCGCCGTATCAATGCCTGAAGCGAGTGCCGACGCGCAATCGGCAATCAACTGCGCGTCATACAGCCGCCGTGTAACTTCGTAATTCGCAGGCTGGTCGACGCGCGTCGACAGCGCCTGATAGCGCTCCACGAGCGAGCCGGAGCGCCCCGCAGAATATGCGTTTGCAAGCACCGTCTGATAGTCGCTCGAATAGCCAAACGACTGTGCGGTATAGGTCTGACCGTTCGACAGCGTCACTGTCCGGTTTTCATAGCCCGGCTCAATATTTGTTTTCCAGTATTCAATCGCCTGATCGAGCGTCATATTCGAAACGTCCACGCCCTCGACGGTCGTGCCCGCGTAAAACGTTTGGCGATTGACCGCATTTTTCATCTCCGCAAATGCGATATAGCGATCGTTCTGCCGATAAGCGACCAGCGCCAGACCGCCGATCATCAAAAGCAGCAGAAATGTCACCGCGAAATGACCCCGCTTGCGCTTTTTATGCGGCTTTGGCGCTTTGCGCGGCGTCTCCTGACTGCGCAGAAAGCGATCGTAATCGTCTTCGCCGCGATTGTCCACCGCCAGCACTGCACGCCGATGCATCGCACGCGCCGGTGCGGAAACACGTTCGCTCCTGCGAACCGCCGCGTCGGCAACCGGGTTCGACGCAACCGTGCTGGGAGCCGTCCTTCCGGACGGGGCGGCTTTGCGCGCTGTCGAAACAGATTTGCCCGCCGTCGTCGATTTGCGCAGCGCGGATGCGAATTTGCCCGTTGCGCTCGATTTTCGCGCCGTGGAATCAGTTTTGTCCGCCGTGCTTGTTTTACGCGTCGTGGAAGCGGACTTGCCCGCCTTGCTCGCGCTCAATGCGGAATTCCTCGTCGCGCTCGTTTTGCTCGCAGTCGATGTGGTTTTGCCCGCCGCTGTCGTTTTTCTCGCTGCGGAACCGGACGAGGCTGCTTTATTCTTTGCGGATGCAGTTTTTACCGTCGTGTTTGACTTTTGCGCCGTCGAAGTCGCACCCTTCTTCGCCGCAGGCTTTTCGCTTTCCAGAAAGAGATCCGTTTCCCGTTTTCGTGGGGATGCGGTGGATTTTTTCTTCTCGGTCATCGTTCCTCTCCGAATGAATCTTTATTTTAAGCGCCGTTTTGTGTTGGGCGCTGCGTCTTTTCTTTATTATTATACGGCAAAATCATGACGTAATACGCACACAGGTGTAAATATACTGCGAACAGATGCTCATTCAACGTCCTTTGGATCGTTATGATCGCGCTGAACGCGAATTTTGCGAATTTCCTTTTCGAAGCCCTGCTCGCTGGGCACGTAATACGGCATTCCCTTCGCCTCAAGGGGCGCGTACTGCTGCGGAATCCAGTGTCCGGGATATTCGTGCGGATAGCGATAGCCTTCGCCGGCGCCGAGCTGCTCCGCGCCCTTATAATGCGTATCGCGAAGGTGAACGGGCACGCTCTGAAAGCCGCCCTTCTCCGCATCCGCCATCGCACGATCGATCGCCGTAACCACGGAATTGGACTTCGGGCTTTCACAGACCGCGATAATCGCCTGCGAAATCGGCAGCTTTGCCTCGGGCATTCCGATCGTCTCCAGCGCCTGCGCCGCGGCAACCGCCTGAAGCATCGCCATGGGATTGGCAAGACCCACGTCCTCGCTGGCGTGCGCAATCACGCGGCGAACGATGATCCTCGGATCGATTCCGGCATAATTCAACCGTGCGAACCATGCCAGCGCCGCGTCGCTGTCCGAACCGCGGAGCGATTTGCAGAACGCCGAAAGCATATCATAAAACATGGATTCGTCCATTTGCATCACGCGGCTTTGAATCGATTCCTCGGCGACTTCGAGCGTGATATGTGTTGCGCCGTCCGCCTCCATTGGCGTGGTCAACACAGCGAGCTCGAGCGCATTCAACGCGCTGCGCGCGTCCCCGTTCGCGACGGAGACGATATGATTCATCGCTGCCTCGTCAATTTTCACGTCCTGAAGTCCGTAGCCGCGCTCAGGATCGGCAATCGCGCGTTCGATCGCGCGGCGCACGTCCTCCGGCTTCAGCGGCTCGAAATGAAATAGCCGGCAGCGGCTTACGATTGCGGGCGTCATCGCGATCATCGGATTTTCGGTCGTAGAGCCGATGAATCGAATCACGCCCTGTTCAATCGCAGGAAGAATAGAATCCGATTGCGCTTTCGACCATCGATGGCATTCATCCAGCAGTAGATACGTCGGCTGACCGTTCAGCTTCAGCCGATTCTCCGCCGATTTCAGCACCTCGCGCACGTCGGACACACCGCTGGTCACGGCGTTGAGCTTGACGAATTCCGCGCGCGTTGATTCGGCGATCACGGACGCGAGCGTGGTCTTTCCGCAGCCGGGCGGACCCCAGAAGATGCTGCTGGTCAGACGATCGGCTTCAATCGCGCGGCGCAGGAGCTTGTCCTTTCCGATGATCTGCTCCTGCCCCACAAATTCATCCAGATTTCGCGGACGCATTCGATCGGCGAGCGGCGCGAGCGTTTTCGCGCTCATAGAAAACAAATCTTCCATCGCTTTTCTCCAAAACAAAAGGAACGCCTATCCGCGTCCCCTTCGTTTGCATTTCAATGATCTTATTCTGCGGCCTTGGCCAGGCGCTTCGCCATGCGAGCCTTTTTGCGATTCGCAGCGTTCTTATGAATAACGCCCTTTGCGGCAGCCTTATCGACCGCACCCTGCGTCGCGCTGAGAAGCGCGGCATCGGCCTGCTTCGCGGAAACGGCGGTATCAAACTTCTTGATCTTGGTCTTCATCGCAGACTTGATCATGCGGTTGCGCAGGTTCTTCTTGCGAGTCACCTTCACGCGCTTCACGGCAGATTTGATATTCGGCAAAATCTTCACCTCCCTACGCAATTTAACAGCAATTATTTTATCACGATCCCGTCCAAATTTCAACCCCTACGCGCCATTTTGTTGAAAAAGTTGGGTTAAACCTGTATTGCCGCGTTTTTTTATTGCACTTTCGGCGGTCGAAATGGTATAATGCGGTTTAGAAAGCAATCGAAAAAGGAGGTTAACCATGATCTACAGTCGGCCAACGGCACTCACGGCGGATCGTTCACTTCCGCGCAAAAGCATCGTCATGATCATTCACCCTGATGAAATGGCACGCGTTCCGGAGCCGGCGCTTCCGGATGGATATGCGTTCAGAACCTATCTTCCCGGGGACGAAAAGAATTGGGCGCGCATCACAACGATCGTCGATGAATTTTCCTGCGAGCAGAACGCTGAAAACGCGTTCAGGAAGCAGTTCATGCAGGACGAAGACGCTCTCAGGAAGCGCCTTTCATTCGTAATCGCGCCGGACGGCAATGCAATCGCAACCTCGATGGCATGGAATTTTGATGAAAACGACCGGCATTTCGGACGCGTTCACTGGATTTGCACCGATCCCGCGCATCAGGGCAAGGGCATCGGGCGTGCGATTGTCGCATGGGCAATTCGGCGAATTGCCGAGCTGGATCCAGCCGCGGATACCTATCTCGACACGCAGACCTGGAGCCACAAGGCAATCGGGCTGTATTTGCGAATGGGATTTCACCCCGTGCGCGAATCGCACCCGATTTTAACGCGCGTCAACGAGTATTCCGGCGCGGTGGAAGTGCTCAAGGGTGTGCTGCCGGATGAAACGATGCGCCAGTTTATTGACCGCAGTGAAGCGTAACGGAGGGATTGCATGAATCTGAAAAGGCTCACCTTCAGCTATGACGACGGCGTAACGCAGGATCGCCGGCTCGTTCCCCTGCTCAATCGCTACGGTATGAAGGCGACGTTCAATATCAATTCCGAACTCTTAAATAAGAAGGGAACGCTCCGCGTCGGCGGCGTGGAGGTTGATCACAGCTGTGTATCCCCCGAGGAAATCTGCGCGCTCTATCGCGGTCACGAGGTCGCGGTACATACGCTGACGCATCCGAATCTGACACAGCTTGGCGAGGACGAGATCGTTCGCCAGGTCGAGGAGGATCGCAAAAACCTTTCGCGCTATGCTGGCTATCCGGTGATCGGCATGGCATATCCGTGCGGCGGCGTGAACAACGACGATCGCGTTGCCGGCATTCTCCAATCGCGCACGCGCGTTCGATATGCGCGAACGATCACCTCGACGGGCAGCTTCGACGCGCAGGAGAATCTTTTTCGATTCAATCCGACGGTGCATCACCTGCGCGAAAACGCGTTTGAGCTGGCGGAGAAATTCCTTTCGATGGACGCGAAAACGCCGCAGCTGTTCTACATTTGGGGACACGCCTACGAGCTGGACGCAAACGGCGGCTGGGAAACGCTCGAACGGCTTCTGAAAATGCTCGCATTCAGGAAGGATATTGATTACGGAACGAACCGTGAACTGCTTTTGTAAGACAGAATCGGCTGCCCTATATAGATATGGGCAGCCGATTTGATTATCCATGTCTTTTCTTGATTGTCGGCAAAATTGCCAGCGCGCTAAGTGTGCTGAACGCCGCCCAGGACAGGAACACCGCGCTCCAGCCGATCTGGTCGCGCAGGAATCCGACGAACGTTCCCGAGAACGCGCTGCCGACATAGATTGTCGCGTCCAGAAGTCCCGCGACCAGCGCAACGCGACCGGTATACATATATTCCATTGGTTTCAGCGACGTGATCAGCGGGTTTAAGCCATACGCCATCGCCGAACACAGTGCTAACAGTGCCGCGCAGATGAACGTGCCTGCGCCGAAGAATTTGAACAGAATCAGCGAAAAGACCACCTCGAGCGCTACCATCGTAAACATCGATTTCGAAACATTGCCGCCCTGCTTGCGATACACGCCCTTGCCGAACAGAATGCCCAGATAATTCACGATCGGAATCACAAGAATCACGCCCAGCGCGCCGTTCAGATCAATCTTCTGCGTATCGGCGAGCATCTTCGGCGCCCAGTTCATAATGCTGTCGCGCACATAACCGTTGAACAGGCACAAAAGCAGCACGAAAATCAGATCCGTTTTGAACAGGAGCTGGCCTATCGGCATTGCCTTCGTTGCGTTTGCGTCGCCCTTTTCACTCTGCTGAACCGAATCGCCCGAATCACGCAATGCACGGCACGAAAGGAAACCGGCGATCGCCGTTACCGCGCCCGAAACACCGAACGCCGCGCGCCAGCCGACACCCTTTGTCAGTGCGCCTGAGAGTGACCACGCGATCAGATAGCCCAATATCATCGTAAATGAAATCAGGAACAGCGCGTGCGCGCGCACCTCTCCTTCGTAGTTCATTGCGAAAATGCGCACGATCGGCGTCCAGATCATTGACTGAAACGCACCGTTCAGGCACCAGAGCACCATTAGCACGCCGAGGCTGGGCGCGACGGTGAACAGCATATTCATCATCGCCGAACCAAGCAGACCGATCAGTATCAGATTGCGTGCGCGAAAACGATCCGCCAAATAGCCGGTCGCAATCTGCCCCGCCGCATAGGGAATGCAGAACAGCGTCGGCAGCATTCCGACACTCGCGGCGTTTACACCAAAATCCGCCTGAATCGCGCCGAGCGCAGGCGTCAGGTTCGTTCGGCAAATGTACGCCGCCGTGTACGCAGCCGAGCACGCGAGCAGCAGTCTGCGCTGTTTAGGGGTATACCGTTCCATTTGCATCATTCCTTATATTGAATCTAATTCATTATAGCACTTAATTGTCAATTCTGTTCGTTCATCGGCGAATAATCAGAGGTTCTTTGCGAAATTCTATCTAAAAAAGATTTTGGAGGAATCGAATATGTTCAATCCGCGCACAGATCTCGCAATGGAATCCTTCAGCGCGTCCGGCAAGACGGATCTGCCCGGCGTTGAAGTGCGTCAATGGGAGCAGTCGGAGATCACGCTGACCGAGGTAGTCATCACGGACGCAAACACCGCCTCTCAGCTCGGCAAGCCTTGCGGCACGTATTTAACGCTTGAAAGCGCACTCCTGCGCGAACGCGACCCGGACGTTCGTATCGCCGCGGCAAATCTGCTGGGCGAAGAGCTGGCTCGTCTGATTCCGCCGGACGATGGTGCTCCCGTGCTGATTGTCGGGCTGGGCAATCGCTTTGTAACACCCGATTCATTGGGGCCGAGCACGATCGACCGGACGTTGGTCACGCGCCACGCAGTTGAAAACGGATTTTCGCGCGCAAAAATGCGCTCCGTCGCAGCGATTGCGCCGGGCGTGCTCGGTATTACGGGCGTCGAAACGGTGGAAATGGTGGAATCGCTGGTCAAAAAGCTTTCACCGCGGCTGGTGATCTGCATCGACGCGCTCGCCGCGCGTGCTTCATCGCGCATTGGCGCAGCCATTCAGCTCACCGACGCGGGCATTCAGCCGGGCGGCGGCGTAGGCAATCACCGAAAACCGCTGAATCGGGAAACGCTTGGCGTGGACGTCGTCGCCGTCGGAATGCCGACGGTCATTTATGCCGCAACGCTCGCACGCGACGCGTTCGCGCTGCTTTCGGAAGAAAACTCAAACGACTCAGAGCTCGACGCGATTGAACGCGAGCTGCTCGGCGATCCCGCCGGCGAAATGATCGTTACGCCGCGCGAAATCGATTCAATCATTCAGGACGCTTCCGGCATTCTCGCCTCCGGCATCAATCGCGCACTGCACCCAAATCTCTCCGATGCGGAAATCGCCGCGATGATGGACTGAGTTTCAAAAATCGCCGCCCTCCCTTTTGAATTCGGGAAGGCGGCGATCAATTAGCGATCCGCGATTCTCAAAATCGCTTCGATGTCCTCCGGGGAGATCATTGAAATCTGTGAAAAAATCATAAAGGAAAATATGGCCCGGGTTTCCGATCCCGGACTGGCCATATGTATTGCCGACCGGGTTTCCGATCCCGGCCGGCTCATCGCTTTCGGATTTGAAGCGAAAAAAGAGGTGAAGCATAAGGATGAGGCTTATGCGCTGGCGGCTTCCACCGACGGCGTGTTTCTCAAGGAGCTGGGCGGAAGCGGCGCCGGTGTTATCGGCGCTCTGGCCGGAATCGGCCTGCGTCTGAGCCGCAGTGACGGCTCCCTGAGAGGAAAGGAAGGACGGGATCTGGCCGGAAGCGTCGTGACAGCAGGGGAAA
>ERZ824978.3862-NODE-3862-length-10670-cov-23.502779_pt1 | contig 10670 bp, 10 predicted proteins | sample MGYA00519860_ERZ824978 | MGnify/ENA primary metagenome ERZ824978 (study PRJEB31778, sample SAMEA3449184) | human gut metagenome | biome: human gut; feature: human-associated habitat; material: faeces | place: United Kingdom | collected 2010/2012 ... | reverse complement strand
TGACCGTGGAGGAGATCCACGAGATGGTGGACGCCTTTGCCAAGACCGCCAAGCTCCTGCAGGATGCCGGCGTTGACGGTGTCGAGATCCACGCGGTGCATGAGGGCTATCTGCTGGACCAGTTCACCATTGCCAACATGAACTACCGTACCGACGAGTACGGCGGCTCCTTCGAAAACCGCTACCGCTTCGCTGTGGAGATCGTCCAGGCCATCAAGGCCGTCTGCGGCAAGGACTTCCCCGTGGCCCTGCGTTACTCCGTGGTGTCCAAGACCAAGGGCTTCGGCCAGGGCGCCGTTCCCGGCGAGGAGTTCGTGGAGTTCGGCCGCGATATGGCCGAGTCCGAGAAGGCCATCAAGTACCTGGAGGATGCCGGCTACGATATGTTCGACTGCGACAACGGCACCTACGATGCCTGGTACTGGGCCCATCCCCCGGTCTATATGCCCGAGAACTGCAACCTCTCCGAGGTGGAACACATCAAGAACTTTACCTCCAAGCCCGTGGTCTGCGCCGGTAAGATGGACCCCGCCAAGGCCGCCGAGGAGATCGCCGCCGGACGTCTGGACGCCGTGGGCATCGCCCGCCAGAACCTGGTGGACCCCGAGTGGGTCAATAAGATCCTGGAGGACCGCGTAGAGGACATCAAGCCCTGCATCAACTGTCACAACGCCTGCTTCAGCTTCAACAAGTCTAAGAGCACGCCTAATATGCAGCCCATGGACGACTCTCTGCACCTGGCCCGCTGCGCCCTGACGCCCAGCACCATGCAGCACAACAAGTACAAGATCGTTCCCACCCGTAAGCCCAAGAAGGTCGCCATTATCGGCGGCGGCATCGGCGGCATGGAGTGCGCCCTGGTGCTCAAGCAGCGCGGCCACACCCCCGTCATCTTCGAAAAGACCAATGAGCTGGGCGGCCTGTACATCACCGCCTCCGCCATGAGCTTCAAGGAGGCCGACAAGGCCCTGCTGCGCTGGTACGAGCGTGAGCTGAAGAAGAACGACATCGAGGTCCGCTTCAACATGGAGATCAACGCCCCCGCTACCCTGCGCCGCGAGTTCGACGAGATCATCGTCTGCACCGGCTCCCACCCCAAGACCCTGCCGGTCAAGGGCTTCAACAAGACCATCAACTTCACCCAGCTGCTGTTGAACCAGGTGGACGCCGGCGACCGCATCGTCTTCTTCGGCGGCGGCCAGTCCTCCTGCGAGGCCGCCTATGAGATGGTCCTCCAGGGCAAGCACCCCATCATCGTGGAGTACGCCGACGACCTGATCGCCACCCCCGGCACCTGCCTGGCCAACGCCTCCTTCCTCCGCGAGATGCTGGCGTTCAAGAAGGTCCCCGTCTACCTGAACGCCACCATCACCGAGATCGGCGACGGCTTCGTCATGGTCAAGCAGCAGGACGGCACCGAGATCCGCATCGAGTGTGACAGTGTAGTCAACGGCATCGGCTTCGTGCCCGCGCCCATCGCCGCCGATGACCACAAGGTCTACCGTGTCGGTACCTGCGAGAAGTGGGGCAACCTCCGCAACGTCATCTGGGGCGCCTGGGACGTCTGTATGCACATCTGAGAATACGCAAAAAAAGAAAGCCCGCAAGGGCTTTCTTTTTTTGCTCAATGCCGTTTCCGGCCGATCCATGCCGTTCCCGTCAGTGACAGTGCCACGCTCACGGCGTAGATGCCCACGCCTGGGTCGAAGGTCTTGGGGGAGCCCTTCTTGTCCTCGTCGGCATTGTCGGTATCGGTGGTGGTGCCGCTGTTGTAGTAGTACCGGGGCGCCGCCTCCCACTTGGCGTACAGGGTGACGCTGTCCGTCACGGGCTGGGTAAAGTCGTAGGCCGCGGTGCACGCCTCGTCTGTGTACCAGCCCGCGAAGACATACCCGCTGCGGGTCGGATCGTCCGGCTTCGTAGCGGGCAGATTGGCCCGGATTTGTGACTCTGGTTCCGGCGTACCGCCATTCGTATTAAACGTTACTGTCCATACGCCGCTCGCGCCATTCTTAAAAGTTCCCCCAGAAACGGTGATTTTCCCGGAGCTAGAATGATCTAACCATACACTTCCGTCAAATGTTCCTCCTTCGATGGAAGAACGTGCGTCAGGGTAACCGGTAGTAACATACATCGCGTAGCTTTTCTTGTTCTGCGCCGTACATCCGGAGATCATCATACTACCGCTGACAGTCAGATTGCGATAACTGCAAACCCCACCGCCGTGATCATCTCTCCCGGTGCCGGTAGCGCTGCAGCTTTTGATTTTTGCATTGTCGGACAGCGTTGTGGTGCCGCGGTTATCGATTCCGCCGCCTCCGCCGGCTGTACATCCGCTGATCGTCCCGCCGGACATCTTAAAATCACCGTCATTTGTCACCTTTACACCGCCGCCGCTTTTACCGGCGCTGCACCCCACGATATTTCCGCCTTCCATTATAAAGCTTGCCCCCGGCGCCACAAACACGCCGCAATCATTATAGACAATTTGGCCAATATCATTGTTATATTTATACGTGCTCCCCGTGCCGCCGGTGATGACCCCGCCCTTAACGATCTCGGTGCCCGCGTTTTCGTTCAGCGTCCAAAGGCCGGTGGCCTCCTTGACGAATTTGTGTATGGCGGCGGGGTGGCTGTCCACCAGCGTCAGCGTGCCGCTGTCCACCTGGATAACGCTGCCGCTGCCGGTTATCTTCAGCACAAAGCCGTTCAGGTCCAGCGTCACGTTACCCCGAATGACCAGCGGATGCGTCAGGTTCACATTATTGCACAGAAAATATGTGCCTTCGGTCAATACCTTTTCTTCGGTTATATCGACCCATTCTTTTGAGGGCTCTGCAGCGGTCAGCGGCGTTCCGCTGGGTGTGCCTTTTGCTTCGGAAGCCACCAGCAGGGTGCTCTCCTTTTGGATGTTATAGTCCGCCAGCGTGCGGCCATTATTTAAAAATTTCCCGCCGTAGTACAGGTACTGCTCCGTCACAGAGACCCCGGCGGCATTTTGTACCTTTTGCTTTACGTTGTCGATGCTGTCCCCAGACTCCACATCAAGCGCGATCGTCTCGCCGCTTGGCAGCTCCACATTAAGACACATCGCCCACGCTGCGGTGCTCAGCACCGCAGCCAGACAGCCTGCCAGTACCAGCGCCAGAAATCGTCTCTTCATCCGTTTGCTCCTTTCTCTCCCGTGCGCACCGAAGCGCGCCTCGTATCCTCTCTCCCTCAGTATACCGGATTTTCCAGTTTCCACAACCCGTATCTGCAAATAGGATAACGGTAAAAAATATCCCCCGGCCAAAAGCCGGGGGATGCGTATCTATTTCTCTTCCTCGTGGTACATGGACGGGAACATGGCCTTCAGCAGGTTGTACGTCCGGTTGTGGCTGTCGGTCCACTCGCCGTGCTCCGCCGCCAGCTTTGCCTTGTCACCGTACACCTCCAGCGCGTGGCAGGTGTCCACATAGGCCTTCTGCATCTGCCGCATCCGCGCGCTCATGTGCTGCAAAAGGCTCATGATCTTCGCCGGCTTCTCCCGGAAGTACGCGCTGAAGTTGTCATAGGTGATCTCGCTGACGATGGTGTTCTCCAGCGCCACCGCCGTGGTGTTCCGGGGCCGCGACTCCAAAAAGCTGATGACGTTGAAGAAGTCGCCCTCCCGCAAGGTCACTACCTCCACCTGCTCCGGCGTCCCATAGTCGAAGTACACCCCCACGCTGCCGTAGAGGATGTTGTACATACTCATCACCATCTCCTTGGGCCGGCAGATGATCTCGCCCTTCTTATAGCGTTTTTCCGTATGCGGCATAAAAAACCTCCTGAAATGCGCCTGTTGACGCAGCTTGGTGTGCGCCTTGCGCAGAAAATGTGATAAGGTATCAACAAAGTACAAAAAAGGGAACATAAACGTAAAGCATCGCTGCCTAAATTGTATCATATACGTGCCCCCTTGTCGACACTTTTTCTTGCCAAAACAAACCAAATGTGTCATACTGAGGGGGTAAAGGAAGTGGAACATTTTGAACTATTTTGCCCCAAAACTATCCCCTGATGAGCTGCGTAAAATGAGCGCCATCGCCCTGGCCCATATGGGTGATGCGGTCTATGAAACGCTGGTCCGCACCTGGCTTTGTGTCCACGGTACAGCGACAGGCAAGGATCTGCACCGCGCCACCATCGCCCTGGTCTGCGCCCCCGCCCAGGCGGAAAAAATGCAGAAGGTGCTCCCGCTGCTCACGGACGAGGAGCAGGCGGTCTACAAGCGCGGCCGCAACGCCAACGTCCACACCATGTCCCGCAGCGCCACCCCGGCCCAGTACCATTCCGCCACCGGTTTGGAGTGTTTAATGGGCTATTTATACTTAAAAGGTGATAAAAACCGCGCGGAGGAGCTGTTCCGCGCCATGATGGAGGAGACCTGATATGCCCCTGGATGCCGTATGCCTGCAAGCTGTGGTGGCGGAGCTTTCGCCCCTTGTCGCCGGCAGCCGTATCGAGAAGATACAGCAGCCTGCCCGCGATCAGGTGGTGCTGCTGCTCCGGGGCAGCCGCCGCCTCCTGCTGTCCGCCGGAGGGGGGCAGCCTCGCCTGCACCTGACGGAGCTGCTCCGGGACAATCCCGCCCAGCCCCCCATGTTCTGTATGCTTTTGCGAAAGTATCTGTCAGGCGGAATTATTGAAAAAATTGAACAAATACCGCTGGAACGTGTGGTAAACATACACATTTTCGCCGCCGATGAGCTGGGCGAGCGCCGCCGTTTTTCCCTCATTTTAGAGGCATTTCCTCGCCGCGCCAACCTCATTTTAGCCGATAAGGACGGCCGTATCCTGGACTGCCTGCGCCGCATCGACTTCGAGATGAACCCGGACCGTCAGGTGCTTCCAGGCCTGTTTTATCGTTTCCCCGCAGCGCCTGACAAGGTTGACCCCTTCACAGTGGAGAGGGAGATGTTTTCCCGCCTTGCCGCTGTGGCAGGGGAGGATATGCCTGCGGATAAGTGGTTGGTGGACACCTTCAACGGTATCTCACCGCTGGTGGCCCGTGAGATCGCGTTTCGTGCCTGCGGTGCCGTGGATGCCCCTGCGCTGCGGACAGCCGAGACACTTTGGGCCGCGTTCTCCGTATGGCGCGACACTGTGAATGCTAACAACTTTACACCCGTTATGCTGAAACGCTCCGGCGCGCCTATGGACTTCACCTACCTGCCTGTTTGTCAGTACGGCAGCGCGGCAGCGGCAGAGGAGTACGGCAGCTTTTCCACCCTGTTGGATAACTTCTACGCCAAGCGCGAGCAGGCGGACCGTGTCAAGCAGAAGGGGCAGGACCTGCTGAAAACGGCCAATAACGCCGCCGCCCGTCTGCGCCGCAAGATCACCATGCAGGAAAAGGAGCTTTTGGACAGCAAAGACCGGGATAAGTGGCGCATTTACGGCGAGTTGATCACGGCAAATCTGTATCGGATGGAGCGCGGCATGAGCCGCCTCACGGCGCAAAACTACTATGATCCGGCGTGCAAAGACATAGATATTCCGTTGGATATCCGCCTTTCACCCCAGGAAAATGCCGCTAAATACTTCAAAAAATATACAAAAGCCAAGACCGCGGAAAAATACCTCACGGAGCAGCTGACCAGAGCCGGTGCTGAACTGGAGTACCTGGAGAGTGTTCTGCAGGAGCTGGCGCAGGCCGAGTCCGAGCAGGATTTCAATGACATCCGCGCCGAACTGACCGACGGCGGCTATCTCCGCGCCAAGGGTGGGAAAAAGCAGCCCTTCCAGCGCCCCAGCAAGCCACGGGAGTTCCGTTCCTCCGCCGGATTGCCGATTTTTGTGGGCCGCAGCAACCGGCAGAACGACCGCCTGACCACCAGGACGGCGGAGAAGTGGGACCTGTGGTTCCACACCCAGAAGATCCACGGCTCCCATGTCATACTGTCCACTAGTGGCGAACAACCCGATGCACAGAGCATCGCGGAGGCCGCCTCTCTGGCCGCCTATTTTTCCCAGGCGCAAAGCAGCACAAAAGTACCCGTTGACTTCACCCAGGTAAAGTTCGTAAAGAAGCCCGCCGCCGCTAAGCCCGGAATGGTAGTTTATACCAATTATCAGACCGTTTTAGCTGACCCGAACGAGGAATTAGTAAAACATTTATTGGTAAAATAGAGCACAAAATATGTAGAAGTTATGCAACAAATTGTGGAGGATACGTCTATGATTGCCTATGCTGTTCTTATGTGGGCCATCGCAGCCCTTTTTCTGCTGCTCGGACTCCTGATCTACCACGGAAAAACGGGGTTGATCCATGAATATCACAGGGAGAGAGTCAGATCGGAGGATATGGCAGCCTATGGCCGGGCCTTTTCCACCGGACTTTTCGCCCTTGCGGGAACACTGGTACTTAGTGGGATTGTCTCTCTGCTGTGGACACTTCCTGGCGCGGTCACCGCTTCTCTGGTGGTGCTGTTCGTCGGTCTTGCGGCGTCGTTCGCCATTCTTTGGCGCGTCCAGCGTCGCTATAACGGCGGTATGCTTTGACTGTCAGCAAAAAGGCTTTATCAGGTTGATGGAAAGGCGGCACATGAAACGCAAGGCGGAAAAAGCGGATATTGTAAAGCGAAAAGTGTTTCACGAGCACATCATCCTACTGACCGAGGGGCGTTTTCTCATGTTGGCGGTACTGGTTGTTATGGTGTGGTTCCTGTATCTCTTTGTGCGGGACAGAATGGCCGGAATGACACTGGCATGGTGGGAGATACCTTTTCTCCTGCTGGTAGAGGTGTCGTTGTACTACGCACTGCTTCGTCAGTTCTGGTACAGATGCTTTGGGCGCCTTATGGTCACGGAGGACGAGATCGTTTGGAAGTGTCACTTTATGCGGACAGTGCGGCTGAGAAAGACGGAGATTCGATATACCGGCATCGACTACCGCTGGCCGGGTTCGGCGCGAAAAGCGGTTACGCCTGTAGATATGGCGTATTTTTCCACAAAGTCTTATCCGCAGGAGTGCCGGAACAAGAGCTATCTGCTGCGCAACAAAAAGGGATTTATTAAATTCCCGGCCGGTGAGAAGCTTTGCCGCTATATGAGTGAGTGGCTGCCGGAGCCGTATGAGAGGGTGTTTGCCGCAGCCAGCAATGGCTATGAAGCGCGGCGCAGAAAGAAGGAACGCAAGCGCATAGAAAAGAAAATGAAAATGATGAAATAATCCGGGAGATATGGAAAGACCGCCAAGAGGCGGTCTTTCCATATCTCATATCTCTACGCTTCAGTGGGCGTGTTACGGAACAGCAGGGTGATGCACCATAGCCCGGAGATGCCCACCAGTGCGTAGATAACACGGCTGATGGCCACGGCCTGGCCGCCGAAAATGGCTGCCACGCAGTCGAAGCGGAACAGCCCCACGGCGCCCCAGTTCAGGGCACCGATGATGACCAGTACCAGAGCGATACGGTCAAGAACCTTCATATGACAAAGACCTCCATTCTGAAAAGACTACTGCTTTGTATAGCATTTCCCTGGCAACATCGTATATACACAAAAAAATTTTCAGTTTGCCTGAATAAAATTGGAAAAGCGATTGCAAAAGCAGCGTTAATTTGGTATTATCAGTATAGAACAATCTGTACACGACCATGTACATATACAAAAGGAGGAGACCATGAACAAGAAGTTTGACAAGCTGGGCTTTTATCCCGCGGATATCCTGCTGCCCAAGGGCCAGGACATGAACAAGTGGGCGGTCGTCGCCTGCGACCAGTTCACCTCTGAGCCGGAGTACTGGCAGGCAGTGGAGAAAAAAGTGGGCGATGCACCCTCCACCCTGCGCCTGATCCTGCCGGAAGCCAATCTGAAGGCACCCAACGTGGACGAGTACATTGAGAATATCAATAACGCCATGAAGAAGTATCTGGCGGACGGCGTGTTCGAGACGCTGCCCGATTCCCTGATCTACATCGAGCGCCAGCAGTCCGACGGCAAGATCCGCCATGGCCTGATCGGTATGGTGGATCTGGATGCCTATGATTTCACCCCCGGCTCCGGCGCCCTGATCCGCGCCACCGAGGGCACCGTGCTGGATCGCATTCCGCCCCGGGCCAAGGTGCGCCGCAACGCGCCCATCGAGCTGCCCCATGTGATGCTGCTGATCGACGATCCTGACAAGACCGTTATTGAACCCCTGACTGCCGCTGCCGAGGGGATGGAGAAGGTGTATGATTTCGACCTGATGCAGGCCGGCGGCCACATCCGCGGCTTTAAGCTGTCCGATAAGCAGATCGATGCTGTGGCCAATGCTCTGGAGGGCCTGACCACCGATGAAGCCATGCAGAAAAAGTACAACGTCTCCGGCGTGGCGCCCCTGCTGTTCGCCGTGGGCGACGGCAACCACTCTCTGGCTACTGCCAAGGCCTGCTATGAGGAGCAGAAGAAGGGCAAGACCCCCGAGGAGTATCTGGCGCTTCCCGCCCGCTACGCACTGGTGGAGGTGGTCAATAACCACGACGATGCCCTGCAGTTCGAGCCCATCCACCGGGTGCTGTTCGGCGTGGATCACCAGAAGTTCATGGACGCCTTCCGCGCCGCCTATCCCAACGCCTATGAGGGCAAGGGCGACGGCCACACCATCGAGTTCGTGTGGAACGGCGAGAGCCACTTTATCACTGTGCCTGACCCCAAGGTGCAGCTGGCGGTGGGTACGCTACAGGGCGTTATTGACCAGTACCTGAAGGACAACGGCGGCGAGGTGGACTATATCCACGGCGACGATGTGACCCGCGAGCTGGGCAGCAAGCCCGGCAATATGGGATTCCTGCTGCCTGCCATGGGCAAGGAGCAGTTGTTCAAGACCGTCATGGCCGACGGCGTGCTGCCCCGTAAGACCTTCTCTATGGGTCATGCTCAGGATAAGCGTTACTACATCGAGGCCCGCAAGATCGTTAAGTAAGGCTGGCGCGGTCGCGTACAGTGTGCTATAATAGTGCTGCGGCAATGCCGCAGCACTATTTTTTGTGAGGAACCGCTATGAAGTGTATGGAAAAAGCATATGCCAAGGTGAACCTGACGCTTCAGGTGGGTAGCCGACGTCCGGATGGCTATCATGCTGTAATGTCTGTTATACAGCGCATCAGTCTGTGGGACACCGTAACAGTGGAGCGCGGTACAGGGCGCGACACACTGCTTTGCAGTGTGCCGGTGACGGAGAACGTCGACGACAATCTGTGCATGAAGGCAGCGCGAGCGTTTTTTGCCGAAACGGGGACGAAAAGCGACGGCGTGACGATCACGTTGGAGAAACACATTCCCGTGCAGGCGGGACTGGGCGGCGGCAGCAGCGACGCGGCGGCGGTGCTGCGGGCACTGCGGACACTGTACGCGCCGGATATAAGCGACGGCAGGCTGGAAACGCTGGCGGCAAGGCTGGGCAGCGATGTGCCGTTTTTTATCCGGGGCGGTACGCAGTTGGCCACGGGCAGGGGAGAGGTCGTTTCGCCGCTGCCGCAGCTAGCCGCGGGTTGGTTCGTGGTGGTGAAGCCCGATGAGGGCTATTCCACGGCAGAGATGTATCGGCGGCTGGATGAGCCGGGTTCGGTGTTGGTGCGGAACAGCCGCTATATGCAGGACGCGGTGGCGGCGAACAATGTCCATGCGGTGGCGGTGGAGCTGCACAACAGCTTTGAGCGGGTGGTGCCGAAGGACAGCAGCCTGAGGACCATCAAGGACGCGCTTCGGGCGCAGGGCGCGCTGGGTACGCTGCTCAGCGGCAGCGGCAGCGCAGTGTTTGGCCTGTTCGACGATCAGAGTGCGGCTGCTGCGGCAGCGGTGGCGCTGAAAAAAACATGGCCGTGGGTATTTGTGGCTCGACCGGTATAAAAATACGAAGCACCGTCCAAAATGTAGGAAAATCTACAAAGGACGGTGCTTTTTATGCATACATATATAAATAAATGGAGACCTATCGAAATCGCGGTGCTGTTAGCGTTGGCGGTAACGCTGTTGGTGGGCGCGGCATCGCTGCACCGGCAGGACGGCTTGCAGGAAAAGATGATCCGCCTGCACGTCATTGCCAATTCGGACAGTGAGGATGACCAGGCCATGAAGCTGCTGGCGCGGGATGCGGTGTTGACACGCGCCGAGGCAATCCTGCGTCAGGCATCGAACAGGGAGGAGGCGATGGAGGATCTAAACGCGGCACTGCCGGAGCTGGAGAGGACGGCTTATGATGCCTGCGGCGGAGCGTACCCTGTGCATGCGGCGCTGGAAATGACGGAATTCCCACGGAAGGAATACGACGGCTTCGCCCTGCCGGCGGGAGAGTACATGGCGCTGCGCGTCATCATCGGCGAGGGTGCCGGCCGGAACTGGTGGTGTGTGGTGTACCCACCGCTGTGCATGGCCTCCTGCACAGAGTTGGAGGATACGGCGTTGCGCGCCGGGCTGGACGGCGACGATGTGCAGCTTATCACCGAAGCGGACAGCGGATATGTGTTGAAATTCCGCGCTGTGGAGCTGTGGGAACGCCTGCGGCAGTGGTTGGGAAAATAGATGTGAAAATTAATGGGAGGAGTGCGCGAAAAAACTGTTGACAAACAAGAGAAAACCTGTATAATAGTTTTTGTTCGTCGGAACACAGCGGGATTGTGTAAAGGTAGCACAGCGGACTCTGACTCCGTATGTGAGGG
>ERZ824978.3861-NODE-3861-length-10672-cov-8.252331_pt1 | contig 10672 bp, 6 predicted proteins | sample MGYA00519860_ERZ824978 | MGnify/ENA primary metagenome ERZ824978 (study PRJEB31778, sample SAMEA3449184) | human gut metagenome | biome: human gut; feature: human-associated habitat; material: faeces | place: United Kingdom | collected 2010/2012 ... | reverse complement strand
GTTTTTATGTCGGCAAGTATATCTCCTTGGAAGCCAAAATCGCCAAAAACAAGGATCTGTACTACGACGCACTTGCACAGGCGCAAACCGGCTGGCACGAAGGAATCGAGGATGTAGTGCCCTTCATCAAGTACCTGCTCGGAACGATTCTTGCGGCCTATAAGGACTTTGAGGATCGCGTGGTGCTTGTGGAAACCAAACTGCCTGCACTGGAAATGGTGCGCAGAGCAAGCAAGAATAGAATCGGGCGATTCAATAAGCAGGACATCCGCGAGCTTTGCCCGACGCTCAGTGACAGCTCCATTGAGGGTGCTTTACGGAAGCTGATTGAAGCCGGAGAATTGAAAAAAGAAGGTCGTGGGAAGAATACCTACTATTTCAGGTTGAATTAGATTCCCTGTAAGGGAAAGCATATTGAAATGCGCGAACGCACCTGTTCATATGAATAGGTGCGTTTCGTTTATTCAAAGATTGCGACGCAGTAGATAAAATAACTTTTTTATTTAATTGCTTTCCTCGTAGATTGTCGGCATCATTAGTCAAGCGAACCCATATTTCCTTGCCTATTTGGGCTGAATGTGTTATTATATTTAACAAGGCTGGCAAGTGTTGTAAGACCTCGGCAGCATAGCCGCATGGATTCAAATGCTCTGCCGAGAGGCAGAGCATTTTTAACAGTAGAAGAATGAGTGAAGATGTAAGAACTTACGGATTACTTATTAAAGAAAATACAATAGCACAAAAATATCAACGTCTCAAAAGATGAGATTATTCAAAATCCCGGCTACGGCAAAGAGGTGCGATGAATGTTAAATAAGACTGTATCATTGATGGATATGATAAAGCTTTCTCACAACATTGAATTATCAAAACCATACATACAGTATCTTTGCGGATTAGACAAAGCTGGAACTTATCGTCATCAAGAAATACTTGATATAAAATCTTTATTGACTGAGGTTAATCTTCCCGAAGAAAGTGTGTCTGGATTCTTGTATGGATATGTTGTACCGCAGCTAAATCGAGAATTCGATTTGCTAAGAATTTCACAAAATGTTTGTTTAAATATAGAACTGAAGAGCACGGAAATACCAATTGAAAAAATTAAGAGACAGTTGATTCAAAATAAGCACTTCCTCAAACTTTTAAGGAAGCCATATTTGTATCTGTTCACCTATATATCTTCGACTAATAGAGTGTTTTTATTGTCTGAGAGTGGCGATTTAGTTGAGTGCGGGGTTGCGGTACTTGCGGAAACATGGGGGAAGGTTAAAGAGGCTGGTCAGACTATAGATTTGGATCAAGTATTTACACCGAATAATATCTTGGTTTCCCCACTCAACGCGACTGAGCGTTTTTTGGCTGAAGATTATCTCTTAACAGAAAATCAGGCGAATATAAAAAGTGCAATAGTTGGTTATATATGCACTAAAGTAGAAGACCGATTTATAGGATTAACTGGAGGACCAGGAACCGGAAAAACCCTTCTAATTTATGATATTGCTCACAAGTTGGCTGAGAAGAATAGAATTTTAATAGTGCATAGTGGAATTCTATGTGATGGACACCGTGAACTTAACCAACGACTGAATAATATTAAAATTATTGCTGCTAAAGAACTGAGACTCCGGGAAATCGAGGATGTTGACATAGTCATAGTTGATGAAGCGCATCGATTGTATACTGAGACATTAGGAAAAATTGAGCGATGGGTAAAACGAACAAATGCCACATGTCTTTTTTCTTACGATGCAGGTCAAATGCTTTCATCATCGGAAAAATTGCGGAATACTTCGGGAAAAATTGATACATTATGTGCAGACCATATTTATAAATTGACTAACAAAATTCGAACAAATAAAGAGCTTGCGCTTTTTATTACTTGTTTGCGCGACTTGTCAAAATACCGCTCGGAGTATTCTTTCCCGAATGTAAAAATACTGTTTGAACCCAAAAAATGTGAAGCGTTAGAAGCTATAAAAAAACTGGAGATGGAAGGCTACACATTCATTTCATATACGCCGTCTTTGTATAATTATGAGCTGAACTACCAAAGTAGTCAACATAATACACATAATGTTATTGGACAAGAATTCGATGGTGTATGTATGCTAATTGATGATCATTTATATTATACACCTGAAGGACGACTCGCTGGAAAATTGCATCCTAATCCCGACTATTTGTTCGAACAACTACTATATCAAGGATTAACAAGAGTTAGACGAAAAATCGCCTTGGTAGTTACATCAGAAGAGATGCTTTGCAAAATATTGCCACTAATGGGAAATAATTAATTGGAACGGTCGTGTTTTAGAACAACAAAAAACGATTAAAATTCGAATATAGTAGATTGTTCAATTTTTCCAAACAAAGTGGTGATGCTATTCACGTTGCTATATATTCGTTCTACGGTGTGTGATTTTTACCAAGTTGAGCAAAAAATGTGTGCTAAGACAACGCCCCATTAAAACCATAAAATATCGTTCTGTAGAGCGAATGAATTTATGGTGAATCATAGATGACCGCCTTATGCCTTATGTGGAATTCCTTTTGGATATGAGGTGAAAAGCATGTCAAGCAGTAATAATAGTGTAATTATAAGTAAGGCCAGCCCTCATACAATCAAAAAGTTTGAGCTCATAGAGAGTTATGTAAAATCGTGGGCGCAAAAATTGATGCAAAACAATTACTGTAATGGCATTATTTTTATAGACTGTATGTGCAACAGTGGTGTTTATCACGACGAAAACGGGAATGAAGAATTTGGTACCCCGATTCGTGTCTCCAAAATTCTCAGAGATGTGGCAGGGCAGTATCCCAACAAAAAAGTTTTTGTTTATCTGAACGATAATTCTGAAGAAAAAATAGTCGAATTAAAGAAGCACCTCCCCAATGAAAGCTCAAATTTTCGCTACAGTATTACGAGCAAAGACGGCAATGTGCTTCTGAAGGAGATTGGTGGCAAACTTTCAAAAAGCAGGCGACTTCACTTTTTCCTGTTGTATGATCCTTATGACGCATCGATAGACTGGACAGCTTTGGCACCCTTTTTCCGCAGTTGGGGTGAGGTGCTGATAAATCATATGGTGAATGATTCTATTAGGGCAATTCGCCAAGTTAAAACACCCAAGGCTATGCAGAAGTATGAGGAAACATACCTTTCGGCATTTGAAAATCTTTTGCCTTGCGGAAGTGATAGGACTGCATATGAAAAACGTGTAGAACAAATTATTGCCTCGTTACAATCTGGAGCAGGCCGTAAATATTACATTGCCTCATTTCCGTTTTTTAATTCCCGCAACTCTCTTTTATACGATTTGGTGCATTGTACTTGCCATGAAGCGGGTTTTAAGTTATATAAAGCAACAGCGTGGAAAACATTCGGTGGTAAATCCTCAATCAAAAACACCCACGGCGATGAAAACCAATTCATGATTGATTTTACTGATCAGCGAGTGAAAACTCAATGCGACGAGTGCTGCTACTATGTCAAAGATATAGTCGACTATTTGCAGAATAAATTTGCAGGAAAAAAGGACGTTCCGTTTGCGGTAATCTGGGCAGATTTGGATGCACATCCCGTCTTTCCTTCAGACGGATACCGCGCCGAGATTAAAAAAGCTCTGAAAAATGATTATGGCGCAAAGATTTCTCGAAGCGCGATTAGCTTCACAGATAGGAGATAGCACTAAAATGCAATATATCGAGAGAAAGAGTATGCTCTACAAAACAGGGGTTGAATATGGGGATTACACGATGAACCATGTTCAAGGGTGCTCCCATGGATGCAAATATCCGTGCTATGCTTTTCTGATGGCAAAGCGTTTTGGCCGAGTGCATACTTACGAAGAATGGTGTACTCCTGTTCTGGTTTCTAACACCCTCGAATTGTTAGATAAAGAAATCCCGCGGTTAAGGTCTAAAATCCAATCCGTACAACTCTGCTTTACAACAGATCCTTTTATGTACGGATACCCTGAAGTAACAGAGATGAGCTTAGCAGCTATTCGCAAGCTTAATGCCGCAGGAGTAAAGTGTACTGCGCTAACCAAAGGCCTGTTGCCTATTAAATTGTCTGAAATGTCTCCGGAAAACGAATATGGAATTACTCTTATTTCTCTGGACGAGGAATATCGACAGTGGATGGAACCTGGTGCGGCACCTTACAGAGAACGCTTGGATTCGCTGAAAGCCCTACACGATGTTGGGTGCAAGACATGGGTCAGTATCGAGCCATATCCAACACCCAATCTGGTTGAGCAATCACTACAAGAACTTCTTTCAGCGGTGTCCTTTGTTGACCGAATTATTTTTGGACGGACAAACTACAACAAGGAAGTGTCCTCCTATAGAAGCCACAGAGAGTTCTATAACAAGTGTGCGGATAAAGTTATTCAGTTTTGTAAAGAAGAACAAATTGCCTTCCATATTAAAGATGGAACTATAACTGAGGAATGATTTTTTCGCCCATCAACTTCCGATAATAGCAAATTATCAGAAGCACCACTAAAGTTAGGAGGACGCACATGAAATCCAACTTTGAATTTCTCAACAAATATTGGCCTGCGCTGGCACAGATCGGTGCGGCAGCGGAGAGCTATGTCTACTCCGATGCCAACGCCTGCCTGTATAAGTTGGGTATGTTTGGTGAGCGGCTGATTCTTGAGATTTTTGCTTTTGAGCATATCAAGGAACCGACCATCGACAACACCCACGCCAACCGGATTCGCCTGCTGAAGCGCGAAGGCCTGATTCCCAAGAAAATCGACGACATCCTGTATGCACTTCGCAAAACGCGAAACGATGCGGTCCATGCGGGTGCAGACTCTGTGGAGGATGCAAAAACGCTGCTCTCTATGACCTATAACCTTGCGGTTTGGTTCATGGAAGTATATGGCGACTGGGGATATATTGCCCCTGCGTTTGTCATGCCTGAAAATGTGGTGCAGCCGGACTATGAGTCCATCATTAAAGAGCAGGAGGAAAAGATTGTTGCACTCTCCAAGCAGGTCGAGGCAGTATCCACCGCGGCATCTACCAAGACCTCCAAGGAACGTGCAGAGAAAGGCGAAACCGCATCTGAGAGCATGGAGCTTTCCGAGGCAGAGACTCGCTACCTGATTGACGAACAGCTTCGCAAGTTTGGTTGGGAGGCTGACACCAATACTCTGCGCTATTCTAAGGGAACCCGGCCTCAGAAGGGTAGAAATCTTGCCATTGCTGAGTGGCCTACTGACTCCGCTGTAGGTAAGAATGGTTACGCAGATTACGCCCTGTTTGTCGGGGTGAAGCTCGTGGGCATTGTGGAAGCTAAAAAAGCCGCTATTGACATTCCCTCTGTCATTGACCATCAATGCAAGGAGTATGCTAAGGGAATCAAAGATGAACATCAGGAGTACACCATCAACCAGTGGGGAGCATATAAAGTCCCTTTTGCCTTTGCGACTAATGGCCGAAAGTATCTCAAGCAGATCGAAACCAAATCCGGCATCTGGTATCTGGATTTGCGCAACGGAGCCAATGCACCCAAGGCCTTGCAAGGCTGGATCAGTCCCCAGGGATTGATGGAGCAGCTCGAAAAGGATATTGCTGCCGCAAATACCGCACTCCAAAATACGCCTTTCGATCTGCTCCGTGACCCGGATGGACTGAATCTGCGTAAGTATCAGATCAATGCGATTGAGGCGGCAGAACAGGCCGTTATCGATGGTAAGCAAGCCGTCCTGCTGTCCATGGCTACCGGCACCGGCAAAACCCGTACCATCCTTGGCATGATTTATCGCTTTATTAAGAGCGACCGATTCAAGCGAGTTCTGTTCTTGGTTGACCGTACTGCTCTTGGCGAGCAGGCCGAAGATGTTTTCAAGGAGGTAAAAATCGAAGAATTGATGACCTTGGATTCCATCTATAACATCAAAGGCCTGGATGAAAAGGAAATCGACAGAGAAACAAAAATACATATCGCAACGGTTCAGAGCCTTGTCAAGCGTATCCTTTATCCCGAGGGAGATACCATGCCCTCCGTTACAGACTACGATCTAATCGTGGTTGACGAAGCACACCGTGGATATATTCTGGATAAGGAAATGAGCGAAACCGAGATGCTCTACCGTAACCAGGATGACTATGTCAGCAAATACCGCACCGTCATCGAGTACTTTGACGCCGTGAAAATTGCGTTGACTGCAACACCGGCGCTGCACACTACCGAAATCTTCGGAAAGCCTGTTTTTAACTATTCTTACCGTGAGGCTGTCATTGACGGCTATCTGGTAGATCACGATGCTCCTCATAATATTCGCACCAAGCTTCGTGTGGAGGGTATCAAGTACGAAAAGGGCGAACAGCTTGCCATCTACGATCCTGTCACCGGCGAAGTCCTCAACAGCGCTGAACTGGAAGATGACATGAAGTTTGAAATTGACACCTTCAATCGCCAAGTTATCACGGAGAACTTCAACCGCGCCGTTCTGAATGAAATCGCTTGGGATCTCAATCCAGATGGCCAGGGCAAAACGCTGATTTATGCTGTTGATGACAACCACGCTGACCTTATCGTGAAGATTTTGAAAGAAATCTATGCTGAAGGCGGTGTGGATAACGATACCGTTATGAAAATCACCGGCAGCGTTGCAGGAGGCAATAAGAAGAAAATTTCTGAAGTTATCAAAAGGTTTAAAAACGAGTCTTTACCTAAAATCGTGGTTACGGTTGACCTTCTGACCACGGGCATTGACGTGCCGGAGATTACCACTTTGGTATTCATGCGCCGAATCAAGTCCCGTATCTTGTTTGAGCAGATGCTGGGACGCGCTACCAGACTGTGTCCCTCCATCGGAAAGACGCATTTCGAGATTTATGACCCTGTGGGTGTGTATGAATCCTTGCAGGATGTTAGCAACATGAAGCCTGTTGTCACCAATCCTTCCACCAGCTTTGAAGATTTGATGAAGGGGCTGGAAGCGGCAACGACGGACGAGCAACTTGCCTATCAGATTAATCTGATCGTTGCCAAGTTGCAGCGCAAGCGCCGCAATATCAGCAAAAAAGCCTTAGAGCAGTTTGAGAACCTCACTGGCGGCAAGGATTTGGGCGCTTTTGCGGAACACCTCAATAGCAGCACAATCAAGGAAGCCGCCGCCGAACTATTGGGACACCGTGAGGCATTTTCAGTGCTGGACAAGGACCGGCCCCATAGCAAATCTCCACGCATTATCGATGATCACCCTGATGTGGTGATTGACCATACCCGTGGTTATGGTGAAGGGCAGAAGCCGGAGGACTATCTGGAAGCATTTAAGGATTTTATCAATAATAACATGAATGCTATCGCGGCTCTGCGCACAGTTTGTACCAGACCATCAGAACTTACCAGGGAAGCGCTTAAAAGCCTGAAATTGGAACTTGACCGTCATGACTTTACGGAAAAGCAGTTGAATTCCGCATGGAACGAAATGACAAACCAGGACATCGTAGCTGATATTATCGCATTCATCCGCCAACAGGCTCTCGGTTCTGCGCTCGTAGGGCATGAGCAGAGAGTAAAGCACGCATTTGCAAAGTTGAGAATGAACCATGAATTCAACAAGACACAGTTAGACTGGCTCAAGCGCATCGAGAAGGTTTTGTTGGAAGAGAGCGTCCTTGATGAGCAAATTTTTGAAGTTGGCGCATTTAAGAATGCGGGTGGCTTTACGATTATTGATCGCCGTTTTGGTGGGAAGCTTCGTGAGATCATGACGGAGCTCAATGAGTATCTCTATGACGATGGAGGAAGCGTAGCGTGAACAATCAGGAAATCGTAGCAAAACTATGGAATCTTTGCAACGTATTGCGGGATGACGGTATTACTTATCATCAATATGTCACGGAACTGACCTACATCCTGTTTCTGAAGATGTGCAAGGAAACCGGTACCGAGGGAGCTATCCCGGAACAGTACCGTTGGGACAAGCTCCTTGCCAAACAGGGCGTTGAACTGAAGAAATTTTACAAAGAACTGCTGGAGCATTTGGGCGAGAGTTGTACTGGCCGCGTCCGGGAAATCTATCAGGGTGCCCAGAGCAACATCGACGAGCCTAAGAATTTGGAGAAGATCATCCAGACCATCGACCAGTTTGACTGGTACACCGCCAAGGAGGAGGGGCTGGGCAATCTGTATGAAGGCCTCTTGGAAAAGAACGCAAATGAGAAAAAGTCCGGTGCCGGGCAGTATTTCACGCCCCGCGTTCTGATCAATATCATGACGCGGCTTGTTGCTCCACAGCCCGGTGAGCGGTGCAACGACCCTGCCTGCGGAACTTTTGGTTTCATGATTGCCGCTGACCGCTATGTCAAAGACCATACTGATGATTTGTTTGAGCTGCCCGTGGATCAGCAGGAGTTCCAGCGCACCCAGGCCTTCTCTGGCTGTGAGCTGGTACATGATACTCACCGTTTAGCTCTGATGAATGCCATGCTGCACGATATTAGCGGCCCCATTTATCTTGGCGATACCTTGTCCAATTTTGGCAAAGGAATGAAGGGGTATGATGTTGTCCTGACCAATCCGCCCTTTGGAACCAAGAAGGGCGGTGAACGGGCTACCCGTGATGACTTCACATTCCCCACCAGCAATAAGCAGTTGAATTTCCTGCAGCACATTTACCGCAGCTTGAATAAGACGGGTAAGGCTCGTGCGGCGGTTGTCCTGCCGGACAATGTCCTTTTTGCCGATGGTGACGGTGAGCGCATCCGCCGTGACTTGATGGAGAAATGTAATCTGCATACCATCCTGCGCCTGCCTACTGGTATCTTTTATGCCCAGGGCGTTAAAACCAATGTGTTGTTCTTCACCCGTGGCTATGAGGACAAGGGCAATACCCGCGAAATCTGGTTCTATGACCTGCGTTCAGATATGCCTTCCTTCGGCAAGACCAATCCCCTGAAGGAAAGCCATTTTGACGAGTTCGTTGAATGCTATAAGGATGGTGATCTGTCCGCCCGTACCGAAACCTACAGCGCGGACAATCCCAACGGCAGATGGCGTAAGTTCACCTACGAGGAGATTCTGGCCCGTGACAAGACCAGCCTGGATATCACTTGGATGAAGTCTGACAATGGAACCGAGGATTATACTCTCTCTGAACTGCTGGCGCAGATCAAGGAAAAGTCCGCCAACATCGCCAAGGCCGTGGCTGCTCTGGAAGAACTGATTGGCGAGGTAGATGAATAATGGATACGAAAGCATTACGGCAAAAAATTCTTGACCTCGCTATCCGAGGCAAGTTAGTGCCACAAGACCCGAATGACGAACCTGCATCCGTGTTGCTGGAGCGTATTCGCCAGCAGAAGCAGCAGATGGTCAAGGAGGGCAAGCTCAAGCCCAAGGATATTAAGAAAGATTCCGTTATCTTTGTCGGTGAGGATAATTTACATTATGAGAAGTTCTCTAACGGCAGCGTGAAATGTATCGAGGATGAGATACCGTTTGACCTGCCGGAGGGGTGGGAATGGGTACGCCTTGGATGTTTGGCCCAGTATAAAAAAGGGCCTTTCGGAAGTAGCATCATAAAGGCAATGTTTGTCCCAGATACTCCAGATGCCGTTAAAATCTATGAACAGAAAAATGCAATCAACAAAGATGCAACATTGGGTAGCTACTTCATTTCTGCCGAAAAATACGAAACATTAAAAGGCTTTGAGGTTTTTCCCAACGACATCATTGTTAGCTGTGCTGGTACTATTGGTGAAACCTATGTGCTACCAATTGGGATGAGAAAGGGCATCATAAATCAAGCATTAATGAAAATCTCCTTATATGATTTAGAAATTTTAGATTTTTATTTGATGTACTTTGACTTCAAACTCAAAAGTGCTGCACAAGAGCAAGGACACGGTATTGCACTCAAAAACATTCCCCCGTTTGATGTGCTAAAACGGTATTTGATTCCGATACCTCCTATTCAAGAACAGAAACGAATCATTTCTACAGTAAACAATTTGCTCTCCAAGGTAAATTCTATCGATGAAGATAACGAAACTATTTTTACCCTAATCGTAAAAGCAAAATCCAAAATCCTCGACCTCGCCATTCGCGGCCAGCTTGTGCCGCAGGACCCTGCTGACGAGCCTGCGTCCGTGTTACTGGAGCGCATCCGTGCAGAGAAAGAAGAACTCATCAAGCAGGGCAAAATCAAGCGTGATAAGAAGGAATCCGTCATCTTCCGTGGTGAGGATAACTCTTATTATCTCAGAACTGGAGAATTGGTGGAGTCGCTGGAGGACTGGGATTTCGAAGAACTCCCCGACGGTTGGAGTGTGTGCTGCCTTGGAGAGCTGTGCGACTACGGTAACTGTACTAATATTGATACCGCCGATATCGCTGATTCTGCGTGGATATTGGATCTTGAAGATATCGAAAAAGATTCCGGTATTGTTCTACAAAAAGTACGCCAAGGCGAACGCAATGCAGGAAGCACAAAGCATCGTTTCCATAAAGGTCAGGTGTTGTACAGCAAACTTCGTCCTTATCTGAACAAGGTAGTCTTAGCTGATGAAGATGGATATTGCACCTCTGAGATTTTGCCATTAGAGTTTGAGCGGAATATACTTCCGCAGTATGCACGCTACTTTTGTTAGCGTTCGCCAGGAAAACCACTGCGGGCTCAACTGAAATCGCTAATCAAAG
>ERZ824978.3850-NODE-3850-length-10695-cov-2.541071_pt1 | contig 10695 bp, 14 predicted proteins | sample MGYA00519860_ERZ824978 | MGnify/ENA primary metagenome ERZ824978 (study PRJEB31778, sample SAMEA3449184) | human gut metagenome | biome: human gut; feature: human-associated habitat; material: faeces | place: United Kingdom | collected 2010/2012 ... | reverse complement strand
ATCAATTTTATGTTCTTCAGCATATTTATTAATATTAGCTCTCGTCAGTAATATTGGAGCTTCATATTTAGGCTTATATATCTCCCAATAATACTCCTCTGTCATTCCTACACTATCTAATAGTTTTTTTACTATAGCACGGCCTTCCTCTGTAGATTCTGCATTTTTCCGCTGTTCATTGATATATTCATCAATCTCTGCTTCAGTAGGTAGAATGCCTTTATCTTTAGCGAACTCTTCTTCAGCCGCCTCTCTTTTAAGCTCCTTCCAAGCGTCACCTGCAGGGTTATTTGATCCGCAGGTTTTATAATGCTGGTATCTCATGTTGAAATAGACCTTTGATATTCTTTCACCATTCACAGTTCCCATAATATCATTTTCACTAATCGCCTTATTTTCTTCCGCAATCAAAGCTTGTATACTTTCACTCATGTTTTGCCCAATTTTCTCTGCAACTTTTTCGCTTTCATAGGTTTTAGAAGCAGCCCATGAAAAAGAGCCTACTATGGCTATCGTCAAAACACAAACTATTCCAATTATTATTTTTCTTCTCATAGCAATGTACTCCTCTCGTATTATTTAGGCCCGGATACCGAAAAAGCGAATTTGTAATTAGGGTTTGTAATTACACCACCACTATATGAAAAACTATACGAACCTTTTTCTTCAAATTCATAACTGAAAGTCTTATTTAGCGTTCCTGTTTTCGCAAAATACAAATATGAATTTTTAGGTTTTATACTGGGTTGGTTTGACCAAAACGAATCGCACAATGGCGCAATTCGCCTAGTTACAGTCTTCCCATAATCTTTGGTTTCTAGTATTGATGCTGCCAACGTTCCGTTCCCCATATTATGTGCAGGGGATATAATAGCACTTGTACTAACACGTGTTGCCGTATATGATCCTGTTCCTTTTGTATAATTAATCGTAGTATTAAAAGTAATTCCCCAATTAACATATAACGAACCCTCTGGTATAGACCCATGAAAAATATGATAATCACTGCCGGATTTACTTGTGGCATTCGCATTTACTGTTAACATAGCCAGCAACATAATTAATATAATAAAAATGCACCCTACTTCTATAAAAATTTTTTGAGCAGTTTTTTCTCTATTCATTACATTTTTCCTCCTTGTCTAAACAACAACTATCCCTTAGCTTTAATCTCTCATACGCATCACTCTCCTTATTTTTCATTCTATATATAAGACGGAAAAACGCATATGAAAATTTCAGAATTCATTAAATTTTATTTATCCACTATATAAATTTTCTTAACTGCTTCAATCTTTCCATACTTATTCCTACCAACAAATATAATATCAGGTGCCTCTTCCTTTCCGACAAAATACTCAAAACTGGAATCTCCCTTATCCAGTTTTTCATATTCGATTTCATTATCCACATTTGCCTTAAAACCTTGACCAAATGCTGCTATAAAAAATATCAATATTAAAACAAAGATACCTATACCAAACCTTCTTCTACGCGCCATAACAATTCTCCTCAAATAAAAAGAGTAGCCTTAGCTACTCAATCATTTACGTTTTAATCCTCTCATATAGGTTATTGTCAAACGCCGTTCCTCAGTGTTTAATTCCTGCCAAAGTTCCGTAAACTGCCTAACGTCCTCCGTTACATTCGGAAACAATTCTGAGTCAGAAAAAAACTGAGCAAGAGTTATTCCAAACGCATCACAAATTTTATCTAATGTTTCTAACCTAGGAGTATGTTTCTTATTAAACAGGTTTGAAAGTGATGACTCTGGAATTCCTGAATTTTTAGCCAGCTGATATCTTGATGTACCGGTCTTTTCACATAATTCATTTATTCTATCTAAAATGTAACTTGCGTATGACAATTATATTTACCTCATTTCAGTAATTAATATATATATTTTATTACTAAAACAAGATAATTATTAGCTTTTATATTTTTAAGTGTTTTACTTCAATATTAAGTAGTATGTTATTCATAAAAAGCTTCTTTTGCAGAAGCTCTTTATAAAGTATTAAGTTTTCTATTTATTGGCGAATAATAATATTCTCTGCAACAGCAATAATCTCATCCCGTTCACCGTTCCCAGTAATATTGTAAACATTTCCTTCAACATCTACAAGAGAAGCCGAATATCTTTCATTATCAAGTTCCGTACAAATTAGTTCAGCACCATTATCAAGAGTCTTAATGTGGCTACCCTTCAGAGAAATACTACTCTTTTTATCAAACTTATGGGTTGAAATACATAAATTCAGATTTCCATATTCATAAAAATATACTATCATTTGATCTCCTGAGGAAATATACGCATCACAATATTTAAATATATACTCTTTAGGAATATATCCAAATTCATAATTGATATCAGCTATTTTGTTAAGTTTTCGCAAATCATGTTCCTTATCTATATGTATCTCTGTTATAGTACTTCCATCTGGGAATCGTTCTATTGTCCTATCATCAGGAGAAATAAAGTATATACACTTTTTAATAAGATAATTTGCATACCCTGTATCAGATAAAAATGTTTTAGATATTACTACACTCGAAGATAATATTAATGCAATAGTTGCCACTATACTTACAGCTCTTTTAAGTCCTGATTTTCTTTTCTTTAAAATTATATTATCAATAATTGATTTTTCTACTGATTCCGCATCATATTTTTCTTTATAATATGCCTCTTTACTGTGCCTAAGCATCTCTTCAAAAGAAGTGTATCTCGGTTCTTTATCCAAATTATTTTCTCTCATTTAAAACCCCTCCCCTGTCAAGCTGCATATATGCTGTTTTCAATTTTTTAATTCCTCTGCAGTATCTCGTCCTAACCGTATTTACATTCACATTAAGTATTTTAGATATTTCAATAAAATCAAAGCCACATATTGCATTAAGATTTATAACACTCTTGTATTTATATTCAAGGCTTTCCAGCGCTACTATAATGTTGCGTTCTGCTTCTTTGTTAATAACCATATTTAAGATATCGTTCTTGATATCCTCAATATTGTCCATTTCATCATCAGAAATCATAAACAATTCATCATCCTTTAGCAACGCAGTATTTATTCTCTTTACTTCCCTATAATAATCATTAACTGCATTAGCGGCTATGGTCATCATCCAGCTTTTAAGGCTTTCCCTTTTACGAAGAATACTGTTTTTTCGTATTGCTTTTTCCATTACGTTTTGTGTTATTTCTTCCGCTACATATACATTATCTACTCTAGAAATTATATAACTGAAAATATCACTATAATGTTCTGCAATCCTGTCATTGATATGCTTCATCATATAGATTTTCCTTTATTCTTTGTTTATTCTAAATATGCAAATTTTATTATGATTTCATCACCATCTTTAAGCGTAATTTTTACTCTATATTTATATGATGCAGATACAGCAAACTCTGGCTTATGTCTAATTGCATAAGCATTGGCAGTTTTCTCTGCGACTGCTCCAGATACATTTGCATATTTATTTGTGCTGCTACTATATCTTTGCAACTGTACAATAGAAGTAATTCTTTCTTCCGTTGATCTTGCCATTATATCAGCTAAGGCTCTAGTTGTTGAAATGCTTTTAAAATATACACTACTAACTGTAATCGCCCTTGTATTATTCATCTTTCCATCATCTACATCTTCTCTATCATTACATATAAGCCCTTCTCCATCAATCGGTGCTACCTCAAAATTCTCTTCATCAAGGAACATACCAGACTCTGATGCACACACACTCATAGGTACAATCATAACAAATACAACTGCTAAAACCAATGCTAAAATTTTTTTCATACTTTCTCCCATTCTCTAAATAACACATTTCTAACAAAATAGATTAGAAATGCTGTCCTGTAGTTCTAAATAATTTTTCATTTAATAAAATTCTATATTTTATTAAGACTTTAAGCAAGCATTATATCTATTGTATAGCTTTTATAAATGTATAAGCACCTCCTTTATAAAGTCACTCTCATAATATTAGACGTTTTGTCTACTCTAATAATTTCAAAAATCTATAAATTTTTTATAATTTTTATTTTTTTATCCCTCCGTACCCCATAATACAGCTGTAATTCAGAGGATAACTCATTGCTTTACATTCATCTCTACAGTTTCCCTCTATCGTATAAACTCTACCTTGTTCAGACTTTTTAACTATTCCAGTATGATCTGAAATCCCATCGTCATCCCAGTCATAGAATATAATCATACCCGGCTTTGGTACTATATTTGAGTTGTACCACCTTTTCTGTTGTATGAACCAGTTTATCCCGTCAGGGCAATATGAGTATCTGGGAAGCTGTCCTGTTTCAAGATAGCCTGCCTTGTCAGCGCACCAGCTTACAAAACATGCACACCAGTCTACACGATTATTAAATCCATACCAGCTCCAGTACGGTCTGCCGCCTTTGTTTCCAATCTGCGACTCTGCTATCGCTACAATAGCGGTGTCATCAGTTATATCAATCTCAACATCATCACTGTCAGCACCATAGAATGCCATAAAAGCACATAAAGGTATAATTACAGCTATAACAGCAAGCATCATACCACTGCATGCGGCAAGCACAGATACTGCATGCTTTATCCCTTTTGCTGTTTTTAGCAAACCTTTTCCAAGCGATTTGCTTTCCTTTATCTTAAAGGCTCTCAAAATCCCCCGGCTGCTTTTTTTCTCAAGTACAGAGGATATATGTTTTTTCCTTTTTTCAGTTCTTCGCCTGTTTTGCAACTGTCCTGACATTCCTGCCTTTCTTTTGGACTGATAGACCGGTCTTATCTCGTTTTTTAATTTCACTTCTTCATTTATATTCTCTGTATTTGCTACGCTCTGTGCCGCTTTAATAGAAGCCGCCTGATTGATGCGGTTTTTCTCGCTGTTTCTTAAAAACAGTTTTTTCCCCTGCTCTCGTATCTGTTTTTTCCCTATAGCAGTCGTTTTTAACATTCCCTCTTTCATATTCTTCTCAGCATAAGAGGAAGGTGACGTGCCTTCCTCCTGCTTTTTTGCTTTATTCATTTTGATTATATTTTCTTTTGTTTTAAGTGCGGCATATTTCTTTTTTCTTTTAATCATATTCTTTTCCAAGTACTTCACCTTCTCCCGGTTTTGTCGTCATCAGGCTATACAGCCTTGTATCTCTTGGGAATCTGTTTTCAAAAGGAACGAGACTGCTTCCTACTTTAAGCAGTCCGCTTCCCGCATCAACATCAGTTATATATGAAAGCTGTGTTTCTGATATATTAAGCAGCTTTGCAAGCTCATCTCTATTGGTTGCTGCCTGATTAAGCATCACTACAAACTCTGAATTTGACAGCATTGTTCTTGCTATATGTGACTGGAGCAGATCCTCAACATCCTGTGTTATGCCGGTGCAGAATGCCCCATACTTACGAACACGCTTCCATAACTTAAACAGAAACTGTGCGGAATACTCGTGCATAAACAGCAGATATATCTCATCTATAAAAATAAAGGTCTGCCTTCCCTTTCGTCTGTTAGAAGTAATTCTGTTTATTATACTGTCAAGTATTACAAGCATTCCTACAGGCCGCAGCTGCTCTCCCAGCTCAAGAATGTCATAACATATAAGGCGGTTTTCTGTATCTACGTTGGTTTGCTTTGCAAATGTGTTAAGGCTTCCTTTAGTAAACAGTTCAAGCTCAAGAGCCAGTGATTTAGCTGCCTCCTCAGGCTGTTTAAGAAGTTCATCACGGAAGTCCTGAAGAGTAGGCGGTACTCCCTGATAATTACCCTGCTGATAATACCTGTATACACTTTCTGTACATCGGTCTATTATTGACTGCTGTCCTTTTGTGAATTTATGGCCGGCTATAATCTGTTCACACAGGGACTGGAGAAATTGAGATTTCTCAATAATAGGATTTATTTCCCCATAGTCTTTGGTAAGGTCCATAGCATTTATATGATTTTCACTCACAGCAGATATCTCTATAACCTCTCCTCCCATCGCCTTTATGAGAGGGGCATATTCTCTTTCCGGATCAATAACAACTATATCTGCATCGGTAGAAAGCATATAGTTTGTGATTTCGCATTTGGCGGCAAATGATTTTCCGCTGCCTGATACCCCAAGTATAAAGGAGTTCCCATTGAGAAGCTGCCTTCTGTCCGCAAGTATCATATTTTTGCTTATAACATTGTTTCCGTAGTATATACCTTTTTGATGATTAATTTCCTGAACACGGAAAGGCATAAATACTGCAAGAGACTCTGTTGTAAGTGTTCTGTATATATCTATCTTTGCATTTCCTGCGGGCAGTACTGTGTTCAAACCATCAAGCTGCTGCCACTTCATAATAGCAATCTGACACAGCCTTTCTCTCCCCATTGCAATTACCGCCTTAGTATCCTGATTCAATTTTTCTATTGAATCTGCTGTATGTACAAGCGTCATTACCGACAGCATCATTCTCTGGTCGCGATTCGACAGGTCCTCAAGAAATTCTCTTAATTCTGTTCTCTGAAGCTCAAGTTCGTAAGGAACCTCTGCCGAAAAATTATTATTGGTATTTTGTTTCCTCTGCCAGTTTGCAATATTTGTTTCCGCACCAAGCAGTCTGCTCTCTATTTCCTTTACGGCCTCCCCTGTAGATACAGGGATCACGTCTACGGAAAGCATCATATCCCTGCACCTGTTTGTCAGTTCTGTTACCAAGTCATCTTTAATAAAATTGGCATATTCCTTCAGAAACAGCACTCTTGCATAGCGTTCTCCCATTTTAATATAATCTTTCTCAATCTCCATATAGTCCGGACAGATATAGTCTTTGAAGCTGTGCCCTCTTTTTCGATTTTCACTTATATCAAAGCAGAAAACATTTTCTTCTCCCGCTCTGTAAAAATCATAAAAAATCCTGAGTCTTTCCACTGCATTAAGTTCACTGCTCTTTGAGCCAAGCTTGTTAATCTGAATGGCGAGTTCTGCACCAAAACGATTAAAATATATTCTGGCATCTTCTATACTTTTTTCTGTGATTGTAACAGTTATATACTTTTCCTGAATTATAGAGCTGCCTCCTGCGGCCTTGTCCGCAAGCATTCTGTTATATTCTTTTCTGTATATATCAAGACCATCTTCTTTTTCATCAATCAGTATTCTGCTTTCAAAGTCATTTTCGTTTAGTCTGCGGTTATTAATTGTAATTTTAGTTGTTGCATTACTGTCCAGCGAATTAAGCAATGCACTGTACCTTGCAAATATAGTCTCCTTATCTTCCTCAGATGCAACCTGATAATTGATATCCTCAAATCTGTAGGTTCTGCTGTACCTGTTGTTTCCCACGTCAAAGATGCCGTCATCATAAATAACCTTTACCGGTATAGCTTCCTGCACACTTTTCGGCAGCTTAATGTTTTCTATTTCTATTCTTTTTTTCAGCATTTATCTCTCCCTTATCTTTATTAACACAAAGCTCTTTATATAAATTCTGCGGTTTATATGTAAGTCTGCTCGGCGTAAGCAGCTTTGACTTTATTACTGCCCATAAAAGCTTTTCTGCCGGCATTCTGTTATATCTGACAAACCCAAGCAATGCACACGGAAGCATTCCCAGTATGCACGCCCACGTTATTGCTTCTGTTCCGATGCTGCTTCTCAATAAAAAGTAGATGCCTACCGAAACTAAAACCCCGATTAATGAAAAAAGGAACTGCCTGAGTGACAGCCCCCAGAACATTCCCTCTTTGTAATCTCTTATTTCTTTGTTTATTTTAATCTCCATTACAGACCCATCATCTCCTTTACTATTCTGTCTGCCATTTTTACTGTTCCTACAAGTATAAGCATATTAAAAACAAGCTCTCCTATGTAACTCCATACCATTGTTACTACTGCCGCATCAGGATCAACCGCCGGTGGAGATGCAGCAAACAAGGAAAATATGATACACGCAAGTATTATAATTGCTCCCTCCATACATACCGCCGCATATGACTTCATAAACGATATACCTATTTGCTGTGTAGGCTCTCCCGCAAAAGCGGCAAGGGGTATGGGTGCAATTGCCGTATACATATACAGCTTAAAAAATCTTCCGTATACAGTCATTATGATAATAAACGACAGTACGGTAATAAAAAGGCTGCCTATGATAGTTACTGCCCAAAGCGGAATACTTTCAAAAAATCCACAGTCTTCAATAGCTGTTACCATTGCATCAGGCAAGCTCATACCGCTGCTGCCTCCTATTCCGGCTGTTCTCATTATTGTTCCTACTACTCCCTGTAATATCTCAAAGATTACAAGCATCAGTTCAAGTCCATATGTTACAACTGCTTTTGCAATCACAAACCGGATAAAAAGCTTCAATGCGTGTTCAAATTTTTTAACTTCTGCGAAGCTGTTGCAGGTCTTAACAACGCCTACAACAAAAAAGAGCACCAGCAGGGCTACACCTATCGCCTGCAATGCTCCATGTATATCTACTATTACTCTCCAGATAACACCGCCTTTAAAATGTTCGGGGTCTTCGGTAAGTAGTGTCCATATTTCAGCCAGTTTTTCATTCCACGTGGAAAGTGCATTCTGGAGGTTTTGAACTACCCAGTTATCAGACATGTTTTTAAACTTCCTTTCTTCTATTATTTCTGAGTAATTTTAATTACATTTTAACTGTTGATATTTTTTCATAATCTGTATATAATATTAGTAGGGAAATCCCTACTTTTCATACTTGAGAGGAGGTGAAATTATGTTAACCAATACATTAGTTGATAACGCCAAAGTTATGGCGAAAGGTCAGGTCACGATTCCAAAAGATATTAGAGAAATATTAGGAATATCCAGTGGCGATCGTATTACTTTTATCGCTGAAGGCAATGTTGTTCGTATAGTCAATTCCGCAGTTTACGCTATGCAGGTTCTACAAAATGACATGGCAGGTGAAGCAGAGCGTACAGGCCTTAATAATGAAGAAGATGTTATTGCTTTAGTAAAAGAGCTTCGAAATGAGGATGAAAAACTATGAGAATTCTAATCGATACAAACGTTCTGATTTCTGCCGCATTAAATCCTAACAGCACACCATTTCAAGCTTACGTTAAAGCTTCTTCCTTTCCTAATCACGGTTTAATCTGTGAACAGAATGTGGAAGAACTCGTGCGAATATTTAAAAAGAAATTTCCACACAGACTCGCCTCACTGGATAAATTTTTATCACTTGCTTTAATAACGCTTGAATTAATACCTGTTCCTACTAATGAAAATGCTGTAGAAATAAAAATCAGAGATGTCAATGATCGCCCAATCCTCCGGGCTGCTATCGAAGCTAAAGCCGATATCCTGCTCACCGGAGATAAAGATTTTCTTGAGTCCGGTTTAGAGGTCCCTGCAATTATGACACCTGCTGACTTCTTACATTTCTAATTATAAATAAGCGGTAATGAATCAACTGTCATTACCGTTTTTATTTTCCCCAACTCTATCCAGTAATTAGGTTTAAAATTTCCTTAGTAAATGTAATAATAACTCCTCCTGCCAGAGTTAAAAATCCATTGGCTCTCTGAGATGGGTCATGCGATTTCATCGAAAGTCCCACCTGCATTATTCCAAGGCCTAAAAGTATTATTCCAATTGCCCGAATTAAGCCGAATACAAAATTCGACAAATTGTTTACTGCAGATAATGGGTCACCCGCAGCAAAACAAATCTGTGGTATAAAAGTGAGTGATACAATTGATGCTGTAATCAGGTATCTTACATATAGTTTTTTAAATTTCTGTTTTTCTATCATTTTTAAGTCTCCTTGTCTTCTTCATACTGCTCCAGTTCTTCATCTGTATAAATCTCATAGCCACCAATATCTAAGGCGATTTCATCTGCCTCCTCATATTCTGCTCCATAACTTATGCTGATAGTTCCTGTAGCTTCCGTTACCTCTCCATGCTCATATTCTTCCGCTTTCCCATCAGCAGTTTTATTAATATTCGGGTGCTTTAATATGTCATACTTCAAATCTTTGACAGGCCTTTCACCTCGAATGAATAAAAGCGCATACATATTGTCAAGCATTCTCACTTCATCAGGAGTCATAAGCTCTCTCCCTGTTATCTGATAGTTGGTAGAATAGTTTCCGTTTCTGCCTGTTGATTTGCCAAAGGTATTAAGGTCTATAGTTTCTTTTCCCAGCAATTCAGAAACATATTTATGTGTTGACTGTTCATTGCCTCCAAGATACAGGAATGTATCGCAATTACCAACAATGCTCTCCCACTGTTTTTCAAACAGGACTTTAAGCTGTGCCATATTCTGCAATATAATCGACACTGAAACCCCTCTGGATCGCATTACAGATAAAATTTTATCAAAATCATCCGGAAGGCTGACATTTGCAAATTCATCCATAACAAAATGGCAATGCATAGGAAGGCTCCCTTTATACTCTCTGTCTGCAATATAAAAAAGCTGCTGAAAAAGCTGTGTATATAGCATAGAAACAATAAAATTAAATGAGGTATCATTGTCAGGTATCAGAGCAAACAACGCCACCTTTTTTTCACCTAGTGACCGTAAATTAAGCTCGTCTGTCGCTGTAAGAGCCGCAAGGCTCTGCAAATCGAATTTTTCGAGTCTTGCCGCCAAAGTAATCTGTATTGATTTTAATGTCTTTCCAGAGACGAAAAGTCAAGGACTTTTTCATCAAATTCAAAAAGAAGTCACAT
>ERZ824978.3849-NODE-3849-length-10697-cov-8.016726_pt1 | contig 10697 bp, 8 predicted proteins | sample MGYA00519860_ERZ824978 | MGnify/ENA primary metagenome ERZ824978 (study PRJEB31778, sample SAMEA3449184) | human gut metagenome | biome: human gut; feature: human-associated habitat; material: faeces | place: United Kingdom | collected 2010/2012 ... | reverse complement strand
CGTGGGACAGTACCGCCGCGTGGCCGAAGCCGGTGGTCAGCATGTGGCCGCCATTGATGCCGCTCATGCTGTGATCGTGGTCGTAGCCGCCCAGCTCCAGCGCCTGCCGGATGAGGGGAGAGAAGTCCTTGCGGCCGTGTTCATCGGCGGCGATGTGGGTCAGGCCGTTGTAACCCACCACGGAGGTGGTGTAGACGCGGTCGACGTAGCTGGGGCGCGGCGGCATCAGGCAGTTGGTGGTGAACAGCACGGGGGCGGGGATGGCATCGAACTCCGTCTGCTGGCTCTGCCACGCTGTGCCGAAGTTGCCCGCCAGGTGGGGGTAGGCTTTCAGCTTGGGATAACCGTGGGCAGGCAGCATCTCACAATGGGTGTAAACGTTGATACCTTTACCCCTTGTTTGCTCCAGAAGCTGGTGCAGATCCTCCAGATCGTGGCCGGAGACTACGATGAACGGGCCTTTTTTGATGTCCGTGTTCACCCGCGTGGGTACGGGATCGCCGAAGGCGCCGGTGTTGGCGCGGTCCAGCAGAGCCATGCACCGGAAGTTCACCTGGCCGAACTCCATGATGAGGGCCAGCCACTGCTCCACGGTGTGCGGCCCGTTGACGGCGCACAGGCCCTTGTAGAACCAGTCCGTCACCGCCGCGTCCCCGCAGCCCAGGTTCAGGGCGTGATGGGCGTAGGCGGCCATGCCCTTCATGCCGAACAGCAAGGTGGAGCGCAGAGAGACGATGTCCGTCTCGCCCTTCCACAGGTCGACCACCGGCGTCTCGCCGCCGCCCAGACGGTCGCGCTCCGCCGTGACGCGGTCGGTGAAGCGGCGGATGGCGTCGTCATCGAAGTTGACGTTGGTCAGCGTGGTGAACAGACCGTCTATCAGCAGGCGGGACGCCTCCGGCGTGTGCTCTCCGCAGCGCTCCGCCGCCTCCGCAAGGCGGATGAGCTGGGTGATGAGCTGATCCTGCAGATGGGCGGTGGCGGGCTGCTTGCCGCACACGCCGGTGCGGACGCAGCCCTTGTTGCCGGCAGTTTGCTGGCACTGGAAACAAAACATGTCTGACATAGCGATACCTCCCGATCATTTTGGGTAGTATTTGCAGGGCGTGGCGGCGTCATGCAAAATCATTTTTCGGTTTTTCGATTTTATTCTTGACAGATGCGGGGCAATTGTGGTATTATAACCGAGCTGACGATTTGAGCGGAGGGCGTATGCGGGTGTAGCACAATGGCCAGGGCACCAGCCTTCCAAGCTGGGGATGCGGGTTCGATTCCCGTCACCCGCTCCAACTTGACAGATACGCGCCAGTAGCTCAGTTGGATAGAGCAACTGCCTTCTAAGCAGTAGGCCAGGGGTTCGAGTCCCTTCTGGCGTGCCATTTTCCCTTGGAGTGTCAGCACTTTTCCCGTGCGGATGTATATGTGGTGGGTGTAGCTCAGTTGGTTAGAGCACCGGATTGTGGTTCCGGGTGTCGAGGGTTCGAGTCCCTTTACCCACCCCACAAGTCACAGAGGCCGGACAAAAGCCCGGTCTCTGTGTACAATAGAATAGATATAGATGGTGGGATGTAGTGTAATGGTAACACCTCAGACTTTGACTCTGATATAGTGGGTTCGAGTCCCGCCATCCCAGCCAGACATGCCCCAGTAGCTCAGTAGGCAGAGCACCTGCCTTTTAAGCAGGGTGTCCGGGGTTCGAATCCCCGCTGGAGCACCAAAGAAAAGTCCTGAAATCTCAATGGTTTCTGGGCTTTTTTCTTTTTATTGGTATTCCATAAATTAGGCTAAAGCAGGCTGATTTATGTTGCACCAATGTTGCACCTGTTGCACCAGTGTTGCACCTAAAAGAAGCAGGTAGCCCACTGAAAAACGCCTAAAATTTTTTGCTCACCCCAACGCTCGGATGCGCTCCGCCGTTTCGGCGAACTGCCCGGCGCGGTCGAAGTGAGCGTAGACTCTCATGGTCAAATCCGGTGTGGCGTGACCGGAGAGATACTGTATCTCTTTCGGACTGAGGCCGGTTTTTGCGTTTTCGTGCCTAAAATCCCGCGCACCTTTTGGGGCAAATACACGGAGCAAAGTAGACGGATAAAGTTAGCGGAGGGTGGATTTGAACCTGAAACGTGGTTCGCCTCTGATCAACTTCACCAACAAAAAACGACATGTTTCGACATATCGTTTTTTCAGTTTGCTTCGCCTTGCTGCAAGTGACATTGGTTACACCAGTAGTATTGGCTACGGCAGTTAAGAAGCGAATCAAATATTGCTGCGAATGCAACGGGCAATTTTAAACAGCCCTCATCCAGTTCAGCAGGAAGTTTTTGAATGTACGGCCAGCCTTAGTAGGCAGAGTATTGCAGCGCTCCACCAGGTAAATCGTCTGCCCATAGCCGGGATCATCCAAATAGCGTATGACCGTGTTGGGGCCACAGTGATTAAGCGCAGAAAACGCATAGGTTACTGCAATGGCCAGTTTCCGCTCTACCAGCTCCTTGGTTAGCTCCTCGTCAGAGGTCTCAATGGGAATATTGATATTGACACCCTCCGCAAGCACCAGCTTGTCGATGTTTTTACGGAAGCAGTTATACTCCCGTCCTTTGCCTATCAGTCTCTGCCCATCAAAGTCTTCCACAGTTAGGTGCTCCTTCTTCGCAAGAGGGTTGTCCTTATGGATACGGTAGCAGTAACGGGAATAGAAAAGCTCCTCGCAATTAAACCGGGTGTTGTCGATGGGACCGTTCACGATGGCGAAATCAGCATGGCAGCTGGATAGGCTGTTAAGAGCGAGTTCGTCGGTGGTGTCCACTACACTCAGCGTGATGTCTGGATGTTCTTCGTGGAAACGCAGTATAAACTCTGCCCCCAAATAGCCCAAAACATGATCCAGGGCGTAGACCGTGACAACAGACTTTTTCTGCCCTGCCAGGGTCTGTACGCCCTCAATCCGGGCATAGGTATCCAGGAGGCTCTGAATATGTGGGAGCAGCGTGGTGGCAAAATCAGTGGGCTCCAAGCCGCGGTTGGAGCGGACAAACAAGGCCTGCCCCAACTCGTCCTCCAATGAGCGAATGACCCGGCTCAGCCCTTGATGACTGATATACAGGTTGTCTGCCGCTGCCTGGATGTTGCGGTAATGATACGTCTCCATGAAGTATTCAAGCTGTTTCTTGTTCATATCCTCACCTCTGCTGTCATTTTACTACATCATTTTCGTTGCAGCAAGGGAGGTTTTTGTTTCTTTCGCATTTTGCCGGAAACCAGTATAATTAAAGTAGAAAAAGGCAAGGAGGAGAAGAAGAATGAAGTTTCAGCAGATCCGCAATGCAACCGTTAAAATCACTTACGACAGTAAAACATTTCTCATTGATCCCTGGCTGGCGCCCCAATATATGACAGGTTGCTTTGGGCTGCTTCCTATGATCATTGCCATGAATCGGAGAGGGGACCCGCGCAAGAAATATGTGATCGACCACTGCGCTACCTGGAAACCTGTCGATCCCAAGCAAAAATGGATTATGTGCCCCATGCAGCCTCTGCCCATGTCTGTTGCGGCTATTAATAGGGATGTAGATGCCTATTTGTGCAGCCATGTTCATCTGGACCACATTGGCCTGGGTCTCAATGGCAAAGGCTGTGAAAAACTGGATAAGAACATTCCTATTTACGCTATCAACCGGCAAGACTCCAATTATCTGGAGTTCTCTGGCATGAAAGATGTGCGTGTGTTGGAGGATCGGATCACCTATGGTGAGGCTGAGGTCATCAAGGTCAAGGCCATCCATGGGACAAAGGTGCCGTGCGGTGACGCCTGTGGCTATGTTTTCCGCAGCCCAAATGAAAAGACTCTCTATGTGGCCGGTGACACGGTATGGTGCGATGAGGTGGCGGAGACGATTGCCATGTACCACCCGGATGTGATCGTCACGAACAATTGTGCGGCTATGCTGGTGGATAACGGCCGTCTCATCATGGATGACAACGACTTGGAGAAAGTCTGCGCCGCTGCGCCGGAGGCTGTGATTATTGCCAGTCACATGGACAATGTTCCTCACGCAACGCTTACGCGCAAGACCTTAGATGAGAAGCTGAAGGAAAAGGGGATCCGGGAGCGGGTGCGCATTCCCGAGGACGGCGAGAGCTACTGGATTTAAGTGGGCTTATATCGTGACTTGGCATCTAAAGCGTAAAGATTAGACAGCTCTAAACAGGCCCTTATTGCACGAATCCCCGCCTTGCGGCGAGGGGTCTTAGCCGGACGGACTTGTTTTCCGCTTCCAAACCGCACCCACTGCGTTGGGCTGCGGTTTGGTTTTAGTTGGTTGCATCTTTAGTGTGAGGCATACACAAATGAATTGCCTGATTTGTCTATCGGATAAATCAGGCAATTTTGGTGTTTTTGGGGCTGAAACAGCCCGAAATACTGTAATATCAGAGAAAACCGGCTTTGGAATGGCCATCAAGACCGTTCCGGATCCGGTTTTTTGCGTTTTCGGGACAAAATTACCACTCACTTTTTGGGACAAATACACGGAGCAAAGCAGGCGGAAAAAAAGATAGCGGAGGGTGGATTTGAACCACGTTACGCCTGAATAGTGGGAGGAAAACCGACAAGCGGCGCAGAATTGGCGAGGTAAAATCTTGTGATTTGACAAAGACAGTGGTATGCTTTTAATTGTATAATTATAGTAAGTGGAGGCCAGCCATGCCGGAGGAGAACTACCGGAAAATCAAGCTCCTGAAGATTATGGAGATTTTGCGCCAAGAGACGGACGAAGAGCACCAGATGACCAAGGTGGAGCTGGCTGCCCGGCTGGTGGCCATGAATGTATCCTGTAGCCCTCGGTCGCTGATCCGAGACATCAAGCTACTGAACGAACAGGGCTATGAGATTATGGAACGATTGATCGGCCACGAAAAAGGATACTTCGTATGTGACCGGAGCTTCAGTGTCCCGGAGCTCAAGATCCTGATCGATGCCGTGCAGGCGGCCAGCTTCGTGACCGAGAAGAAGACCGCAGCGCTGGTCGACAAGATCGCGGCGCTCGGCGGTAGCCGCTTCCGGCGGCGAGCCGATAGCCGATTCAAATCAAAGCTTTTCGCGCGCAGCGCGCTAAAAGCCGGGGTTCGAATCCCCGCTGGAGCACCAAAGAAAACAGACGGTCTTTTTGACCGTCTGTTTTTTTGCGCATCGGCAGACGAGAGTCGAACCGATGACGGTTCGGCTCTCGTTACCTAACTCAGTCTATGCCTTTTTGCTCACCCTGCTTGAAGCAGGATTCGTCGTTTTCCCAGCCCTTATCGACGAGCCAGTAGTGATACTCCTCGTCGGCGGCCTTCAGCTCTTCTTCGGTGAGGGCAACGTCGCGGCTGCGCTCGCGCTTGAGCTGGCGCTCGTAATTATACAGGTCCATGAGCGTGAAGCCCAGTCCCATCTCCTCGGCGATGGGGATCAGCACATCCTCAACGACCGATTCGCGTATCTCAAGCGAGCCGGGATACATCATCTCAGCCTGCTCGACCTTTGCGCGCAGTTCGGGGTCATTATCGTACTGCTGCAAAAACTTTATGACGTTAAGATTGAGATTCAATGCAATTCTCCTTTCAGCACAGGCGGAAGCCGGCAGGGATGTTATCGTCGAGCATCAGCAGGTGCAGCTGTTCCTTGCCGTCGTGCTCGTGCACGGCGGAGATGAGCATGCCGCAGGAGTCCTCGCCCATCATCTTGCGGTTGGGCAGGTTGAGGATGGCAACGACGGTCTTGCCGACGAGCTGATCCGGCTCATAGAACTCGTGGATGCCGGAGAGTATCTGGCGCGGAGTGCCGGTGCCGTCATCGAGCTTGAACTTCAGAAGCTTCTTGCTCTTTTTCACGGCCTCACAGGAGAGGACCTTGCACACGCGCATATCGCACTTTGAAAAATCGTCGATGGTGACTTCCGGCTCGATGGGGTCAAACTTCGGCGCTGCCGGAGCGTTCATCTTCTCAAGCTCGGCAAGAGCCTTTTCCATATCGAGTCGGGGGAAGAGCGTTTCGCCCTTGCGGACGGTGACGTCTGCCGGCAGGGCGCCGAAAACGGCGGCGCTGTCCCAGCTTGAGCACTTCTCGCATGCGCCGATCTGCGCAAATGCCTTGTCGCAGCTTTCGGGGATGAAGGGCTTGAGCATGATGAGGCTTATGCGCAGGCACTCGAGCAGATTATACAGAACGCTTGCAAGGCGAGCTTTTTTGCTCTCATCCTTGGCAAGCTGCCAGGGCGCGGTCTCGTCGATGTATTTGTTTGCGCGCTGGATGAGCTTGAAGACCTCCTCGAGCGCAAGGTGGAGCTGGAGCTTGTCCATCTGCTGCTCGTACTTATCGCGGCTCGTGCGCGCAAGCTCTTTAAGCTCATCGTCAAGGGAGTCGGCCTCGCGCTCGGCAGGCAGGGTGCCGCCGAAATACTTTTCGACCATTGCGGTCGTGCGCGAAACGAGGTTGCCCAGGTCGTTTGCAAGGTCGGTGTTTATCGTGGATATAAGCAGCTCATTGGAGAAGTTGCCGTCCGAGCCGAAGGGGAAGGTGCGCAGCAGGAAGAACCTGAGCGCATCGACGCCGAACATGTCGGCAAGCTTGTACGGGTCAACGACGTTGCCCTTTGACTTGCTCATTTTGCCGCCGTCGATGACCAGCCAGCCGTGGCCGTAGACCTTCTTGGGCAGGGGCATTTCCATGCTCATGAGCATTGCAGGCCATATGATCGAGTGGAAGCGGACGATCTCCTTGCCGACGATGTGAACGTCTGCCGGCCAGAACTTGTCGTAATCGTCGTACTTATCGTTCAGGAAGCCGAGCGCGGAGGTGTAGTTAAACAGGGCATCGACCCAGACGTACACGACGTGGCCGGGGTCAAAATCAACGGGGATGCCCCAGGTGAAGCTCGTGCGCGAAACGCACAGATCCTCGAGGCCGGGCTTGATGAAGTTGTTTATCATTTCGTTCACGCGCGATGCAGGCTCAAGGAAGGTGCCGCTCTCAAGCAGCTCCTGCACGGGCTTTGCGTATTTGCTCAGACGGAAGAAGTATGCCTCCTCCTCTGCGTAGTGGACCTCGCGGCCGCAGTCGGGGCATTTGCCGTCCTTGAGCTGGCTCTCGGTCCAGAAGCTCTCGCAGGGCGTGCAGTACATGCCCTTATATGCGCCCTTATATATGTCGCCCTTGTCGTACATCTTCTTGAAGATGCGCTGGACGGCCTGAACGTGATAGTCGTCGGTCGTGCGGATGAAGCGGTCGTTGGATATGTTCATGAGCTTCCACAGATCGGTGATGCCGCCGGGGCCTTCGACGATCTTATCGACAAACTCCTTGGGCGTAAGGCCGGCGGCCTTTGCCTTTTCCTCTATCTTCTGGCCGTGCTCGTCGGTGCCGGTCAGAAACATGACGTCGTAGCCGCACATCCTCTTATAGCGCGCGATGGCGTCGGTCGCCACGGTGCAGTAGGTGTGGCCTATGTGCAGCTTATCCGAGGGGTAGTAGATCGGTGTTGTGATATAAAACTTTCCCTTTTCCATTGTGTGTTTCTCCATTCGTTTAAGGATCAGCGCTTGCTGTTTCTGACGGTGCCGGGCTTTCTGCCGGGGCCGGGGTTTCTGACGGCGTCGGCCACTGTATATTCTCGGGGTGATAGTGGTAGTAGCTGTTTGCCTCTTTGTTTCGGCTTATCAGGTTGCCGTCTTTATCGTAAACGCAGCGGTAGGTCACGGCCTTTGTGCCTATCGCAACGCTCGGATACGTTGTATCATACACCGTCCACGCCGAATAGTCCATCTTAACATAGCTTCCGTCGGTGTCGGTGCCCCAAATTTCTATCGTGAGTTGGCGGTTTTCGCATTTGGTCACGATCTTTATCGGGAATTCGCGGTTGTTTTTGAATTTGAACTCCGGGCCGCCCCAGCTGACCGTTGCGTCCATGCCCCAGGGGACATAGGAAACGGCAAAGCCGTGCTCGTCGCGCGCGACGATCTCAAGATTTGCGTACAGCGCCGCGCAGTAGAGCGTCGATGAGGTCTGGCATATGCCGCCGCCTATCTCCTGCACCACCTTGCCGCCGGCGTATGCTCCGGCGGATTTGAAGCCGGCCTCGGCAGTGCGCTTGCCGACAACGGTGTTGTACGAAAACGTTTCGCCCGGAGCGAGGATATATCCGTTTATCTTTTTGGCCGAAAGCTCAACGTTCGTTGCGCGGTTTGCGTTGCTTGAGGCATAGCCCGTCGTCTGCGAGCCGAGCTTGTCGGCAAAGAGCATCTTATCAAGCTGCTCCTGTGTATATTTCGGCTGCGTCACGGCAAGCGGTATCTTCACCGTTGCGCCGTTTTCGGCCTTATCCCAAAGCTCCCGAGCCTTTTTCGCGTCAAACTCAATGCCGACGCGGCTCTCGGTAGCCTTCTGCGTTTCGGGGTCGTATTTTGCGTCGAGCGCCTCGGCGCATATCTCCTCGTGCAGCTTGTCAAAGTCCGGCGCTTCGGCATTTTCGCCGCCGGCCTCGTATTTAACGGCGCCGCTTCCGTCGGAAAACGCCTTTACGATGCTCTCGCAGAGCTTATCGGCGTCGATATCCTTCGTTGACAGGCCCTTTATCATTTTCAGGGTCTCGTTTTCCTCATCGACCTCGTAGCCCTTGCCCATGTGCTCGTTATAATCGGCAAGCGCCTTATCCACCGCCGCGCGAACGCCGTCGGCACTCGCCGACGCGAGGATCTCGGCGTCGCTCACGCCGCCTGTGATGCTCTTAAAATAGCACACAAGGTCGCCGAAAGCATTTCCCGAGTGGCCGTAGTCAAACGCCGCCTGCGCGGCCTGCGCGCAGCTCATCGCCATCCCGGCCTGCTCGGCCGACACGGCAAACTCAAAATCGCCCGGGAGCGTTACTTTGACGCTGCCGCCCGCAAAGTCGCAGCCGGCTTTTTCAAGCGCGGCGGCCGCGTCGCCTGCCGTCATGTCGCCGATGCTCACTCCGCCGAGGGTCATGCCGGGGTGGATCTTATCCGAATGCCCGACGAGGTATCCTCCGCCTAGGGCGGCCGCTGCTAAGAAGGCGCAGACGATCACGATTATCAGGACGGCTTTTTTCGCGCCGCCCGAGCGTTTCGGCTTTTTCTCGGGTTTGGTCTTTTCAGACTTTTTTGAAGCTTCATGCTTGCCTCTTGCCATGCCGTCCCTCCTTTTATCAGTTCAGCTTATCCTTATACACCGAGGTGAAGCGCTCGTACTCGCCCTGCGGAAGCTCCTGCTTCTTTTCCTGGCGGAACGCGTCGCGCATCCACGGATTGTTCTCGACCTTTGCGCCGGTCTGCGCCTCCAGAACGGCGTTTATGAGCACGTTCGAGATCAAAAAGCCTGCCGGGGTGAGGTGCCAGCGCTCGCCGTCGCGCTCTGCCCAGCCCTTGCGCTCGAACAGCTCGAAGGTCTCCTCTATCGGCTCCCAGTCGCTGCGGTATATCCTGTGGTATTCCTTTTCGGATATACCGTGGGTCGTGCGCATGCCGAGCATGAGATATTCCGTGGCCTTCTGGATGGGAACTATCTGCTCGTACTCGTCGATTATCATGCTGTCGCCCACCACGGCGGAAACATACCTGTCAAGATCGCGCACATAGCTGTATCTCACGCCGCCGGCGCACGAGTGCGCGCCCGGGCCGAAGCCCATGTAGTCGCCCAGCTGCCAATACTTCAAATTATGCCGCGATTCGTAGCCGGGTATGGCGAAGTTCGATATCTCGTACTGCTTCAGGCCGTAGTGCGCCAGCGTATCGACCGTGTACAGGTACATGTCGGCCTGCTCGTCCTCGTCCGGGATGAGCGGCGAGCCGAGGTAGCTGCGATACATCGGCGTTCCCTCCTCAAGCTTCAGGCCGTAGCACGAAAGGTGCTCCGGGTGCAGTTCAAGCGCTCGCGAGAGCGTGTCGGCCCAGTCGCCGCGCGTCTGGCTCGGCAGGCCGTATATCAGGTCAAGGCTCACGTTCTCGAACCCGGCCTCGCGCGCCGTGTCAACGGCTATCTCCGCCTGGCGGAAGTTGTGCCGGCGGCCGATGATCTTCAATATGTCGTTGTTTGCCGACTGCACGCCGATCGACAGGCGGTTCACGCCCTCCGCGCGCAGGAGCTTCAGCTCCTCGAGCTTCGTCGTGTCGGGGTTTACCTCGACCGTTATCTCCGAGTCGAGGCGCACGTTTCCGATGCGCTTTAGCTCGTCGAGGATCTCGACGATGCGCTTTGCGCCGTAGCAGCTCGGCGTTCCGCCGCCGATGTAGATGCTGTCGATCTCGTAGCTCTCTATCGCTTCGGCCGACTCGCTTATGTGCGACAGCAGCGCCGACTGATAGTCGGGCATGCGCTGCTTGCCGCCGGCGATCGAGTAGAAATCGCAGTAGCTGCATTTTGAAACGCAAAACGGTATGTGAATGTAAATTCCAAGTCTATCTCTCATCTTTTTAGAGGCGCTTTGGCGCTGTACCTATACGTTTATTGCGGTGTCCCGGTATCGAAACATTGGCATAAACCATATTGTTTCGCTCCCCGGGAAGTTGTGCTATATTAGTGCAAAACTTTGCCTGCACCCTGTAGGGAACGGGCTTGCCCGTTCCGTTTGCCAAGGTTTTTTCCGCGCTTACCGGTCGTGCTGACGCAGTATGTGTATCGGCAATTATTCACTATTCATTATTCA
>ERZ824978.3838-NODE-3838-length-10719-cov-2.692048_pt1 | contig 10719 bp, 11 predicted proteins | sample MGYA00519860_ERZ824978 | MGnify/ENA primary metagenome ERZ824978 (study PRJEB31778, sample SAMEA3449184) | human gut metagenome | biome: human gut; feature: human-associated habitat; material: faeces | place: United Kingdom | collected 2010/2012 ... | reverse complement strand
ACAGGCACCTGCATCAGGTGACAGTGAGACAGCCGCTGAGTCAACAGCATCAGAATCTACAGGTGAGACAGCAGAGAAGGTTGGCGAAGGTGTAGATGTTAAGAATTTGAAAGTTGGTTTTATTTTTATCGGTGATGAGAATGAAGGTTATACAGCCGCTCATTATGCCGGTGCAAAGGGTATGCAGGAAGCACTTGGCCTTTCTGATGATCAGATCATCATCAAATGGAACATTCCTGAAGATGAGACATGTTATGATGCAGCCGTAGACCTTGCAGACCAGGGATGCAACATCATCTTTGCCAACAGCTTTGGCCATGAATCTTATATCCTTCAGGCCGCAGCTGAATTTCCGGATGTACAGTTCTGTCATGCAACAGGGTATCAGGCAGCCGGCAGTGGACTTGCCAATATGCACAACTACTTTACATCTATCTATGAATCCCGTTATGTATCAGGTGTTGTAGCAGGTATGAAACTGAATGAGATGATCGCAGATGGCAAGATTACAGAAGATACAGCTAAGGTTGGTTATGTAGGTGCTTATCCATATGCAGAAGTTATCAGCGGTTTCACATCCTTCTTCCTTGGTGTAAGAAGTCAGTGCCCATCCGCTACAATGGAAGTGAAGTACACAAACAGCTGGGCAAGTTTTGACCTTGAGAAAGAATGTGCTGAATCTCTGATCGCAGACAAATGTGTCCTGATCAGCCAGCATGCAGATACAACAGGTGCGCCTACAGCTTGTCAGGCAGCAGGTGTTCCTTGTGTAGGCTACAATATCTCTATGATTCCGACAGCTCCTGATGCAGCTCTGACAAGTGCTTCCATTAACTGGGAACCTTATTATGAATATGCAACAAAATGCGTCATCGACGGTACAGCTATTGATACAGACTGGTGCAAGGGTTTTGCTGAAGGCGCAGACAAACTGACAGACCTCAATGACAAGGTCGTTGCAGAAGGTACAGCTGAAAAGGTTAAAGAAGTTGAAGATGCGATCATTGATGGCAGCCTTCATATATTTGATACCTCTACATTCACTGTAAATGGCAAGGAACTGACAGATGCTGACAGCGAATACATCAGCGATGGTTATTTCCATGAATCAGAAAAAGCTTCTGCACCAGCTTTCGATTTCATCATCGATGGCATTACAGCAGTAACACAGTAATAGTATGATATCTGAAGGGGCTGTCGCACGACAGCCTCATTTTGGTATGTTGAAGGAGGCTTGATGGTGGAAGCAGTAAATGCCATTGAATTAAAAAATATTACAAAACGTTTTGGTGAAAAAGTCATTGCCAATGACAGTGTTAATCTGACCGTAAGAAAAGGAGAGATTCTGTCTCTTCTGGGTGAAAACGGAAGCGGTAAAACCACATTGATGAATATGCTGTCGGGCATTTATTTCCCGGATGAAGGACAGATATTTGTAAACGGCAAAGAAGTCATGATTTCTTCTCCGAAAGATGCTTTTGATCTGGGAATCGGAATGATCCATCAGCATTTTAAGTTAATCGAAGTGCTGACAGCAGCAGAGAATATCATTCTTGGATTGCCGGGCAAGATGACGTTGAACATGGATGAGGTTATCAAGGACATTCAGGCGCTGGTTGATAAGTATGGATTTGAATTGGATTGCCGGAAGAAGATTTACGAAATGTCCGTTTCGGAAAAGCAGACGGTTGAGATTGTGAAGATGCTCTATCGCGGCGCAAAAATCCTGATTCTGGACGAGCCGACCGCGGTTCTGACCCCGCAGGAAACCGACCGCCTGTTCGAAGTGCTGCGCAATATGCGCGCGGACGGCAACGCGATCGTAATCATCACCCACAAGCTGAACGAGGTACTGGAGCTTTCCGACCGCGTGGCGGTGCTGCGCAAGGGCAAATACATCGGTACGGTAGACACGAAGGACGCGACGGTCATGAGTTTGACCGAGATGATGGTCGGCAAGCGCGTAGAACTGAACATCGATCGCGCGGAGCCTGTAAATCTCGTCAAGCGCATGGTCGTCAGGGACGTAAGCTGCGTCAATCCCGAAGGCGTAATTACGCTGAATCACGCGAGCTTTACGCTGAACGGCGGCGAAATTCTCGGCATTGCGGGCGTCGCCGGCAGCGGACAGCGCGAGCTTCTGGAAGCGATTGCGGGGCTTGCGCCGGTTGAATCCGGCGAAATCGACTATTTTCCGCCGGAGCATGAGCCGCAGGATCTAACGAAGCTCTCGAGCGTTGAAATCAGTCGTCTGGGCGTTAAGCTCTCGTTCGTTCCGGAGGATCGACTGGGCATGGGGCTGGTCGGGCCGATGGATATTGTGGACAACATGATGATCCGCAGCTACAAAAAGGGCGGCTTCTTCTGGGCGGATCGCCGTTCGCCGCGCACGCTGGCGGAGCACATCATCGACGAGCTGCAGGTGGTTACGCCGGGCGTGAATACGCCGGTAGGCAAGCTGTCCGGCGGCAATGTTCAGAAGGTGCTGGTCGGGCGCGAAATTGCTTCGAATCCGGTAGTGCTGATGGTCGCGTATCCGGTGCGCGGGCTGGACATCAATTCCTCCTATACGATTTACAATCTTCTGTCCGAGCAAAAAAAGCACGGCGTTGCAGTGCTCTGCGTGGGCGAGGATCTGGACGTGCTGATGGCTTTGTGCGACCGCATTCTGGTCATGTGCAACGGTCGAATCACGGGCGTGGTCGACGCGCGTACCGCCTCGAAGGAAGAAATCGGCGTACTGATGATGCAGGATGGAAGGGGGAACTAAACCATGTCGAATCAACATCACGGCGCGCGCGAGCCGCTGTTCGTCATCTCCAAGCGTGATTCGTGCGGGTTCCTGAAGGCGTGCCTGATTCGCCTGGCGGCGATCGTGCTCGCGCTGGGCGTTTGCGCGGTGGTCATTTTCGCGCTGACGGGCTTAAATCCGCTCGATGTTTACTCGGGCATCATTTCCGGCGCGGTCGGCAGCAATCGCCGCCTGTGGGTCACGATCCGCGATGCGCTGGTGCTTCTGTGCATTGCCGTTGCGATTACGCCGGCATTCCGGATGCGCTTCTGGAATATCGGTGCGGAGGGACAGACGCTGATCGGCGGTCTGGCGACGGCGGCGATCATGATCAACCTGGGCGATAAGGTCTCCTCCCCCGTCCTGTTCCTTTTGATGATCCTCGCCGCGGTAATCGCCGGAATGATCTGGGGCGTGATTCCCGCGTTCTTCAAGGCAAAATGGAACACGAACGAAACGCTGTTTACGCTGATGATGAACTACATCGCGACGCAGCTGGTTGCGTTCTGCATCGTGTTTTGGGAAAATCCCGCAGGCTCGAATTCCGTCGGCATCATCAATTCGGCGACAAAAGCGGGCTGGCTCGGCGAGCTGTTCGGACAGAAATACGGCTGGAACGTCGTGATCGTGCTGGCGCTCGCGATTTTCATGTATGTCTATCTCCGCTATTCCAAGCAGGGCTATGAGATTGCCTACGTCGGACAGAGCGTCAAGACCGCGCGCTACGCGGGCATCAACGTTTCTTCCGTGATCGTGCGCACGATGGCGATTTCCGGCGCGATCTGCGGAATCGCGGGCTTCATTCTCGTAAGCGGCGCGGGACACACGATTTCGACCGGCATTGCCGGCGGACGCGGATTTACCGCGATCGTCGTCGCATGGCTTTCGAAGCTGAACACGATCACGATGATGTTCGTTTCGTTCCTGCTGACGTTCATGGAAAAGGGCGCGATTCAGATTGCGTCGCAGTTCAACCTCAGCGAAAATGCGTCCGAGATTTTGACGGGCATCATTCTGTTCTTCGTGCTCGGCTGCGAATTCTTCATCAATTACAAAGTGAGCTTCCGCCACGGCAAAAGGAGGATCGACGCATGAACGCCATTATCATCTTCATTCAAAAGGCTATTGGACAGGGCATCGGCATTCTCTTCGGCGCAAACGGCGAAATCCTGACGGAGAAATCCGGCAATCTGAACCTTGGCGTGCCGGGCATGATGTACATGGGCGGCATCGCGGGGCTTTCCGCCGCGTTTCTGTATGAAAACGCCGCCGCAAATCCGCTGCCTGTGGTCGGATTCATGCTTTCGATTCTCGCATCCGTTCTCGCCGGCGCGCTGGGCGGACTGATTTACAGCTTCCTGACGACCTCGTTGCGCGCGAATCAGAACGTCACGGGTCTTGCGCTGACGACGTTCGGCGTGGGCGTTGGTAATTTCTTCGGCGGTTCGCTTTCGAAGCTCTCCGGCGGCGTCGGTCAGATTTCCGTCGCAACCACAGCAAGCGCATTCCGCGAAAAGATTCCGCTTTTGAAGGATATTCCGGTGATCGGCGACGTACTGTTCTCCTACGGCTTCCTGACCTACTTCTCGATCGCGCTGTCGATTTACCTCGCATGGTACATCAACCGCACGCGCCGCGGACTGAATCTGCGCGCGGTGGGCGAAATGCCGGCGACGGCGGACGCGGCGGGCATCAACGTAACGTCTTACAAATACCTCGCGACCTGCATCGGCGGCGCAATTTGCGGGCTCGGCGGACTGTATTTCGTCATGGAATACTCCGGCGGCACGTGGACGAACAATGGCTTCGGCGACCGCGGCTGGCTGGCGATTGCGCTGGTTATCTTCGCGCGCTGGAACCCGCTGCACGCGATTTGGGGCTCGATTCTGTTCGGCGCGCTGTATATTCTGTACCTGTACATTCCGGGGCTCGGCCGCAGTATGCAGGAGATTTTCAAGATGCTGCCGTATATCGTGACCATCGTGGTGCTGGTGCTGACGAGCCTTCGCAAGAAGAAGGAAGATCAGCCGCCGGAGAGTCTGGGGCTTGCGTATTTCCGAGAGGAACGATAAACATAAAAAACTCGCTTCCGTTTGCATTCAGCGGAAGCGAGTTTTTTGCTTGAATTACAGACCGAGCTTGCGCAGCGTATCGACGCTCATCTTTGCGGCCTCAAATGGCGTGCGATCGTACCACTGGTCCTGCTCGACCACGAAGCAGAACGCGCCGGCATCCAAACCGGCTTCGAGGATCGACTTTACATCCTGGCAGCCATAGCCGACCGGACGGAATTCAAACGTGGTGGATTCGGAATTCTTGCCGTCGTCACTGCCGTCCGCCTTGATCAGTGCGTAGGGCTGCGTGCCGCCGCGGCTGCCGACGAAATCCTTCATGTGAACGATCGGTGCGCGACCGGCGTATTTGCGAATGTAATCCGCCGGATTTTCGCCGGAATAATTCACCCAGCAGGTGTCGATCTCCGTCTTCAGGAATTCGGGATCAACCGCCGCATACAGGAAATCCAGCGCATACATTCCGGAAATCTTCTGGAATTCAAAGTCATGATTGTGATACAACAGCTGGATGCCCGCCTCGCGGCACAGGCGGCCGAACTTCACAATCGTGCGAATCACATCCGCAAATCCGGGCTGACCCGGGCGATGCGCCTCATCCAGATACGGAACGGCGATATACTTGCAGCCGATCGTCAGATGATCGCGAATCACGCCAAACATATCCTTTTCAATCAGAGCGAACGGCACATGATCGGAGAACGCGACCAGTCCCGCTTCGTCCAGCATTTCCTTCACTTCTTCCGCGGTATGTCCATAAAAGCCCGCGAATTCAACGCCGTCATAGCCGAGCGCCTTGAGCTGCTTGAGCGTGCCCAGAAAATCCTTGCTCGCTTCTTCGCGCGCGGAATATACCTGATAACCAATGAGCGCCTTTTTCATGATTCTCTCTCCTTATTCAATCGTCTCTCCGTTTTCAATTCGGGAGATCATATCGATGCGCTTTACGTGGCGCTCCGCAAACGAGAACGGCGTTTCCACAAACGCATCCACAATCGCCTCCGCCATGACAGTTCCGATCAGGCGCGCGCCGAACGCGAGCATATTCGCGTTGTTGTGCTCGCGGGTCAGCTGCGCGCTTACGGGTTCGGAGCACAGCGCGCAGCGAATGCCTTTTACTTTATTTGCCGCAAGCGACACGCCGATGCCGGTTCCGCAGATCACAATGCCCAGATCACATTCGCCGTTCGCCACCGCGTGCGCGGCACGGGCGGCATAGATCGGGTAATCGGAATAGGTTTCATCCTCCGTGCCGAAATTTACGACCGTATGACCTTTTTTCTCGAGATGCGCCTTGATGTGGTTTTTCATTTGAACGGCGCTGTGATCATTTGCAATGGCAATTTTCATCGAAATTTCTCCCTTTCATCATTCAAATCGTAACACATGGTGTTTGGTTTGTCAATTCTCTTCCGTGCACGAAAATGCCCGGATTATGCATCGCGCTTGCGCGCGTCGAATGCGTAGCCCATGACCGCCAGCACAATGGAAGCGACCACATAGCCCGCCATACGAACCCAATTTGCCGCCCAGCCGCCCTGATACGCCGCGGCGATACCCGCCGTCGCCAGTTCCGCCGGAAAAAACAGAAACACGATCATCGCGATGCAGTAAAAACCGTTCAGTTTTTTGACCATCGCAACGCCGACTGCACCCCAGAATACAGTCATCCAGATCGCCGCCAGTGGCAGCGCGACACGCCAGAGCCACACGCCGGGCATTCCCATCAGGTTGTGCAGCACCAGTTGGATCAGCCCCAGCAGCAAAACGGCAAGCACGCTGAACGCCGCCATCGCACGGATAAAGCGATAGGTCTGCGATTGAATATACGTAAGCATCGGAACAACGCTCGTGATCATCGCGCCGCAGACGATCCAGCCCCACGTAATTTGCGCGTCGACCGCGAAATTCACAATCATGCAGATCACGGCAGTCAGCGCGGCGAGCGCAAGGATGCTCCATCGCAGATAGCGCACCGGCGTTGCGAAAGTGGTTCTTCGTGCAGCACGAAGAACCACTTTCGCACGCGCGCTTTCTTCCCGCTGCGCAGGGCTTCGTATTTCGCGCGGCACTCGTCGCACATCTTGATGTGTTCGAGCACCAGCTTCACCGTCGCCCTGCTCGCCGTTCCGTCCGCGCAGCCCTTGATCAGATCCTGAATGACCTCGCAGCTGATTTCGTTCATGCTCCGTCCTCCGTCATCGCCGAAAGCTCTTCCGCAGTATACGGCTGAATCGTCTTCAATTCGCCCGTCGCCGCAGGATTCATGCGATTGCGGAACGCCTGCACAAACGCTGCCGGATCCGTGCGCTCAAAGCTCGCATTCGCAAACGCCGCGCGATTGAACGCGATCGAGAACACGTATTGATCCTCCATTTCGCCCGTGCGCGCGTTTCTGCGCTGCGTATAGCCGGATACCAGTGCATTCCGAACGCCCGCACTTGAAAGGAACGCGCCGTCGGCAAACAGAATCGCAATGCCGAACACGCATTTCTGATAGGTTTCGCGCTTTTCGGCAAGCGTTTTCGGCTTTACGCGCACTGCTCCACTCGCAAGCGCCGCCGCCTTTTTCTGCGGTAAATCCTCGATTTCGGGAAGATCGAGGTCGATCAGGATATTGCCGTTGGTTTCGTCGTACTGATACTGCGCGCTGAATTCCACCGGCAGATCGAGCTGATTCAAAAATGTGTCGAACCGGCTCTCCACGCGCGCTTCCGATTCGATATTTCCGCAGGCGGGCACGCGCTTTGCCGCATGATGAATCGTTTCGACCGCCTCGGTTTCCGCATTCACGCGATCGATCGTTTCGGCATTCAGCTGCGCCTGCGCGTCCTTGAACCAGTCCGTCCGGCGCACGCGGCGCGCTTCCTCTTCGGAAACGCTGCGGCCGGCGGCGTTCAGCACGCGGATTTCTCCGTCTTCCGCGCGCAGTTCATAATCGCGCGGGTTCAGCGGCTCAGGCTGGGCCTTTTTCGTCTGCTTTTTACCGCCGAACAGCTTTCTCCGATCGGAAAGCCCCGTTCCCGGCAAGCTCGTATTCAAAAACACGCCCTTCTTGCCGAGATTCAGCGAAATGCCCTTCACGCCCACCGTAGCGCTCACGCCGGATTTGGACACGTTCAGGCGCAGGCCCTTGCAAATTCTTATACTTTTCTGGAAGCGCATAGGCTCCCCTCCCATTCTGATTGCTGCTTCTTATTGTACCGCATCGCGCCCAAAAAGGCAAGCGCGCGATCGAGCGGGAAAACCGTTCGGTCGCGCCATTCTCACCATTTCCTATTCTTCCTCCCAGAGGACGATCCTGCCCTGCTTTCGCGTTTGATTCAAATCGATGCTTCTCTGCTTTTCGGAGCCGCGGAATGTCAGCGCCAGATTGCGCAGCGCCTCCACATACCTGCCGTCGACCAGAACATCGATCAGTGAAAGCATTTCGTCCGTGCATTCGCAGCGCGCGCGGCTCGCCTTCATGAGCTCTCCGTCGAGCGTATAGCCGCTGAAGCACCAGATGTCTTTATTCGGGCATTCCGTGCGCACGCGTTTGAGGAACGGAACCAGCGCGCGCTGATTCTCCGGCTCGAACGGCTCGCCGCCGAGATACGTGATGCCGCGGATATAGCCGGGCGCCAGCAGGGCGAGGATCTGCGCCATGACGGCTTCAACGATTCAATGATCTCGTCTTCCGTTTCGCGCGTGAACGGCTTTCCGTAATTGAACGCCCACGTTTGCGGCTGAAAACAGTTTTCGCAGTGATTTCGGCATCCGGAGACGAACAGCGTCGTCCGGACGCCGATACCGTTGGCAACGTCAAGCCGTTTGATTTCGCCGTAATACACTTTCATTCACCTCACAGGTGCAGAACGCGCTCCTTGATCTCCTGCGTGCGGCCCTGATTCCAGAACTGCGTTCCGATATAGCCGCAAGTTCGGCGCGCAACGTTCATCTTACTCTGATCGCGATTGCCGCAATTCGGGCATACCCAGACGAGCTTGCCATCCTCGTCCTCGCGAATCTGAATCTCGCCGTCATAGCCGCAGACCTGGCAATAATCGCTCTTGGTGTTCAGCTCCGCGTACATGATGTTCTCATAGATGAACTTGATCACCTCGATCACGGCGGGAATATTGTTCTGCATATTCGGCACTTCCACATAGCTGATGGCACCGCCGGTGGAAAGCGCCTGGAACTGCGATTCAAACGCGAGCTTCGAGAACGCGTCGATCGGCTCGGTCACGTGTACGTGATAGCTGTTGGTGATATACGCCTTGTCAGTCACGCCCGGAACGATACCAAAGCGATGCTGCAGGCACTTGGCAAAGCGATACGTGGTCGATTCCAGCGGTGTACCGTAAATGCCGAACGCGATGTTCGTCTCTTCCTTCCAGCGATTGCACGCCTCGTTCATATGTTTCATGATCTGAATCGCAAACGGCGTGGCGGCGGGATCGGTGTGCGGCTTGCCGGTCATATAGCGCACGCATTCGCACAGACCTGCATAGCCCAGCGAAATCGTGGAATACCCGCCGTAAAGCAGCCGGTCGATCTTCTCACCCTTGTCCAACCGCGCGATCGCACCGTCCTGCCAGAGAATCGGCGCCGCGTCCGAAAGCGTGCCCTTCAGTCGGTTGTGGCGGCACATCAGCGCGCGATAACACAGTTCGAGCCGCTCGTCGAAAATCTGCCAGAACTTGTCCATATCGCCGCCGGAGGACAGCGCCACATCCGGCAGATTGATCGTAACCACGCCCTGGTTGAACCTGCCGTAGAATTTGTAATTGCCCTCCTCATCCTTCCACGGCGTAAGCGCGCTGCGGCAGCCCATCACGGGGAAGCAGTTGCCTTCCTTGAGTTCCTTCATCTTCTTTTCGGAGATGTAATCGGGCACGAGGCGCTTCGCGGTGCACTTCGCGGCGAGCTTCGTCAGATACCAGTACTCGCTGTCCTCGTAAATGTTGTCCTCCTCAAGTACGTAAATCAGCTTCGGAAACGCGGGCGTAACCCACACGCCAACTTCGTTCTTCACGCCTTCATAGCGCTGCTGAAGCGCCTCTTCAATGATCATCGCGAGGTCGCGCTTTTCCTGCGGGTTTTTCGCCTCGTTCAGGTACATAAATACCGTCACAAACGGCGCCTGACCGTTCGTGGTCATCAGCGTAACCACCTGATACTGAATCGTCTGAACGCCTTTGCGGACTTCTTCGCGCAGCCGTTTTTCAACGATTTTCGAAATCGTCGCGTCGTCCTTCTGACCGCCGAGCATTTCCGCCTCCTCCAGCACGTCTCTGCGAATCTTTTCGCGCGAAACCTGAACGAACGGCGCCAGATGCGCAAGCGAAATGCTCTGACCGCCGTACTGATTCGAGGCGACCTGCGCGATGATCTGCGTGGCGATGTTGCAGGCGGTGGAGAAGCTGTGCGGCTTTTCGATCATGGTGCCGGAAATGACGGTGCCGTTCTGGAGCATATCCTCGAGATTTACCAGATCGCAGTTATGCATATGCTGGGCATAGTAATCCATATCGTGGAAATGGATAATGCCCTCGTTGTGCGCCTTCACGATCTCCTCCGGCAGCAGCAGGCGGCAGGTAATGTCCTTGCTGACCTCACCCGCCATATAATCGCGCTGGACGGAATTCACCGTCGGGTTCTTGTTCGCGTTCTCCTGCTTGACCTCTTCGTTGTTGCATTCGATCAGGCTGAGAATGCGATTGTCCGTCGTATTCGAACGGCGCACGAGCGACCGCGTATACCGATAGCGGATGTACTGCTTCGCGACCTCGAATGCACCGGTGCCCATGATTGCCGTTTCGACCATTTCCTGAATCTCCTCGACCGACGGCGCGCGATTCATATGCACGC
>ERZ824978.3836-NODE-3836-length-10722-cov-6.754289_pt1 | contig 10722 bp, 10 predicted proteins | sample MGYA00519860_ERZ824978 | MGnify/ENA primary metagenome ERZ824978 (study PRJEB31778, sample SAMEA3449184) | human gut metagenome | biome: human gut; feature: human-associated habitat; material: faeces | place: United Kingdom | collected 2010/2012 ... | reverse complement strand
GATGCGGCCGAAGCCTGCCTCATCCTGGAACATAAGGCGCACTTTTCCACAGCCCATGTGGAGATTTTAGTATCAACGCCTTTTGTGTCCATGAATAGGATTCAGAAAATACTCAAAATGGTTTTTTGTAATTTCCCCTGATTGCCTTTACTTTTCTCCCTTTTTACAGTATAATTAAAGCAACACCGCACAAATGCGTCTGCGGGTCACAGCGAGTCTTTTGCACCAGCTCCGCAGTCACAAAGCTGGGAAATACATACAGTATTCCTCCGGCTTTGTAACTTTGATCTGGCACAAAATCTTCTGCTATGCCTCCTTGCCGATTTATGCGGTGTTGCCCTAATTGCTTGATCAAACTTAACCATCGGCTGTGCCGGCGGCAAAAATTAGCATCCGGCGAGGAGTAAAGCAGGCAAGAAAAAATTCGTTAATGGGCAAGCTTTTCCGCTTCCGCCGCAAAGACCATATGGAATGATTTTGGAGGTACTCATGAAAGAATTCGTCCGTGTCCTGAAATTCACCTTTTTCTCCATCAGCGCCGGTCTCATCGAAATGGGAAGCTTCGCCCTGCTGAATGAATTTACCCATTTCCCATACTGGCCCTGCTACCTGATTGCCCTGTGCCTGAGCGTACTCTGGAACTTTACCCTGAACCGGAAATTTACCTTCCAATCCGCCGCCAACGTGCCCGTAGCCATGGCAAAGGTTGCCGCCTATTATGCGGTCTTCACGCCTCTGTCCACCCTTCTGGGCAATTATCTGGCCGGCAGTCTGGCGTGGAACGAATACCTGGTAACAATTGTGAATATGCTGCTGAATTTCTCCACGGAGTTTCTCTATCAGCGGTTTTTCGTCTTCGGCAAGTCACTGGACAGTGCGAAGCAGGCGTAAATGCAAAAGCGAAAAAGCAATGTCACGCAGACGGAATAATCCAGCAAAAAGCAGGACACAAAAGTGTGTCCTGCTTTGTTCGTTCAATTCATTGTACCCTCGGAGCGAGCGAACAAGTCGCCGATCCGCTGCCTGAGAGCCTTTGCTTCCGGGGTGTCCGACGCGCCGTAGGCGTCGATCCAGTCTGCCGATGCCTGCTGGGCGTCCTTCATGGCGGCAAGGTCGCAGCCTAAGTCCGCCACCCGGAATGCGGGCAGGCCGGACTGCCGGGAACCGAAGAAATCTCCGGGACCCCGCAGACGCAGGTCTTCCTCAGCGATTTTGAAGCCGTCGGCGGTTTTGCACAGGGCTTTCAGGCGCTGGAGCGTCTCCGGATTGCGGTTGTGGGTGGTGAGGATGCAGTAGCTTTTTGCCTTGCCCCGGCCTACCCGGCCGCGGAGCTGGTGCAGCTGGCTCAGACCGAACCGGTCGGCGTCCTCAATGACCATCAGCGTGGCGTTGGGAACGTCCACGCCCACCTCGATGACCGTGGTCGCCACCATAACATCCGCTTCCCCACGGGCGAAGGACGCCATGGCCGCTTCCTTTTCCGCACCCTTCATCTGTCCGTGGAGCAGAGCAATGCGCAGGTCGGGGAAAACCGTCTGCTGCAAGGTCTCCGCCCAGACGGAGGCGGCCTTGATGCCTAGCTCCTCGTTTTCTTCCACCGCCGGGCAGACCACGAAGCACTGATGTCCCTCCGCCACCTGCTTCCGGATAAAGGCGTTGATCCGGGGACGGTAGCTCTCCCCCACCAGAAAGGTGTCCACCGGCTCCCGTCCCGGGGGCAGCTCGTCCAGAATGGATACATCCAGATCGCCGTAGAGGATCAGCGCCAGCGTCCGGGGGATAGGCGTCGCCGACATCACCAGCAGGTGGGGGTCCTCCCCCTTGGCGGAAAGGCGGCTGCGCTGTCCCACGCCGAAGCGGTGCTGTTCGTCGGTGATGACCAGCCCAAGATGTTCAAAACGGGTGGACTCCGACAGCAGCGCGTGGGTGCCGATCACCACTTGAACTTCCCCGGCGGCGATGCGCTCCCGCACGTCCTTTTTCTGCTTTCCCGTCATGGAGCCGGTGAGCAGCGCCACGGATACCCCCAGAGGGACGAACAGGGCGCTCAGAGAGGCGAAATGCTGCTCGGCAAGGATCTCCGTCGGCGCCATCATAGCGGTCTGAGCGCTATTTCTCGCGGCGCAGTAGGCGGTGGCCGCCGCCACCATGGTCTTGCCGCTGCCCACGTCTCCCTGTACCAGCCGGTTCATGGGTACGCCCCGACGGAAATCCTCCAGAATTTCCCCCACCGCCCGGCTCTGGGCACCGGTGAGGGTAAAGGGCAGGCTGTCATAAAAGGGCGCCATGTCGAAATCCGTATAGGGTTCCGTCTTCTTTTCCTTCCGGGCGGCGCGCATCAGGGCGAGTCCCGCGGAGAATACGAAGAATTCCTCGAAGATCATCCGCTTTTTCGCCAGCTCCGCCTCCGCCATGGAATTCGGCTCGTGGATGGCAAAATATGCCCGCTCGGCAGGCAGAATGCCGTATTTCTCCCGCACCTCGGCGGGCAGTATCTCCTCCGGCAGGCCGCACACCGCCAGCGCCTGCTGCACCAGCCGGAGCAGCGCCGCGTTGGTCAGTCCCGCGGTCAGGGGATAAATGGGCAGAATGCGCCGGGTGGTCACGGGCTGGGACTCCGGCGCCTCGAACACGGGGTTCGTCATGCTGTAGCCGATGAAATCCCCGCTCACCGCGCCGTAGAAAATGTACTCCCGGCCATATTCCAGCTGCTGGGCGGCGAAGCGGCTGTTGAAAAACGTCACGTTCAGCCGCCCGGTGGTATCCGCCACCTGTACCTTGGTCAGGTCCAGCCCCTTGCGGATGTGGCTGGTGCGGGGAGTGTTCATCACCATGGCGCGAAAACAGGCGGGGACATCCGGCTCCAGCTTTTCGATGGGAACCAGCTTCGTCCGGTCCTCGTACCCTCTGGGAAAATGGCAGATGAGATCCCGGAGGGTGAAAATATTCAGCTGGGCAAGCTGCTTTGCCCGCACCTCCCCCACGCCCTTGAGCATCGTGACGGGGTCAGACAGTTTTGCCATGGTTACACCTCCCGGGAAAATCTATAGCACATTACGGGCGGCTCTGAACAGATCGGCGATTTGTTCAGAGTTTCCCCTTACAAAATGAAAAAACTCCCTCCAAGCACTGCTCGGAAGGAGATATTTTCAGAGAAATCAGGCCAGCTTGTTCAGCTTCAGAGTCATGCTGCTCTTCTTCCGGGCAGCGTTGTTCTTGTGCAGGAGACCCTTGTTGACAGCCTGATCGACGGCCTTGACGGCGGTCTTGTAAGCAGCGTCGGCGGCAGCCTTGTCACCGGACACCACAGCGGCGTCGAACTTCTTCAGGTTGGTCTTCAGCTCGGACTTGTCAGCCTTGTTCTTCTCGTAAGCGATCTTGGAAGAAATGACATCCTTCTTAGAGGACTTGATATTGGGCATGGATTCCACCTCCTTCTGTTCGTTTTCCATACAGATACGCATTATAACGCCTTGACGCGATAAAATCAACCCTTTTTTCAAAATTTTTTGCCGTTCCGGGCGTAAGAAGCTTCTCCCCGGCCATCCCGCCCCTGTGGGCGGACGCCGGGGCCTGCGCGGAGAATTGTCAAGCCCTAATTTTTGCACAAAAAAATGTTCATGGTAAAATCCACGACCCGCGGAAAAGTGGGAAATCCGTCGAAGCGTGTCGGATCTTTTTATGTGAACCAAAACTGCATATCCACAGCATGCCCCGCCTGTGGAAAACCCCTGTGGAAAAACCTGTGGAGATTGTGGAAAACTCTGAGTTATCAACAGGATTTTTTGCTCTTTTCTTTTTTTGCTTTTCTTGTGGAAAAGTCTGCATATATCCATGCATATTCCGTTCTCCGCCCAAAAACGGGACGTGTTACGTCACCGTCGGAAGGAAGCCGTTACCGGAAAAACATCGGGGAAAAGTTGTCTTCCTGTAAAAAAATGCTGTCGAAAGCCATTGGCGCTTTCTCTCGACTGTGAAAAATTTGTGAAAAACCGCCAAAGAATGATTTGGCGCTTCCGGGGAATACTGGAGAGGAACGGGAATGGAAGCTCCATTTCCCAGTATCACCACACAGGAGGCTGCCATGCAGGGAAAAGTAGAGATATGCGGCGTCAACACATCCAGGCTTCACGTTTTGTCACAGGTGGAAATGGACGCCCTGCTTCGCCGTGCCCAGGCGGGCGACGAAGACGCCCGGGAAAAACTCATTGAAGGAAATCTGCGGCTGGTTCTCAGTGTCATACAGCGCTTTGACAAGCGGGGCGAAAACCCCGACGATCTGTTTCAGGTAGGGTGCATCGGCCTTATCAAGGCCATCTCCAATTTTGACCCGGACAAGCAGGTGCGCTTTTCCACCTACGGCGTTCCCATGATCGCAGGAGAGGTGCGGCGGTACCTGCGGGACAACAGTGTCATCCGGGTCTCCCGTTCCATCCGGGATGTGGCCTACCGGGTGCTTCAGTGTAAGGAAGCCCTGATCACCCGCCTGGGGCGAGAGCCGACGCTGGAGGAAATTTCCAAGGAGCTGGAAATCCCTCTGGAGGAGGTCAGCCGGGCGCTGGACGCAGTGTGCGCCCCTGCGAGTCTGTATGACCCGATCTATTCCGACGGCGGCGACCCGCTGACGGTAATGGATCAGGTGCGGGACACCAAAAACACCGAGGACGGCTGGATGGAGCATATCACCCTGCAAAACGCCTTCCGCGCCCTGAACGACCGGGAAAAGCAGATTCTCTCTCTGCGGTTTTACGACGGGAAGACCCAGATGGAGGTGGCCTCCGCTCTGGGTATCTCCCAGGCGCAGGTATCCCGGCTGGAAAAGGGCGCCATTAGCGCCATGCGCAAATCCGTCAGCGTTTCGTAGAACAGTCATACTCCTTCTTTCTGGTGCATAGTCTTTTCCAGAGGAGGGTGGGATTATGTCTATGCGATTCACCCAGCTGCAATGCAAGGAAGTCATCTGCGTCAGCGACGGGCGACGGCTGGGATTTGTTACGGACGTGCAGGTGGAAATTCCCAGCGGGAACGTCTGCGCCATCGTCGTCCCATGCCCCGCGCGGTTTCCGGGGGGCTTCGGGCGGCGGGACGATTTTATCATTCCATGGAACTGCATCAAGCGCATCGGCCCGGACATCGTGCTGGTGGAGGCGAAGCCCGACGACTGCCGGGTGCCGAGAGGAAAGCCGGGGCTGCCAAGATAGCGCAGCCCCGGCGCAATTCTTTTCCCCGCGCCGGAATTTTTTTGCGTTTTTTGGGAAATAATGCTTGCAATTACGCGTTCCATCCTATATAATGACTCAGCATGGGCTTTGACCCGTGACATTTCAAAACCACACACCCGGGGATCGGCTGCCCCCGTGTCCGGAAGGACGGGCTGCCGGGATGATCGGGGTGGAGGAAAAACAAAAGGAGAAATTGTAAAATGGCTGTCGTATCTATGAAGCAACTGCTGGAGGCCGGTGTGCACTTCGGTCACCAGACCCGCCGCTGGAACCCCAAAATGGCCCCCTACATCTTCACCGAGCGCAACGGGATCTACATCATCGACCTGCAGAAGACCGTAAAGAAGCTGGAAGAGGCTTACTCCTTCGTCCGTGACCTGTCCGCCAACGGCGGCAACGTGCTGTTCGTCGGCACCAAGAAGCAGGCGCAGGATGCCATCAAGGAAGAGGCCACCCGCTGCGGCGGTTACTATGTCAACGCCCGCTGGCTGGGCGGTATGCTGACCAACTTCCGCACCATGCGTACCCGTATCGACCGTCTGGCTCAGCTGCGCAAGATGGAAGAGGACGGCACCTTCGCCATGCTGCCCAAGAAGGAAGTCATCAAGCATCAGGCCGAGATCGAGAAGCTGGAGAAGTATCTGGGCGGCGTGAAGGAAATGAAGAAGCTGCCCGCCGCGCTGTTCATTGTTGACCCCCGCAAGGAGCGCAACGCCATCGCCGAGGCCCGCAAGCTGAACATCCCCATCGTGGCCATCGTGGACACCAACTGCGATCCCGATGAGATCGATTACGTCATTCCCGGCAACGATGACGCCATCCGCGCCATCCGTCTGATCGCCTCCGCCATGGCGAGCGCCGCCATCGAGGGCCGTCAGGGTGAGGACGCCGCCGAGGCTCCTGCCGAAGCGCCCGCCGAGACCGCCGCTGAATAAATAAGCACTTAGGAGGATACGAAAATGGCTTTTACCGCACTGGACGTTAAGAAGCTCCGTGAAATGACCAACGTCGGCATGATGGACTGCAAGAAGGCTCTTCAGGCCACCGACGGTGATATGGACGCCGCCGTGGACTGGCTGCGTGAGAAGGGCCTTGCCAAGGCCGCCAAGAAGGCCGACCGCGTCGCCGCCGAGGGCGTTGCCTATGCTGCCGTCGTAAACGGCATCGGCGTCGTCATCGAGGTCAACTCCGAGACCGACTTTGCCGCCAAGACCGATGCCTTTATGGATCTGGTAAAGAATCTGGCTACCGTCGTCGCCACCGAGAACCCCGCTGATGTGGACGCTCTCAAGGCCTGCAAATATCCGGGCTCCAACCTGACCGTCACCGAGATCATGCAGGAGAAGGTCATGTCCATCGGCGAGAACATGCAGATCCGCCGCTTCGCCCGTTTTGCCGACAACACCTCCGTTGCCTACGTTCACGCGGGCGGCACCCACGGCGTTCTGGTGAATCTGGCCGTGGAGGGCGGCATTGACGCCACCGAGATCGGCAAGAACGTCGCCATGCAGATCGCCGCTATGAGCCCCAAGTACTGGGACAAGTCTCAGGTGCCGCAGGCCGACGTGGACAAGGAGCTGGCCGTGCAGGTCGCTCTGATGGACAACGACCCCAAGATGGCTTCCAAGCCCGCCGCCGTGAAGGAAAAGATCGCTGCCGGCAAGATGGCCGCTTTCTACAAGGAGAGCTGCCTGCTGCAGCAGGAATTCGTCCGCTCCGACCTCTATAAGGGCGATGTGGCCGGCTACATTGCCGACGCCGCCAAGAAGCTGGGCGGCAAGGTCACCTTCGTTGACGCCGTTCACTACGTCAAGGGTGAGGGCATCGAGAAGAAGGCTGACGACTTCGCCGCTGAAGTCGCCGCACAGATCGCCGGTGCTCAGAAGTAATTCTGTCTTTATCAAACTTTATCAAAACGCCCCAGCCAATCGGCTGGGGCGTTTTTTCGCCTATTATAGCTTCTTTCCCATTTCAATCCGCACCTCGTGGTTTTCAGGGTCGGTGTTGGAATAGGAATACAGGTCGAAGCCGATGATGTCAAATCCGTTCTTTTTGTAGAATGCAACGGCGCTTTCGTTGCAGCTCTGGGTCTCCAGAACGATCATCCGCGCGCCGGTGGCTTCCGCCGCTTTCAGAATGGTGTTCATCAGCGCGGTTCCGACGCCCTTGCTGCGCTGGGCATTGTCGAACACGCAGATGTTGCTGATGCGGAAGCGGTTGTTCCAACTTTCCGGGGCACCCTCGACGAAGCCTGCCAGCTTCCCGTCCTCAAATGCGCCGAAGGCGACCGGGTCTTCCAGCCACTCGCCGAAGAAAACATCGTCAAAGCCCTTTTCTGTGGGTGCTTCAAAGGGCGTATACTTTATCTCAAAGCCCTGCCCGGTAGCGCGAATGTCGTAATAGCCGTTTGTCTGATACTGGGCGGTGAATTTTTTGCCCGCGTAGACTTCCTTGTCCAGCTGTCTGATCTCCATAGCATTTCCTCCGCAAATGGAACCTCCCGAACCGAAACCGTTCGGGAGGTTATACAATATTAAAAATAGTCGGCAATCATCAGGGGCTTGCGGAAAAATACCTGATTCAGGCAGGGATTCTCCCGTTTGACTTCCAGTCCCGGAAGTGCCCCACGGGCTTCCGCAAAGTCCCAGACGCCCGCGATCAGCGCCGAGAAGGTGGGGACGGTCATCACTACGTCGGCCGCTCCGCCCCGCGTTACGCTCTCCGCTCTGCCGTCTGCGAATGTGACGGCAAAGCTGTCGTTGTTTTCCGGGATCTGGCTGTCCTGGACTGCCACACAGACGGTGCCGCTGCCGATGTACCGCGCCTTTTCCAGTACGGACTTCACATTCACGGCGCGAACCATGCCCGCGCTCTGCACGCTCCAGCTGACCGCACCCAGCGACCACTCCGGCATAAAATACTGCATGGCCGGGTTGGCGGGCGTGGAGAATTTCACGAACCGGTGGTCGGAGGACAGACTCTTATATAGCCGCATCAGCTCATCGAAGCCGCCCTTGTCCGCGAAGCAGAACCGGCTGCAAACCAGATTCCGCCCGTCCGGCTCGTTGGCAAGCCGGAACGTCGTGTAGGCGTTGGGCTTCCCGGCGGCGTCGAAGCAGACGTAGGTGAAGTCCTGCTTCACCGCGGGGTCACACTTCCGCGTCCAGTCGTAGTCCTCATCGCCGTGCAGTACCATCATATTATAGTGGGACTCCCAGATGGCGTCCAGCGCGCGGATCTCGGCGGTCATGGGGCAGCCTTTTTCCGCAAGGCGGAAGCTGCCGCCCTCCTTCGGCGGGTTCAGCAGGGACAGGTCCACCGCCCAGCCGTATTTCTGCACGCAGTTTTCGTAGCCGAATTTCCGGTAGTAGGCGGTGGAGAAGGGGTAAAGATAGGAAAAATCATACCCGGAACCGTACATATCCGGCAGTGCTTCCCGGAAGCACGCCCGGATGCCGCCCCGGCGGCGGTACTGGGGCAGGGTCGCGACGCCCCCGATGCCTCCCATTTTGCAGGGGCTGCCGTCAAACTGCACGGTGAAATCGGAGACGGTGAAGGTACTCATCATTTCCCCGTCCTCGTCGAAGGCCGCCCAGTGGATGGCGTCGTCCTTCTCCGGGTCGGCGGGACAGTTGGTGTAGGGCATTTCAAAGCAGATGGCGAACAGCTCGTTGACTCTCCGGGCTTCCTCCAAAGCGGTTTTACGCACGATCATTTTTCTTCCTCATCAGGCTCCATGTAGGGAGCAAATACTTTTTTCAGCAGGCGGGTGTTGATGTAAGCCGCGGCGGCAAAATAGACGACTACCCAGATAAAGCCCACCTGTAAGAACATATACAGGTTCGTCAGCAGCAGCGCCCACGGAAACACGTTGACCACCACGATCAGTGCCGTCCGGGGCAGGTACGCCACGCTGAAGATCAGCGCGTTTTTCAGGACGGACTTGGTATCGTTCCGGAACTGGCTTATCAGCGGGAAGGCATAGCTCACCATCATCAGCACGACCACCAGGAACAGCACGAAGGGGAAAAACAGATAGTGCATCCAGCCGCCGGTGCCGAGGAACAGGATGATATTGACACAGGAGGCCGCGCCGAACAGCAGCAGGAACAGCCAGATCAGCGTCGCCTGCCGGAACTCGTCCCGGAACGCCCGGAAATAGCCCTTCACCAGGCTGCCCTCCCGGTCGGTGCCCAAGCGGAAGCACACAGTGTACAGCGCCGTGCTGGCCGCGCCGATGGTGACGACCGGCAGGCACGTCACGAGATAGATCACATTCAGAATGATGAGATCGGCGACCCGGCTCATGGCTTGCATGAATTTGGAATCCAGAGAAAAGAAACCACCCATAGAATATACTCCTTCTTTGTTTGCCATCAGTATAGCAAAGTCCACGGATAATTGCAAGGGAGACGGGCAAATCCCGGTGGAAGGGCGGCGGCCACGCCTTAAATAGGCGGTCGAAAAACAGCGAACGGAGGCAGCCCCTTGGCTCCCCCTTTGGGGGAGCTGTCACCGAAGGTGACTGAGAGGGTACTGCACCCTGGTATACCCTCTCCGTCCTCGCTTCGCTCAGCCACCTCTCCCATAGGGAGAGGCAAGGGGGTGCAGTTCATTATCCCACCGTTCCTGTTAATTGTCTGATTCGCCCCGCCCACCTCCGCGGGGCGTTTTTGCGGGTTTTCGTGAATTTGACCGTATCCGCAGAGGGAAACTGCTCGGAAACGGTCAAACTTCCGAAAATTCACATCGCTGGATTTTTATTCAAATCGGCCGTTGACAAATCCAGATCGCGGCGGTATAATCCTGTATACTTACTCACGAAATACATTGAATATTCATTTGGAGGCTGTATATATGAATAACTATGACAACATCAAGAAAATTGTCCTTGCATATTCCGGCGGTCTGGATACATCCATCATCATCCCGTGGCTGAAGGAAAACTACAACAACCCCGAGATCATCGCCGTAGCCGGCAACGTCGGTCAGGCCGACGAGCTGGAAGGACTGGAAGCCAAGGCCATCGCCACCGGCGCCAGCAAGCTGATCGTCGCTGATCTGGTGGACGAGATGGTGGACGAAGTCATCATCCCCGCCCTGAAAATGGATGCCAAGTATGAGACTTACCTGCTGGGCACCGCCTTTGCCCGTCCCGTTATCGGCAAGAAGCTGGCGGAAATCGCGCTGGCCGAGGGCGCGGACGCCATCTGCCACGGCGCGACCGGCAAGGGCAACGATCAGGTCCGTTTCGAGCTGGCCATCAAGCGGTTTGCCCCGGACATGAAGATCATCGCCCCGTGGCGGGAGTGGGACATCAAGTCCCGGGACGAGGAGATCGACTTCGCCGAAGCCCATCACGTCCCCCTGAAGATCAGCCGGGAGACCAACTACTCCAAGGACAAGAACCTGTGGCACCTGAGCCACGAGGGCCTGGATCTGGAGAGCCCCGCCAACGAGCCCCAGTACAACAAGCCCGGCTTCCTGGAGCTGGGTGTCA
>ERZ824978.3831-NODE-3831-length-10743-cov-3.128368_pt1 | contig 10743 bp, 7 predicted proteins | sample MGYA00519860_ERZ824978 | MGnify/ENA primary metagenome ERZ824978 (study PRJEB31778, sample SAMEA3449184) | human gut metagenome | biome: human gut; feature: human-associated habitat; material: faeces | place: United Kingdom | collected 2010/2012 ... | reverse complement strand
ACGAGGCGACACCGGGTAACCTGATCTTTCGTTCGAATGCATTGGATGTATTGGGATTCAACTATCACGAAAAGAATTACGAACCGTTTCCGCAGAATTTTCCGGGCAAGACGTTAATTGTAAGCGAGTCTACTTCCGCCCTGATGACACGCGGCTACTACCAGATGCCCTCCGATTCGATGTATGTCTGGCCGAACACCTGGCGGGAACGGTTCGATCGTCCCGAACACCTTTGCTCGGCTTATGACAACTGCCATGTACCTTGGGGCTCGACCCATGAGGTGACTTGGCGGGAAGTCAAGCGGCTACCTTATGTTTCAGGTATGTTTATCTGGACGGGCTTTGACTATCTGGGTGAACCGACACCTTACTGGTGGCCGAGCCGTAGCAGTTTCTTCGGTATTGTCGACTTGGCAGGTATTCCGAAAGATATCTATTATATGTATCAGAGCGAATGGACCGACACACCGGTTCTTCACCTTTTCCCGCACTGGAACTGGAAAAAGGGAGAGACTGTCGATGTCTGGGCCTACTATAACCAGGCGGACGAAGTGGAGCTTTTCCTGAACGGTGAGAGCCTGGGTGTCAAAAGCAAGCCGGACGATGCTTTCCATGTCTGCTGGCGGGTCCCTTTTACGCCGGGTACGTTGAAAGCCGTTTCCCGTAGGGACGGCAAGGAAGTGCTTACACGTGAAATCCGTACGGCCGGTGAACCTGCCCGGATCATGCTGATCCCCGATCGTTCCGCCTTGCACGCCGATGGCACGGATCTTTCATTCGTGACCGTGGAAATACAGGACAAAGACGGAAACTTGGTGCCGGATGCCGGCAACCTGCTTCGCTTTACGGTTGAGGGGGACGGCTTTATCGCCGGGACAGATAACGGAGATCAGAATGATCCCGTCAGCCTTAAGAAACCGGAACGCCACGCTTTCTACGGAAAAGCAATGGCGGTCGTACAAAACACGGGCAAGGCAGGAACCATCCGGTTGAAAGCTACGGCGGAAGGCCTGCCGGATGCAATCGTGGAAATAAAGGTAGGAGAATAAGAGGGACAGGGCTTGGTTGCAGAACTTGTTTTTGCGGAATCCTCTGTCACTCTATCACACTTTACCATGCGGGTTTTGATAATCATGGTGCGTAGGAGTGATAGATGCCATATTTGTCTATCACTTATGTATCACCGGTTTTCTGAAAGTCATAGTCTTTGTTTTGCAATATAAGCATAGATTAATCAATTAGTTGGTATGTTTTGTTTCCATACATCCGGGTGTCCGGAGCAGAAACATCCGGGTGTAACCGCCCCATACACCCGGATGTTGAAAGGTGCAAGATGGGGGTGTCTGTGATCATTTCTGCTTGTTTTCGGTACTTTTCTTGCTTGTTTTGAAGAAAAAGCATCATAAGGGAGCCAAAACACTCCGGTGTGGATGCATATAGGTGTACTTAGTATAATTTAAAGAATAATGGAACTTCCAGGAGATGGTAATCAGGGATATTTATGTAAATTTGCCCGGAAATAAAAGAGTTTATGGAAGTAAAGATCATAAATAAGTCACACCATCCGCTGCCGGGATACGCGACTCCGCTGTCGGCAGGAATGGACATTCGTGCAAATCTGGCGGAACCGGTAGTTTTGAAACCCCTTGAACGGAAACTGATACCGACCGGATTATATATCGCGTTGCCGGAAGGCTATGAGGCACAGATGCGCCCCCGTAGCGGCCTGGCATTGAAGTATGGCATCACATTGCTGAACACGCCGGGTACTATCGATGCGGACTATCGCGGCGAGATCGGCATAATCCTGATAAACCTCTCTTCCGAACCGTTTACCGTCAATGACGGGGAGCGTATCTGCCAGATGGTGATCACGGCTCACAGCCAGGTCGTCTGGCAGCCGGTGGAAGTGCTGGACGACACCGAACGGGGAGCCGGCGGCTTCGGTCACACGGGGAGATAATTAAAAATTAAGAATTAAGAATTAAAAAATATGGGAGGGATGCTAAAGTCTCTGATCTCGATATCTTTTCTGTTATTCCTGATCGGGAGTTCGCAATCGTTGAGGGCGCAGGATCAGGAGGCGAAGGTGGAAATATCGTCGAAGCCGAATCAAGTGAGTGCCGGGGATCAGCGGAAATTCGATTACTTCTTCTACGAAGGGCTGAACCTGAAGACAGCCGGAAAATTCGATGCCGCTTATGATGCCTTTAACCATTGTCTGACGATCGACTCGACTGCGTCGGCTGTCTTATACGAACTTTCTTCGTTTTATGCCCAACTGAACCGTCCGGAAAAGTCGCTGGAGATGTTGCGGCGTGCGGTGGCTTACAGTTCCGATAATTTTACCTACCGGCTGGCGTTGGCGACAATGAGCCGTAACCTCGGTATGTTCGGCGAAGCGGCGGAAGAGTATGAGAAGCTGGTAAAAGATTATCCCGGAAAACCGGAGTTGAACTATTACCTGGCGGATGCGCTTACGCAGGAAGGTGAAATCGGGAAGGCGATCGATGCTTATGACGCCCTCGAATCGTCTATCGGCATGAGTGAAGCGCTTTCGATGCAGAAATATAAATTGTATAACGCGTTGGAGCAGACCGATAACGCCTTCAAAGAAGTGGAAAAGCTTGCTGCCAAGTTCCCGATGGAATCCCGCTACCAGATCATTTTGGGTGATCTCCACCTGGAAAAGAACGATACGGTCAAAGCCCTGAAATATTATCAGAAGGCGCACGAAATCGATCCGGAAAGTCCCTATTACATTGTCTCGATGGCGAACTATTATGAAGCCGTCGGAAATAAGGACGCGGCCGAGACGCAGATACGCAATGCATTGGTGAATGAAAAACTGGATGTCGATACGAAAGTCGGTATCCTGTCCCGCTATATTCTCAAACTACAGCAGACGAAGAAGGGGACCGAGAGCGCGAATGCCCTTTTTCAGACATTACTGGAACAACATCCGGAAGATATCGATCTGAAACAGATGTACGGTAGCCTGCTGATTACGCAGGGAAAGACTGACGAGGCCCGTTTCCAGTTTCAGTTGATTACCGAGATGGAACCTTCGGATGCGGCTGCCTGGCAACAACTCCTGAACCTGGCGTTGAAGTCGGAAGACATTCCCGAAGTGATCCGTATCTGTACCCGTTGCCAGGAGCTTTTCCCCGATGCGCCGGAGTATTATTTTTATCTTGGAATCGCTTATTTCCAGCAGGAAAAGTACCAGGATGCACTGGATACCTACAAGGCAGGCCTGGAGATTATCCCGGAGACGAACGTAGGGTTGAAGTCCGATTTTTACGGGCAGATAGGTGATATCTACTATCAGATCAAGAATATGCCGGAAGCCTACAAAGCGTATGACGAAGCCCTGAAATACAATGACAAGAATGTGGTCGTCCTCAATAATTACGCCTATTTCCTCTCGCTGGAAAAGAAAGACCTGAAAAAGGCGGAGCGGATGAGCGCGTTGGCGGTCAAACTGGAACCGAACAATTCGACTTACCTCGATACCTATGCCTGGATATTCTTTGTGCAGGGAAACTATACGCTTGCCAAGATATACATAGAGAGCGCGCTTGCCAACGATACGACCAAAAGCTCCGAGCTGGTGGACCATTACGGCGATATCCTCTTTATGAGCGGGGAGAAGGAAAAGGCGCTTGAACAGTGGAAGAAAGCGAAGGAGATGGGGAAAGAAAGCGATGTGCTGGATCGTAAGATCGCAGAGGGAACCTATATAGAAGAGGAGGTCAAGAATGAATAAGATAAGCCTTGCCTTTGCGCTGGCCTTTTTTATCGCCCTGTCGTTCACGGGTTGTAAATCGACCAAGAAAGTCGGTACGGTCGAAGCGGGCGGAGCGAAAACGCATAACGAGTTCTTTGCGCTTATGCAGGAGCAGGCGTTCAAGTACGAAACCCTGACCGCACGCCTGAACGTGGACCTGAACCTGCCGGGCAACAATATGAGTTCGCGTGTGGATCTGAAGATGGTAAAAGACAGTGCTTTCCAGTTGTCCGTACAACCTTTTTTAGGTATCGAGGTTTTCCGTGCCGAGATCAGTGTGGACAGCGTAAAGGTGATCGACCGCATGAACAAGCGTTATGTAGCCGATAATTACGCCAACCTGAAAGGGCAGACGCCGATCGAGTTCAATTTCTATAATCTGCAGGCTCTTTTCACCAATCATCTGTTCCTTCCCGGGCAGCAGGGGATCAGCCCGAAGCAGTACAACCGCTTTAAGCTGAAGCAGGACGGGCCCGCAGCCGAAATACAGGTGGAGGATGTGATGGGGCTGCTGTACACCTTTATGGCGGACGGAGAGGAGAAGATTCTCTCAACCTGTATCACCGAACCTTCGGATCGTTACGCCCTGCAATGGGACTATGCCGATTTTCGCCTGGCAGACGGGCAGCCGTTCCCGATGAAGATGGATGTGCTGGTGATGAAGGATGGTGCTTCGCAAGGGGGAATTACGTTGCATTTCTCCCGTATGCAGACGGATGTCCCGGTGAAAATGGATTTTTCCATTCCTTCCAAATATAAACGTATCACATTATCTCAGATCATCAAATCTTTGAGTAGTAATAAAATGTAAGATGAGATACTTCTGGTTCGTCATATTCGTACTGTCGATAGGTTCTGTTTCCGCGCAGAACTCGGCAAGAGTACGCGAACTCGAAAAGCAGCGTAAAGCCGCACTTGCCGAGATCGAGATGACCAGCCAGCTATTGGACGAGACACGGCAGACGGCGCGTAACTCGCTGAACCGGCTGAACCTGCTCTCCAAACAGATCCTTTCCCGTAAACAGGTCATCAGCCTCCTGAACCAGGAGATCGGGGAAATAGACAAACAAATAGCCGCTTCCCGACGGAACATCTCCCAACTGGAAAAAGAGTTGGGGAATAAACGGCAGAATTACGGGAAATCGGTTCAAAGCATGTACAAGCGGCGCAGTTCGCAGGATAAGTTGCTGTTTATCCTTTCCGCCGACAATTTCGCCCAGTCCTTTCGCCGTATGCGTTACCTTCGCGAGTATGCCGACTGGCAGAAGATGCAGGCTTCCGAAATCATCGATAAGCAGAAGGAGATTGCCGACAAGCAGAAAGAACTGGAAAAGACGCGTGCCGAGAAGAACGCCTTATTGGGTGCGCGCGAGGATGAAAGCCGCAAGCTCCAGACCGAGGAATCGAGCCAGAAAGAGGAGGTGCAGCAGTTAAACAAGAAACAAAAGCAGTTGCAGGCCGACCTGAAAAAGAAGAAGAAGCAGGCTGATGCCCTGAACCGCCAGATCGAAAAGCAGATAGCCGAAGAAATCGCCCGTGCCGAAGCCGAGGCCAAAGCCGCCCGAGAACGGGCAGCCCGCGCAGAACGCGATCGCTTGGCACGTGAAAAGGCGGCTGCCTCAGGAAAGAAAGTCCCTGAAACAAAGCCGGAGACGGAGCCGGTCCGCGAAGAACGTGTCGCCGACACCAAAGGCGGATATGCCATGACAAAAGCCGAGAAGCGCTTGTCCGATGATTTTGCAGGCAATAAGGGTCGTTTGCCTTATCCTGTGTCCGGTCGCCATACGATTGTCGCTACCTTTGGCGAACAGCAGCATCAGGAACTGAAGTATGTCCGTACGAATAACAGTGGTATCGATATCCAAACCGCTCCGGGTGCGGATGCCCGTGCCGTGTTCAATGGCGAGGTGACGCGCGTGTTCGTTGTTCCGGGATATAACAACTCGGTCATTGTCCGTCACGGTAACTATCTGACGGTCTACAGTAACCTGAGCCAGGTCTATGTGAAGGCAGGCGATAAAGTGAGCACCCGCCAGGCGATCGGAAAGATTTTCACCGATACCGAGGACGGCAATGCTACGATCCTTCATTTCCAGCTTTGGAAAGAAAAGACGAAATTGAACCCGGCGCCGTGGCTGGATTGACGCAGGTGTTGCGTCAGGGTTGACTCCCGTCATGCGTCAACCGGAGTTTCCGGAGTGCGAACCTTACATCCTCTTTATTAATCAGAAATTCCCTCGGTCGGGCTCCTGTTTTCCAACAGAAGATAATCATGGAGAATGCCAGCATGGTGCTGAATGCGATACTGGAACTGATGGCCGATCCGACCACTCCGTAAGACGGAATTAGCAGATAGCCCGAAACAAGCAGGCTTATCAAACCGACAAAAGAACTTCCCGCGCTGTAGCGTATTTTTCCGCTCCCGATAAAATATTGGCTTAGTATACTGTTACAGGCCAGTGCAATGATTCCGGCTGACAGTCCTGTTATGACGTTGCGCATCCCTGCAAACTCGGCACTGAACAGATAATCTGTGTACACCCATTCCGGTATCAGGAGAATACAACCGGTCGCAAGCGTGACGGCGCAAAAAGTAAGCTTGAAGAACCGGAGCGTGATCTGTTTTTGCTCGCCGGGATTATGTGTCCGGGCAACGCGGCTGTACTCGATAAAGTCGATGCTGCGGTTGATATGCCAGACGCTTTCGGAAATCTTGGTCCCCGCGTCCAATAGCCCGACACTTCCCAATCCTGCGAATCGTTTGATCAGGAAATAGTTGAGGCGGGTGGTCAGGATTTCGGCGATATTGTCTGCACTTCCCCAAAGCCCGTAGGCAAACATCTCCTGTAGGAGCGCGTACCCCGAACGTCCTTTCCGCGGGTCTGCCTCTTTCTTGCGCAGGAAAGGCAAGAGCAGAAACAGGCTGACAAGGAATGCGACCCCGTTTGTGAGATACATTCCCCACAGATAGGCGGTTACATCCTGTTTCTCCAATCCGTAATAAAGGAATAGCAATACAAAGAACAATAATCCCCCTTGCAGGACAAAGGTCAGGTTGAACCCGAAGATCCGATTCTTTCCCAGCAGGAAACGGGAGTTGGCAGCAACGAGAGAGGTCAGGATGGAAAGGATATAAATATCAAGGGCATACCCTTCGGGAAGCAGTCCGAGAATGGCCATGCAACCGCAAGCAATACCCGCTCCGACCGGTGTCCAGCAGTAAGAAGGCAAAAACACGGCTTGCATGGAATAGCGGTTCATGAAATAAACAATTGTATTTCCCGCCAATATTCCGCAGAACATGGTTGCGATTCCTATTGCCGCCAGGATCAGTCCGACCAGCCCGACTCCTTCGACACCTAATGCTTTGGCATTGATAAAGATCAGTGCCAGGTTCAGGATGGCAATCAGATAGCGGGTGCTGATGGTTCCGAAGAGATCTCTCATATTAATTGAAAGTTGAAAGTTGAAAATTGAAAGTTTGAAGAAAGAGAAGATGCGGTAGAGTGATCTTTCTCATTTTCAACTTTCAATTGTTAATTGGTCGAGCAGCTTGATATACAAATCGATCGCTTCCCGTATTTCCATCAAGCCGATATATTCGTCGGCGGCATGGGAACGGGCGGAGTTTCCCGGCCCGATCTTCACGGAAGGGAAGTGCATCAAGGCCTGATCGCTTAAAGTAGGCGAGCCGAAAGGTTCTTTTCCCATCATAACGGCACGGCGTACGAACGGATGTTGCAAATTCGTACGGGTGGAGTTGAGGCGGAAGCTGCGGGCTTTTATTTCGCAGCCGACCTGCGGCTTGATCAGTTCGAACAGCTTTTCGTTGGGATAAAATTCGTTTGTCCGGATATCGACGGTGAATTCGCAGCGGTCCGGAACGACATTATGCTGTGTCCCGGCATGGATAATCGTGACGCTCATCTTTACCGGTCCGAGGAAATCGCTTTTTTCCGGGAACTGATACGTGTTGAACCACTCGATATCTTTCATGGCAAGCGTGATCGCATTGATCCCCTCGTTCCGGGCGGCATGTCCGGCTTTACCGGTGCTGACGCAGTCCAGTACCATCAGCCCCTTTTCGGCTACGGCAGGTTGCATGCCGGTCGGTTCGCCGACAACGGCGAATGCGATAGGGGGAAGGTCGGCAAGAACGCTTTCCAGCCCGTTCTTGCCGGAAACTTCTTCTTCACATGAAGCCAGGAAGATCAGGTTGTAAGGTTGTTCCTTCCCTGACAACACCCTGAATGCTTCATAAAGAGAAACCACGCTCGCGCCTGCATCATTGCTGCCAAGGCCGTACAGACGCTCGTCTTCCGTCTCCTCCGGATTGAACGGATCTTTGGTCCACCCCGAAGCCGGCTTGACAGTGTCGATATGGGAGTTAAGCAGCAGGGTCGGTTTGTCCGGATTAAAATCCGGAGCAATCAGCCACAGATTATTCCCCTTGCGGTTCACCTTATACCCGGCCTTTTCCCAGCTCTGTCCGAGAAAATCCGCCACTTCTCCCTCTTCCCTGCTGAAAGAAGGACGTGAAATCATCCCTTTTAATAGGTCTATTGCGTCGTAGTACATGATATGTTTTTATTCCGTTAATATCTTATCCACCGTCTCCCTGTCTTTTTTCAGTTGCTCGATCAGTTGGTCGAGGGTGTTGAATTTGATGTCGCCTCGTACGTGTTGTATGAACGCGACTGTTATTTCGTTATTGTAGATGTCGCCGGTGAAGTTGAGGATGTTTACTTCCAGTGTGATGTTGTCACCGTTATCCAGAGTCGGGCGGTTGCCGATGTACAGCATTCCCTTGTAACGCTGTCCGTTCAGATACACCCGAACGGCATATACGCCGATGCCCGGAATAATCTTGAAAGGCTCGTCCACCTGGATATTGGCGGTCGGGAAACCTAATTTCCGGCCTACCTTATAACCGCTGACGATGCTTCCTTTCAGCCCGTAGGGATAAGTCAGCAGATGATCCGCCTCCTCCACCCGGCATTCCGAAAGAAGCCTCCGTATTTCGGAAGAACTGACAGCCGCCTCTCCTTCGCTGTATTGCGAAGCCTTGATAACCCGTATGCCGCAAGCCTCGCCATACGTTACATACTGCTCGAAGCCATCCTCGCGGTTATGCCCGAAACGGTGGTCGTAGCCGATCAGCAACGTGTCCACATGCAACCGGTCTGCCAATATGGTAGTGATGAACTCTTTTGCCGTCAGGCGGGATAGTTCGAGCGTGAAATCCAGCACGATGCAATAGTCGATCCCCGTGGAAGCCAAATGTTTCAACTTTTCTTCGAACGAATTGAGCAACTTCGGCTGATAGTCGGCATGCAGGACAGCACGGGGATGTTCGGGAAACGTGATAACGGCGGAAGGCAACCCGGCGGCTTCGGCCACCTGCTTCAGTTCGTGAATCAGAAAACGGTGTCCCAGATGAACTCCATCGAAAAAGCCGATAGTGGCTACCAGCCTTTTCCCTTTCAATCTCTCCGTGTCTCTAACAACTATCATCTTTTCAGTCTTAGGTACTTATAATTATATCTACAAAAGTACATAAAAACTATGAGTAATAATAATACGGAAATAAATCGTACATTTGGAAAGTGATTTGAACGAAAAACATTTGTATTAAGTTTATATGAAAAAAACATGTATCTCCCTATGCCTGATCGTCTTTGCAGTACTTCAGGCATACGCATCCTCTTCTTGGAAAGAGACAAGAACGGTTGTCTTTACTCCCGCAGGAGGTCAAAAAACACATCTGCTTCAACCCGATCAGAGTATCTCCGAAACCGTTACGTTCGGACAGTCCGGAATCCCGACGCGGAAATTTCTGCGCGTAATCGGAGGAGTGAAGATGCCTGCCCCTTTCCAGAACAGAGGTGAAGAAATGTTCCGCCGGTCCGAGTTTTATATTGACGACAACCTGGACTCGGTGATCCGTAAAAAAGACCGTTATTCGCTTTATTTCAAAGGCGAAGACAATAATTTCGAACGCCACGCCTATTACCGCATTTCCGGTAAGTTGCTGAAAGCGGGTGAACTGACGGTTACATTGCCGGTCGTGAAGAAACAGGATTTGGCTGTTTCCGGGAATGGCGATTTCGGGGTCGGGATCGAGCTGTTCTACCGGAAACCGGGACGGGCGGCAGACGATATCTATGACAAACCGGATTCCGTGCTCTACATGCCGGTTCCGGAAGGTACGGGAAAATACCAGGCGGTGTCTGAGACATTCGCGTTGCCGGAAGATGTGGCTTGTGCCTTCCTGCGTGTCGGCGGGACGCATTTCAGCGGCGAATGCTGGGTGGAAGCTCCGCGCCTGATACAAGACAAGAAAGCGGTTTGCTCCATACCGTTCACCAAGTTTGCCCAAAAACCGGACAACTACAACTACTGGATTGGCTGTAACCTCTCAACCCGCAGCTGGCCGATGTGGAAGCTCGAATTTAACGGGGAGACGCTTTTCGAAGGAAACATCTTCGACCGCGCTTCCAATGTGGCGGACTTCTATATCCCGCTTCCGTCTTCCTTGCATGGCAGTGGAGAGATGAAGCTGACGCTCCGGAAAGAGCCGCATCGCGCTGCTTATCCGTATGAACTGCGCGGCCTGGAGATCATCGAAGAGACCGCACGCGATTTTGAAGTCGTTTCCGTTCCTGAATATGTTGCCAAAAACGCCTCTTTCGGTATATTGGTAGAAACGAACAGGCCGAATGTCAGCCTCAAAGTGAAGGCAAACGGTGCTGCCACTCCCGCCGAGCAGGAGTGCCTGTTTGAAACCCCCGGCCTACATGTCGTGGAAATGCGTGCAGGCGAGGCCGGTCACGCCATCCCGCTGGTGTTTGACGACGGCAGCCGTACGGAACAGGCGCAAATCCGCCAGGTGATCGACAAGGAGGCAGAGCAGATCTATCTTTCGTCCGGTGACGAAATCTATATCGACAAGC
>ERZ824978.3828-NODE-3828-length-10745-cov-3.658653_pt1 | contig 10745 bp, 10 predicted proteins | sample MGYA00519860_ERZ824978 | MGnify/ENA primary metagenome ERZ824978 (study PRJEB31778, sample SAMEA3449184) | human gut metagenome | biome: human gut; feature: human-associated habitat; material: faeces | place: United Kingdom | collected 2010/2012 ... | reverse complement strand
CGATGTCCACATCCGGGGCCAGCAGCTTGTTGGTCACGCCGGGAAAGGCGTTTTGCTCATGCAGGGCGGTCTTGATGCCCTGTCTGGCGGCGCAGCGCACCACCGGGCCGGACACATAGCCGCCGCAGCCAATGACCAGGTCGGGCTGGATGTCCTTCATCATCTTTTTGGCCTTGGGGCCGGAGAGTGCCAGATTCCACAGGGTAATGATGTTCCGCTTGATATTGTTCAGGCTCAGCTTCCGCTGAAAGCCGGTGATCTCGATGTGATGGAAGGGATAGCCCGCCTGTGTGACCAGACGGTACTCCATGCCCTCTTTCCGGCCCGCAAAATGGATCTCGGCAGTGGGGTCGGCCTTTTTGATGGCTCCCGCAATGGCCAGAGCCGGGTTGATGTGGCCGGCAGTGCCGCCGGCTGCAATGAGTACACGCATCTTGGTTCCTCCTTACTGTTCTGTCTGCGCTCTGCGTGCGGTATCCAGCACAATGGTCTTTGCCTTGCGCTGGCGCTCCCGCTCGGCGTGGGCTTCCTCCCGTTCCAGACGGGCCCGTTCGCCGTTGCGTCCGATATTGACCATAACGCCCATCTCGGCCAGCAGCAGGATCAGACTGGTGCCGCCGGAGGAGAAGAAGGGCAGCGAAATGCCGGTGTTGGGCAGGGTGTTGGTGACAACGGCAATGTTGCAGAACACCTGCCAGGCGATCTGCGCCATGATGCCGATGCCCACCAGCGTACAGAACCGGTTTTCGGCATGGAAGGCGATCCAGAAGCCCTGCACCAGAAAGAGGACGAACAGCACGATGACGATCACCGCGCCGACGAAGCCCAGTTCCTCGCACACGACACTGAAGATAAAGTCGTTGGTGCTCTCCGGCAGCCAGAGCTGCTTTTCGATGCTGTTGCCAAGGCCCAGCCCCGTGGCACCGCCTGAGCCGATGGCGTACAGGCTCTGCTTGGTCTGGCTGGTCATCCGGTCAAGATCCTGCGTCCAGCCATCCAGACGGCTCTGCAGGTAGTCGATGGAGTCCACGTGCTTCAGCAAAGTCTCCAGCAGGAACAGCGCGGCACCGGCACAGCCCCAGGTAATGATACCGCCGCTGCCGCCCAGCAGCAGGATGGTGCCCACGATGGCCGTGGTCAGCAGGATGCCCGACATGTGGGGCTCCAGCACCAGCAGGATCAGGACAGGCACCAGCCACAGGATGGGCCGGATGAGCTCCACCACGATGCTGTGGTGGACCCACTTGCGCAGGGGCACCTCGCCGAATCTGACCTGCGGGGTCCTGGCGGCGATGTCTGCCGTGAGCAGGATCATCTCAAACTTTGCAACCTCGGAGGCCTGTAAGGTCAGGCCGCCGAAGCTGATCCACCGGCGGCAGCCGTTGATGGGGCTGCTGAACAGCACCAGCACCAGCAGGATCAGGCAGACAACATAGCCCAGCTTGACCATTCTGCGCAGGAAACGGTGGTCAAAATAGGAGAACAGGAACATCATGCCCAGGCCCAGCACCGTGCAGAGCAGCTGGGATTTGATGTAATGGAAGCTGTCCCCAAAGCGGAGATAGCCCGTGGTATAGCTTGCACTGAACAGCATGACCAGCCCGAACACCATGATGATGGCCAGGGTCGCCATCCAGTTGAGCAGGATGGGCGGCCAGGGGCCGGGGTCCCGCTGAAAGACGGAAAACGGCTCTGCTTTTTTTCTGCGGAGTGTTGCCAAACTGCACCCCTCCTTAACTGATTTTTGCCAGCTGAACGGTCAGCGCCACGCCCAGCATGGCAATGACACAAAAGGTATAAAAGATCTGTTCCGCGCTCTGGCCCCGCAGCTCCAGCCAGCGGTGGAGCGGTGCCGAGCGGAACAGCTGCCTGCGGCCCCGGCTGGCCTTGCAGACCAGGATCTGCAGGGCCACCATGCCGCCCTCCAGCCAGAAGGGCAGGGCCAGCGGCAGGGTGAGGTCAGGCCAGCCGATGCACAGGGGAACGCACCCCAGCATCCCGGCCAGAAACAGGCTGCCCACGCTGCCCAGCCGCAGCTTTGCGGGCGGGAAGTTCCAGAGCAGGAAGGCCATCAGGGAACCGGCCAGTGCGGCGGGCAGAACGCCCAGCGGGAACCAGCCCAGCAGGGTCATCACCCCCATCAGGCCCAGCATGGCCGCAAAGGACGTGCCGCAGACGATGCCGTCCATGCCATCGGCAATGCGGGCACACTCGGCCAGTGCGACCAGCAGCCCTTCCCACAGCAGCGGGGCGGCAATGCCCAGATCGACATAGCCCACACCCGGCAGGGTGATCCCGGCTGCAAGGCAGCCTTTGGCTCCCAGCAGCACCAGCACCACGGCACCGGCAGCGGTTTCCAGCCCAAGGCGGGTGTGCCGCCGCAGGCCCAGCACAGAACGGCTGCGGATGCGGGCCAGATCCTCCAGCAGGCCCACGCCGCCAAAGAGCAAAGCTCCCAGCAGCGCTGTGAGCAGCCGGACCGAGAACAGGCTCTCGGCCCCCAGCAGCTCAGGCTGAGCCACACAGGCGGCTGTCCAGCCCACGCCCACAGCAGCCAGCACCCCCACCATCAGGCAGAGCCCGCCCATGGTGGGGGCCTGCGGCGGGCGCTCCGGCTCGGCATCCGGTGCTTCCTGCCTGGGTGCCTGCCGGGCCTTGGGCTCATCCCAGCGTCCCTGGAACGCCCGCAGCAGCGGCACCATCAGATTCCCGAGCGCCGCCGTGAGGAAGAACCCCAGCGTTGAGGCGGCGATCAAGGCGAAACGAATCATAGCTCGATGTTACTCCTTGTAAAAGATCTCCAGCACTTTTTCCAGTGCCATGCCGCGGCTGGCCTTGACCAGCAGGGCATCGCCGGGCTGCATTTTGTTCAGCAGGGCCTCGGCGGCCTGAGCGTAGGTGTCGGCATGGAGGGTGGGCAGCCCCTTGGCAGCAGCCACCACGGCAATGCGCTTGGCCTGCTCGCCATAGGTGACGAGGTAGTCCACCTTGTTCTCCACGGCCTGACGGCCCACCTCCTCGTGGGCGGCGCGGCTGATATCACCCAGCTCCAGCATATCGCCCAGCAGGGCAAAGCGGCGCTTGCAGGGATACTCCCTGAACATGGCCAGCGCGGCCTTCATGCTGTCGGGGTTGGCGTTGTAACAATCCTCAATGACATCCACGCCTCTGGCGTGCACCACCTTCTGGCGCATTCCGGTCTGCTCAAAGTCCGCCAGACCGGCAATGACCCGGCGGGCATTCAGCCCCAGACGGGTGGCGGCGCAGTAGGCAGCCAGTGCGTTGGCCACATTATGCCGGCCCATGGCGGGGATCTTTACGAGGAAAGTCCCCTCCTCGTGATCCTCCAGCACAAAGCTCATGCCCTTTTCATCCTGCTGGATGGACAGGGCACAGACATCAGCGTTCTCATCGCCCAGGCTGAACCAGACCGGACGGACATGGTCGGGCAGGACTGCCTTGCGCAGGAAGGGGTCGTCCCCGTTCAGCACCAGCGGAGCACCCTCCGGCAGACCGGCGCAGATCTCCAGCTTTGCCTTGCAGATGTTCTCCTGACTGCCCAGGTTGCCGATGTGGGACACACCGATGCAGGTGATGATGCCTACATCCGGGCGGGCGCACTTGCTCAGGCGCTCGATCTCCCCGGCGTGGCTCATTCCCATCTCCACCACGGCGTACTGGGTCTCTTTGCCGATGCGGAACATGGTGCGGGGCAGGCCCAGCTCATTGTTCTGGTTGCCCTCGGTCTTGATGGTGCTGCCAAAGCCCGCAATGGCTGCGTAGGTCATCTGCTTGGTGGTGGTTTTGCCCACGCTGCCGGTCACGCCCACCACTTTGGGGTGGAACTGGCTGCGATAATTGGCACCCAGCACCATCATGGCGTGGTAGCTGTCCGGGCAGATCACGCTCTTCTCCTCCGGCACGCCTTCCACGGGGTGGTTCAGCACCACGCAGAGCGCGCCGTTTTCCAGCGCCTTGGCGGCAAAATCATGGCCGTCGAATTTTTCGCCCGGGAACGCCACAAAGATGCACCCGGGGCAGACCTCACGGCTGTCGGTGGTCACCAGCGTGACCGGGCTCTTGCACTGGGCCAGCGCGTTGACGGCCAGGCCCTCCAACAGGATGTTTGCTGCAATTGCTTCCATACTCTCATTCCCCTTTATCCACAGATCAGATGTACGATGGTTCCCTGCTGGACGCTGGAGCCGGGTGCCTCACTCTGGCTCTGGACCGTGCCGGAGCCTTCGACTGTGCAGTTGAGCCCTGCGGCGTTCAGCATCTGCCGGGCAAAGTCCGCGCTCTTGCCGGTCACGTCCGGCACCTCGGCGTGCTTGCCCTCATAGGTATCGGTATACAGATAAACGGTGGTGCCGTAGGGCACCTCTGCCCCCGCGCGGGGGTACTGGTAGGTAACAAGGGCGGCGGTCTGGTCGGATTCGCTCTCGGCCAGGTGATGCTTCAAGCCCTTGATGTTCAGCTGCACCTGCGCGTTGCTCCACTCCTTGCCCGTCAGGTTGGGCACCTTGACGGTGGTGCCGCTGCGGTCCACGCCGTCGGTGGCGATGCCCAGATAGGGCGCGATCTCACTGATGATGTTGCCCACCACCGGAGCCGCCAGAATGGAGGAATAGTCGGTGCGGGCATTGTTGGGGTCGTCCAGCATGACATAGACCAGGATCTCCGGGTCGTTGGCGGGCAGGACAGCCGCAAAGGATGCCACCTTCTTGTAGTCGCCGTCGGCGCGGCGGTCCATGTTCAGCTGCTCGGAGGTGCCGGATTTGCCGCCGATGCGGTAGCCTGCAACGTAGGCGTTGCCGCCGCCGCCCTGGGTGCCGTCGCCCACCTCAAACTCCATGATCTGGCGGATGGTCTCGCTGGCGCTCTCGCTGATGACCTGACGGCGGGTGTTGGTGCCGATCTCCTGCACCACATTGCCGTTCTGGTCCGTGATCTTATCCACCACATGGGGGGTGACCAGATAGCCGCCGTTGACTGCCGCCGAGACGGCAGTGCACACCTGCAGCGGGGTCACGGCCATGGCCTGACCAAAGGCGGAGGAGGCCAGCTCCACCTCGCCCAGACGGCTCTTGCTGTAATACTGCATAAAGCTGGTCTCATTGGGCAGGTCCACGCCGGTGCGCTCGGTAAAGCCGAAGGCATCAAAGTAATCATAGAACAGGCTGGAGCCTACACGCTGGCCCAGCTGGATGAAGTAGATGTTGCAGCTGTTGCGCAGGGCCTCGGCCAGATTCTGGGCCCCGTGCGCCTTTCTGCCGGCGCAGTGGTAGGTCTGCTTTGCCACGCTGTACGCGCCGGAGCAGTTCAGGGTGGTGTAATAGGTCGCCTTGCCGCTGTCCACACCCATGGCGGCGGTGATGACCTTGAACACGCTTCCGGGGTAGTACAGCTCGGTGATGGTCTTGTTCTTCCACTGGATATCCCGGTAGGTGCCGGTGTAGTCGGCCTCCTCATCCGCGATCTTCTGGCCGTTCTCGTCCCGCAGGTAGTTGCCGTTCTCGTCTTTTTTGTAGATGGTGTACAGCTCCGGCTCGGCCTGCACCTGCTCCGTCAGGTAGGCCAGATTGGCGCTGAAATCCTGCGGGTCATTGGGGTCAAAGTCCGGCTTGGAGGCCATGGCAAGGATGGCACCGGTCTTGACATTCATCACAATGGCGCAGCCGCGGTTCTCAACGGTGTTGGCCGCCACGGCCTCGTTCAGGTAGCGCTCCACCACCTCCTGAATGTTCACATCCAGCGAGAGCACCAGATTGGAACCGTCCTTGGCGGCGTATGTGGTGGCGTTTTCATCGGCAATGGCATTGCCATAGGCGTTGCGCAGGGTGATGGTGCGGCCGTTCACACCGGCCAGCGTGGACTCATAGGAGTTTTCCAGACCGTACACGCCCTGACCATCCGCATTGCAGAAGCCCAGCACGGCGGCGGCAAAGCGGCCGTAGGGGTAATCCCGCTGGAAGCCCTTGGAAGCCGACACCGACACCCGCCCCTTGCGGACAGTGGGGGTGCCGTCGTCGCTCTCCTGCTGGCCCAGACCCAGCTTGGCCAGGATCTTTTCCAGCGCACCGGCGGATTTTCCGCTCTTGCTGTGGGCCTTGTTGTAGGTCTTGACGTATTCCTCAATGGAGAGCTTGATGGCGTTGTTGACCTTGGTGGCCAGCACCTGATAGGAGCTTTCGTTTTGGGAGAGGGCATCGCAGACCGCCTGATACTGGGTCTGGTACTCTGCCGAAGTGGTGTCCACGCTGTCCAGACTCTCGCCATCGCCCGAAAGCAGGCGCAGGGTGATCTGGGTGCAGACCTCCTTCATGGCGGCTTCATCGATGGTGCGGATCTCCGCCTTGGTGTCCTGATCGGTGGTGGTGGTATACAGGGCCGTGCTGTAAGAGGGGTCGGCCCAGATGGTCCAGACCACGCTGGTGGAAGCCAGCGTGATGCCGCTGGTGTCGTAGATCTCACCGCGGGTGGCCTGAATGGTGCTGTCCAGCAGCTGCTGCTCGGCGGCGTACTGGCGGTAGGTGGCACCGTCGCGGATCTGGATCTTGTACAGGCTGTAGATCACGGTCAGCGCGGCGACCACCACAAGAAGCACGGCGGCACCAAAGCTGATATGGCGCAGCCGGGCACTGAGCCGTGCGTGCGGGTCCGCACTGCGGCGGCGGGCACTGTTCTTTTTGGGATTGGAGGATGGTGTTTGCATTGCGTACTCCCGAAGAAAACCGAAAAAGCGTGCGCTGCCGCACGCTTTTCGTTGTTTGGTTTATTTTGCCGTTCTGACAGAGGCAAGAATGGTCATTGCCCCATCGTGGAGCAGATCCGACCACTGCCGCACAGCGGATGCCTTGCGCACCAGAACGCTGCCCTCATCCAGCCGGATGTAGGTGATCTGGCTCTGGTCGATCTTCATCAGCCCCAGGCGGGTGGCGGTCTCCTCAACACTTGTGATGTTGGTGCGGCTGTTCAGGGCACTGTTGTAGTATGTATACTGGCTCTGCTCGCTCACAAGCTCTGCCTTGGCGCTCTGGATCTGAGAATTCAGCTCCACCAGCTGTGCCTCGCTCCACAGCAGGCTTACCGCAAAGCCCACCAGCAAAGCCGCGCCCACCAGCTGCAGCGCGTGCTGCATGGCGGCAGCCCAAAGTCCCGCTTTTTGCCGCCCTTTTCTACCCGCAGCGGGACTTTGGGCTGTGCCTGCGGCGCTCTTCTGCGCCGAACCTCTGTCATATCGTATGCTGCCTGACCCATGGTGATCTCCTCCTCACATCTCCGGGGCTGTGCCGCCCTCAGATCTTTTCCAAAACCCGCAGGTGGGCCGAGCGGCTGCGCCGGTTCTCTTCCAGCTCCTGCGTGTTGGCTTCAATGGGTTTGCGTGTGATCAGCTTTGCCTTGGCCTTGCCGCCGCAGACGCACACCGGGAACTCCGGCGGGCAGGTGCATGCGGTGGACCAGCGGCGGAACTTGTTCTTGACCAGCCGGTCCTCCAGCGAGTGGAAGGTGATCACGCAAAGTCTTCCACCCGGTGCGAGATGCGCAAAAATGGTGTCCAGCCCCTCTTCCAGTGCGTCCAGCTCATGGTTTACCGCAATGCGCAGTGCCTGGAAGGTGCGGCGGGAGGGGTTTTTGTTCTTCCGGCGCTCCGCCGGGGGCATGGCGCTGGCCACGATATCCGCCAGCTGCAATGTCGTTTCAATGGGGGCAGTTTCCCGGGCTTCCACGATCCTGCCCGCGATCTGCCAGGCGAAGGGCTCCTCGCCGTAATCCCGCAGGATGCGGGCCAGCTCCTCCCGGCTCTCGCTGTTCACGAGATCGGCGGCCGTCTCACCCTCCTGGCTCATCCGCATGTCCAGCGGGGCATCTGCCCGGTAGGAAAAGCCCCGGGCTGCGTCATCCAGCTGATGGCTGGACACGCCCAGATCCAGCAGCGCGCCGTTGATCGTTTCAATGCCCAGCTGCTCCAGAGCTTGTCCGGCATAGCGGAAGTTGATCTGCACCACGGTGGCAGGCAGGCCCGCCAGCCGGGCCCGGGCCGTCTGCACGGCATCGGGGTCCTGATCCAGCGAGATGAGCCTGCCGCCCTGCTCGCCGTTCAGCCGCAGGGCGATCTGGCGGGAGTGCCCCGCGCCGCCCGCCGTGCCGTCCAGATAGGTGCCCGCCGGGTCGATCTTCAGGCCGTCCAGGCACTCGTTCAGCAGCACCGGGACATGCTCAAACGAGGCCGGGTCAAAGGGCTGTGCTGTTTTTTCTGTGTCCATGTTCCCAGCCTCCTTTCAAAACTCAGATAAGATCCTGCATCTGCCGCCCTTTTCTGCCCGGAGCTGCTGCCCGGGAAAGCGGCCTGCGGCCTGCCGGGAGTTTGTGGCCCGGTCAGCCTTGAGGATACAATTTTATTGTAACAAAACAGGCCCCTGATTGCAAGAGTTTCCCTTTTGTTTTTTCTCTCAAAATGTACCAAAAAAAGCCCCTGCAAGCCGTCGTTTTTGCTTGCAGGGGCCGGAAGCTCTCACCGGGAAATTTCACATTCCCGCATCAGAGCTGTTTCCGGGGGCTCTGGCGCAGGTTTGCACGGACATTTTTGACCTGTGCGGCGTTTTCCGCCATCGTCTCTTCCGTGGTCTTGAGCATATTATCACAGTAGTCGGTCACGGTCTGGCGGACAGTGCGGGCCTCAGTCTGGGCGGCGGAGACGATCTCTCCGGCGCGCTGCTGGGCCGCCTTGACGATCTCAGCCTCGCTCACCAGCACACGGGCGCGCTCCTCGGCCTTTTTTACAATGGCCTGCGCCTGTGCGTTGGCCGATTCGATGAGCTGGGCACGGTCGCTGACAATGGACTGGGCCTGCCGCAGCTCCACAGGCAGGTTCTGGCGGATCTCGTCCAGATAATCCCGGATCTGCTCCACATCCACGATGCGCTTGCCGCCCGAAAGGGGCATTCCGGCGCTCTCCTCCAGCGTATCCTCAATGGTATCCAAAAGCTCGTTTACGTTCATTCCGCATCTCCCTCTCCGGCGCTCTGCCGGGGCTTACCATACTTCCACAGCAGAACTTTGCCGTATTTATACTGTTTTTTCAGGGTCATGCCGCCCACCTCGGCAGGCAGCACCAGGCCGGTCTCGCTCTCGCAGATCACGATGCCGCCCGGAGCCAGGCATTTGTCCACGCCGGGCAGGATCTTTTCCAGCGTGCCGGTGTGGAAGGGCGGGTCCAGCAGCACGATGTCGAACTGCTCATGGCAGGCGGAGAGATACCGTGCCGCCTCGCCGATGTTGACCCGGCTGCGGTCAAACACGCCGCAGTTCTTGCAGTTCTTCATCACGATGTTCACGGCCTCCCGGTTCTCGTCCAGGAACACGCACCGGGCCGCACCCCGGCTCAGGGCCTCGATGCCCAGCTGGCCGCTGCCTGCGTAGAGGTCGAGCACCCGGGCACCGGGCAGGTCGAACTGGACGATGCTGAACATGGCCTCCTTGACCTGATCCATCGTCGGGCGGGTGATCTCGGTGCCGGGCAGGGCTTCCAGCCTGCGGCCCCGTGCTTCTCCTGCAATAACGCGCATGTATCTGCCTCCTTCTCCCGCTGTCCGGGCCCCCTGCCCGGCCAGCAGCTGTTTCGTATTTTCGTATCTCCATATTATCGTCAAAACGCAACTCTTTGTCAAGGGCACGCGTTGCACTCAGGGTGCAATTGTGCTAAAATCAGGGCAAAGCGCCCCATGTGCGGCGCGTTTTGCCAAAAAAGGAGAGTATCTGCTTATGAAAGTCCTGCTCATCAACGGCAGCCCCCACGAGAAGGGCTGCACCTATACCGCCCTGTCCCTGATCGCCGGGGAGCTGAACGTCAGCGGCATCGAGACCGAGATCCTGAACGTCGGCACAAAGCCGGTGGGCGGCTGCATCGGCTGCGGCGGCTGTGCCGCCGGTAAGGGCTGCGTGTTCGGCGGCGTGGTCAACGAGGCCATCGAAAAGGCCAAGACCGCCGATGCCTTTGTGTTCGGCACACCTGTCCACTATGCGTCCGCCTCCGGCAACATGACCAGCTTCATGGACCGTCTGGCCTACGCGGGCGGCAAGTATCTGGCCTACAAGCCCGCCGCCATCTGCGCTTCGGCCCGCCGCGCCGGCACCACCACCACGCTGGACCAGCTGGTAAAGTACCCGCAGTTCTTCCACATGCCGCTGGTGAACGGCTCCTACTGGGCCATGGTGCACGGCTCCAACGCCGAGCAGGTGCTGCAGGATGCCGAGGGCTGCGCCGTAATGCAGGAGCTGGGCCGCAACATGGCATGGCTGCTGCACTGCATCGAGGCCGGCAAGGCCGCCGGGTTCGACCATCCGCAGAACCCGCCCCGTCCCATGACCAGCTTCATCCGCTGAATCTTCCGGAGCTTCCCGCAGTGGGAAGCTCCGTTTTTTGCGCTCTCCCCCGTTTTGTGCCGGAAAATCCGCAAAAAGGGCAGCAAAACCGTCTTTGCCGTCTTTTTTCGTTCATATCTTTATGTTACTATAAGATGTAAAGTGATTTTATCAGATGGAGCGCTGCTATGGAACACTACGATTGGAACGAAGGCTGGCTGTTCACGCCCCGGTTCGACCCGGCACTGGTGCGGCCGGAGTGCGGACTGGAACTGGAACCGGTGCGCATCCCCCACACTGTGCGGGTGCTGCCCTACAATTACTGCAACGAAAATGAATACCAGTGCCTGTGCGGCTACCGGCGGGGGTTTTTTTCACCC
>ERZ824978.3819-NODE-3819-length-10769-cov-5.040321_pt1 | contig 10769 bp, 9 predicted proteins | sample MGYA00519860_ERZ824978 | MGnify/ENA primary metagenome ERZ824978 (study PRJEB31778, sample SAMEA3449184) | human gut metagenome | biome: human gut; feature: human-associated habitat; material: faeces | place: United Kingdom | collected 2010/2012 ... | reverse complement strand
CTGACGTTATCAGTCGCCGGATATGCAGTTTTCAATGTTCACAAGAAAGAAGGTATTACAAGAAGAAGCAGGACAAAAAGACAGTGCTGCACTACTGCAAATTCGTGGGGGAAACGGTGCTGTACGCCACGGAGAACGAGAACGGTGAGGGCTGGTATGACCACGGGAAATATCCCTTCGTGTTCGACCCCATGTTCCGTGTGAAGGGGACGCCCTGCGGCTTTGGCTATATCGACATTGGCAAGGGTGCCCAGGAGTACATCGACCGCGGGGATCAGGCGGTGATGCAGAACATGCTGTCCAATGCCAAGCCCCGGTACTTCGTCCGCTCCGACGGCTCTGTGAACGAGCAGGAGTACGCCGACATGACGAAGGATTTCGTGCATACCGACGGCAATCTGGGGCAGGACAGCATCCTGCCGGTGGTGGGCAAGGTGCTCAACAGCATCTACCTGAACGTGCTGGACAGAAAGGTGGACGAGCTGAAGGAGACCACCGGCAACCGGGACGTGTCCACCGGCGGCTCTACCTCCGGCGTGACGGCGGCCAGCGCCATTGCGGCCATGCAGGAGGCGGGCAGCAAGCTGAGCCGGGACGGCAACAAGGCGGCCTACCGCGCCTTCCGTGAGGTCGTGGAGCTGGTGGTGGAGCTGATCCGCCAGTTCTATGACCTGCCCCGTCAGTTCCGTATTCTGGGCGAGAACGGTCGGGAGGATTTCGTCAGCTACACCAACGCCGGGATCAAGCCCGTGTATCAGGGCATGGAGATGGGCGTGGATATGGGCTACCGGCTGCCGGTGTTCGACATTGAGATCACGGCGGAGAAGGCCAGTCCTTACAGCAAGCTGAGCCAGAACGAGCTGGCGCTGCAATTCTTCGGGGCCGGGTTCTTCAATCCCCAAATGACCGACCAGGTGCTGGCGTGTCTGGAGATGATGGACTTTGACGGCAAGGAGCAGATCATGCAGCGCATCAGCGCCAACGGGACGCTGTATCAGCGTCTGATGATGGCCCAGCAGCAGGCGGTGGCTATGGCCCAGCTGGTGGATATGAAGCTGGGCACCAACTACGCCATGCAGCTGCTGGGCGGTGCGCAGGGTACGCAGCAGCCCATGCCGGGAAGCGTTCCCGATACCGGCAACAGCGGCGGCGAGAGCAGCGTGACCGCCAACGCCAGAAAGGAAGCGGCAGACCGTGCCGCGCCGGTGTAAGCCATGGTGCGGGTAGAATTTTCACGGTGCGGCGGCACCTATGTGCTGCGGATGACCGGCCACGCGGGACAGGCCGACGTGGGGCATGACGTGGTGTGTGCGGCGGCCACCATCCTGTGCTATACGGCGGCGCAGACGGCCCTTGACCTCTATGAGCAGGGGAAGCTCCGCAAAAGGCCCCGCGTGGACGTGGACAGGGGCGACGCCACGGTGACGCTGTGTCCCCGGCAGGACGCGGCGGGGGAGGCGGCTGTGGCGCTGCGGACGGTGGCGACGGGATTTGCGCTGCTCAGTCACCATTATCCGGAGTATGTGACATTCAGGCGTGAGCCTTAATGATGGATTCGCCCACCTGACGGGCAGATTACGGTTTCGCCCACCTACGGGCAGGAGGATACCATGAAAAATTTGTACCGTTGGCGCGGTCTCCAGCTGTTCGCAGAGGGGGACGGCGGCACAGCAGCGGGCACCGCGGGCGCGGCGGCTGGTACTGGCCAGCAGGCTGAACAGAACGCACCCGACGCCGGGGCGCAGCAGCAGGCAGAGCCTGCAAGAGATCTTGGCAAGGAATTTGACGCGCTCATCAAGGGCGAGTTCAAGGACGTATATGCCAAGCGGGTACAGGACACGGTGACGCGGCGCCTGAAAGGCCCCAGTGCTGACGCGGAGAAGTTCCGCGCCATGCAGCCGGTGATGCAGATGCTGTCCCAGCGCTATGGCGTGGACGCTGCCGATATCAAGGCGCTGTCTGCTGCCATCGAGGAGGACAACGCCTTCTATCAGGAGGAGGCGGAGCGTCTGGGCATCAGCGTGGATCAGGTGAAAGCCATCCGCAAGACGGAGCGGGAGAACCAGCAGCTGAAGGAGCAGCTGGCCGAACGGGAGAGCCGCCAGCGGATGGAGCAGAACATCGCCAAATGGTCGCAGGAGGCGCAGGCCATCGCGCAGAAGTATCCGGGACTGGATCTGGAGAAGGAGCTGGGGAACCCGCAGTTTTTCAATGCGTTGATGAACGGGGCCAGCGTGGAGGGCGCCTATTGGGGTCTGTACCACGACCAGCTGATCCCGCAGGCCATGCAGTACACCGCTCAGGAGACGGAGCGGAAGCTGGCGGCCAAGATCCAGGCACAGGGCCAGCGCCCCACGGAAAACGGTGCGGGCGCCGGTGTGACCATGAAGAGCGACGTGTCGAAGCTCTCCGACAAGGATATGGATGATCTCATCCAACGTGCAAGGAGGGGCGAGAAGATCTGCTTCTGACCTCTCCGGAAGGGAGATTTATGAAAACCGTTAAAGACTTTTTTATGATGGCGCTGGACATGCAGCTGTTTGCTGATGTGACCAACACCACCGGCTCCAACTCCACCGGCAACAACCTGTCGGCGGAAATGAAAACCTTTTATGACAAGGTGCTGCTGCGTGAGGCAGGCCCCAATCTGGTGCATAGCCAGTTCGGCCAGAAGCGCGACATCCCCAAGGGCAGCGGTAAGACCATTGAGTTCCGCAAGTTTAACCAGCTGCCCAAGGCGCTGACCGCCCTGACGGAAGGTGTGACCCCCAACGGCGGTGCGCTGGACGTGACCAGCCTGACCGCCACCGTGGCGCAGTACGGCTACTTCGTGCGTGTGTCCGACGTGCTGGATCTGACCGCCATTGACAATGTGATCGTGGAGGCCACCCAGCTGCTGGGCGCACAGGCGGGCGTGACCATGGATACCGTGGTGCGCAATCAGCTGTCTGCCGGCAACAACGTGCTGTTCTGCCCCACCGTGGCCAGCGGCACCGAGACCGCCGTGACGCAGCGCAAGAACATGAACACCACCAGCCAGCTGACCGTGAAGATGATCCAGAAGGCCGTTGCCACCCTGAAGAAGAACAACGTGCCTACCTTCAACGGCGACTATGTGGCGATCATCCACCCCTATGTGGCCTACGACCTGCAGCGTGACCCTGAGTGGATCGACGCCCACAAGTATGCCCAGCCGGAGAACCTGTTTACCGGCGAGATCGGCAAGGTGGCCGGTGTGCGCTTCGTGGAATCCACCGAGGCAAAGGTATGGAAGGACAGCGACTGTCCCCAGAAGTCCGCGGGCAGCGGCAGTGATCCCGCCACCTACTACGGCGTGTTCTCCACGCTGGTGCTGGGCAAGAATGCCTACGGTGTGACCGAGGTGACGGGCGGCGGCCTCCAGACCATCGTCAAGCCTCTCGGCGCCGGTGAAGATCCCCTGAACCAGCGCTCCACCGTGGGCTGGAAGGGCATCCTTACCGCCAAGATCCTGCTGGAGCAGAATATGGTGCGTATCGAATCCGTTTCCGCTGAGTGGAGCGGCACCGTGGACGCCAACTGACATACTGCGCGGCGGGGGATACGCTCCCCCGCCGCAGAAGAAAGGAAAACGACATGGATAATGAAAACCTGAACACCGCCCAGACTGCACAGACCGCGCAGGACACCCCTCAGACCACGCCGGAGCCTCCCAAGAAGGCGGAAAAGCCCAAGAAGGAGAAGATGGTGAAGGTGCTGCTGCCGCTGCTGGAAAACGGCGACACGGAGCAGTATGTGGCCGTGAACGGCCGCAGCTTCCTGATCCGCAGGGGTGAGGAAGTGGAAGTGCCGGAGTGCGTGGCAGAGGTGCTGCGCCTGAGCGAAAAGCAGAAGCGGGAGGCATACCGCTATCAGCAGGAGGCCATCCGCCGGAGCATGCAGGGCGGCGATATGTGAGAAAACAAGGGGGCCGGTGTGCCCCCTTTCTTCAAAAGGAGGGATGGGGCATGACCATCATGCAGGCGCTGGAGGCGCTGGACAGAGAGAAGCCCAATGTGTTCACCCAGGAGGATAAGATCGGCTGGCTGAACGAGCTGGAGGCTATGGTGACAAGGGAGATCGTGCGGTGTTACCGGGGCGGCGAGACGGCGGAAATCCCTGTGCTGGGGGACGACGTGGAAGCCCGGCTGACGGCGCCGACACCCTATGACAGGATGTACCCCCTGTATCTGGCGGCCCAGGTGGATCGGCTGAACGGGGAGTTGGGCAAGTACAACAACTCCATCACGCTGTTTATGACGGCGTATGGGGAGTATCGCAACTGGTACAACCGCACCCACGAGAGCGTGGGCGCAAGCGTGAAATACTGGTAAGGAGGGGCGGCAATGCAGTTTCCCACACTGACAGAACAGGGGCAGAGCCGGGAGATGATCTCGACCTTTGCAGGCTATGACCACAACAGGAGCATTGCGGCCAATGCCTTTTATGACATGAAGAATATGTCCTCGGACGGCTATCCGCTGCTGCAGAGCCGCGCAAGGCGCGGCGTGGTGCGGCAGATGGAGACGCCCCAGGGGATTTTGGCCAAGGACGCTATGGCGTGGGCGGACGGCGGGAAGCTCTACTACAACGGGGCAGAGATTATGGGCCTGACGCTGACGGAGGGCGAAAAGCAGCTGGTGAGCATGGGCGCGTACCTGCTGATCTGGCCGGATAAGAAGTATCTGAACACAAAAGACCTGACGGACTTCGGCGGTCTGGAGGCGAGCTACGCGAGCAGCGGCACGGTGACGTATCTTCTGTGCGGCGCGGACGGCAGCCCCCTGAGCAAGGTGTCCGCCACCAAGCCGGAGGAGCCCAAGGGCGGCGAATACTGGATCGACACCACGCAGACGCCCCACAGCCTGATGATGTGGAGCGAGAGCAGCGAGATGTGGATCGGCGTGGCGACGGTGTACACCAAGATCCAGGCGGTGGGCATCGGCAAGCCCTTCCAGGAGGGGGACGGCGTGGAGATCAGCGGCGCGGCCTATGGCGGCGACAGCGACGTGGTGCAGGCCCAATTTGAGGAGCTGAACGGCACGAAGATCATCTATGCCAAGGATGAGGACTATATCGTGGTGGTGGGTCTGATCGACCTGACCTATGAGCAGACGGAGGGCACCGTGACGGTAAAGCGGGCGGTGCCGGACATGGACTATGTGTGCGAGGCCCAGAACCGTATCTGGGGCTGCAAGTACGGCATGGTGGACGGCAAGGCCGTGAATGAGCTGTACTGCTGCAAGCTGGGCGACTTCCGCAACTGGCGGGTATACGCCGGTATCTCCACGGACGCCTGGGCCGCTTCTGTGGGTTCAGATGGGGCGTGGACGGGGTGCGCCAACTACCTGGGCTATCCTACGTTCTTCAAGGAGAATGTGATCCACCGGGTGGCCATCAGCGCCGTGGGCGCCCACCAGGTGACAGAGACGGTGGGCCGGGGCGTACAGAGCGGCAGCTTCCGCAGCCTGTGCGTGGTGAACGAGGTGCTGTTCTACAAGTCCCGGACGGACGTGTGCGCCTATGACGGGAGCTTCCCCACCTCGATGGGGGCGGCACTGGGCGAGGAGCGGTATTCCGGGGCCGTGGGCGGCAGCTTCAACGGGAAGTACTACCTGTCCATGAAGGACAGCGGCGGGGCATGGCACCTGTTCTGCTACGACGCGGGGAAGGGCATGTGGCACCGGGAGGACAACACCCACGCCATGTGCTTTGCCGCCATGAACGACGACCTCTACTACATCGACGCGGACACGAAGAAGCTCATGTGTGTGCTGGGAACCCAGGGAACGCCGGAGACGGATCTGGAGTGGATGGCGGAGAGCGGCGTGATCGGGTATGAGTACCCGGACAAGAAGTATCTGAGCCGGTACAACATCCGGCTGCAGGTCGAGAACGGCGGAGAGCTGCGGCTCTACTGCCAGTATGATTCAGATGGCAGGTGGGAGCATGCCGGGACGGTGCGCCGGAGAGGGACGGGGACGTTTACGGTGCCGGTGATCCCCCGGCGGTGCGACCACATGAAGCTGCGGCTGGAGGGCAAGGGTGTTGTGCGGGTGTTCTCCATTGCCAAGATTCTGGAGCTGGGGAGTGATGTCGGATGGTAGTGATTCCCTCTCCGCCCATGCTGCAGGGGGACAAGGCCCAGCAGCTACAGGACGTGCGGCGGTATCTCTACCGGCTGGTGGACACGCTGAACAGCAGCCTGAACAACCTGACGGCGGAGAATTTTTCCCAGGAGACGGCGGCGGCCCTGGGCGGGGCCACCCGGGAGGAGATGCAGCAGACCCAGGCGGATTTGAAATCCCTCATCATCAAGAACGCCAACGAAGTGCGCCAGACAATCGAGAAGGTGGAGCAGACGCTGCGGAGCGAATATGTGGCCATTTCGGACTTCGGCACCTTCCAGGAGAACATGGAGAACACCATCACGGCCACAGCGGCGGGACTGGAGCAGGAGATCAGCACACGCAGCGAGATCGTGAACAACTTCATTGCTGCCACCAATGGCTACATCCGCCAGGGCGTGGTGGGCTATGAGGGGCTGACGCCCATTATCGGTATCGCCATCGGCCAGGACATTCAGGTGACCGGCGTGAAGGAGACGGTAGGCGGCAAGGAGTATGAGGAGATCGACCGGAGCCAGAACATGAGCATCTGGACGACGAAGAAACTGTCCTTCTACGTGAACGGCGGCGAGGTGGCGTATTTTGCCAACGACGCGCTGTATGTGACAGGCATCCACACGGGGACGGTGACGTTTCCCAACTGGGTGATAGACGACGGCAACGGGCTTTCGTTCCGTTGGACAGGAGGTAATTCATGAGCAGCTACAGCTGGGGAAGCGGGCCGACACTTACGGTCAACATCTCCGATAACATCTACCGCGTAAGTTCGGGCAGCACGTCATATTCCGGTTATGTGACGGTGTCACTGGGCGGATGCAGCGGCGGCAGTTACTTCGGCTATTATATCGACGTGACGGTAAACGGGACGAAGAAGCGGCTGAAGGAGAATTCGCCGGATCGCTGGAACAGCGGCGCGTACAGCGCCAGTTTCTATGTGGCCGGCAGTACCACCGCCAGCAGCGTCAGCATTTCCATTACCCTGGGCACCAACGCGCCCCGCGGCGGCAAGACGCTGACGTATACCACCAGCATCGGTTCCTATTCCAGCGGTAGCAGCGGCGGAGGCGGCACCACAGGGCCTACGGCGGGAGCGTCTACCCCGACACTGAGCAAGAACGGGGCAAAGCTGGGGGAGAAGGTGACCATCTATACCAACCGGGGCGACCGCCGCTATACCCACAAGGTGACGTACACGGTGGGCGGGGAGACCGGCACCATCGCCACTGGGGTGGGGGCCAGCTGCGAGTGGACGCCGCCCACCAGCCTGATCGACAAGGTGACCACCAGCGGCGCGGCCTCCACCATCACCTGCACCACCTACTACGGCAGCACCAACAAGGGAACGGCCACGGCGCGGCTGACGCTGTATCCTCCGGATGGGGCGGCCCCCACGGTGACGGATGGGTGGATCAGCGCAGAGCGGGACAACAGCCTGATTCCCGGCATCAACGCCTGGGTGGTGGGGTATTCCAAGGTGAAGATCACCTTTGACCCCAGCAAGGCCAGCGGGAACTTCAATGCCACCATTGTGGGCTTCTCGGTGCAGTACGACGGGGAGACAGTGGCGGCGGTGGACAACACCGCTACCACAAAGGCGCTGACCGGCACGGCGGCCACGGTGCGGTGCATGGTGACGGACAGCCGGGGCAACACCACCACGGAGACGGTGGAGGTGGAGGCGCTGGCCTATGCGCCGCCCACCATCACGGAGGCCAGCGTCTACCGCTGCGACGACGCGCTGCTGGCGGCGGATGACGGCGTACATATCGCGGCCAGGGCCACGGCGGGCTGCACCGGGCTGAACGGGGAGAACACCGTGACGCTGACGGCGGCCTATAAGGCGCTGGACGCGGCAGACTACGGCGCGGAGGTGGCGCTGCAAAGCGGCGTGACGGGCATGGTGACGGGGAGCGCCGACATCTCCACCATGCAGAGCTACACGGTGCGCCTGACGGCCACGGACAAGGTGGGCAACAGCGTCACGTATACCAGGGCGGTGCCCACCAAGTCGGTGACATTCCACCTGAAAAGTGGCGGTAAAGGCGCAGCTTTCGGAAAGTATGCGGAGAACGACGACTATCTGGACTGCCAGTGGATGGCGAAATTCGCCAAGTCCGTGGAGATCGCGGATGGGCTGACCGTAGGCGGGAAGACGCTGGCGGACATCATCAAGAGCGTGGTGACGCCGCTGCTGCCCAGTGTGCTGACCATTGACGCCATCTATCCGGTGGGCAGTATCTACATGTCCGTGACGGAGAACGCGGACCCGGAGGCGCTGTTTCCGGGGACGTACTGGGAGCGGATCGCGGGAAAATTCCTGCTGGCCAGCAGCGAAGGTCTGTACGCAGTGGGAGCCACGGGTGGCGAAGCTTCCGTGATACTGACCGCCAGCCAGATGCCCAGCCACACCCACGGCGGCAGCATCGAGTCCGGCGGTGAACATAGCCACAGCTTTTCCGGCAACCAGAGCGGCGGCAGCAGCCAGACGGCAGAGGGCAAGGGCGCGTCCGACAGCCACTACACCTTCTACACCAGCACAGACGGCAGCCACAGCCACAGCCTGAGCATCAGCGCGGCGGGCGGCGGAGGGAGCCACAACAACATGCCGCCGTATCTGGTGGTACACATGTGGAAACGTATCGCAGGGCCGGAGACAACATAAGGAGGAAACGACAGTATGGCATTTTCTTATAAAGATTATCAGGAGAGCGACCGGGTCAAGAAGCTGGCGGAGCGGCTTGCGCAGCTGGAGAGCCAGAAGCCGGGAGACTGGACAGGCGGACAGTATGGCCAGCAGATGCAGGAGGCGCTGGACGCCATCAGAAAGCGGAAGAAGTTCAGCTATGATCTGAACGGCGACGCGCTTTACCAGCAGTACAAGGACAAGTATGTGCAGCAGGGCAAGCAGGCCATGCAGGACACCATGGGCCAGGCGGCGGCGCTGACCGGCGGCTACGGCAGCACCTACGGGCAGGCGGTGGGCCAGCAGCAGTACGACGCCTATTTGCAAAACCTGAACGATGTGGTGCCGGAGCTTTATCAGCTGGCACTGAGCCGGTATCAGATGGAGGGCGACGACCTCAAGACCCAGTACAGCCTGCTGGCGGATCAGTACCAGCAGGAATACGGCCAGTATCGGGATAAAGTCGGCGACTGGCAGACGGAGCGGAATTTCCTGTCGGGCCGGTATGATTCGGAACGGAATCTGGATTATGGTATGTGGGGCGACGCCAGAGACTTCGCCTACACCGACTACCGCAACGGCATTGCGGACGAGCAGTGGCGCAGACAGTATGAGGAATCCGTCCGGCAGTTCAACGAGCAGATGGCCCTTTCCCGTGAGCAATTTGCATGGCAGCAGGCACAGGCGCAGGCGGCTGCGGCGGCAAAGAGCAGCGGCGGAGGGAGTTCCGGCGGCGGCAAGAGCAGCGGGAAGCAGCAGGACGCGGAGAAATATACTTCGTCTACGGCGCTGCGGCTGGCTTCGGCGTCCAGCGCCTCGACGCAGGGACAGCTTATGGCGCTGGAGCCTATGTATGAAAATGGCAATATCACCAAAAAACAGTACAGTGATTTGGTATATGCGCTGAAAAACCCCGGTAAGTAAGGAGGACGGCCCATGGGTTGGCAGGATATTTACAAGAAGAAAATGCAGGCGGCGGGCCTTGAGAACGACATCCGCAGCACGGACGATGTGCAGGTTTTTTATAGAAAAGAACCGGAGCAGTACGGTGACTGGCGGGACAGCTTCATGAAGAAAATGGAGGATTCCGGCTTGTCCGGTGATATCCGGCTTGGGCAGACGCAGACTGCCGCCAGACAGACCGTGACAGCACCGGCGACCACGACCACGGCAGCGAAAAAGCGGGAGAGACAGGTAGTCTCTCCCTACGGGACGTTTCTGGGCGGGTTCTCTTTTGCCAGAGGACGGCAAAAATCCGAAAAGGAACTGGCAGACGAAAAGGCCCAGCAGAAGGCGTATCTCCAGGAGTACCGGCGGCTGGCGGGGCTTGATCTGGACGATTACCGCACGGAGGTGGAACGGGCCGGGAAAAAGGCACAGGAGAGCAAGGAGCCTTATAATATTCACGCTTTTGGCGCTTACAATCCCCAAAAGTCGGAGGCAGAGCGTACTTACGCCGCGATGAAGGCCGACCTGAACAAAGCCGAGAGTATCCAGTATGATAGTAAGGGCCGCGAGGCGCTGGACAATCTGACGGAGAATCAGACCGCCGCGCTGGAGGTGCTGACAGACACAACAGGCGTTCCCGCAGCTGCTGCGCATGTCGATGCCGCGCGGAAACAGGCTGCGCGGGAGGCACTGTTGGCGTCCGGTTTCTCGGAGGATGAGCTTTCGCAGCTGGTGAATTACTATCGAAATATCCCCAAGCGGGAGAAGAACGCGGAGCGGTACGCCAAGGTGCAGGAGATGGCGCGGAATGAGGGCGAGAAGTCGCCTATTGGCGGCACGCTGCTGTCTGTTCCTGCCAACCTTCTGAGCGGTGTAGGCGCTATCGACGCGGCGCTGCGGAAACTGGCCGACCCCAACACGCCCACGGACTATAACGCCCCGGCCATGCTGCCCTATGCCTACGCCAGCGGTGTGCGGGGCGAGGTGACGAA
>ERZ824978.3813-NODE-3813-length-10779-cov-3.227061_pt1 | contig 10779 bp, 9 predicted proteins | sample MGYA00519860_ERZ824978 | MGnify/ENA primary metagenome ERZ824978 (study PRJEB31778, sample SAMEA3449184) | human gut metagenome | biome: human gut; feature: human-associated habitat; material: faeces | place: United Kingdom | collected 2010/2012 ... | reverse complement strand
TTATTTACACATTATTATATATTATCTTTTCAGATAGATAATCGTAGGTAAATGGTCGCTGTAACCGTTCAGCCATACGCGCCCGCCATGAGTACGCAAAGGTGAACCTTTGTATTTACCATCCTGCTGAATCAGGTAGTCGCGGATAAAAACCTCGCTATGGTCGTAACGCAGTCCTTTTTTCGCTTTCACCAACGGTCTGGACAGTACAATCTGGTCGAACAGATTCCACTTGCCACGATAGAGCAAGGTTCCCACACCCTTATCCTCCAGTATTTCCCACCAGGGATTGAAGAACTGATTGGCTTTCATGCCCGATATATATTTACGGGCCCCTAAAGTCTGCATGCTTTCATCCATCGGATCGTCATTCATATCTCCCATAACAAAGAGTTTCAGCTTTTTGTCTTCATGCATCAAGGAGTCCGTCAACGCCTTTACCTGCCTGGCGGCATGCACCCGCACCGGTGATTTCGCTCCGCGGGAAGGCCAGTGATTCACAATGAAACACACACGCTCACCCGCCATTCTACCGTCTACAATAAGGAAACCACGCGTCAGATGCACCGTATCCCCTTCAAACGGAGCGGAAAGTACCAGTTTAGAGTTCGTCACGGCAAACTGTTGCGGATCATACAAAAGTGCACAGTCAATGCCACGTCTGTCGGGTCCCTCATAATGAACAAACTTATAGTTAGCCATAGCCGGCTGACTGACAAGCTCCGTCAGTACCCTATGATTCTCGACTTCTGCCACGCCAATTACTGCCGGTCCCTCAGGAACCAGATTACGCGACAAGGAACTCAACACGTCCGAGAGATTATGCAGTTTAGCTTCGTACTTTTTCGCAGTCCACCGGTAACTGCCATCAGGCAGGAAGTCATAGTCATTCTTACCAGCATCATGGATGGTATCAAACAGATTCTCAAGATTATAAAACGCTATGCTATACAGTTTGCGTTCCGTGTTCTGGGCTACAACTATTGTAACGCTGAACTAAAAAGAAAAGAATACAATCAGTTTTCTCATAGGTGATATGATATTAATCTCCTGCAAAAATCTAAAATAAAAAGTTATAAACCTATCAATTGCCAGCTTTTTTTGCAAAAAACCTTTTTTCATTTCATAGAAAAGCATTATCTTTGCGCACTGAAAAAGACCATTACACTATTTATTACCAAAATAGTAACAGAATATAAATTAAAAAACAAATATTGAAATGAAAAAAGGTATTCATCCTGAAAATTACCGTCCGGTAGTATTTAAAGATATGTCAAACGGCGATGTGTTCTTGTCTCGTTCTACAGTAAATACTAAGGAGACTATCGAGTTCGAAGGCGAAACTTATCCGTTGGTAAAGTTGGAAATCTCCAGCACTTCTCACCCGTTCTACACTGGTAAGTCTAAGTTGGTTGACACAGCCGGTCGTGTTGATAAATTCATGAGCCGTTACGGTAACCGTAAGAAATAATCTGTTTTTCAAAGAAACGGAAAAAGGGAATCTGCTACAGATTCCCTTTTTTACTATATGCATACTACCCAACGTCAGTCCCATGCAAGACATAATTTCCACGGAAACCGCATCATCCTGTTTAAGTAAATCAGACTTTCCCGCGGAACGGCGGACGCACCACCACAGCCTTCAACTTACGGCCGCGCATATCAATACAGATTTCCGTACCAACCTTACTATATTCGGGCTTCACATACCCCATACCGATACCGATTTTACGGGTAGGCGACATTGTGCCCGAAGTAACCACTCCAATAGGAGTACCTTCCGGATTCTGTAACTCATAACCGTGACGGGGAATACCGCGATCTACCATTTCAAAACCGACCAATTTACGTACCGTACCCTCCGTCTTCTGTTTCTCCAGCATTGGACGATTGATAAAGTTCTTACCCTCTACAAACTTGGTAATCCATCCCAATCCAGCTTCAATAGGTGACGTGGTATCATCCAGGTCATTTCCATACAGGCAGAATCCCATTTCAAGGCGAAGCGTATCACGAGCACCCAAACCGATAGGTTTGATACCGAACTCCGCACCAGCCTCAAACACGGCATTCCATATTTTTATTGCAGCTTCAGGATAGAAATAGAGTTCAAAACCACCGGCTCCAGTATAACCGGTATTGGAGATTATAACATCCGGCTCACCTGCAAATTCACCATGCGTAAAGGTGTAATACGGAAGTTCGGAAAGATTAACAGGTGTCAGTTTCTGCAATGCTTCGATAGCTTTCGGACCTTGTACCGCAAGCTGCGCCATACGGTCGGAAGCATTCTCCAACTCAGCTCCCATCGTATTATGAGACATACACCAGTTCCAGTCTTTCTCGATATTGGAAGCATTGACTACCAACAGATATTTCTCCTGCTCGTACCGGTAGACCAATAAATCGTCTACAATACCGCCATCCTCATTGGGGAAGCAAGTATATTGTACCTTACCGGGAGTAAGGGCTGCTACGTTATTAGAGGTGACTGTCTGTAAAAAGTCCAAAGCATGCGGACCTTTCACCCAAAACTCTCCCATGTGGGAGACGTCAAACACACCGACACCCTGACAAACAGTAAGATGTTCATCAATGATACCGGAATATTCGATAGGCATATTGTATCCCGCAAATTCGTGCATCTTAGCTCCCAGCGAGATGTGCGTTTCTGTAAATGGAGTGGTTTTCATGGTGTGACTTATAAGTTATAGATTATGATTTATTTGTTAGCGGCAACGAGTTCGGCTATCTTGACGATAACATTCATGGCTTTCTCCATATTCTGAATAGGAATAAATTCGTAACGTCCGTGGAAATTCAGACCACCGGCAAAGATGTTGGGGCACGGCAAGCCTTTGAACGAAAGTTGCGCACCGTCCGTACCGCCACGAATAGCTTTTACGTGAGGCTCTACACCGACGGCTTCCATAGCTTTAAAAGCTGTATCGATGATATGCATCACCGGCTCAATCTTCTCACGCATATTATAATATTGGTCATGTAGTTCGAGTGCGGCTGTACCCTCGCCATATTCGGCATTAATTTTGCAGACAAGGTGTTCAAATTCTTTCTTACGGCTCTCAAAACGAACACGGTCGTGATCGCGAATAATGTAAGTAACCGTGGTCTGCTCCACTTCACCCGTAATTCCAATAAGATGATAGAAGCCCTCGTACCCCTCGGTATGTTCCGGTGTTTCGTGGCTGGGCAACATGGAAATAAAACGATTGGCTACGCGGATAGAATTTATCATCTTGTTTTTGGCATAGCCCGGATGTACATTGCGTCCCTTGAAAACAATCTTGGCAGAAGCCGCATTGAAGTTCTCGAACTCCAGTTCGCCTACTTCACCGCCATCCATAGTATAAGCCCATTCGCAACCGAATTGCTCAACATTGAATTTATGCGCACCCAAACCGATTTCCTCATCGGGATTGAAACCGATACGGATTTTACCATGTTTGATTTCAGGGTGTTCTTTCAGATAAGCTACTGCCGAAACAATCTCCGCAATACCGGCTTTGTCATCGGCACCCAATAATGTTTTTCCGTTAGTAACAATCAAATCTTCTCCCTTATGGTCGAGCAATTCGGGGAATCGAGCAGGAGAAAGAACTACTTGCTCATCTGCGCAAAGAACAATGTCCTTTCCATCGTAATTCTCTACAATGCGCGGGGAAACATCTTTCCCGCTCATATCGGGACTAGTATCCATATGGGCAATGAAGCCGACAACAGGTACAGACTTATCTATATTGGCAGGAAGAGTGGCAAACAGATAACCGTTCTCATCCAATGTAATCTCTTCCAACCCCAAAGCTTCCAATTCTTCTTTCAAGAACCTGGCAAATACCATTTGCCCCGGAGTACTCGGAGTTACCCCACTTTCCTCATTCGATTGCGTATCGAAACTTACATACTTTAAAAAACGTTCTACTAAAGTCATGATGATAGTGATTATAGTTAGTGATTAGCGATTAGTGGTTAGTGATGAACGATTAACGGTCAGTAGGCTACAACCGCGCCCTCCTTTTATCCGAACGGCATTAATCACTTATCACTAAACCCTAATCACTATTTTACTGCCGTAAAATTAAAAAAAGGATTGTGAACTGCCAAGCAATTCACGACCCTTTTTCATTCATTAATAACTATTTTGTCAATCAAAAGTGACTGCTACCATCAAAACAATGGGTACAAAGTTTACATTTAGGCAGACCAATAGCCTCAACCAATGTTTCCAGCGTATTGAACTTTAATGATGACAGTCCAAAACGCTCACGGATAACTTCTACCATTTTCTCGTACTCCGGCGAACCCGTAGTGGCATATTTCTCAAGATTTTTGTTTTCATCACCTTCCAACTCCTTAATGACACGGCGGGTAATCAACTCCAAATCTCCTTTGGATGCTGTGAAGCCTACAAACGGACAGCTATATATCAACGGCGGACAGGCAATACGAATGTGTACTTCTTTCGCTCCATACTCATAAAGCACCTTTACATTATCGCGCAACTGAGTTCCACGGACAATGGAATCGTCACAAAACAGAAGGCGTTTACCTTCCAGCATGGCACGGTTGGGAATGAGTTTCATCTTTGCCACCAACGAACGCATTTCCTGCCTGCTGGGAGTGAAGCTACGCGGCCAAGTCGGAGTATATTTTGAAATGGCGCGATGATAAGGCACTCCCTTTCCTTCGGCATATCCCAGCGCCATACCGACACCGGAATCGGGTATGCCGCACGTACAATCTACTTCCGAGGTATCGGTCTGTCCCATTTTCAGTCCGGAAACAAAGCGTACATCTTCCACATTCTTTCCCTCATAGCATGAAGTGGGAAAGCCATAATAAACCCATAGGAAAGAACATATCTGCATCTCCTCATTAGGTTTGCGCATCTGTTCCACCCCTTCTGCATGCAGACGGACAATCTCGCCCGGTCCCAGATAGCGGTCTATTTCATATCCCAAGTTCGGGAAACTACTCGATTCGCTTGTGGCTGCATATGCTCCATCTTTCTTACCAATAACAATGGGAGTGCGCCCCCAACGGTCGCGGGCGGCAATAATGCCGTCTTCAGTCAGCAGCAGCATGGAACATGAACCTTTAATATGCTTGTATACATTCTCAATGCCGTCTACAAAAGTCTTACCTTGTATCAGCAGCAAAGCGATAAGTTCCGTTTGATTGGTTTTGCCGGAGCTTAATTCGGCAAAGTGCATATTTTGCTCCAGAAGTTCGGTTTCCAACTCTTTCAGGTTCATAATCTTGGCAACCGTAACTATGGCAAAACGACCGAGATGGGAATTTAAAATAAGAGGTTGAGGGTCTGTGTCACTGATAATTCCGATGCCGGAATTTCCCTTGAACTTATCCAGTTCGTCTTCAAATTTCGTACGGAAATAGGTACTTTCCAAATTATGAATGGAGCGTGTAAATACAGCCTCATCCTGATCATAAGTAGCCAAACCGCCACGTTTTGTCCCTAAATGTGAATTATAATCTGTGCCGTAAAACAAATCCGCCACGCAACTTGCCTTGGCGACTGTCCCGAAAAAACCTCCCATAAGTTCCTTGTGTTATTAGTTATTTTATTAACGGGCACAAAGGTACAAAGAAGTTTCCTTGTGAGCGATATATTCCACCTCTAAAAATAATAAAAAACTCCCCGCCAAAACAAAGAAGTCAGTCCTGCGGGGAGTTTACCAATACCTAATTAAGAATTTCTTTTTACCTTAATCATTTCCATTTTTTCACACTCTTCTTCTCAGCCGGAGTAGCTTCAATCAAGCTCAATGCGAAACCACCGCTACGTACTTCCCAAACGGAGATTTTGGTTTTGTTGGTTACAATACCTTTCTTTATCTGATAGGAAGTAGGATTCTCTTTGTAGTCGGCATCCTTACCATCGGCATACAGAGTAGCTACATATTGCTTGCCCGGCGTCAGAAAATCGAGAGTAAAGCCGGCTGTGCGGGCATTTTCATCTGTAATGCCGCCTACAAACCAATTATCAGTACCTTTCGCCTTACGGGCTACGGTAATGTAATCTCCCGGTTCAGCTTCAATATATTCGCTGTCGTCCCAATCTACGGCTACATCTTTGATGAACTGGAATGCATCCATGTGCTTCTCGTAATTCTCCACTAGATCGGCAGCCATTTGCAACGGACTGTAAAGGGTTACATAAAGAGCCAACTGCTTGGCAAGCGTAGTTTGTACCTGTCCGTGAGGCAGGTCGCCCATGAAATCCAGTTTTGTATCAAAAATACCCGGAGTGTAGTCCATCGGTCCGCCGATAAGACGGTTGAACGGAAGTAGTGTGGTATGAAACGGCTTGCTACCGCCAAATGCTTCGTATTCAGTGCCACGGGCAGATTCGTTGCCGATAAGATTCGGATAAGTACGGCACAAACCGGTAGGACGTACGGCTTCATGGCCGTTGACACAGATTTTATAGTCGGCAGCTTTTTTTACGGCATAAAGATAGTGATTGTTCATCCATTGTCCGTAATGATGTTCGCCACGCGGGATGATATCTCCTACGTAACCGCTCTTCACAGCATTATAACCGTTATCGACCATAAACCGGTAAGCTTTGTCCATGTGGCGTTCGTAGTTGCGGACGGAAGAAGAAGTCTCATGGTGCATCATCAGTTTAACACCTTTACTCTTGGCATATGCATTCAACATCTTCACATCGAAATCGGGGTACGGAGTCACAAAGTCGAAAACATAATCTTTGGAGTGTCCGAACCAGTCTTCCCAACCTTCGTTCCAACCTTCTACCAGAACCTGGTCAAAGCCGTGGGCAGCGGCAAAATCTATGTATCTCTTCACGTTCTCATTGTTGGCGCCATGACGTCCGTTAGGTTTTGTTTTGGAATAGTCCGTTTCGCCCAACTTAACAGAAGGCAGGTCATCCGTATACGCCCAAGTGCTTTTACCGGCAATCATTTCCCACCATACTCCTACATATTTCACAGGTTTAATCCAAGAAACATCTTCATAAGCGCAAGGTTCGTTCAAATTTAAAGTCAACTTGGAAGCAAGAATATCGCGTGCATCGTCACTGACAATCACCGTACGCCACGGCGATTTACAGGGAGCTTGCATATAACCTTTATCACCTACCGCATCGGGCGTCAGCCAAGATTCAAAAATCAGATTTTTATCATCCAGATTCAGATGCATGCAGGAGTAGTCTACCAAGGCAGCTTCGTGCAGATTGATATACAAGCCGTCCGCCGTTTTCATCTGAAGGGAAGTCTGTACGCCTGTCGGAGAGAATTGTGTCTGCGACGCATTACCGGTAATGGCAGATTTCATAAGACCGCGGATTTCAGAAAGTTTGGACTCTGTAAAGTCATACTCCTGCGTATCATAATCACCCGGAATCCAAAACGCCTTATGGTCACCCGTCATGGCAAATTGGGTACGTTCTTCCTTAATAACAAAGTAGTTCAAATTCTTTTGTAAAGGAAACTCGTAACGGAAACCGAGGCCATCATCGAAAAGACGGAAACGGATGATAATATTACGGTCTTGCGCTTTTTGATCCAGCGTTACAGCCATTTCATTATAATAGTTGCGGATTTGTTTCACCTCACCCCACACCGGTTCCCATGTTTCGTCGAATGTAGACGTTTGGGTATCGGCCAGAGTAAATCCGTTCATCAGTCCCGGATCATTCTTTAATTCCAAACCCAGCTTTGAGGGCTTTATAACAGCTTTTCCTTTGTAGAAAAGTTCATAAACAGGTTCACCTTGAGAATTGACGGAGAAGTTTAATTGAAGTTGTCCATTGGGCGAGGTGATGCTCTCGGCCATTGCTGCCCTACTCATAAAAAGTACGAGCAGGAAGCAGGTTAGTTTAATGCAAATTGCTTTCATGTTTCTCATGCTATGATTTATAATTTATTTGATGCAAATATAAGCAGGAAAGTCTCCTGATTTAAGGTTATCAAATGAAAATAGATATGAAATAAAAGCAAACGTTTGCATAAGTGATTATAAACCTGTTTTTTAAAAGAAATACCGCTCACTCGGAAATACAAATGGAATGAAAACACTATCTTTGTCAACTCAATACCAGACTTCAATTATTATGACTAAAATATTGATAGCCATATTTCTTGGCGGCGGCACAGGCAGCGTATTGCGCTATTGCGTGCAAATGGCACTCCATGAACGGATAGTACCCTACTCCTTTCCTTGGGCTACATTTGCCGTAAACATCATCGGAGGCTTCCTGATAGGATTGTTCTACGTCTTATCCGCCCGCTTCAACTTATCCGCAGAAGTAAGAATGTTGCTGACTACTGGCTTGTGTGGTGGCTTCACCACTTTTTCCACATTTTCCAACGACGGATTGATTCTAATTAAACAAGGATTTTACGGATTATTCGCCCTATATACCTTATTAAGTATCTTGTTGGGAATATTTGCAGTATGGGGCGGAAATATCTTAGGGAAGACCTTTTAAAACAGCAATCATGAGAACAGGCAAACCCTTCAGCATGCCGCCCGTACGGGTCATCTCCCCCACTTTTGAAAGTCAAGTCGAGAGTTCCAAATCACTCAAGGAATGGCTTAGGACCGAAGAAACTGTCAGAGGGATATGTTTCAGCAAACAAATGGAAGAATCAATGGATTGTTCTTATAAAAGTATCACCAATTGCACTTTCAGCCATGTACAGTTCAACAACTGTAAACTGAAAGCTACTCACTTTACGGATGTCCGTTTCGAGCATTGCGATTTGTCCAACATATCATTTGCAGAAAGCTCTCTTTTTCGGGTAGAATTCATTTCCTGTAAACTGGTCGGCACAAATCTGCCAGAAACAATCCTGAATCATTGCAGGATGCAGGATTGCAATGCGAGATACCTCAATTTTTCCATGAGTAAAATCAATCAGGCGGAGTTCACCACCTGCGATTTGCGCAACAGCGACTTCAACGACTGCAAGTTGACTTCCATCGCTTTTACCAATTGCGAGTTAGTAGAAGCGGAATTTTCGCATACTCCGCTAAGGGGCATTGACTTGAGCGATTCGCATATCGAGGGTATTCACGTCAATCTGCCGGATATACGGGGAGCTATCGTCAGTACCCACCAAGCCATGGACCTGACAAGCCTGCTGGGACTCGTAATAAAAGACTGAACAATTTTCCATTTTCACTTGTTATACCTATGGAATTTACATTTAAAATAAAATAAGATGAAAATAGAAAAGATTATCGGACGTGAGATTCTTGATTCAAGAGGAAACCCTACCGTAGAAGTTGATGTAATATTAGAGTCCGGCTTTATCGGCCGCGCTTCCGTACCCTCCGGTGCATCCACTGGCGAACATGAAGCCCTAGAACTGCGTGACGGTGATAAAAAACGCTACGGAGGCAAAGGTGTACTGAAAGCTGTGGATAATGTTAACAATGTAATTGCACCGGTTATCATCGGAATGAGTGCATTAAACCAACGTGCAATCGACCATAAACTGCTTCAGTTGGACGGAACAAAGACAAAGTCGAAACTCGGTGCCAATGCCATGTTAGGCGTTTCGCTGGCCGTAGCTAAAGCAGCTGCCAGTTATCTCGATTTACCGTTATATCGTTATATAGGCGGAACAAATACGTATGTATTGCCTGTTCCGATGATGAATATTATCAATGGCGGTTCGCATAGTGATGCTCCGATAGCATTTCAGGAATTTATGATTCGCCCGGTAGGTGCAAAGAGTTTCCGTGAAGGCTTGCGTATGGGAGCAGAAGTATTCCATGCCTTGAAGAAGGTGTTGCACGACCGCGGTCTGAGTACGGCAGTTGGTGACGAAGGTGGTTTTGCTCCGGCTCTCAACGGTACGGAAGATGCTTTGGGTTCTATTATGGCCGCTATTAAAGCTGCCGGATACGAACCGGGTAAAGATGTGACAATCGCTATGGACTGTGCTGCTTCCGAGTTTTACGATAAGAAGAGTATCTACGATTATTCGAAGTTTGAAGGTGTCCACGGTGCCAAACGGACTGCTGCCGAACAGGTGGCTTACCTGTTGGATTTGGTTAACAAATATCCGATCGACTCTATCGAAGACGGTATGAACGAAAACGACTGGGAAGGCTGGAAAAAGCTGACCGAACGCATCGGCAACCGTTGCCAGTTGGTAGGTGACGACCTGTTCGTAACCAACGTAGATTTCCTTGCAATGGGTATCGAAAAAGGCTGTGCCAACTCTATCCTGATTAAAGTAAACCAAATCGGTTCGCTGACAGAAACACTGAACGCTATCGAAATGGCTCACCGTCATGGATACACTACTGTTACTTCTCACCGTTCGGGTGAAACAGAAGATGCTACTATCGCCGATATCGCAGTAGCTACTAACAGCGGACAGATCAAGACAGGTTCTTTAAGCCGCTCAGACCGTATGGCTAAATACAATCAGTTACTCCGCATTGAAGAGGAACTGGGAGATTTGGCTGTATATGGTTACAAGAGAATTAAATAATTCAATATTCTCTTACTTGAATAATTCATCCCCGGACAATTAGATTATCCGGGGATTTTTACATATTAACCATTCACTAAATCTTTTTGCATTGTAAGAAAACTAGCTTCACTAAGCATCAATAAATATCTCCAATATTTTGCGAATTGAATTAATAAGGCTACATTTGCAACGTCTAACATATTAACAGACGGTGGGGAAACCTGCCTACTATCGCAGCGAGCATTTTTATGTTCGTATGTGAACTCTTATATGGGCGGTTTCG
>ERZ824978.3812-NODE-3812-length-10779-cov-3.428198_pt1 | contig 10779 bp, 8 predicted proteins | sample MGYA00519860_ERZ824978 | MGnify/ENA primary metagenome ERZ824978 (study PRJEB31778, sample SAMEA3449184) | human gut metagenome | biome: human gut; feature: human-associated habitat; material: faeces | place: United Kingdom | collected 2010/2012 ... | reverse complement strand
TCAGCAACGGAAAAATCATTTATGAAATTAGGATCTACAGTGATATTCGTATAAGTAGCGAGTTTTCCTCTTCCATATATGCCAAATCCGAATACCAAAAGCACTGTAACTGCAGCACAAAAACGACATTTCATAATTGTCACCTCCTGTCAACTATAGAACCATTTTCTAAGAAAAAGACGTGATCAGCAAGAATCTGAATATCATCTTCATGACTTGCCAATAAAATTAAAACTCCTCGTTTTTTCTCTGATTCGATTAGTTGTCTTACTCGCTCAACAGATTCACGATCTAACGCATTTGTTGGTTCATCTAACATAAGAATGTCCGGATGTTCCATGACTGCTTGCGCAATCGCTAAGCGCTGCTTCATTCCAAGAGAATATTTTCCATATTTTCGTTTGTCGCCATAATCAAGCCCAACGCTTTCCAATGCGGCTATAATATCGGATTTACCTGCTTTTCCTGAAAACTTTGCTAAATAAAGCAAGTTTTCATATCCAGTCAAATTCGGATAAAGTGAGACATTCTCCAGAAGTATGCCCAAATTGGGCAGCACTGAAAAATCTTTTCTTACTATTTTTTCATCTAATTTAACCACACCAGATGTAACCGACATCAATCCCGAAAGCGCCCGAAACAACATTGTCTTTCCCGACCCATTCGGTCCTACAAATCCATAAATATTACCACTTTTAAGATCAAGATCAATATTTGATAAAACTGTTTTTCCTTTAATTTTTTTCCCAACATTTGTCGCTGTCAACCTCATTCTACATTCCTCCAAATTCCAAATCTGAAATAATTAGATCACATTTATGTACATAATGTCCGCCGATCACAAGAATCAACACCGCAATCGCAATTAAATAGAAGATCGTTCCAGAAAGCGACATTACATTCCACGGTGCATGAATTGCCTCATTCAACCCTCGAAGCGATGAATATTGCCATCCTATAACCAAGTGAGCAATTGGATTGATATTAAGCACAGTAAAAAATAGTGTACCGTTGCTTTCTAATGAATTTAATAATCTAATACAGGTAACGCAAATAATCTGAGCTACAATTATGATCATAAAAGCATTTCCGCTGCCGAGTAAAATAGCTAATATATTAACTAGCAATGTCATTGAAAATGACCACAAACTATAAATACCAATATGAATTATCAGTACCCCCCATCCTGTGGCTGTCCATATCACATTATATCGAAAACAAGTAACAATAACAGACATCGCAACTAGAAATACCTGATACATCAGCGTAAAACGTGCAATGACAATACACTCTTTTGCATACCATTCAATGCGATTCGGTGTTCTTGAAAAAATATAAACACTTGCTGCACAAAAATGTTGATATAAACTTGTTCCAACATACAACTCAAAAAGAAAGGATGGAAGCAATTTTGAACTAAATGAAAGCAGCTCTGGGAGCGATGAAAACCCAAGGGGAAATTCTCCTCTTGATCCGCTAAGTTGCAAAATCAACTCAGAAAGTGTAATTTGACCGTTATAGGGATTAATATAAGAAAAAGCTAATAAACTTCCACAGCAAAATCCCATTAATAAAAGAAATGTAATTTCTTTATGCTTCATAGCTGATCCCCTCTTCCCTTAATAACCGAACAAACAATTGAAATTATAAATAGCATGATCAGAAAACTAATAAAGAAAGCGTTATTCTTTACATGGTCATCAAATAAAAAAATGTAATTGTACCAATTAACAACAAATGGTAATTTATCTGTTATTTTAGGCATATACGCAGGAATATTCAACAAAATATATACTGGTAAAAATAAAAGTATTTTAAAACGGAATGATATAATTCCAGATAATGCAACTGTAAACATTCCTATAATCCCTGAAGTAACACCCCAAAAGAGAATTCCAACGAAGGTGTAAAGATATGAATTCATATGAAAAAGAGCTGGAAACATGTAATTACTCGTTAGTTCTATATAATCAGGCGAATAGCGATTTAGGTCTACAAAATCTCCACTAGCAGCCAATGGAAAAGACACACAATTAAGGCCAAATTCAATAAGAAAAGGTACCGTAAAAACGATCATAGTTGCAAAAAAAGCTGCAATTATTTTGCCCAAATAGTATTGAGTGCATCCAATTCGAGCAATAAGCACACAATCAGTTTTTCTTTTTTTCTCTGAAAGCAATGTAAAACCAGCCGGACAAACGATAAGGATGGGATATAGCTGAATCAAAAGCAGCATAATATCCATATTATTATAAACTTGGTCATAACTCAACGCGAGCAGTTTTGCAGGATGATACATCTCAATAATATCACTGCCTTGAAAAGTCAGAACATTTGATCTAAAATTCAAAAATACTATTGATAAAAGAACGAAGAATACTGCAAGCGACATATTTTGTCTTAGTATAAATGACGTTTGATGCTTAATTATTTTTAACATAAAAGCCTCCTTCCGTGCAATGCGATTCGCATCAATAAAACTGTAAATTTTATCGTTAAAAATATTGTATTGTTTCGATTGTTTGCAAATTTCTCTTAATAAGAGTATATTATTGCCTGTATGTTTTGTCAATATTGAACTAGTCACTTTCCATGAACAACCACACTCTCGCAATCTTCAAAAAAAGACACTGCATGTCTCCATACAGTGTCTTAATAATCTAGCATTCTTCTGATATTCTGTTTTTATCTTCCGAACTTTTCAGCAACGTCCTCTTCTCCGAAGCATTCACTGATCGGGGCACCTGGTGCTACCATTGGGAATACCTTGTCGTCCTTGTCAATCTGAGCATCAATTACTACTGGAATATTCAGCTTTATTGCTTCCTTAACTGCATTATCAAACTCTTCGCATGTGCTTACTGTGTAGCCCTTTGCTCCAAGACCCTCTGCTACCTTTGCAAAGTCAACGCGGTCATTTAACACTGTCTGAGAATAACGCTGTCCGTAGAACAGATCCTGCCACTGACGTACCATACCAAGCACGTGGTTGTTTACAACGACTTCGATAACTGGGATATTATATCGAGTTGCTGTTGCGATTTCATTCATATTCATGCGGAAGCAGCCATCTCCTGCAATATTGAATACAAGCTTATCCTTGCACGCCATCTTTGCACCAATTGCAGCGCCAAGACCATAGCCCATAGTTCCAAGTCCGCCTGATGTTAAAAGCTGTCTCGGTGCCTTATACTTATAATACTGCGCTGCCCACATCTGGTGCTGTCCTACCTCAGTAGAGATAATAGCATCGCCATGTGTTGCCTCATAGATCTTTTCGATGATATAAGGACCAGTCAGAACACCCTTATGATAAGTCATCGGATGGGATTCCTCATAGCTCTTAACTTCTGTAATCCACTCCTTATGATTCATCTGTGAAAGCTTTTCATTTAACTTTTCTAAGATAACCTTGACATCACCGATGATACTTGCATCTGTTTTGATGTTCTTATTGATCTCTGCTGGATCTACATCAAACTGCATAATCTTTGCATTTGCGGCAAATTTCTTTGCATTTCCATATACACGATCACTGAAGCGTGCTCCGACAACTACAAGAAGGTCACACTGGCTTACTCCATAGTTTGATGCCTTTGTTCCATGCATACCAAGCATACCTGTATACAAAGGATCAGTACCGTTGAAGGCACCCTTGCCCATTAAGGTATCTGCAACTGGAGAATCAATCTTATGAACAAATTCATTCAGCTGTGTGTCTGCACCTGATGCAATTGCACCGCCTCCGACAAAAACGTATGGCTTCTTTGATGCCTCAATCATCTTGACTGCTGCTTCAATATCTTCTGCCTTAATGCTATCTGTAATACGTTTAACCTGCTCTGGCTCTTTACGCTCATATTCTGCCTTATTTGCAGTAACATCCTTTGTAATATCAATAAGCACCGGACCCGGACGTCCTTCCTTTGCAATCTTGAATGCACGACGAACTGTATCAGCCAGTTTATTGACATCCTTTACGATAAAATTATGCTTTGTGATCGGCATTGTAACACCAGCGATATCGATCTCCTGGAAGGAATCTCTTCCCAGAAGTGAAACAGCAACGTTACATGTAATTGCAATAATCGGAATAGAATCCATGTAAGCTGTTGCAATTCCCGTTACCAGATTGGTAGCACCTGGGCCAGATGTGGCCATGCAGACACCTACCTTTCCGGTTGCCCTTGCATAGCCGTCTGCTGCATGAGACGCGCCCTGCTCATGGGAGGTTAAAATATGTGTAATTTCATCCGAATGCTTGTAAAGAGCATCATATACATTCAGAATGCAGCCGCCCGGATAACCAAACACGGTATCTACGCCCTGTTCCCTTAAACACTGTACTAAAATTTCAGAACCTGTTAACTCCATATTTATTTTCCCTTCCTTATATCTGTCTTATCTATGTTTTATATCAGAAAACCAGCTTATTTATTAGTTCCCGGAACCTGCAAAACTGCACCCTTACTTGCATCAGTTACAAGTGCTGCGTAGCGTGCCAGATAACCAGTTGTTACCTTTGGCTCTCTTGGTGTCCATGCTGCCTTTCTTCTTGCCATCTCCTCGTCAGAAACACGCACATTCAGAGTGTTTGCCGGAATATTGATCTCGATGATATCTCCTTCTTCAACAAGTGCAATTGGACCGCCGACAGCTGCCTCTGGGCATACATGTCCGATGCTTGCTCCTCTTGAAGCACCTGAAAAACGGCCATCTGTAATCAATGCAACACTGGAACCAAGTCCCATACCTGCAATTGCAGAAGTCGGATTTAACATTTCTCTCATACCAGGGCCACCCTTTGGTCCCTCGTAACGGATGACTACAACATCACCTGCAACAATTTTTCCGCCCTTGATTGCTGCGATTGCATCATCCTCACAGTCAAATACACGAGCCGGTCCCTCATGAACCATCATCTCTGGTGCAACTGCTGAACGCTTTACAACACCTGAATCTGGTGCCAAATTACCCTTTAATACAGCAATTCCGCCAGTCTGGCTATATGGATTATCGATTGGACGAATAACCTCAGGGTCCTTATTCACAACGTTTGCAATGTTCTCTCCAACTGTCTTTCCTGTAACTGTAATACAATCAAGATTTAACAGATTCTTCTTTGACAGCTCATTCATAACGGCATAAACACCGCCTGCTTCATTTAACTGCTCCATATAAGTATGACCTGCCGGAGCTAAGTGACACAGATTCGGAGTCTTTGCACTAATGCCGTTTGCGATATCAACGTTTAAAGCTACGCCAGCCTCTCTTGCGATTGCCGGAAGATGAAGCATACTGTTTGTAGAACATCCAAGTGCCATATCAACAGTCAGCGCATTGACAAATGCCTTCTCTGTCATGATATCTCTTGGGCAGATATTCTTTTCAATCATCTCCATAACTTTCATACCAGCGTGCTTTGCAAGCTTAATTCTCTCAGAATAAACAGCTGGAATTGTTCCGTTGCCCTGAAGCCCCATACCAAGTGCCTCTGTCAGACAGTTCATGGAGTTTGCAGTATACATACCAGAGCAGGAACCGCATGTTGGACATGTCTTGCACTCATACTCATATACATCTTCTTCAGTCATCTTGCCTGCTGCGTAAGCACCAACTGCCTCAAACATGGAGGAAAGACTTGTTCTCTGTCCCTTTACATGACCTGCAAGCATCGGACCACCGCTGACAAATACAGTCGGGATATTGATTCTGGCTGCTGCCATTAACAGACCAGGTACGTTTTTGTCACAGTTTGGAACCATAACAAGACCATCAAACTGGTGTGCCATTGCCATACACTCGGTAGAATCTGCAATCAGATCTCTCGTAACAAGAGAATACTTCATACCAACGTGTCCCATTGCAATACCATCGCAGACAGCGATAGCCGGGAATACAACCGGCACGCCTCCTGCCATTGCTACGCCTAATTTAACGGCTTCTACAATCTTGTCCAGGTTCATATGACCTGGAACAATCTCATTATAGGAGCTGACAATACCAATCATTGGTTTGTCCATCTCTTCCTTTGTAAATCCTAATGCATTAAACAGTGATCTATGAGGTGCCTGCTGCATTCCTTTTTTTACATTGTCACTTCTCATGTTTTTAACCCCTTCCAAATTTGTTAACCAAGAATTTTTTCTGCAATCAGATCGCCCATAGAAACTGTGCCAACCTGTGTCATACCCTCTGACATGATATCAATTGTGCGGTAGCCTGCCTTAAGTACCTCTTCTACTGCAGTCTCAACTGCCTTTGCTTCTTCATCAAGATCGAAAGAGTATCTAAGCAGCATGGCAGCAGATAAAATTGTCGCAATCGGGTTTGCAATGCCCTTACCTGCAATATCTGGTGCAGAGCCATGGCTTGGTTCATAAAGTCCAAGCTTTCCTGCACCAAGGCTTGCTGATGATAACATGCCAATGGAGCCTGTAATCATACTTGCCTCATCAGAAAGAATATCACCAAACATATTCTCTGTCAAAATAACATCAAACTGTCTCGGATTCATAACAAGCTGCATGGCACAGTTATCAACAAGCATATTAGTAACTTCAACTTCCGGATAATCCTTTGCAACTTCATCAACAACTGCTCTCCAAAGTCTTGAAGTGTCAAGAACATTTGCTTTGTCAACGCTTGTTACATTTTTTCCGCGCTTTCTTGCAACCTCAAATGCTTTAACTGCAATCCTTTTAATCTCATTCTCATCGTATGCCATAATATCAGTTGACTTACGAATGCCATCAATTTCCTCTGTCTTATGTTCACCGAAGTATACGCCTCCGGTCAACTCTCTCATCATAACAATATCAAATCCATCGCCGATAATCTCTGGCTTTAATGGACAAGCATCTTTTAATTGTGAAAACAGCTTTGCCGGACGGATATTTGCAAACAGACCAAGACCTTTACGAATCTTTAACAGACCTGCCTCCGGACGTAAATTTGGTGCTACCTGATACCATCTTGAGTTTCCGACGTTTCCGCCTACTGCACCTAAAAGCACGGCATCACTAGCCTTTGCCTTTTCAAGTGATTCTTCGGTCAGCGGTTCGCCATACGCATCAATTGAGCAGCCGCCCATAAGAAGCGTCTCGTATTCAAACTCATGTCCATATTTTTTTGCTACGGTATCCAGTACCTTTTTGGCCTCAGCCACAATCTCAGGACCAATTCCGTCTCCTGGTATCAATGCAATCTTACCTGTCATCCTGTATCCTTTCCAACAGCAAAAGCTGTCTGCAAAAAGTTTCTTTTTTATCATAATGAAAGTACAAGCACCTTTCAGCACTTGTACTTCCCTATGTTAGTATATTTTGACATTTTTTTCAAGAGAACAAACTTCGTTCCACAAATAGCATCAATAATCAATTAAATTACATCAAGTTTTTTGAAGCAATACACTACTTTGGGATAAAAAGCAATAGGTTATTTGCTCTTATATATCATTATTCATTGATACGCTCAAACACCATTTCATAACCGTCACTTCCAAAGTTTAAGCTTCGGTTCACACGGCTAATTGTCGCAGTAGATGCACCTGTTTTCTGTGCAATCTCAAGATATGTGTTTTTCTGGCGCAGCATAGCTGCTACCTCAAAGCGCTGTGCGATAGACTGAAGTTCATTGACGGTACATACATCTTCAAAAAAAGCATAACACTCATCAAGATTTTTCAATGTGAGAATTGCTTGAAACAAATGATCTGTTTCAGGGTTTTTAATTTTTTTATTCATTCTGGTTTCCGTGTGCTCAAACAATATATTATTAAAGCACACACCCTCTCCTTTCTACATTCCTGTTTTTATTTTTTCTGGTTTTTAATTAGATTTTTAACCCTATGCATGTATTTTGACACGCTAAAGCGAAAAAGTCAAGTCTTTTTGATAAAATTTAATCTTTTCATTTGTACTACTGTTTAAGTTTGCTCCATTTTCTTCATCTAAATGAAAACCTTCTGGTGATACCTTCTGCTCTCCGCACACATCCATACCTAGAAATATAGCACCTGACTTCTTTGCATCTGTCAAAAAACAAAGAATCTGTGAAAGCTGCATGGTTCCCTGGCTCCAGTCCGTAACTGCTTCCTCTTTGTTTAATACATCCTTATCAAGAGAAATATATACGGGCCACTTTGAAAGTTCCTTACACAAAGCTTCCTTTTGCTGTTCAAATTCAGCCTCTGTCACCCATGTGATGCGAGAATCTTTTAAAAGCTGCTCTGCTGTTTTATCCTCATCTGCCGGACCTACTAATACTGCCTTTTTTAAATTAGGAAGATTTTCTAATGCATGAAGAACCCAGCTTCCACATGTTAAAAGACCGCCTCCAAATGCGCTCTCCATACAGTCTGAATGATGGTCAAATAAAAGAAGGCTAAATGGCCGATTTATGCGCTGTAAAAACAAAAGACTGACATAATGATAGTCGCCTGAATCTATAAAATGAAGCGCATTCACTGGAATATACGCCAATCGCTTTTCCAGCTCTGTTCTCGCATCATCACTGCAAAAATATAGACTTCCTAAAATATCAGTGCAGTCTGTATATATGCAGTCTAAGGCTGGCTTATTTAAAACAGTGTCCATTTTTTCTATGTCTTTTGTTTTCCAAAAAGACTGACTGTCATAGGCACCTGACAAAGAAATCAGATAGTAGAGATTTTTGTTCACGCTGTCTTTTCCTTTCTCATTCTTTCTGACTATTATGCCAGACGTTTTTTAGATAGTCTCTTACTTCAAACAGATCTGACAAAATCACTTCAGCAAGACTTTGCATTTCTTCATTTGGTTCAAGAAGATCAGGCACCATAATAGGATGAAGACCTGCCGCATGAAGTGAACGCATTCCGTTATATGAATCCTCAACACCATATGCGCTCTCTGGAGTAATGCCCATGCGTTTGCATGCCTCTAAATAAATATCTGGCTCTGGCTTACTCTTTTTTGCCATCTCACCGCCTACAATCACATCAAAATACTGTATTAAACCGGCATGAGTCAGCTGACGAACGACTGTCTCACTCCTTGTAGATGAAGCAAGTCCAACATTAGCACCGCTCTCCTTTAGCCATGACAAAAGCTCTCTAGCTCCTTTTTTTACAGGAAGCCCTTCTGTCTCTTCAATTTCGTGAAAGCGATTAGATGTATCTTTTCTAAACTCCTCATAAGGGAAATCTGGTCCTTCAAAGCGAAACATTGTTTCCTTTGTCTTTTCAATTGTAGTGCCAATGCAGGCATGAAACATGCCCTTTGCATCCTTCAATTTATATTTTTCCTTATAATCCTCCCAGCAGCGCTCACATACATGCTCAGAATCAAAGATGACACCATCCATATCAAATATAACGTTCTTCATTTTACACCTCTTAAGCTCATATTTAAAAGTACAATAGCCGCCCTGTTGCCAGGGCGGCGAAATATTATTTTAATTAATCTACATATTTCTTTAAAGTATTGCGAACAGCATCTTTTCCTGCAAGCATTTCAACAAACATGCCCTCTACCTTGTCTGCAAGACCTGCCTCGTACATATCAACACCAAAGATTGCCTTATTAGTGAGAATTTCCTTAAGCTGTCCTGTATAAGTCTCTGGCTTTCCTGCCTCTACACCAGAAAGCTTTTCCTGCAGCTTAGCAAGCATTGGATCACTACTAAGCTCCATCTTCTCAAGCTTATCATCTTTTCCAAGAAGATAACGAAGCCATCCTGCAATTGCAAGCGGAATGTATACAAGAGAAGAACAGTCAAGCTCACTGCTTGCCATGTAAGATTTCATTGTCTCACCAAAACGAACAACGATTTTCTGAGAAGTATCAGTTGCAATACGCTGCGGTGTGTCTGGCATAAATGGATTTGGAAGACGCTTCTCGATTACTTCATCAATAAATGCCTTCGGGGAAAGGATGCCAGGATCAGTAACAACCTTCATACCCTCATCGTAACCGATATGACGAATAAGTCCTGTAAGCTCCTTGTCATTCATCTCATCTGCAATCAGATTGTAACCAAGCAAGCAGCCATAAACAGCCAGAGCTGTGTGCAGCGGATTTAAGCAGGTAGTTACCTTCATGCGCTCTACACGGTTTACAGTGTCACGGTCAGTCAGATATACACCAGCCTTCTCAAGTGCCGGTCTTCCTGCCGGGAACTTGTCCTCAATTACAAGGTACTGCGGTCCCTCTGCATTTACAAATGGTGCAATATAAGTATTTCTGGAAGTAATAACAGGTGCCATTTCTTCAACGCCTGCTGCCTCTAATTTTTCCTCAACAGCCTTTGCCGGTCTTGGTGTGATCTTATCGATCATGCTCCATGGGAAGCTGATGCTTGATTCATCCTCAAGATATTTGATGAACTCTTTTGTTACAAAACCTTTCTCTGCCCATGCCTTTGCGATTGTCATAACAGATGCCTGAAGCTTCTCTCCATTATGAGAGCAGTTATCCATGCTGACAACAGCAAGCGGATAACGGCCTGCCTTAAAACGCTCGAAAAGAAGTGCAGCAACGATGCTCATTGCATGCTTTGCGCTCTCCGGACCATTTTCGATATCTGATACAACCACCGGAAGGAAGTTTCCATCAATACCCTTTAATGCGTATCCCTTCTCAGTAACTGTAAAGCTGATCATCTGTAAGGATGGATTTGCAAAGATAGCCTTTAATCTGCCATACTCTGCTTCATCAGCTGTATTTGCCTTGATTCCGTCTGCAATACTTGCGATTACACGGCTTGAAGTATTTCCGTCTGGAAGAAGCGTTACCATCA
>ERZ824978.3811-NODE-3811-length-10781-cov-4.241563_pt1 | contig 10781 bp, 9 predicted proteins | sample MGYA00519860_ERZ824978 | MGnify/ENA primary metagenome ERZ824978 (study PRJEB31778, sample SAMEA3449184) | human gut metagenome | biome: human gut; feature: human-associated habitat; material: faeces | place: United Kingdom | collected 2010/2012 ... | reverse complement strand
AATCATTTTCTTACGGTCTTGGCAGTAAATGCTTCGACCTGTACTGAATAGTTACATCATATCACACTTTTTGTCTTTTGCCAATCAAAGTGTTACTGTAAAAAAGTCCCCTCCAAAAACGTTCCGGAAAAAGCTAATCCCCCTCCTGAGACCGGCATAACCGAGCCACAGGAAGGGGCTTTTGCTTCATTCATATTCTATTTTCCGAACACTGCTTATTTGATCTCTACAATCCAGCCTTCCGGAGCCTTGATGGTTCCCATCTGGATTCCGGTTAAGGTATCATACAGCTTCTTTGTAACAGGTCCCATCTGTTCCATTCCGCTTGGCAGACAGATTTCCTTACCATGATCCACAATCTTGCCGATCGGGGAAATAACGGCTGCAGTACCGCACAGACCTGCTTCTGCGAAGTCTTTTACTTCATCAAAATATACTTCTCTTTCTTCTGCTTCCAGTCCGAGATATTCTCTTGCCACCTGTAACAGGGAACGTCTTGTAATGGAAGGAAGGATGCTGCCTGACTTCGGTGTTACGACCTTGCCGTCCCTGGTTACGAAGATGAAGTTTGCTCCACCTGTTTCCTCTACCTTGGTTCTGGTCTTTGCATCGAGATACATGTTCTCATCGTATCCCTGATTATGTGCATCTACAATGGCATGAAGACTCATTGCATAATTTAATCCTGCTTTGATATGACCGGTTCCGTTCGGTGCTGCACGGTCAAAGTCACAGACACGGATGGTAATCGGCTTGGCACCGCCCTTGAAGTAAGGTCCGACCGGTGTTGCAAATATACGGAACTGATATTCGGAAGCCGGCTTTACGCCGATAACCGGATTCGATCCGAACATATATGGACGAAGATAAAGTGTTGCGCCACTTCCGTAAGGTGGAACGTAGGCTTCGTTTGCTTTCACTACCTGCTTAATTGCTTCTACGAAACGCTCCTTCGGGAAGATCGGCATTTCCAGTCTGGCTGCACTCTGCTCTAATCTTTCGCCATTTAAATCAGGACGGAAAACCACGGTACGGCCATCGCTGGTAGTATATGCCTTCAGTCCCTCAAATACGGTCTGTGCATACTGAAGAACGCCTGCACACTCATTCAGCACAATATTGGCATCCTGTGTCAGTCCGCCTTCATCCCAGGCTCCATTCTTATAATTTGATACATAACGGTAATCCGTCTGAATATAACCGAAACCGATATTACCCCAGTCAATGTTCTTCTTTTCCATCACTGTTCTCCTCCAAGCTCTGTATAATATAATTGCTATTTATTATTATCCTATCCTTATAAAAAGTCAATAGTTATGACTAATTATGAATAGTTACTGTTCACTCGTACCTCGTTCCAGTAACAATTCGCAGGCTCATTTGAAGTTTTGCTTCGCAAAAGGAGCCTGCTCACTCCTGAATCATTTTCTTACGCAGCCTGACAGCAAGTGTCTGGCTGCTGTCTGAACAGTAGCTATGAGTACTTCATCATTGCCTCTACGGTTTCCTCAAAGAACCACTGATTCACACGTCTGCGCAGAATACCGAAGATCTCGCCATCGGTAAAGGATCCGTTATCCCAGACGCAGCAGGTGATGCCGTTGGCTCTGGCCGCTGCCGTATAATATGCATAATAATCCACACGGTCCTGCGTGTTGTTGTCACGGTTCACGGCACCGTACTCTCCGATCACAACCGGAATTCCCTTAGAGACAAATTTGTTATACAGACTGTTCATCAGATCATTGATCTCATAAACACTCTTGGGATCCTCCCATGAAAAGTAGTCCGTTGCTTCGCTCTCACTTCCCGGGCGGAGCGCAAAGTTATAAGGGGTATACGCATGAACGGAAACAATCAGTTTATCTGAAACAATATCATTCGGGAGCTGATAAAGATCCGTAATGGCTCCCGCTAAGGAAGCATCATAGCCTGGCATCATCAGATAACGTTCCACATTGTTTCCTCCGGTTGCACGCACGGTATCCACAAAAAGCTGATTCAGGCGGTTAATGCTCCCGGCTGCGTCCTTGCATTCTGCCACACCTGCATTGAAATTCCATTCGTAATCCGTTCCGGCAAGACGGGGTTCATTCAGTGATTCAAATATCAGGTGCTCGTCATAATCCTTAAAGCGTTCCGCTACCTGTGTCCAGATTCCACGGATATACCGGTCGGACTCCTCCGCATGTGCCGTATCCGGATAATAGCCACCCTCTCCTTCGATGTTAGCGGTATTATCATGGTGTGTGTTTAAAATGACATACATGCCATTGTCATACGCATAATCCACAACCTCCTGCACACGGTCAAGCCATGCTTCACTGATGACCGGGCCATTGCCGTCATCCGTTACATGATTGTGCCAGGTCACCGGAATACGCACGGTACGGAAGCCTGCATTCTTTAACGTATCAATCATTTCCTTTGTCGTAACAGGGTTCCCCCAGATTTCTTCGGAAGAAATATCATCTCCATACATCTTTCCCTGGGAATACGCATCCAGTGTATTTCCGAGATTCCAGCCTGTTTTCATATCCTTTACAAACCGAAAGCACTCCTTGTCCGGAATCTGCTTTGCCTCGATGGTAATTTCAGGGATACTGCCGCTTTCCACACTAAAGCCCGGATCAAGCTGCGTTCCCTCCTCCGGTTTTGATGCCTCAGGGGCATCCGTCCCGGTAAGCTCATCTCCGTCTGCTTCTTCACTCTGTTCTCCGCCTGCTTCTCCTGTCTGCGCTTCCTGCGCTGCTTCCTGCGATGCAGCCGCACCCGTGCCCTGTCCTCCACAGGCGGTAATCCCTAATGCTGTCACAAGCAATATGGCTGCCATACTTTTTCCTTTCATCATGCACCATCTCCTCTGTTTTATCTGTCGTTATACCGTTCCGCCACAATCATACCGAAAAATCATTTCTTCACAATCATTTCTGCACTGTTAAACGGCTGCGCTCATATTTTACAAAAGTGTAAGGTATATCAAAATAGGTCTGCTCATCGCTGTCTGCAGTCACCACCCACTCCGGATCCTTCTCCAGATTCGGGAAGTGCGCGTCTGCCTGATATTCCATATCAATCCGTGTGGCATGAACCACATCACAGTAAGGAAGCAGCTGCCGGTAAACGCTCTCACCGCCGATCACATAGACATCCTCCGACCGGTACTGCTTCAATTCCTCCTGCAGCTCCGCAAGGGAATGTACGATCTTTGCCCCCTTCACCTGATAGTCCGGATTCTCTGTTAATACAATATTCACCCGGTTTACAAGCGGCAGCCCGTTAGGAAAGCTCTCTAAGGTTTTTCGTCCCATAACAACCACTTTACCATCGGTTTCCTGCCGGAAAAACTTCATATCTGCCGGAATACTCACAAGCAGTTCATTATGATTTCCGATTGCCCAATTATTATCTACTGCTACAATCATGTTCATGACCGTATTCATCTCCTGTTTCTGCTATTCTTTATTTTCACAGTCAACTCGCAAATCCGCACTTCGTGCTCTCCATCCTGCTTCGCAGGATATTTGCTCGTTAATGAGCCCGGAAAACCAAATGTCTGCTTCGCAACCGCTTGCTTTTCCTTGGGCTCATTATATTTTATATCATGGTCCGCTCTCTTTTCATTATGATATCCATCGGATTGATCCGGTTCTCTCCTGATCAGATATCCCGGTCCCATTTATCGCACAGTGCGGTTACCTGATCTGCAAACTTCGCAAGATCCTTATTCGTACACCCTTCATTCTTATGAATAATGGTAAGAAGTCTCTGACCTGCTGCCAGCAATCTGCTGAATACATCCGTACCGGTGCGTACCTTCTTCTTTGCAACCGGAATCGGCTGTGCTTCGTACTCCAGCTTATTCGTCAGCAGATTAAACACCGTTCCGCTGTAAGGTGCATAAGCCTTTAATCCATGCTCCACCTGCAGGCATTCCACGAAGGACTTGCACACAGAATCCTCCCCATGTACCACGAAAACCCTGCGCGGCTTTTCGGCAAAGGCGCTCACCCATTCAATGAGCCCGTTCTTATCCGCATGTCCGGACAGCCCGGCAAGCGTTTTGATGCTGGCGCGTACCTGAATCGGTTCTCCAAAAAGCTTCACCTCATCGATCCCCTCCACCAGAACACGTCCTAATGTTCCGACCGCCTGATAGCCAACGAACAGAATCGTACATTCCGGTCTCCATAAATTATGCTTTAAATGGTGGCGGATTCTTCCTGCTTCACACATGCCGGATGCGGAAAGAATTACCTTCGGGGTATTCTCGAAATTGATCGCCTTGGATTCATCACTCGTGATGGAAAGCCGAAGCCCCGGAAATGCAATCGGATTAATCCCCTTTTTCACCAATGCCATAGCATCCTCATCAAAGCAGTCCAGTTCATTTTTATGGAAAATACCGGTTGCCTCTACTGCGAGCGGACTATCCACATAAACCGGAAAATCCTCATGATTTTTTATAAGCTTCTCTTCTTTGATCTTACGGAGAAAATACAGGATCTCCTGCGTTCGCCCGACTGCAAAGGAAGGAATCACCACGTTACCGCCACGGTCAAAGGTCTCCTGCAGAATCCCTGACAGCTCCTTAATGTAATCCGGACGCTCTTCGGAGTGGAACCGGTCCCCATAGGTGGATTCCATGACAACATAATCAGCTTCCTTCGTATACGTCGGATCCTTAATGAGCGGCTGGTTTTTATTTCCAATGTCTCCGGAAAAGACAATTTTCTTCGTTACATTCTCTTCGGTTGCCCAGACCTCGATACTCGCAGATCCAAGGAGATGCCCAACATCTGTAAAACGGATCTTTACCCCCTCACAGACCTCAATCATCCGGTCGTATTCACAGGGAACGATCCTGCGGATGATATTATCCGCATCCTCCATGGTATAAAGCGGCTCTATGAGTGCATTGTCTGCACTTCGCTTCGCCTTACGGTTCTTCCACTCCGCATCCTGCATCTGGATATGTGCACAGTCACGAAGCATAATGCTGCAAAGGTCTGCCGTTGCCTCCGTTGTCAGGATCTGCCCCCGGAATCCTCTTGCCGCCAGCTGCGGCAGCATACCGGAATGATCCACATGGGCATGGGTCAGCAGCACATAATCCATCTTCGCCTCGCACACCGGAAGCTCTGCATTCTCAAAGGCATCGATGCCCTGCTGCATACCATAATCCACCAGAATATGTTTTTCTCCGACCTGTAAATAATGACAGCTTCCTGTCACTTCATGGTCAGCCCCAATAAATATTAATTTCATTGCCACCCTCCCTTTTCTCACACAAGTATACCATATTTCCATATAATATAGCAAACGAATAAGGAGCTCCCCTCCATGAATTCCTCTATGATTTTCCCGTTTCTGCTGATTACCCTTTTATGCGCAGATACGTTTATTTTTGGATTTTCTTACGGACTTGACAGGGTTAAAATTCCACTCTCCTCTCTGTCCCTGATTTCCTGCATCTCCGGGCTGACGCTTACCCTCTCCTTTCTGTCCGGCGACCGGCTGCTCACCCTGCTTCCTCCTTTCCTAAAAACCTGTCTTCCCTTTGCTGTCCTGCTGCTTCTTTCCCTTTATAAAATTTACGATGCCCTGCCTGCCCTTCATCGTCCGAAAGGCCCTCTCACCTCCGAAGCCCTTTCCCGGAAAATCAATCAGAAGGAAGCACAGCTTCTTTCCTGGAATGAAGCGGCACTTCTTGCCGTCACCCTGTCAATTGACAACATCTCTGTCGGATTGAGCATTGGCACCTGTCACCTTCCTGTTTTTCTTTTACTGTCCTACTCCGTGTTGATCCATGGTGCTGCCATATGGGGCGGATGGCTCTTAGGCCACCACCTCTCCAGGCGCTGTTCCCATAATCTTTCGATTATCAGTGCACTTCTTCTGCTCGCACTTGCTTTTGCCCAGCTGCGGTAAAAAGGCATAACAGCTCATGCACGGCAAGCGGTGTCAGTGAAAGAATCTGAAGCCGCCCCCACTCGCCAAGCGTCAGCCGGTTGGTTTCAAACAACGTTATAAGATAAGGAACCTCTGTAACCAATACCTGCAAAAGCAGTCCGATTCCGAGAGCTGCCAGCATATACAGATTTTCAAAATGCTTCATCCGGAAGACCGACCGGTTGACATCCCGCATACCGACCGCATGAACCAGCTGACTCATACCAAGTACCGTAAAGGCATGGGTCTGCGCTTTATTTAAAATCCATTCGATTTCCAGAATCTTTTTCATAGAAGAAAGGTTCACCGGAAGCTGCCGCTGCAGCAGTTCCTCATAAGGAACTGCCATAAAGGCAAGAATACTGATGACTCCGATCACCACACCAAAACAAAGCGTACAGGACAGTCCTCCATGGGAAAACATGGTATCCGTGCTTTTTCGCGGTGGCTGCTTCATCAGCTCTTCGCCATCGTTTCCATCCATGCCGAGGGCAAGTGCCGGCAGGGAATCCGTAATCAGGTTTACCCACAAAATATGACTCGCCTTCAGCGTCGCCGGAAAGCCGGCCAGAACCGCTGCAAGCATTGTGATAATTTCCCCGAAATTCGAGGACAGGAGAAACAGGATCGTTTTGCGGATATTCTCATAAATCCCGCGCCCCTCTCGGATTGCCTTCTCAATTGTGGAAAAATTGTCATCCGTCAATATCAGATCTGCAGCATTCCGCGCCACATCCGTTCCGCCCTTTCCCATCGCCACACCGACATCTGCCGAGCGCAGCGCCGGGGCATCGTTGATCCCGTCTCCGGTCATGGCCACCGTTTTGCCCTTTGTTTTGAGGGCATGTACGATGCGGACCTTATGCTCAGGGGACACTCTCGCAAAGACCCGGATTCCTTCCACACGTCCAATCAGCTCTTCCTGTGAAAGTAACTCCAGCTCCTCTCCCCTCATACACTGCTCATGACTTTGTGCAATGCCAAGCTCCTTTGCAATGGCCAGTGCGGTATCCACATGATCTCCGGTAATCATCACCGTCTGCACATGTGCATTACGAAAGCTCTGCACCGCCTCTGCCACGCCCTCCCTCGGCGGATCCATCATACCGGCAAGTCCTAAGAATACCAGATCCTTTTCCTCCTTCAGATCTCCCTTTTTCTTCATGGCAAGTGCTATAACCCGCAGTGCGCCGGAAGCCATCTGTTCCATCGCCCTTTGTGCTTCATTTTTTGCTTTTTCAGAAAAGGCAGCCTCCTTTCCGTTCTTCCAGACGGTCCTGCAATCCTTTAAAATGCGGTCGGCAGCTCCTTTGCTATAGGCAACCTCTCCATTGACAGATTTATGTATGGTGGTCATCTTCTTTCTCACGGAGTCAAATGCACACTCCGAAATGCGCACATACTCTTTCTCCGTGTTTTCCTTTTCCCTGCCGCATTCCTCTGCCAGGATCAGCAACGCAAGCTCTGTGGGATCTCCGATATTTTCTTCTCCAAGCAGTGCGTTGTTGCAAAGCACACAGGCATTTAAGAACTCTTCATGCTCCTCCTTCCGGAACTCTTCTACCGGAAGGAGCCTTCCATCTACGTAACACTGCTTCACCGTCATCCGGTTACATGTCAGCGTCCCTGTCTTGTCCGAGCAGACCACATCCACCGCCCCTAAGGTTTCTACCGATGGGAGCTTGCGCACGATCGTTCCGACACGCACCATTCTTGAAACGCTTAAGGCAAGCACCACCGTCACAATTGCAGCAAGTCCCTCCGGAACCGCCGCAACAGCCAGGGAAATTGCTGTAAGCAGCATTTCTCCGATATCCCGTTTCTGCAATACGGCTACCACGAACAGGAATACACAGATGCCGACTGCCACAAGGCTTAAGATTTTGCCCAGATCTGCCAGACGCTTCTGTAGTGGTGTCAGCTCTTCCCGGCTCTCCGAAATCATTCCGGCAATCTTTCCGATCTGTGTCTGCATTCCGGTTTCCGTCACAATCGCTTCCCCGTGTCCTGCCGTTACCATGGTGGTCATGAACACAAGGTGCTTCTGATCGCCCAGTACTTCTGCCGCATGAAGCTTTTCCTCTTCTGAACTCACCGTTTCTGCTTTCCCTGTTCCACGGTCATACACTCTCTCTTCCTTCTTCTGTCCCAGAACCTCCTTATCCACCGCTACAGATTCTCCCGTAAGCGCAGCTTCATCTATCTGCAATCCGCTCGCTGTAAGCAGTCTTCCATCCGCCGGAACCTGCCTTCCTGCTTCTAAGAAAATCAGATCCCCCGGTACCAGCTCACTGCCCGGGATCTCCATTTCCCTGCCGTCCCGCTTTACAAGCGCCTTGGGACTTGATAACTGCTGCAAGGCTTCAATTGCCTTTATTGCCTTTCCCTCCTGGATTACCCCGACAACTGCATTCAGGATAATTACCGCTGCAATAATCATGGATTCCCCGGCTTCTCCAAGGAATAACGATATGGCAATGGCCGCCATCAGAATATAAATCAGGGGATCATTCAGCTGTTCCCAGAAGAGCTTCAGTACGCCCTTCTTCTTTCCTTCCCTGAGCCGGTTTGGCCCGTAAATTGTCTGCCGCTCTTTAACCTGAGCTTTCGTCAGGCCGCTGCGCAGATCCGTTTCCGTATTCTTGTCCCATTTTACAATCGTCTGCTCATTTAACATAGAAATCCCTCCTGCTCATACTTTTATATGCATGGGCAGAAGGGATTATGCTCTCTTCCTGTTACGTTATTTCGTTTGCGCGGTTGCCGACGGACTTGCCGTACCTGCTGCAATCGCATTGGCATATGCCGGATCTAACGGCGGCGTATAGTTATCGTAATAGCTTGAGTTACACCGGATACAGGTATAAATGGTATAACCCTGTGTTGTATTGGTTGCCGGAATAACCACTGCCCGGTAGGTATGGTTATTCAGATCGCGTTCAATCGGTTCGGCATAAGAGCTTCCACAGCTGCATACGAAGGAACGGATTCCACGTTCCGTACAGTTGGCTTCCTTTAACACATAAGAAACATAATTATGCTTATGTGCGGAAGGAGAAGCAGATGCATTAGCTGAAGCTGACGGTGAACCCGAGGTCCGTGCCGTAGCTGTTGCGCTGGCCGATGCGCTGGCTGCCGCAGTTGTGCCTGCAGATGCACTGGCACCTGCGGAGGAGGACGGACTTGCCGAAACCGTATTCAGTGGTCTGGAATCCAGTACCACACCACAAACCACGCAGGTGCGCTGCTGCCGTCCAAGCATCGTGGAAGTCGGCTCTTCTACAGTGGTCCAATCCGAAGCAATATGTCCGGGAGCCGGAATCATTTCTGTATAAAAGCTTCCACAGCTGCAGCTGTAACGGCGTAATCCTGCCAGAACACAGGACGGCTCTCTTTCCGTTGTGGCCGTGTATTGATGAATATGCGCCGGTGTGGGTGAAGCAGCTGCCGCACCATTACTTCCGCTTGTCGTTTCAACCGGAATCGGTTCACTCGCAACAATTTCATCACAATAGATACACTTCTTCACTCGCAGTCCTTCTTCTGTTGCAGTAGGCTTTCTTACGACCTCCCAGTCATCCGGAACATGTCCTGTCGACATGATATCCACATAATACTCATCTCCACAGACCAAACAGGTATATTTCATTTGTCCTGCCGAATAGCAGGTTGCTTTCTTAACAACCGTCTCCTGATAGTCATGCACATGATTACTGACATCTGTGGAAGCCGGTGTCGGTGTAGGCACTTCATCCGGTGAGGCACTGCTGTCAGCCTCCGGTGTCATGGTCGGAACGGCAGATGCCTGTACTACAAGATTCCCGTTGGTATTCGTATTGGTATTCGTATGATTATTTGGTGTGGTATTCCCGTTATTCGTCATGGAGTATCCCACAATTCCGATCGTTGCAAGGCAGGCAATCACTGCCAGCACACCGAGAATTGCAGTCAACACCTTAAGTATTCCGTTCATGAATATACTCCTTATTCCAAGTCACTACTAAATTGATATTCCCATAATACAAGAATTGTTAGTTTATTTCGTAAACAGAGGTAGTTACGATGCCCTGATCACAGCTGGTTACAATCTGCAGGTTTTTGGTTCCAGCATTCTGGAACTGGAAGTCTAAACTTCCCTCTGCAATGGTCGCATCCATATTTTCCGGCACGTAATCAACCGGTGCCGAATGTTTATGGCGCTCGGTTACCTTAATCTGCGCCGGCACACTTTCCGCAATTCCACAGTATAGAGTGCTGGATACCTGACAGATTCCTCCACCTACGGAAGTCGTTTTTCTTCCGGAAGCAAAGCTTTCTGCTACAACATAACCATTTTCCTTTGTTCTCGTTCCTACCGATTTGGAGAAAGAAAAGGTGCTTCCCGGTGTCAGAATGATTCCGTTGATCCGGTCTGCTGCAAGCTCCACATTGATTCGGCGGTCTTCTAATGTATCATAAGCACTGGACTTCGTACACAGCAGCGTCTTATTTACCACCGGCTGGTCTGCTGCATAAGCCTTTCTTCCTTCGGCCTTTCCATACGTTACATAATGCTGGTAAAGATCCGCTTCTGCCGTACCGATCTCTGCTGCCACATCCGGATAAGCAGCCGCATAAAACTCGGCATCAAACTTCTGTCCATCCGGCATTTCCCTTTCCTGCGCCATAGCGGAGGCGCCAAACGCCAGCCATAAAAACATCACTCCTGCTACATACTTCCATTTTTTCATGTTGTTTCTCCTCATTTGTCTTACTGTTCCTAAATATTCTGAATCAGTAACTGTTCAGTACCTTCACAGTTACGATGCAAAATCCATTCCAAATCGGCT
>ERZ824978.3807-NODE-3807-length-10787-cov-5.488446_pt1 | contig 10787 bp, 14 predicted proteins | sample MGYA00519860_ERZ824978 | MGnify/ENA primary metagenome ERZ824978 (study PRJEB31778, sample SAMEA3449184) | human gut metagenome | biome: human gut; feature: human-associated habitat; material: faeces | place: United Kingdom | collected 2010/2012 ... | reverse complement strand
CAAGCTAAGGTCGGAACGCTGCCCCCATTTCCTCCGGGAGCTACACCCAAACATTCCAAGCAGGAAATGCTTGACTTTGCCAAGCGCCACCACGTCGTTACAAAAGATGAAATGTATACGGCAATTCACGATTTCAGGAACGAAAACCCTCCTACCATGTCGCAAATCGAGTATATGTTTGGTTCCTATTCTGAATTTCGAAAGGAGCTTGAAAACGACCCGAAATGTTGGCGCTGGAGTCACCGCATTGGAGACGAAGAACTTGCTCGTTACTGCGCGATGCTTAAAATCAAAAATTCCGAACACTACTGCCAGCTCCGCAAAACCACGCTGGGAGAAGTATTACCACCTTACTGCGAACTTGAAAGACGCTTTGGCAGCTGGATATTGTTTCAAACACTCATGATTTCGTACAGTGTTGATATTCATATGGATTGTTACTTTCGGGAATCGATAAAGGCAGGTCGTCCCCTTACGATTACTGAATGCGACCAGAAAGGAATCGAAATTCGTTACCTTAAACAAGTAATGACCCCGGCTTTATTTGAAAAAGTAATGCACGAAAAAGAAGAATTATTCCGTAAGCATAACCCGGACAGTTATTTAAAAAAGGAACAAAAATGAAAAACCACGCGGAAGTCAAGCGAGAACTCGAAAAGCAGTATTTGCACCGGCTGCAACTTCGAATCGACCGAAAAATGAAGAATTGCTGCCGAAACTGCAAGGGCAGTCGCTGTATAAGCGTGAACCTTGGAGAGTTCGGTACGCAGAACAAATATATTTGCAACGCAGGACTTGAAAATCGGCAATTTGACTGTGCAAAGTTTGACCCTATTTATAATCAAACCACTATTGAGCAGGAATTGCTGAACGACATCAAAGACCCTTCGGTATGCGGAGCGAAGGAACCGAAGATTGCAGCGCTGCTCTGGGTATTGCACGACGGCGATAATTCAAACGTACTGAACAAGATAAAGAAATTTTTCCGGGGTTAAATTCAATGTGGTATGCTTTTCAAGTTAAAGATGCGTACAACCGCATATCGCAATACAAGGAAATCCTGGAACTCTTGAAAAGTGACCGTTATTGCAAGCGAGTTGGGGAGATCTTCATTGCGGGAAACGGCAAGAAAGAAAACAGCGTTTGCAATTACATCTTTGTAAAGGAAGACCCGGCTTGTATCAACAAGTTCTGGGAAAAACTAAGCGAAGAAAAATACTTCATAACCGCCATGGGTTACGTCCCAATACCGGACGATGAACTCCTCGAATTAAAGCGTGATTACGAGGAAAAGGAAAAAATCAACGTTCGGTACGGCGATATTGTACTGGTTCAGAACGGCCCTTACCGGAAGCTCTGGGGGATTGTTCTTCGAATTGATGGGAATCATTACGAAGTTGGATTCAACTTTTGCGAAGGCCCTCTCGTGGTGAACCTGAAATCGGAGAACATCAAAGTTGTAAAAAGTCTGTTTGAAATATGGAAATTCCGGAGATAGTCATGGAAGAACCAGAGTTGTTTGAATCACATAATACTTCATTGCAAGATGAAATTGAAGACCTCTTCAGCGAACAAAGCGAAACCGAAGAAATCGAATCCATCATAAACGAAAACATCGTTGCCGGAATTTACGAAAACGAACTTCAACTTGAACCACTATGCTCTTCGGACGGGTGGTCTCCTATCGAAATCGAAGAACATCTTGAAAGTTATTTCCGGTTCTTTTCAAAGTCTGACATGGATTTGATTTACATGTACTTCATCGGTACCAAGACCCAGGTCGATTTGCAGAACATTTTTCATAAGACCCAGCCAGCGATTTCCTGTACAGTGGATCGAATTCAACGGCAAATCGGCACCATCGTAAAAATTCAAAGTATGATGGATGAGTTTATTTACTTCATTTCCGACCCGAAAGTAAAGCTATCCTACCGTGATCGGGATATTCTGCTTGTATTCTTTTATTCGACTTCAATCGTAAAAACCAGTCAGATCATCGGAATAAGTCATATGGTTTGTCGTGCCCGTATCGACGAAGCAATGAAAGCCGTAAAAGAAACCGGGAACAAGATGATTTACGACTACTTCCAGTACATTCTGAACAATCTCAACAAAGTCAAAAAGGACGTTTCAGAGGAAGTCATAATCGAAAAAATCGGCAAACATGATTACCCATCCGGGCATGTTTCGCAGGAACTGCCATTTGAGCTTTTATAAAGAGAACCAATTAACGAGGGAAAATCCCTCTCAAAACCAAAAACCAGAAGGAATCGAAAAGGATGAACATCTACGTGGGGAATTTGCCGTACCGAATCAATGAAAAAGGTCTCAAATTGATTTTTGACGATTACGGCAATGTTACCAAAGCCCGCATAATCATTGACCGCGAAACGAATCGTTCCAAGGGATTTGGTTTTGTCGAAATGCCTAATGAGGAAGAAGCCCAACACGCCATCAACGAACTCAATCAGCAAGAACTCGGTGGACGCAAGCTCGTCGTGAACGAGGCTCGTCCTCGGGAAAATCGTTCCAATACGCCCCGGCAACACCGCTTTGATCGGAACCGCTAAGGTAAACTTTACGGCGGCGAATTGCTTCGCCGCCTTTTGATTTTAAGCAAGAAACTGCTTGAAACTTATTTTCATACTCTTTTTAAAAGCGTCAAATCAGGAGTTTCGGCATTATGGATATTTTCAAGGATTATCGCTGGCACAGCATTATTGAGCCGCAGAAAGGCATTTCACAAAAAAGAATCATCCGGAGTCTTCCAGCGAAAACGGCAACGCTTTCCCGGTTTATCCGGATTTCCAAGGACGGATCGTTTCTGGTGCATAAGAGTACCAAAGCGCTCTGGAAGTTTTCCGATGATCACAAAACAATCGAACCTGTGTTCAAAGACGATGTCTTGACGGAAGATTCGCTTTAATCGGAGAGTTTGACTATGGCAATGGAAGATATTTTTCGGTGCGCGGACGAAATGGATTTCGCTCCTGCGCCCAATATTGAATCAGGATTCTTCGCAAACGATTTTGAAATTACGGACAATTTCAAAATTGCCGATGAAACTACCGGGGATCAATACCCTAACATGGATTCCGGAATTCCGCTTTCGGGACAGGGGATTCGTAAAAAGCAGCATTCCGTACCCAAGAACTGGCAACAGTGTATCAATCGTGCATTCATGATTGGACTTACCGCAAACGACATTCTGAAATCGATTGGTAACGAAATCATGGAAATGGAAAACGCTCCCGAAATCCTTGCTTACATCAAGAAGTACGAAGGATTGATGGGAACGGTTTTCGTTGATATTTCGGTGTTGGATGATGGATTCCCCTATTCGAGAATCCCGAAGAAGTTCCATCAGTTCCACCGCTTTGCTGTTAACTGCAAAAATCGCAAACAGTTCAAGTCCCGTGCCTTCACCGGTCAGACCAGCGGAGATATCGAAAATTTTCTTAATGCGGAAGAACAACTGGAAGAAGTTTCCAAAGACGTTTGCGAAAAAACAGGACTTCCTGTTTATAAAAAAGGCTTATTCACAAATCAGGTTATAAGGGAACTCCTTTCGCTCCTAGGAGAAGAAGACGGCGATTTCTTCCGGCTTCAAGAACTGTTGAAGGAAAAAGTTCTCGGTATTCAGAAAAAGCCGAAAACTAATACCGAAATCGGTGACTTCAACTACGGCTTAAAGGAGCAGCCGCTCGACGTTGAAATTGCTCCGGAAGCGTTTTTCGCGCAGGACGAAGACCTTAACTTGCAAGAGCAGGTTCTTCAAGTTCAGACTACGCAACCTCCCCAGACGGTACCAAACGTAAAATTGGATTATCGTGCTTCAAACGATTCGGATATCCTGTTCGAAAAAGAAGCCCCCTCCCCTATGGATGTAAAAATGGACGGGGAATTACGATTCTGAAAGGGAGTTTCAAAACCGGTTTTATCGGGAAGCATTTTTTGAATGCTTCCTTTTCTTTGTAAGGAGTAGAAATGGCAAACGAAATATTTAAAGACCCATACAAATCAAGCCAATTATCCCCCGTAAGGGACTTGAAGAAGCAGCTCCTTGCCGAACATCGGGCAACGAAAAAAAGCATTATCGAGCAACTGGAATTTACCAGTACCGGATTCAATACCGACCAGCTGCTTAACCTTATTGTTGAAGACATGCTTGACGCAAGCGAAGAATTACAGGGGACTTCGCTTTTCCTTGAAAATGAAGGCGACTTATCGGGATCGTCCGCAGTGGTGATTAAGCGAGCCGATTTGCTTCGACTCATTGCTGACATTGTTTCCAGGAAAAAGGAACTATCCCAGCGCTCCGGTGAAATCGACCTTAACTCCCCTGCGTTTTGCGTATTCCAGAAACTCTGCTTTGACAAAATGGTTGAATCAATGGAAGAACTCAAAGTCGAACCGGAAATGGTGAATTTGCTGCTTACCCGATGGCAAAGCAAAATGAAGGAATGGGGCAAGGAACTCAAAAAAGCCCTTAAGGAAATGGATGAATGAACAAAAAAATCAATACCGGCTTTTTATCTAATCTTGTTAACGATTACCGGTCGAAAATTTCCGAAGACACCGGCATTGCCGATATTGTAACCTTTTCAGAAGCAAACTGGGGACTTTCGTTTAATATGTTCCCAATGCAGAAATTCATCCTTAAAACATACTACGGACTGCCGCTCGACAATACTGAAAAAAGTATACCGCTCCCCGATGAACTGAATCAGAAAACGCTGGGCTGGTTTACGGAAGTGGAAATGATGGATTACCTTATTGAAAATAAGCGTACCAACATTAAAGAGTACGTTCCGGGGCAGACAAGACGTGAACTCCTATTGGTCTGTGGAAGACGTGCGTCCAAGTCAAACATCGTTTCTCTGGTTTGCGATTATGAAGCATACCGAATGATTAAACTCGGCAATCCGCAAGCCTACTTTGGATTCCCTTCGGGATCTGAAATTGACATTACCACCGTTGCGAGCGTGGATGACCAGGCAGCAACCTTGTTCAATATGATAAAAAACCGGGCGATTGATTGTTCGTTTCTGAAAGACCGCATTCAAGGCTCGACGCAAACTTATTTTTCCTTACTTACCGATGACGACATTAAATCGGGACGCGACGCTTCCATTCGCGTTTACTGCGGGGGAGCCGGTTCATCTGCTTTACGAAGCAAAAACAACCTCGTTGTAGTCATGGACGAGGCCGCTCACTTTTCCAAAGTCGGGAAAAGCAGCCTTTACGAAGTCTGGCAATCGTTGACCCCTTCAGTAGCAACGTTTGTTCCAGTGGGAAAGACCTTGGGAGAAGGAAAGATTATTACGCTTTCTTCGCCATTTTCGAAATCAGGATTGTTCTGGGACAAATATCGGGAGTCGTTTGATTATCCCGAAGATATTTTGATGTTTCAAATGTACACCGCGATGATTAACATTCGCGTGGATTCCGCATTCCTACGCAGTGAACAGCGGAAAAACAAAGATTTGTTCCGTTGTGAGTACGGTGGGGAGTTTTCTGACACAGTGGAAGGATGGGTTGATCCCGAAGTACTCGAAACCGTAGTGGACAAAAACCGAAATTACAATTTCATGAAGGGCGATCCCAGAACCGCTTACTACATGGGAATCGACTTCGGAGGCAAGAATGACGGTACTTCCGTTGCAATCGTCCATCGGGAAGGAGAAAGCATCGTTCTCGACTATGTCGACGTGTATTACAGCGCCTCCAGTGATGTCTGGGAGAGCGTAGTGCCGTACTACAAAGACGTAAATCGAACTTTCTCTGCGGAAGAAATTATCCCTTTAAACTTATTTGCCGACGAAATTAAACGCCTTTGCGAAAAGTTCAACGTAGTGGAAGGATGGTTTGACCAATTCAACGGTTACGGACTGTTGGAACTTTTAAAGGAACGAAAGTTAAACCAGTTCGTAATGAAGAATGTTTCTTCAACGTTGAACATTCAGGTTTATCAGACTGCGAAATCACTTATCAACACCGGATTGTTGAAACTCTTCAACCACCCAGTCTTAATCCCAGAGCTGGCTTCCCTTGAAGAACGCAAAGACGGAGCCAGCATGATAGTTGAAGCGCCGCAGCGTAACGGGTTTCACGATGACATTTCAGATGCCCTTGCTCGAGCGGTATGGGCAGCATATAATTCAAAGAAAGATCAAACTAAGAAAGTTGCAATCGGTATTGTAGGCACTCGTTCCGGTACCGGAACAGCTTCTTACAAGGCGTTTCAACTTGATCGTTTTAAGAAACATGGGGAAAATCCCCGTTCATTTGGAAAATTCAGATAAAGAGGCTTTTTCATGGAATCGAAAGAAAAAATCGCTGCTTCGATTGTTCGGTTTAATCGAAGACTTTCGGAATCAATCGAAAACATCGAGCGAACCATTTCCGACCTTGAACAATACAAGGAACCTTTCGCCGAACAGCGAAATCTGCTTGTAAGAATTGAACTCTTGAAAAGGATTTTCAAAGCGGCAATAAACCATGCAGAAAACCTTCGCCCAAGACATTACATGATTGAAGAATCCCCGGAAGAATTCGAAAAACAGCGTGAAGCCCGTAAAGCACTTAAAGCAACCCGTTCCAATACCCGAAAGAACACGAAACCAATAACTCCGAAAGCGCCAGTAAAATGAAAATTCATACTCCGTTAAAATCGATTGAATCAGTAAGGGATGCAATATTTCTGGCCGGGCCGACTCCCCGGTGCGGAGTAGAATACGATTGTGAATGGCGAAAACAACTCATTGAAGTTTTTCAACAGCTCGGATTTTCTGGGGACATTATTGATCCTGTAAATAGATCTTTTTCAAAAGGGGAACTTCCTAAGCAAATTAATTGGGAAGTGACCGGGCTTAAGTTGGCTTCCGTAATTATTTTCTGGATTCCACGAAGCAAAGAGCATCCTGCCCTCACAACGAACATTGAATTAGGAGAATGGTTGAACCAACCAACCACGTTTGTTGGATGGCCGCCAGAAGCCGAGAAAAACGAGTATATCGAAGAACGTTGCAAACTTATTAATAAACCCGTATACCATAGTTTGAGTGAACTTGCTCAAGCAGTAATGAATTATTTCAATTTTCCGATAAAATGGTTTGCGACTTCTGATACGCATTTTAACCAAGAAAGAACCTTGGAATTATCCCGCAGACCATTTCGCAACGTTCAAGAAATGAATCTCGCTTTAATTTCAAATTGGAATAAAAAAGTCCGTTCTAAGGATGGAATTATTCATTTGGGAGACTTTGGCGATTTCAGTTTTTTACCTAAGCTCAATTTCAAAAAAATGATTTTTGTCCCGGGAAATTATGAACGAAAAGACCCTGATTTTCGAATTACTGATTCAAGGATTCAGATCGTAAAACCCGGCACCGAAATCATTAAGAACTCGAAGTCTTATTGCCTTACGCATGAACCGCTTTTTGAAACCAACTCTAAGGATAAATTCTGGTTATTCGGACATATTCACCGACTTCAAATAGTAAAGAGAAACGGCATAAATGTTGGAACGGACTGTTATCGATTTTCTCCGATTGATTTTGATGAAATCGAGTTTCTTCGCGGAGGAATAGAAAATCACTTTGATGAAAATGTCTTTACTGAAGAAGTTCGGAAATAATCTTTGATTTATTTATTTTTCCCTCTTTATATAAGAATATTTTCTGAATTTTAAAGGGACTCAAATGAAGAGAATTCCTGTTACGAAAGACTCTTTCCTGACTGACTTGAATACCGGTAAAAATACCGCAACAACAGGAAAAGCTACCAACAAAAAGAAGGCAAGTTTCGGCAGCGTAAACTTTGGCTGGAATCTCAATACGGGATTCGGAGGGCTGAATACTTCTGCTTACAACACGTCTTACGCTAACATGGGACAATCCACCGGGGCGTTTGGGGACGTGCCGCTTTATTTTGCCTTAATGAATCAGAACAACGGAGGCATCCTTTATTGGCCGGTTACGTTAAAGGAAAAATATTCCTGGTACCGGTATTTTGCTCGCGTCGATCCTTACGTAAAAAGAGCGGTTGAGTTTCATACCGATCTGCCAATGTCGAAATTGATTCTCCGGATGCCGAAAATGGAAAACAAGAAACTCCGGGAACAAATTCTCAAAAAATACGAAAACATGATAAAGCGCATCAAATTGTTTGATCGTCTGCATTCCATGTTATTCGAATGCAACGTGCTCGGCAATGCGTATGTTTTCTGCGAATTTAACGAAGAATTGAAAGAATGGGAAAAGCTGGTGATTCTTCCACCGGAAGAAATTCTGGTTTCAAAGTTCCCGATGAGCGATGCTTCAAAGATTCTTTACCGCCCGGAAATCATCAATCATATTTTGAAGCGTTACTCCATTCCTACGTCCTCATTCGAAGCGTATAAGGATTTCGTTGAAACCCTACCCGAAGACGAAAAAGAAGTCCTCTCAAATATCCCGTTTGATTTGACAAAGCAGCTTGTTGAAAATGATGGTTCCCTTACAATGGATACCGACCCATTTTCCGGTGACGGTGAACACAAAGTCGGAAGTTTTGTTTATCATTTCTCTGAAAAGCGACACGACTACTACGATTTAGGAGTAAGCCCACTGGAATGCGTTTTGATTCCGCTCCTGATGAAGGAACATTACAAATACACGCAATTATCGCTTGCTTCGAGAAATATGACTCCGCGTAACAAAATATCAGCTCCGGAAATCGACGCGGCGGCATTGCAAGACCTCCGGGAACAAGTGGACATGTCCATGCTCGACCCCGATTACACTATTGTAACCAACTACGACTGGACTTGGGAACTCATCGGAGCGGAAAACCGCCTTATCGACCTTTCAAGGGAAAACGATGCACTTGATGAACAGTTCTTTGCCGGGCTTGGGGTAACAAAGGAAATTCTTACCGGTGAAGGTATGTATTCCGGAAGCAAGATTTCCGTGGAATTGCTGAATACTCGTTATTTGTTGAAACGGGAGCAGCTTCAAAACTTTGTGGAAGAACATTTGTTTCTTCCTGTTGCAGAAGAAAACGGATTTTACGAAACCGATAGTTGGGGAAACAAAACGTACTTTTATCCCAAACTTTCGTTTGCCCGGCTTACCATTCGTGACAACGCAGAAGTCTTTGATTCGCTGTTTCAGCTTTATCAGAAAGGGTCGATTCCGATTGACGTTATACTTGACCTTTTCAATCTCGACTCGGAAGAAATCCACGAGAAACTGAAACAGGACATGTTCACAGTAAAAGACGCGGTTTTCAACGAAATGTTGAGAGGGGTTTATTCGGACATTTCTTCAAAGATTTCAGAGGAAACCGACCTTGCCGATCAAATCATCAATTCCATGACCGGCCCGGAAGGTAAAAAGCTGAACAAAGTCGCTTCAACCATGGAAGAAGACAATTCCGGCGCTGCCACTGAAGACAATGCCAGTGGAGCCACTGAAGACATGTCTGACGAGGAAATTGTGGAACACTACCTTAACGACTTGAATCAAGGGGAAAATCCCGTCCCTCAGGAATCAACCACCCCGGAAGATGAAGTCGCAGCTTCGAAGTTTATCGAAGGCTTTATGAAGGAATGAAAATCCGCTTTTTATACTTCTCTATATAACAAACACGGAGATTTTCAAGAATGAATCGGACTGAAAAAATCGGGAAAATCATAAAAGACCTTGAACAGCGCATTTACGCGTGTCCATTTTCGAAAATGGATTCCCTTTATCCAGTCGTTGCAAAAGCCTCAAAAGAAATCGACAACATTCTTGGCGCGGAAGACGAAAAAATACCGGAACGGACAAACCCCGATTTTCTCCCCCCACGAGAGGACATCAAAGTCCGTTACAAAAAAGAAGACATTCGACGGGAAGACCTTGATGATTACAAGGACACCTTGTTTGATCCCGATTTAAATTGAAGGAAGTCCCCAATGACCTTTGAAGAAGCAGTAATGGATCCCAACCGACCGCTCTCGCTTACTCCGAGAGAGTGGATGTATTCGGTTGAAGCCTCTTTAGCGGAAGAAAACGAACTCGTCGATAAAGTAGCAAGCCGCATTGCGAAGGAAGAAGACAAACCCGAACCGGAAACCGGTCTGGAAAAAATCGATATGGGCATCGACCAGATGGTACAGGGAGTCCGGCTTGTGCAAAGTGGAATTCAGGATTCCCGAATGGTGGATTTGGAACCCAAGACCCGTAAGGCGATCGAAAAGATCAAGGACTTACTTGAAACCGCGATTGCGCCTTACCTTGCGGATATCATAAATTACTCTGATACAATGGAAGAAGAAGCGAAATGAAACAGTCTTTTGCCGACTTTGTAAAAGAAGTTGAAAAAAAGGCTCGAAAAAAGAAGCCGGTAAGGACTCGTGTAGATATTCGGGGAACGCTCGTAGCAAAGCGTAACAAACGAGTTGCAATTCGGGAAGCCGCATTGAGAGGCGTTTCCTGTGTCATTCTTTATAAGAAAGTAACTACTGACGAAGTCAAGCGTTATGAAGTCATACCAACCGAGTACAAATATAAGAAACTGCGGGCTGGCTGGCGAAAGGTTTTATATATCCAGGACGTTCGAGAAAAGAAGCAAATCAAGCTCTTTGTGGTTCGAAACATTCTGAAAGTTGCTCTCACGGACCGAAAACCGAAATCAATGTGGCCAATTAAAATTGTATAGGAGTCCCTTACAATGCTTGAAGAAATCAGAAATTCAGTTGAAAGAGCCAAGCGGCTCCGCTCCGAAGCGCTGACTCGATTTCATATTGGGGCGGTAGATCG
>ERZ824978.3782-NODE-3782-length-10839-cov-3.259737_pt1 | contig 10839 bp, 9 predicted proteins | sample MGYA00519860_ERZ824978 | MGnify/ENA primary metagenome ERZ824978 (study PRJEB31778, sample SAMEA3449184) | human gut metagenome | biome: human gut; feature: human-associated habitat; material: faeces | place: United Kingdom | collected 2010/2012 ... | reverse complement strand
GTGCGCACGCTTGCGGCGGCAGACAGCGCGGGCCGGGAAACTGCGTCTTTTCGGGCCTGCCGCGCGCGCAGTGCCGCGCCTTTCCCGCAAACGAGGCGTGCTTGGCTGGGGCGTGAAGCCCGACATGCGCCGGCGCCGCACCTGTGCGCTTCAGCGCCGCGCTCCGCTGTCCGCCGCGCGGCATGGGCCGGGTAAAAACGCCGCGTTTTGCGCCGGCGCCGGCACGGGATGCGCTGATTTATGAATTTCATGAGAATTCAGGCGGAAAACACTTTTCTAATCCGCTTATTTTTGGTATAATGTACGCGGTGAAAATCGGGCCGTGTACAGCGGTCCGGGCGTTTCGGCGCGCGGTACGCCTGTACTGCACGGCGCGGCCTGCCGAAGCGGGCGGCGCGCAGGGCAACAGACGCGCGCACGGGCCGGCGCCGGACCTGCGGGAAACGGCCGCGTATACGGCCTTATACGGGAACAGAGAAGGGGGGACTGCGCGATGCGGTTTGTAAAGATGCACGGCGCAGGAAACGATTATCTTTACGTGGACTGTTTTGCCGAGCGGGTGGACGATCCCGTCTGGCTTGCAAAAAAGGTGAGCGACCGGCACTTCGGGATCGGCGCGGACGGACTGGTGCTGATCTGCCCGTCCGAAACGGCCGACGCGCGCATGGACATTTACAACGCCGACGGTTCGCGGGCCAAAATGTGCGGGAACGCGGTGCGGTGCGTGGGCAAGTACGCGTATGAGCACGGGCTTGTGTCGGGCGCGTCGATGACGCTGGAGACGCTCAGCGGGATAAAGACGCTGGAGCTCAGCCCGGAAAACGGGCGGGTCAGCCGCGTCACCGTCAACATGGGAAAACCGGAGCTGCGCGGGCTGAAAATCCCCACCGCGCTCGACGGAGAGATTCTGGAGCGCCCGGTCAGAGTGGGCTGCGACGAGTATGAGATCACCTGCGTGTCCATGGGCAACCCCCACTGCATTTTGTTTGTAGACGACCCGGCGCAGTACCCTGTGGAGGCGGTCGGCCCCATTTTTGAGCGGGACCCGATCTTCCCGGAGGGGATCAATACGGAGTTTGTGTCCGTAGACGGGCCGGGGCGGATTTCAATGCGCGTCTGGGAGCGCGGCAGCGGCGAGACGCTCGCCTGCGGCACCGGCGCCTGCGCGGCGCTTGTCGCCTGCGCGCGCACGGGCCGGACCGGCCGGGAGGCCGATGTGTCGCTGCCGGGCGGCTGCCTGCATATACGCTGGGACGAACAGTCGGGCGACGTGTTCATGACCGGCCCCGCCGCCGAGCTGTTCAGCGTCGAGGCGGCATTGGAGCAGATCGCGGCCTGGTAGGCCGTTTGATACATACAGTGATAAACCGGGCCGCTGCGGCCGGGAAGGATGGAAAACATGGTTAAAGCGATTGTTGGCGCAAACTGGGGAGACGAGGGGAAAGGCAAAATTACGGATATGCTCGCCGCGCAGTCGGACGTGATTATACGGTTCCAGGGCGGGGCGAACGCGGGCCACACCATCATCAACGATTATGGGAAGTTCGCGCTGCACACGCTGCCCTCCGGCGTGTTCTATAAGCACACGATGAACATTGTCGGCAACGGCGTCGCGCTGCACATTCCGACGTTTATGGGCGAGGTGCGCGCCATTGTGGAACAGGGCGCGCCGCACCCGCAGCTTATGGTGTCCGACCGGGCGCAGATGATGATGCCCTACCATATCCTGCTCGACACCTATGAGGAGAACCGGCTGAAAGACCGCCAGTTCGGCTCGACAAAGTCGGGCATTGCGCCGTTTTATGCGGATAAGTACTCCAAAATCGGCTTCCAGGTCTGTGAGCTGTTCGACGAAACGGCGCTGCGGGCCAAGCTGGAGCGCGTTTTGGAGGTGAAAAATATCCTGATTACCCATCTGTACCGCAAGCCGGCCCTTTCGGCGGACGAGATTTTTGAACAGATGATGGACTGGCGCGAGCAGATCCGCCCCTATGTGCAGGACAGCGTCGCCTACGTCCAGCAGGCTGAGAAGCAGGGCAAGACCATCCTGCTCGAGGGCCAGCTCGGCACGCTCAAGGATCCCGACGTGGGCATTTACCCGTTCGTGACCTCCTCGTCGCCCATCGCGGGCTACGGCACGGTCGGCGCGGGCGTGCCGCCATACGCCATCAAAGAGATTGTCGCTGTGACAAAGGCGTATTCCAGCGCGGTGGGCGCCGGGCCCTTTGTCAGCGAGATATTCGGGGAGGATGCGGATGTGCTGCGCCGGCGCGGCGGCGACGCGGGCGAGTACGGCGCGACTACCGGCCGGCCCCGGCGCATGGGCTGGTTCGACGTGGTCGCAACCCGCTACGGCTGCGCCTGCCAGGGAGCGACGACGGCGGCGCTGACGGCCATCGACGTGCTGGGGTATCTGGATGAGATCCCGGTCTGTGTGGCCTACGAGATCGACGGAAAAATCACCGACCAGTTCCCCAACCAGCTTGAAATTGAGCGGGCGAAGCCCGTGCTGGAAATGCTGCCGGGCTGGAAGTGCGATATCCGCGGCATCACGGAGTACGACCGCCTGCCGGCGAATGCGAAAAAGTATGTGGAGTTCATTGAGCGCGCCATTGGCGTGCCGGTTTCGATTCTGTCCACCGGACCGCGCCGGGAGGAAGTCGCATACCGCTGAGAAAGGTAGATAAATTATGTGTGGAATTATCGGATATACGGGCCTGGAGCAGGTGACGCCCATTCTGCTCGATGGGCTCAAACGCCTGGAATACCGCGGCTATGACTCCGCGGGCGTCGCCGTTATGGGCGCGGACGACAGGATTCAGGTCGCCAAAGCAAAGGGCCGGCTGCAGGTGCTCAGCGACCAGCTCGACGGCGGCGCGAAAATCGGCGGCACGGTCGGCATCGGCCATACGCGCTGGGCGACGCACGGCAAGCCTTCCAATGAAAACTCGCACCCGCACACGAGCGAATCGGGCCGGTTTGCGATTGTGCACAACGGCATTATTGAAAACTATCAGTACCTGCGCAAATTCCTGACGGACAAGGGCGTGCGCTTTACCTCCGAGACGGATACGGAGACGGTGGCGCATCTGCTCGACTACTATTACAAAGGCGATATCCTGGACGCGGTGGTCGAGGTGCTCCGGCGGGTCGAGGGCTCGTATGCGCTCGGAATCCTCTGCGCCGACCGGCCGGATGAGATCGTGGCCGTGCGCAAGGACAGCCCGCTGATCGTCGGCCTGGGCACGGACGGCAACTATATTGCCTCCGACATTCCGGCTATCCTGCCGCATACGCGCGACATCTATCAGCTGACCGACAACGAAATTGCCGTAATCCGCAAGGATTCCGTCGCGCTGTACAACCTCGACAAGGAACCGGTCGACAAGGAAGTGTTCCATGTGGACTGGGATGTGGACGCAGCGGAAAAGGGCGGCTATGAACACTTCATGTTCAAAGAGATCATGGAACAGCCCGCCGCTTTCGCAGCAACGCTCAGCCCCCGGATCCGGGACGGGAAAATCGTGCTCGACGGCGTGGAGCTTACGGAGGAGTATGTCCGCGGCCTGGAGCGCATCCATATCGTCGCCTGCGGCACGGCCTATCACGTCGGCGTGGTCGGCAAGTACGCCATTGAAAAGCTGGCGCGCATCCCCGTCGACGCGGCGCTCGCCTCCGAGTTCCGCTACAGCGACCCGATTGTGAACGAGAAAACGCTGACCATCGTCATCAGCCAGTCCGGCGAAACGGCCGACACCATCGCCGCCCTGCGCGAGTCCAAGCGGCTCGGCGCGCGCACGCTCGCCATTGTCAACGTGGTCGGCTCCACCATTGCCAACGAGGCCGACGACGTGCTCTATACCTGGGCCGGACCGGAGATCGCGGTCGCGTCCACCAAGGCGTACACGACGCAGCTTGGCGTGATGTATCTGCTCTGCCTGCAGCTTGCCGGGACGCTCGGCAGAATCTCCGCCGCGGAGTACGACGGTTATGTGGCCGAACTGCAGCGCATTCCGGATAAGATGGAGGCGATCCTTAAGGACAAGGAGAAAATCCAGTACTATGCCTCCCGGTATTTCTCCGCCAAGGATGTGTTCTTCATCGGCCGCAATTTTGACTATGCCGTGGCGATGGAAGCGTCGCTCAAGCTCAAGGAGATTTCCTATATGCACAGCGAGGCGTACGCCGCCGGCGAACTCAAGCACGGCACCATTTCGCTCATTGAAGAGGGCACTCCCGTTGTGGCACTGGCGACAAACCAGCGCCTGTACGAGAAGATTATGTCCAATGTCAAGGAAGTGACGGCGCGCGGCGCGAGCGTAATCGCGCTTACAACGGCCGCCAACGCGGCGATTGCCGACGAGGTCGCCGCCGTGCTGACGATTCCGGAAACGGACGAACTGCTCCTGCCCTGCCTGTCCGTGCTGCCCATGCAGCTGTTCGCATACTATGTGGCCGCTCTGCGCGGGTGCGACATCGACAAGCCCCGCAACCTTGCAAAATCGGTTACAGTGGAATAACAGGAATGGTTCCTGAATTTGGCGGTGAGGATTCACCGCCAAATTTTTAGGTTTTTGGAGCGGGAATGGATTTTCTGCTTGTAGTTTTTTGAGCTTTTAGGTATAATAAGTAAAAAGCGAAGCATTTGAAAAAGGGGAATGGCGTCATGCAGAACGAAACGATACTGGTACTGGATTTTGGCGGGCAGTACAATCAGCTCATCGCGCGCCGTGTGCGCGACCTGGGCGTGTACAGCGAGGTACTGCCCTATACCACGCCGATCGAAAAAATCCGGGCGGCAGGTTATAAGGGAATCATTTTTACGGGCGGGCCAAACAGCGTGCACGAGCCCGCGTCTCCGCACTGCGACAACGCGATTTTTGAGCTCGGCGTGCCGGTGCTGGGCATCTGCTACGGCGCGCACATCATGGCAGACCAGCTCGGCGGCGCCGTTGCGCCTGCGCCGGCGGGCGAATACGGGACAAGCCGTGTTGTAGTCGACCGTGAAAGCCCGCTGTTTCAGGGGATCGACCGTGAGAGCGTATTTTGGATGAGCCACAGGGACAGCATATCAAAGCTGCCGGCCGGCTTTACTGTGACGGCGCACACCGACGAGTGCCCCGTCGCGGCGATGGAAGCGGCCGAGCGGGGCCTGTACGCAGTACAGTTCCATCCGGAGGTGGAGCACAGCGTGCAGGGCGTCGACCTGCTGCGCAATTTCCTGTATGAGGTCTGCGGCTGCAAAGGCGACTGGGTGATGGCGTCGTTTGTGGAATCGAACGTGCGCGCGCTTCGGGAGAAGATCGGCGGGAAAAAGGTGCTGTGCGCCCTGTCCGGCGGCGTGGACTCGGCCGTGTGCGCCGCGCTCGTGCACCGCGCGGTGGGCAGCCAGCTCACCTGCATTTTCGTCGACCACGGCCTGCTGCGCAAAAATGAGGCCGACCTTGTCGAAGAAGTATTCAAAAACAAGTTTGAAATGAACCTGATCCGGCTGGACGCCTCCGACCGGTTCCTGGGCCGGCTTGAGGGCGTGACTGATCCCGAGCGCAAGCGCAAGATCATCGGCGAGGAGTTTATCCGCGTATTCGAGGAACAGGCGCGTAAGCTCGGGCAGGTGGACTACCTGGTACAGGGCACCATCTATCCCGATGTGATTGAAAGCGGCCTGGGCGACTCCGCGGTGATTAAGAGCCATCATAATGTGGGCGGCCTGCCCTTCGACATCGATTTTAAAGAGATTATTGAGCCGCTGCGCCTGCTGTTTAAGGACGAGGTGCGCAATGTCGGGCTGGAGCTCGGACTGCCGGAGGAGATCGTATGGCGGCAGCCGTTCCCCGGGCCGGGACTTGCCGTTCGGATTCTGGGCCCCATTACGCGCGAGAAGATCCGCCTGCTGCAGGACGCCGATGCCATTTTCCGCGAGGAAATTGCCCTGGCGGGGCTGGACCGCGAAATCAGCCAGTATTTTGCCGTTCTCCCCGGCGTGCAGAGCGTCGGCGTGATGGGCGACGGGCGCACCTATGACAACCTTGTGGCCCTGCGCGCGGTCAAAACCAGCGATTTCATGACCGTGGACTGGTACCGGATTCCGTTTGATGTGCTGGAAAAGGTATCGTCCCGGATTGTCAATGAAGTGCGCGGCGTCAACCGTGTGGTGTACGATATCACCAACAAGCCGCCCGCAACCATTGAGTTTGAATAAATCGTAAAGTCCGTAAACCCGCATAAACACTGGGTTTGTGGCTTACAAAGTCCCGATTTGATAGCAAAATGATAGCAGACTGCAAAACGCATTTATTGTGTGTTTCAAGTGGTTTGCGAGTACAATTATCTTAATAAATTCTAAAAGGCATTACTGACTTATGCAGTCGGTAATGCCTTTTTTGCGTCTATATGGAACTATTCACTTAACATTTGACTTCGGATAGTTGTAACGCCAAGTATCGTATTCCTCTTTGGTAATCTCACCGTTTTTGAGTTTTTCAGCTTGCTTCTGCCAAGAAGAGAACATTTCAAACATAGTTATGTAATTTGTACCCATTCCCTTATCAAGACGAATACATACTTCATCGGAAAGTTTATCAATTCTTATGCCGTATAAATCTTCTAACGTAAAGAGCGTATGCATTAAGCCGTCGTAACTGTCAATATCGGGTACAGTAAGGGCTTGAGCAGATATACCGAACACCTCTGCAAGATTATTGGTTAAATCAGCTTTAGGCGTTCTTGAACCCGACTCATACTGCGCCATACGAATATCGGCAGTCTTTTCAGGAAAGCCGACCTGTATACCGAGATATTTTTGAGTCATACCTCTTAAATTTCTAAAAAAGCGTATTCTTTCACCGATTGCCATAATTGTAAGCTCCTTTCCGCTTATTATAGCAACAGTATAGCATATAGAGTTAGCGCTTGTCAATACAGACAAAGCAAATAAATTTAAGATAACACTTGACTTAACGGAATTTGCTTGGTATAATAAGAATTATCGACTTAAACAAATTTCGTTTGGTTAGTGCAAAACTGAATAACCGTCGTGCATCACGGTAATGGTGCATCCGCCCGAGCGAATCGGAAGGCGGTCAGAAAGTATTCCGACACTAAACAAACGAAATATATAAAAACCGAAAGGAGAAATTTTTATGTCAAACACAATGTTTATGCGCGTAGAGGATGTAGCGGAAGAAATGGGCGTTTCCGTTTCATACGCTTACAAGCTCATACGCAGGCTTAACAAAGAATTAAAGGCAACCGGGTGTATTACTATCCCGGGCAGAATTGACCGCAAATTCTTTCACGAGAAGTTCTATTCAACAAAAACAAACGACGAAAGGAGCAACTGATAATGGCAGCATTTAAGAATGAAAAGAACGGAACTTGGTATGTGCAGTTCCGTTATACAGACTGGAAAGGCGAACGACAGCAGAAATTCAAGCGAGGGTTCGCCACCAAAAGAGAAGCGCAGGAGTGGGAAAGAGAGTTCCTTATGCAGAAGCAGGCGGATGTAACAATGAGCTTTGACAGCTATGTGGAGCTTTATGAAAGGGATATAAAGCCCCGATTAAAAGAAAACACTTGGCTGACAAAGGAAAGCATTATTGAAAAGAAAATTCTTCCCTATTTTCAAAAGCGCAAGCTGTGCGATATAACGGCAAAGGATGTGATTGAATGGCAGAATGAAATCAGAGGTCTGACCGATAAAAGCGGTAAGAAATATTCGCAGACTTACCTTAAAACCGTTCATAACCAACTAAGCGCACTGTTCAATCACGCAGTTCGATATTATGGCTTAAAGTCCAATCCCGCCGCTATCGCAGGGAATATGGGAACAGAGGAGCGAAAAGAAATGCTCTTTTGGACTCTTGAGGAATACAAGCGTTTTTCCGAAGTGATGATGGACAAGCCGATTTCCTACTACGCATTTCAAATGCTTTACTGGTGCGGTATCCGTGAGGGCGAAATGCTCGCTTTAACACCAAAGGATTTTGATTTCAAAGCCGAAACGGTAACGATTGATAAATCCTATCAACGATTAAAAGGCAGAGATGTCATCACCACGCCGAAAACAAAGAAAAGCAATCGTACAATTAAAATGCCGAAATTTCTCTGTGAAGAAATGCAGGAATATCTCGGTATGTTTTACGAAGCAGGCGAAAACGACCGTATCTTTCCCGTATCCAAAAGCTATATGCACCACGAAATGGACAGAGGTTCAAAAGAAGCTGATGTAAAACGCATAAGGATACACGATTTAAGGCATTCGCACGTTTCGCTTTTAATTGAAATGGGATTTACAGCATTTGCGATAGCGGATAGGCTCGGACACGAGAGTATCGAGGTAACTTACCGTTATGCTCATCTGTTCCCCTCAAAGCAAACAGAGATGGCAAATAAATTAGACGATTTAGGAAAAGGAGATTTTTAATATGTCAGCAAAAAATGTAGATAGGCACAACCGTTTCAGAAACATCACAGTAGGGTTCAGGGTATCGCCCGAAGAAAACGAGGAAATCAACAAAGCAGTTGCTCTTTCGGGTTTGTCAAAGCAGGAATACTGTTACCGTCGCTGTATGCAACGAGATGTGGTTGTGCAGGGCAATCCGAGAGTGTATAAGGCTCTCAAAAATCAAATGGCAGATGTGCTTGCAGAATTACAGCGCATTGAAGCAGGAAGCAATGTCAGTGATGATTTATTAAATATCATTGAACTGATAACCGTTACAATGGACGGACTGAAAGGAGATGTTGCAAATGACGAATAAAAAAGAAATGACCGCCCCTTGTGTATCTGTTGGCGCAGATACGGAGCAGTCATCTCAAAAATGTAGTAATAATAGTATAACCGAAAATGCTGAAAATATCAATAGTTTTGAGGAAATGCGGAGGGGACTTAGAAAAATGCTCGACCCAACCAATCTAAAAACAATATCAATGACTGAACTGTATGATACAGTCTATGCCGAAGGTAAGCCGCTGATAGAGGGTCTGCTTTATCAAGGTGCATATATTTTTGTCGGCTCGCCTAAATTCGGCAAGAGCTTTTTGATGGCGCAGATTGCATATCATATCAGCGAAGGAATACCGCTGTGGGATTGCAATGTTTCCAAGAGCAAGGTTTTGTACCTTGCCTTAGAGGACACGCCCAGAAGGTTGCAAAAAAGATTGTTCCGTATGTTCGGCGCAGAGCCGAGCGAGAATTTAGATTTTGCCGTATCGGCAGGTAAATTAGGAAACGGTCATGACGAGCAGTTAAATAAGTATGTGGATAAGAACCCCGACACCAAGCTAATTATAATTGATACCTTACAAAAGGTGCGTGAGCTCGGCGGCGAAAGTTACAGCTACAGCAGTGATTACGAAACCGTTACTCGATTGAAAAGCTTTGCCGATTCGCACGGTATCACCTTGCTTATTGTTCACCACACAAGGAAGCAATCGGCAGACGACGCCTTCGATATGATTTCGGGTACGAACGGTTTGCTCGGTGCTGCCGACGGCGCATTCATTTTGCAAAAGGAAAAACGCACAAGTAATTCTGCAACGCTTGAAGTAACCGGGCGTGACCAAGCAGACCAAAAATATTATCTTGAGCGTGATGTTGAAAAACTTATATGGCGGCTTAAAGAAGTGGAAACAAATTTATGGCAGGAGCCGCCCGACCCGCTGCTTGAAACTGTCGCAGAAAAAATTACCGAGGAAGTTCCCGAATGGTCGGGTACGCCTTCCGAAATGGTAGAACTTCTCGGAGTTGATATGAAAGCGAACGCTCTCACCTACAAACTCAATATCAACGCAGGGCGTTTGTTCAATGAGTATGGTATCCGTTACGAAAACAAACGCTGTCACGACGGGCGAAAAGTACGGTTGTGGATAGAGCGGCGTGACGATGTGTGACGGTCGTGTCGATGTTTTAGAGAGTGGGTGCGGTGTCAAAAACACCGTCACCATCGACACGGACCGTCACGGTTAGAAGTTTAGACGGGGTGCAGGGTGTCCTTTTCAAAGGACAGCCCTTGCTCCTCGAAGAGCGCAAAACCCGGTACGGGTTGCATTTTTGATGGGCTTACCTGTCAAAAGTGCTTTTGCGTTACTCTTGACAAGAGTAACAGAACCGAGAAAGCCGCTATCTCAAGGAAAGGATGTGATTTTATTAAGAGAACGATAAGCGCAATGGTAGGTAAAGGCTCGGTCAATCACAACAGCCGAAAGTTCAAAGCCGCCAATGTTGACGGTGAGCGCAGTCATCTCAATATAGATTATTGTAACGAGCCGATAAAGAAAATCTATCACGATTTGTTCGATGACGCTCTCAAAAAATACAACGATAAGCAGACGAGAGCCGACAGAAAAATTGAAAACTACTACGAAAAAATCCGTAACTCAAAGCAGGAAAAGTCGTTTCACGAGTTAATTTTACAGATAGGCGACAAAGAAAATATGAATGCTGAAAGCGAGAACGGAACGCTTGCTCGGCAGGTGTTAGATGAATATTACCGTGGATTTCAGGAGCGCAATCCGCAGTTAAAAGTGTTCTCAGCACATCTTCATATGGATGAAGCAACGCCGCATTTACACATTGATTTTGTACCGTTTACAACCGGAAGCAAGCGAGGTTTGGATACAAGAGTTTCGCTGAAACAAGCCCTCGCCGCACAAGGTTTCAAAGGCGGAACCCGTGGCGATACCGAATGGAATCAATGGGTAAGCGCAGAAAAATCTGCACTCGCTTTCGTAATGGAACGGCACGGAATTGAGTGGGAACACAAGGGTACGCACGAAAAACATCTCTCTGTTCTTGATTACAAAAAGCAGGAACGAGAAAAGGAAGTCGAGCAGCTT
>ERZ824978.3780-NODE-3780-length-10853-cov-4.161697_pt1 | contig 10853 bp, 8 predicted proteins | sample MGYA00519860_ERZ824978 | MGnify/ENA primary metagenome ERZ824978 (study PRJEB31778, sample SAMEA3449184) | human gut metagenome | biome: human gut; feature: human-associated habitat; material: faeces | place: United Kingdom | collected 2010/2012 ... | reverse complement strand
GTCGAAAGACGCCGGAAAAAAATCCGGAAAAGCGGATTCTAAGGATAGCCCCGAAAACGGCGGCGAAGCCGGCTGCGGAGAGATACCGTACGGGCCGTGGCTCGCGCTCGGCGGGGGGCTCTACTATTTGTTTTTCTCGCGGGGAGTGGACGAATATTTTGCGGCGGTTGCAAATATGCTTTTCGGATAATGGCGGACGAAAACATAGAGGCATTTATGGTGGCAATCGGCGAACAGCGCCGATACTCCAAATATACTATACGCAATTATGGCGAATCGCTAAAAGAGTGGATAGGCTGGCTCGGGAACTGCGAATTTTCCGACGGCGACTATCTTTCGGCGGACAAGCGCCTGGCGAGAATGTATGTGGCGGAGTTGTCGTCGAAGTTGGAGCCCGCGACTGTGCGAAACAAAATTTCCGCGCTCCGCTCATTTTACAAATTTTTAATTCGCACCCACAGCGCCGAACGCGACCCGTTTGAACTCGTAAAGCTCCCGAAAATGAAAAAGGAGCTTCCAGTCTGCCTGAACGAGGGGCAGACGGCGTCGCTGCTTCAAATGCCGTGGACGCTCGAGCGGTCAGGGAAGATAGACAAGTTCAGGGCGCTGAGGGATTCCCTCGCCCTCGAACTCCTGTACGGCGCAGGAATGCGTATAAGCGAACTTTGTGCGCTTAGGTGGAAGGATATCGACACTCGCAGAAACGTGGCAACTGTATTGGGTAAGGGTGGTAAGACACGATTTTGCCCGTATGGAGAGTCGGCCGGCAGGCTACTTGCCGCATGGAGGGAAAGCGGGAACTCCCCGCATGAGCCCGACGCCCAGATTTTGAGGACGGCTAAGGGAGGGCCTATTTACCCGAGGCTAATACAGCGGGAGCTTAAAATATATCTGCAATTTGCGGGGCTTCCAATGTCGATAACGCCCCACAAGTTGCGCCATGGTTTTGCGACGCACCTCGTAAACGCCGACGCCGACTTGCGGAGCGTCCAGGAAATGCTCGGGCATTCGAGCCTTTCGACCACCCAGATATATACGCATTTGAATATTAGAAAAATGGCGGAGGTCTATCGAAACGCCCATCCGCGCGCGCGAAAATAACGCGCGGCGCCTACTTTGTTTCTCCATCCCAAGCCAAAAATTCTTCGAGCGCGGCACGCTGGAAAACGGCAATTTTATAGTTCGCTTTGCAATCGTTTAAAAAGCGTATTGTAAAAATATATGCGGATTGAATCGAAGTATTTTTCATAAAAATATTTTGCGGCAGTGGAATTTTTTTTTCGGTTTTTACGGAGCCCGTGTTTTTAGTTTATAAAACCGATTTAATTTTACCTTCTTAAAGCTTATAGAAAAACTTCCAGAAATTTGTTGCAGCAAATATTCCCGAGCGCAAAACCCTAAATTCAGTGCCGCTAAGCATTTCCGAGCACAAAAACCGAAATGCGGTTTTATTAAATATTCTGGTGCAAACCCCTAAATTTGGCGTTATTAAATATTCCTACGCGCAAAACCCGAAATACTGAGTCTCCAATTTTTTCCGCGCAAAAAAAATCCCAGAGAGTCGACTCCGGGATTTTTTTCCTTTAAAGTAAGACTATTAAAGAGGCTGAACTGTGACGTCTTTTGATTCGCCGTCGATTGTAATGCGCAGCTTTTCCGGGGAAATTTTGCCTTTTTGAGCTTCCGCCTTTATCTTGTCCTCCGGCTTTTTAAGCTCAAAAGCCGAGCGCGGCTTTTTGTAGAGGTCTTCAAGCTGTTGCGGGAACATGGCGTAGATTACGCAATGTTCGTCGTCGTCCTTTATTCCCTTTTCGCGCAGAGCCTTGCGGAGATCTTCCATTCCGGGCTTTTTGAGGTCGGCGGGGCGGCAGTCGATAGGATCTTTCTTTGACTTTTCCTGCGCGAGCTTGCGAACTTCCGGATCGACCGGCGCTGGAGTGCGCCCATAGTAGCCTAGGGCGATGTCCATAGCCTGCGGCGTAAACATCTTCCACCTGCCGAATTTTACGTTCATCATCGCCTGCGTTCCCACAATCTGTGAGGTGGGAGTGACGAGCGGTATCCAGCCGAGCTTTTCGCGCACATACGGCACTTCCGCAAAAACTTCGTCGAATTTATCCTCCATATTCTGCTCTTTTAGCTGCACGCGGAAGTTGGAGAGCATGCCGCCGGGAACCTGATATATGAGGGCGTCGGTATCGATAACCTCATTTTTAAGTGCGGTATAGAAGCCGAGTTTTTCGTATACGCCCTGGAAGTATTTTCTTAATTCGGCAAGTTTTTCAAGGTCGTAGTCGGGCTTGCGCGGATTGTTTTCGAGCATGGCGAGCATTCTCGCGGTGTCGGGCTGGCCGGTGCCGTTGGCGAAAGGCGAGATTGACGTATCGACGCAGTCCACGCCCGCGTCTATTGCCATGCAGTAAGTCGGCGCGCCCATGCCCGCGGTCTCGTGCGTGTGCAATATTACCGGGATCTTTATGTTGGCCTTCAAGCCCTTGACAATTTCCGCCGCAACGTACGGGGCGATAAGCCCCGCCATGTCTTTTAAAACTACGGCTGAGCAGCCCATTTCTTCAAGCTCGCAGCCCATGCGAACAAAGCTTTCTACCGTATGCACGGGGCTTCGCGTATAGCATATTGTGCCGTGGGCCTCTTTGCCGGCTTTCTTTGCGGCGTTTATGGAACACTCCATATTGCGGGTGTCGTTGAGGGCGTCGAAAATCCTAAATATGTCCATTCCGTGCTTGGCGGAGGCGCGGACAAACGCCTCTACGACGTCGTCCGGAAAATGCGAGTAGGCCACTATGTTCTGACCTCTAAAAAGCATCATATGCTTGGTTTTCGGGCAGGCTTTTTTCAGAGCGTCGAGCCTGTCGAAGGGGAATTCGCCCAAAAAGCGCAGGCCGGCGTCTATCGTGGCGCCGCCCCATGTTTCGAGGGCGTTGAAGCCTATGCTGTCGAGTATCGGGCACGCCGGAAGCATCATTGAAGTGGGCATGCGCGTTGCGGCGAGCGACTGGTGCCCGTCGCGCAGTACTGTATTATTGAAAACTACGGGTTTTATTTTTGCCATATTTCTTTGTCCTTCTATTCCTCCGACACCCCGCATGGAGGTTGCGACGTAATTTTTTAAAGTCCCGCCCGCATGACAAAGCTTGCAAAAGTTTAAAAAACTACCATCGGTTGTATCGGATAAATTTATATTGTGTAAAGTAGGATTGAATTTGTCCGCAATTTCAAGAAAATTTTTGTAAATGAGAGTCTATCTTAGAACGTACGGCTGCCAGATGAACGAGCGCGATTCCGACCATATTGCGGCCGATTTTGCGGAGCGCGGCTGGGAACTGGCAGATTCCCCCGATTCCGCCGACGCGATAGTAGTCAATACATGCTCCGTGCGCGAACAGGCCGAATTAAAGGCGATAGGGCTTATCGGCAGGCTAATATCAAACCGCTTGGCAAACCCGCGCGGAGGTTTCCCGATTATCGGCGTGACAGGCTGCATGGCGCAGAATCTCGGCAAAAAAATAGTCTCCAAATTCCCGGAAATAGATTTTGTCGCCGGAACTTACAAGACGGCCTCCGTCCCCGACATTGTCGAGGAAATCGCCAAGAAAAGGCTTGCGGGGCAGTCCCACCCCCCGATGCCGGAAACTATGGGCAGGCGCACTGCAAAATATTCGGCGGCGGCCGTGGATACGTCCGTGGATATGGAGGACTTTAAGAGAATCGACAAGCATCTTGAAGCACCTGCGAGCGAATTTGTATCTGTAATGCAGGGCTGCCAAATGAATTGTTCCTACTGCATAGTCCCGAAGGTAAGGGGCGCTCAGCGCTCGCGACCGGCGGCGGATATTATAAGGGAAATCAAGGCGCTCGCGGAGAGGGGTACAAAAGAGATAACGCTGCTCGGGCAGGTGGTGAACGCCTACGGGCGGGAGTTCCCCCAGACGGGAGGCGTTCCGAATTTCGTGCGTCTTTTGAGGGATATAAACGACATCGACGGAATTGAGCGCATAAGGTTTACGTCTCCGCACCCGGCGTATTTTTCAGAGGCGCTGACGGACTCGTACGGTTCTCTCGAAAAGCTTTGCGAATACGTCCATCTGCCGCTGCAATCGGGCAGCGACGAAATTTTGAAAAAAATGAACAGGCCCTACAGAGTCGACGGCTTTTTGAAAATAGTGGACAGGCTCCGCCAGAGGGCGGGGAATATTTCAATATCCACCGACATAATAGTCGGCTACCCGACCGAGACAGTCGAGGATTTCGAGCTTACCCGAAAAGTATTTAAGGAGGCGGCGTTTGACATGGCGTTCATATTTAAATACAGCCCGAGGGCCGGAACTAAAAGCGCGCTGATGCAAGACGATGTTCCCGAGGGCGAAAAGGAGCGCAGAAATTCCGAACTGCTTTTCGAGCTGGAAAAAACTTCGCGCGCGTATAACGACTCTTTTGTGGGCAGAGTGGAGGAAGTTCTCGTGGAGGGTGCCGCCCGCAGGGGGGAAAATATGCTCATGGGGCGCACGCGCACGCACAGGAAGGCCGTATTTAAAGGCTCGCCGGATATGGTCGGGAAACTTGTGGACGTAAAGATAAACGCGGCTACAACAACCGCGCTTGAAGCCGAGATAGTAAAGTAGCGTAAGTTTATCCATATTGGGCTGTATTTTGCGGCGGGAAAAACAGCCTCCGCTGTATTTGCGCCGCGCCGCATAAGAGTTTCGGGCAATGGTTTGCCGGGGAAATTTTTTTGATGTCTGGCGCGCTATTTGTGTGTACTCCAAATTTTAGATTTTCCGCCTGTTAAAACTGGCTGAATTGCGTTTTTTTACGCCTTTTTCCGAGTTCAACTTAACTGTATATATACAAAAAACTTGCTTTGTTTCTCCAGAATTGTATATCTTTTTTTCGTAAAATATGAATGTTTTTTTTAAAAGCCTGCCGCTAGTTGCGTCGCTTATTGCGGCCGAAATCGCCGCCGCCGAAACTATAAAGCCTGACGATTTCAGGAATTTATACGGAATAGTATGGACTGGAACACCCAGCCAAAATCTCGAATACGCCTGCCAAATGGGCTATACCCACGTATTCTACCAGGCCGGCATGGAGAAAAATCCAAAGTCAAAAGGCTTAAAATTTTTTATAGAATCGCCCGAATATTCCGTGTATCCCCGCCTAATCGACACTGAAAAGACATATTCTCCGCAGCAGATAAAATGGTGGGAGACCCACTGCTCGTTAATCAGCCTCGAAAAACCCTTCCCGTGGAATATAGCCCCGGGGTGGAGAATCGGAAAGAAATTTACGGCCACTTTGGATCTTCAGCAGAAGTCTGTAATAAAGGATATTGTCGCAAAAATAGTGGACAGGGTAAAGCGGATAGAGGCGAAAAACCCTGACTTCAAATTTGCCGGATTCGCCTGGGACGTTCCACAGCCTCCGGGAGATTTCTGGGACGGCCGCAAGGACGATTGGTTCGCCAACGGTTCCCAAGTGACTTTAAGCAGGTGGACAGGCAAGGATTCTGGGGTCAAGCACCCGGACGTTGTGCACGACTACCCGACGTATTCTCAGGGGCATATGGAATTTTACAGATACCTCTTTGAGCAAGTCCGCGAAAAAATCAATAAAGACGCAAAATTTATAGTGGAACCGAGCGCCCCCTACAAGCAGTGGGTGCAATATTTTGAGTGCCCGCCGTACGATAAAATGGCGCCCGAAGAGAGGAAAAAGTATGAGGCCGACCTCATCGCAGTGGAGGGTGCGACAACGGGATTCGTGACGGACGAGCGCCTTTTTGCAAAAGGCACCGTAAAGCCTTCGCAAATGTGCTCCACCACCCCCAATGCCTACGAGGAGCCGATATCGCGCAAGATAGCGGCGCTCGCGGCAAAGAACGGAGCGTGGACGGCGTTTTTCGGCATGGCGGACGGCAACGGGCACACTCCGGGGTTAAAGATAATAACTCAGATTCCCGCGCGTTTGAAACTTGTAAAGGCAATCCCAGTGTGGGAAAACCTGCTGAACATTCCCCTCGAACAGAGAAAGTGGGACGGAGAGAGGTACGAGAGCCCCACGGCGCAAATATCGCCCGACGCCTACTCGGGGCTTCAGCCAAAGACCGACAAGCTGTTCTTCGTATTTTTGTCAATGGACGGCAAAGTGAAAATACCTGAAGGGTACGAACCCGGCCCTGTTTATCTTACAAACGAATTGTTTAAAGAGGTAAGGCCGCTGTACAAAAATCCAAATACGGCTTATAGAAAAACCCTGCAAGACGGCCGGACAATGAAAATAGAAAATTCGACAATATCGCCGGCCGCCTCATACATCATAAATACCGGATACATTATGCATCTAAAAAAGAAGGAGGCGCCGAAGGCGGAAAAATAAAAAGCGGAAAGTATAGGAATATGTTGACATTGCGCCAATCGTCTAAAAAAATATTCCGATATTTTTATATAAATGAAAAACTTTCCGCCAACCGACGGTTCTGACGACTCCCAAAATGAAGAGATAATATACGAGGAAGTGGTCGGGGAACCGTTTCCACCGAAAGGAGGCCGAATCCCCCCTATGGGCGGATTTGCGCCGCCACCTTTTGGCGGGTATGTAATCGAAGAGGAAATTATCGAGGAAATAGAGGAAGATCCGACTGAGGGCGGGGATTCTGAAAATGCAAAACAGCAAGAATCGTCTGTTTCGGAATCGAAAATAAGCGCAGAAAAAGCCAATGCGCCGAAAGAGCGCCCTGCGCCTCCAAGAGCCGCGCCAAAGCCAAAGCCGTATAAAGCTTTCAAGGCCGCGGTTAAGTCTAGACAGCAAAATGATTACGATAAAATACACCGCGAGAAAAAAACTTCAAAATTTATTCTGTCGTTAATTGCGCTCCTAATAATTGCCGGCTTTGGAGGGGGAATATATTACTCATTTAAAGACAGCGTATATTTTGCGTCGATATTTGCGCCGGAAGGCGGGAATGCCGCCGAAAAACCTGTTAAAAACGGCGCGCTGACGCTCCATTTCTTGTCGGGCGACATAGATAAAATTGCGGGGGCTTTTTACTCCAAGCTTTCCAACCCCATTACGCTTGAAAATTTGCGCGATATAATAGTGACGGGCTCGATAAATTTTTCCGACGGCGAGCCCCCAAAGAATTTCTATTGCATAAAAAGGTACGATTCTGGGGCATTTATCAAAGTGGGCTCCGGAAAGGACGAAAAAACCTACCACGTAGCGAAAGACAATTCCGTATATCTGCTTGAAGAAGGAAGAATGGGCGGCAAGAAAACGCAGCTCGACTCCGATAAGGCGGCTTTGCTTCGCGCGCTCACCGAATGGGACGACATACTCTTTCAATCGGCATTCGCATTGGACCAGTACGACAAGCGCGGAAAGCCGAAGCTGGACTACCTGGGCGAGCGCAATTTCGACGGCAAGAAAATGGAGGCAATAGAAGCTTCCTACGGGGGGGCCGACAAGACTTTATTCTACTTCGACAAGGATTCCGGCATGCTAAAAGGCATAACTTTCCCGCTCGGAACGGAAGAAATGAGGATTTCTATGGGAGACTATGGGGACGCGGACGGAGTGTACAGGTTCCCGATGTCGCGGAAAATATATTTGGGAGACAAGAAGATAGCAGAGCTTAATACATCGTTTGTTTCGGTAAACAGGGGCTTGTTCTTCCCGATGTAGGGTCGCCAATAGTGTAAAAAATGCTTTTGAGCGAATTTTAATTTGCATAAGATTGAATAATTTTAGAGGCTGCACAAATGGAAGGTATTCCGCCAATAGAACCGTTTTTAATCCGTCTTGAAACTCTCGCCAAAAAGATGGGCGAGCCAGATTTTTACAACGACCAGCGCGAGGCTACGGCAGTCTCGCGCGAGCACCAGCACTTGTCGAAATTGCGGGACTCTTACAAGAATCTTGAACACACAATCGAGCAAATAGAGGAAAATCGCAAGATAATCGACGAGAATGCGGATCCGGAGCTTGTGGAGCTTGCCAAGGAGGATATAGACGCGCTTACTGCGTCGATAGAGCCGCTCAAAAACGAGATTTTAAGAATGATGATACCGCCGGACCCGACGGATTCGCGCAATACAGTAGTGGAAATAAGGGCTGGAACCGGCGGCGACGAGGCCTCCCTATTTGCGGCGGACTTGTACAGAATGTATTGCAGGTATGCCGATTCCAAAGGGTGGAAGGTGGAGAACCTAAGCTCTAGCGAATCTCCTGCCGGAGGATTTAAGGAAATATGCTTTTTGCTTTCTGGCGAGGACGTTTACCGCTCGATGAAATACGAGAGCGGCACGCACAGAGTGCAGCGCGTGCCCGTCACCGAGGCGAGCGGCAGAATCCATACTTCCGCGGCGACTGTCGCTGTGCTGCCCGAAGCCGAGGAGGTCGACATACAGATACCTCCGCAGGACATAGAAATTTCGATAGCCCGCGCGAGCGGTCCCGGCGGCCAGGGCGTCAATACGACTGACTCCGCCGTGCAGATATTGCACAAACCCACGGGAATGATAGTCAAATGCGCTGACGAGCGTTCGCAGCTTAAAAACAAGACGAAGGCGCTGAAGGTATTGCGCTCGCGCCTCTTGGAAATAAAGCAGAAGCAGGAGCACGAAAAATACGCCCAAAGCCGCCGCCAACAGATAGGTTCCGGCGACAGGTCGGAGCGCATAAGAACGTACAATTATCCGCAAAGCAGAATTACCGACCACAGAATAGGGCTGACGATACATTCCCTGCCGCAGTTTATGGACGGCGATATAGAGGAGATGATACGCGCCCTCGAAGACGCCGACTACACTCAGAGGATAAAGGAACTCATAGAGGCCGACGAGAAGCAGGCGGCTGTCTGAGATATTTGAAGTGCAGAGCGTAATAGAAATACTGTCAAAGACGGAGGAATTTTTTAGAAGGCACGGAGTCCCTTCGCCGAAGTTGGACGCGCAGTTGCTGCTTGCGCATGCGATGGGGTGCAAGCGCTTGGAGTTGTTTCTTCGCTATGACGAGCCGGTAATGGGAGAGGCGCTCGAAAGAATGCGCGACTTTGCGAGGCGGCGCGGCCGGCGCGAGCCCCTTCAACATATAATAGGGTTTCAGGATTTTTTTGGAGTTCGAATAAAGTGCGACGGGCGGGCGCTGATACCGCGCCCGGAGACGGAGGAACTTTGCGAGATATTGACGGAAAAATACTTTTCGGATAAATCGGCCCAGCTTGGAATACTCGATATGGGCACCGGGAGCGGAGCTATAGCAGTTGCTCTTGCAAAGCATTATCCGAATGCGAGAGTTTCTGCTTCCGACGCCAGCGCAAAGGCGCTGTCTCTTGCGTCGGAAAATGCGCAAGAGAACGGGGTCAAGATAAATTTTATAGAGTCTGACTGGTTTGAAAAGGTAGGCGGCAGTTATGATTTGATAGTTTCCAATCCTCCGTATTTGACGGAAGAGGAAGTGGCATCGGCGGAGCCTGAAGTCAGGGAGTACGACCCCATGGAGGCGCTCGTGTCGGGCGACTGCGGGTTTGCGGACATAAAAAAAATACTTGCGCAGGCAGCAGGGTATTTGAGCGGGGGAGGGGTTCTCGCGCTTGAATGCGGCCTTGGGCAGGCGGAGAAGGCGGCGGAATCTTTTGCGGACTTCGGGTTTGCGGGAGCGGAGACATTCAAGGACGCCTCAAAACGGACCCGCTTTGCAATTTTCCGCGCGAAAGAGTAGAGGTTTTTTATTTGTGCTGGCGGGGCAATGGGTTTGAGTCGGCGCAGAAATAGATTTTTTTCTTTTGTGATAGTTTTAATAAAAGAACGGCGCATGCGAAAAAAAGCTTGCAATATGTTTTACGTTTTTTTCTAATGAAACTTCTTTTTAGGGCGTGGTAGCCAAGTGGTAAGGCATGGCTCTGCAAAAGCTTGACCGTCGGTTCGATTCCGACCCACGCCTCTTTTTTTTACCGCAATTCGAGAGAGATTGCGGCTTTTTTGTGCCCCAATGGGAATTTGTATTATTTTCGGGCACGGAAAGTTCATTGGAACAAGCGTAAAATTGAAGATTGGGCGCAAATGTTGTGAAGATTATTTTTCGGTAAATATAATAAACGCGGCACATCGAACACTAAAATGGATAAGGATTTTTTTTTGCCAGTAAGTATAGTAAATACCAGAAGTTGGGGAACATAGACTTTATATGGAGAGTGTAGTGCTTCCATATGCACTTTACATTTTTATGGGATTGATATTTTTTTATTTTGCGCTGATGTGCGTAAATTGTATAAAACACAAAGGAGCGGTGATTTTATTTTTTTGTTTCAATACACAGCATTTTACTGTTTCTGAGGACTGTTATTCATATATGATTGCGAGTTGCTTGTAGAATGAACCAATCTCAACTTTTGAAATGTTGTGCTTATCCATAGAATTACGCAATATTTAATGGCGAGCAGGTTTTCCCGCGCTAACGCTTTGCTGCAGAGTTGTAATCCTTTTACGGGTGTACACAAAAAGGCTTGTAAAGCGCCCCCTCTTAAAATGTAATTAAAACAAATTATTCAACCGCAATATTACAGCCTTATGAAAAAGACCATTGCAGCTATACTTTGCGCCGCAACAATACCATCGCTATTTGCTTACAGGCAGTCCGACGTAAAACTCGACGACGGCTGGCTCTTCCACCGCGGAGAAGCAAAAAACGCGGAAATCCCTTCGACTGACGCGTCAACTTGGGAAACCGTAAAAGTCCCCCACGATTGGGCCATAGGGCAAAACTTCAATATGAACTACGACAAGCAGTTCACACAGGTTGTCCAAGACGGCGAAACGCGCGCAAGAACGCGCACG
>ERZ824978.3779-NODE-3779-length-10854-cov-6.255301_pt1 | contig 10854 bp, 11 predicted proteins | sample MGYA00519860_ERZ824978 | MGnify/ENA primary metagenome ERZ824978 (study PRJEB31778, sample SAMEA3449184) | human gut metagenome | biome: human gut; feature: human-associated habitat; material: faeces | place: United Kingdom | collected 2010/2012 ... | reverse complement strand
AGTCATCGCGGTGTTGACCTCGGCGGTGGGCGTGGTATTTTTCAAACGTAAAGATTTGAGATAAGGAGGCGCGCGATGCTCCCATGGCTGTTGTGCGCGGCGCTGGCCGCCGCGGTGCTAATACTCTGCGTCCGGCTCTGGCTGCTGCATAGGGCCATGGATGAGCTGCGCGCCCAGCTCCCGGAGCTCCTGGGCGAGGATACGAACGTGCTGCTCGGCATATCCAGCCGGGACAGGCACGCCCGCGCCCTTGCCGCGGCGCTCAATCGCGAGCTGCGCGAGCTGCGGCGGCTGCGGTGGAAGTACATGAGCGGCGACCGGGAGCTCAAGGAGGCCGTGACAAACATCTCTCACGACCTGCGCACGCCGCTGACGGCCATCTGCGGGTATCTGGATCTGCTGGAGCAGGAGCCCCACTCTCCGCGGGGCAAGCGGTATCTGGCGGTCATCCGGGAGCGGACGGACGCCATGCGCACGATGACGGAGGAGCTGTTCCGCTACTCCGTCGTCACCGCCGCCACAGACGAGCTGAACCGGGAACCGGTCTGCCTGAACCCCGTTCTGGAGCAGAGTCTGGCAGGTTTTCACAGCGCGCTGTCCGCCCGCGGTATCACGCCGGAGATCCAGCTGGCGGAGACGGCTGTTGTGCGGGAGCTGGACGCCGCCGCGCTGCGGCGGATCTTTGACAACATTCTCAGCAACGCCGCCAAGTATTCCGATGGAGACTTGGTCGTCAGGCTGATGCCGGATGGCGCCGTGACCTTTACGAACAGCGCCCGGAGCCTGAACCGGGTACAGGCGGAGCGCCTTTTTGACCGCTTCTTCACCGTGGAGACGGCCAGCGGCTCCACCGGTCTGGGTCTGTCCATCGCCAGACTGCTGACGGAGAAGATGGGCGGCAGCATCGACGCGGCGTACAGCGGCGGACGGCTGACCATCCGCGTGGCGTTTCCCCAATGACACTCTGCATAAGAAAAAACCCACGGAGGTGACTCCGTGGGGTTTTCTTATGCTTCTTCACTTTGCGGATTGGGAATATTTACGCCGATGCCGTTGATCTCCACGCCGTCGTCGGCGGGGATCAGGATGTACCTTCGCCCGTCGATGACCCGGGCCTCGATCATATAGCTGTACTCCGGGGCCACGGCGATCTTCACCTCCGGTGTGGTGATCTGGAATTTGCCGCTTTCGATGATGTTTTTCGGGTTCAGCGCCGCGTCCTCACCGTACTGTTTGCGGCACTCCTGCTGGAAGGCCACCACCTTCTCGGCGGGCACGCCGCTGTTGGTCAGCACGTCGCCCACCTCACGGACGGACAGGGTGAGCGGCTGGGGATCCTTGCTCTCCTTGTGCTCATCGATGCGGCCCCGCAGCTGCTCGTGAACGGACTGCACCACGTCGTAACGGCAGTCCTTTTGCAGCGTGTCGCCCAGCGCGGTGCTGAACACGTTCTTCTGTTCCTCGGCGGACATGGGCGGCTGGTCGATGCGGAACACCGCGTCAATGACCTCCTGGTGGATCTGGGCGGTATTTTTGCTGTAAAAGAGGGCGTTATAAATGTTGGCCGACCGGTCGTCAAAGGCCGGAAACAGGAAGCCAAGCTCCGGCGACAGGGCGATGTGTCCGGTGGAGGCGCTGTGGAAGCCGCTGTCCTCGTTGCTGTATTTCAGCTCCAGCGTGGGCGCTTTCACCGGGCAGATGCTGCACACGAAATAGCGGTACACCGTGTCGGAGGCGTCGTCCATCATCTCGTCGTCCCGGCCACGATAGGGCACGTCGTAGGTGTCGGCGGCCAGCAGAATGAGATAGTTGGTCTCGCCCATGTCCATGGCGTCGATGATGCGGCGGCACAGCTCCTGCCGGGAATTGGGGTCCTGTAAGCCCGTCTGGCGGATGGTTTGCAGCAGACGGTGCTCGTCGCTGTTGGACACCTGCGCGGTGGAGAATTCAATGTCGATCAGGTTTCGGCCCAGTGTGCCGGACAGGGCCTTTTTCAGAAGCCTCAGATACATCTCCTGCTCCTCCTGAGACATTAAGCCCAGCGAAGCATCGATGTAGGAGATGATCTCCCTGTTGCTGTTCACATAGCAGCCGTAGATCTTGCTGATGGCGTTTTTGTCCAGCTTGAAGCGGCGGCGGATCTCGTTCAATTCTTTCTGGTTCATAGGATGCCTCTTTTAATAGTCGGAATTCAGCCACGGCTTCTGGCCATAATGCAGCAGCCGGGCCAGCTCACGGGCCTTTTCATCGTTGTCGGCGGTGGCGGCGCCCAGCCGCAGCATGGCTTCCAGTCCGCACGAGCCCATCAGCAGCGACGCAAGGTCGCCCTGCCGGCAGATGACGGTCACGTCCGCTGTGCTGTCTGCCGCGGCCACGGCCCAGCGCCCGCCGTCAAAGGCGATGCGCAGGCATTTTTCGCAGTCCGCCATCTCGTCCCGATAGCGGAAGGCCGCTGTCAGCGTACCCGCCGGGAAGGTGCGGTAGGCGGTCTTTTCCACGAACATCTCGCCGTCCACCAGCTTGAACATGGTGCCGATGGCGGAGACGTTGGTCTGCAAGAAGCCGTAGTCGATGTAGTTTTTCGAGATGTCCTGCGGATCGTCCAGCAGGTGGTGGAAGTCCTCCTCGCCGGTGCGGAGGATCACCGTCTGGGCCAAGTCCTCCTGTAACCGCAGAGCGCCCAGCAGCGCCCGCAGCACAGCGCCGTCCTCGTAGACCAGCTCCTCCACGGAAAGGCGGTTCTGGGTATAGTTGCTGTCGCTGGTGCTTTCAAAGCGGTAGGCCACATAGCCACGCAGCTGTCCGCCGTCATAGTAGCCGATGCGCCGCACCTGAATATCCCCACGGGCGGCCCGGACCTCCTCCTCAAACTTTTCCACCATGCCGTGGTTTTTCGCCGCGAAGCGGCTGTGGCAGGCCAGCGCCGCGTCAAAGTCCTCCGGCTGCATCAGCCGCAGGTGCTCCCGCACAGCGGCATCGATCTTGGGCAGCGCTGCCGTGGGCAGGTGGTATTCGTAGAGCTTTCCCGCGAAGCCGTAGCCCATCCGGCGGTAAAACCCGATCTGAAACGGCAGCAGCAGCGTCAGCAGCGCGCCGATGCGCCGGGCGTAGTCCTCAAAGTACCGCACCATCTCCAGCGCCACGCCCTTTTTCTTATGTAACGGGTGCACCTCCAGCGCCATCAGGCCGCAGGCAGGCTGCATTTTGCCGAAGAAGTTCATGGAGAACCGGATCAGCTTCATGGTGGCCAGCAGCGTGCCGCCCTCAAACAGTCCCACCGTCTGAACCTGCCGATCCTCCCGCAGCTCCAGCCGGTGCTTGTCCCGGTAATGCTGGCGGCACTCCTCGTCCAACGACTTATAGGCGGGGTAGGAGTTGAGATAGATGTCCAGATATGCCTCAATGTCCGCCTCGGTCAGCGGACGGATCGTCCAGCTGCGTTCCGTTGTTCCGTGCTCCATAGCGTTCACTCCTTTCACAGCGCTTCAAAATGATACCGGGGCTTACCCAGGCTCTTTTTGCCGTATTCGATGGCCTCGGCGGGGCAGTAGCAGATGCAGGCCATGCAGTGGGTGCAGCTGCCGCCCCACACAGGCCTGCCGTTTGGCAGCGTGATGTTGTTCAGCGGACAGCGCTTCACGCACTGGCCGCAGCCGGTGCACCGCTCCGATACCCGGAAAGGCCCGTCCTTGACGAAAAGCGCGTAAAAGGCCGGGTTCACCGGGCCGCTCATGCAGCGGTCATACAGATTATTGCGGGGCGCGGGGAACTCCTGCCTGCTTTCGATGCAGCGGATGGCACTGTCCACGTCCGGCTCCGCACGGGATACGATCTGCCGGGCCTCCTCCACCTGCGGCGCGTTGAACATGGCGATGTAGTTCTCCGGCATGACGATCTGCGCCGTGCCCATGCAGGAAATCGCCTTTTCCGTGCAGAGTTCGCGGTTATATCTGTCGGCATTGCCGATCTCGCTGCCGCAGGTCATGACGAACCACACCTGCTTCGCGCCGCGCAGTTCCGTTTTCCGAAGCCAGTCGCGCACGACGCGCGGAATGCGCCAAGCGTAAGTTGGCGTGACGATAATAACCCGCTCGCCGGTTTCGACGGGCGAAGTGTCACCGGATTTGATGCGGTCGTTCAGGTTCACAAGCGCATCGCCCAGCGCGTCTGCGATTCGCTTGGCGACATATTTGCTGTTTCCAGTGCCGGAAAAATACAAAATCATATCAAAATTCCCTCGCAATGGTCGATTTCGTGCTGAATGATCTGCGCCGTCCAGCCGGTGAACGTTTTGATGCGTGTCTGGAATTGCTCATTCTGCCTTTTGGGATAAGAAATATCCGTCTTTACAGATTTCACGGATCATGGAAAAACCTCCACTATGTTTTCTTTTCTTTTATTGTAGCAGAGAAATGGGTAAGGCTCAACTGCATTTATGGTGGATTCGATGAAGACGCTTAATAAATGTTTGTGCATTTAGTACGAATAGCATAGAATTTTCGCGCGCGAAACAGCATGCTTCCTGTGTCTTATGAGATGCAGAATTTGGGCAGTATGAAACAAAGATAAGGATGACTTCAACAAGTGATCTGCGGAATAAAAATTGTTCGATTTTAATTCCACCTGATTTTTCCCGTTTGGGTCACGTTTGGGTCAGACGGAAAAGTTACAGAATTCTCCATCGAAAAAAGTTCTGAAAACGCAGAAAAATCCGGCTGAAATCAACAGATTTCAGCCGGATTTGGTCGGAGTGTCGGGATTCAAACCCGAGGCCTCTTGGTCCCGAAGGTTGGTCGGATATTTTTAGCGGACATTTCAAGGCATTTTCGCACCTTTCTGCTCAGAAAATTTCGCAGCTTCGTCGTTTCCAGCACGGATAATTCCACCTGATTTTTCCGCGTTTGGGTCACGGTTTGGGTCAGGACAGAAAACCAGCGGCGCAGAATCTGCGCCGCTGTAAACAAAGAATAGCGGCTTTCAGCCATTGCTGCCAAAGGCACTCTGCCTCTGGCAGTTTTTGCGTCTACGCAAAAATACGTAGGATAAATACGTAGTTCTACATATTTATTCGCATCCACACTTCTTGGTATAATTGCACCAAGAAAAGAAAAAACAGAAAAATAAATTTAGGCAAAAATGCAAAGAAAGAGGATGATTTGATGGATGAGGAAATGATGTTTGAGATGTCCGCAGGTTCTCTTGAGGGTCTGCCTTCCGTTGGTGAGATGTTTGATCTCACGGGAAAAGTTGCTGTTGTGAGCGGTACAATCGGTCTGGCGCTGAGCGTCATTTACCGGCTGGCGTCCTGCGGCGCGAAGGTCGTCTTCGGCGCACGGCGCGAGGTCATCGGCCAGATGGCGGAGGAACGTCTGCGGGAGATGGGCCTTGATGTCCGCTTCCATAAGCTCGATGTCAGCAGCGTGGAGAGCTGCCGGGAGATCGTTGCGTTTGCGGAGCAGACCTATGGCACGGTGGATATTGTAGTCCCGGTCGCAGCGGCATTTTTCGCCCGCGCGTTTGTGGATATCAAGGAGTCAGAATACGACCGCATCGTTGATGTCGACCAGAAGGGTCAGTATTTCCTTGTGCAGGCTGCCGCGCGAAGCATGATCCGCGGCAAAAAGGGCGGCAAGGTCGTGACGGTCGCGTCTGTTGCGTACCGTGGCGAGGATATGCCGAAGCTCGCTATGATGACGGCTTATAATACCGCGAAGGCCGGCGTTGTCGGCATGACGCGCGGCATTGCCAAGGAGCTCAAGCAGTACGGCATCAACGTCAACTGCGTGGCTCCCGGCGGCATGGTCACGCCCGGCGCGATCTTCAATAATACGACTACGGCGGAGCTGTACGGTCCGGAGTGGACGCGCTATGTGACAGAATATGGTGCAGGCGTGCCTGTCGCGCCGAATCCGGATGAGATCGCGCGGATGATCCTCACACTCTGCACGCCGGTTTCAGATTTTATGTACGGTCAGACCGTTGAGGTCGACGGCGGCAGCCAGTTCTCGTTCCAGGACAAACCCTGGAGCTACACCATGGAGGGCGGTCTGCACGCATAAGGCCGCAACGCTGTAACCTTCCGGCAGTTGCCGGGCAAAATAGAAAGGAGCTACCACTATGGCTATCACATCCAAAAGCACCTTGCGCGACGTTCTTGCCGACCCGCGCGCCGTTGCTGTCATCGAGGAGTATGTTCCCGGATTCGTTGAGGAAAAGGCTGACCTGCTCGGTCCGGTCCTCGGCATGAAGATCAATATGCTGCTCAAATTCCCGCAGGCAGGCTTCAAAAAGGAAGATGTTGCGGATATCTGCGCGAAGCTCGACGCGCTCGACGCCTGAGTTTTCAAGAATAAAGAAAAGGAGTATAGAATATGTCTGAAAAAGCCGATGTCAAGAGCTCAAGAATGCAAAAGGGTCGTAAGACGATCAACTACCTGCAGAAGCTCAGGGATGAGGGCACGCCCATCGTTCAGATGTGCCCGGGTCCGCGTGATCAGTTCTGGACCATGGCCGCTGAAATGGCCGATGTCGATATCTGCCGCCTGACCGTTCCCGGCGATGGCTCCGATCCCGAAATGCAGATCAAGCTCGCACCTTACTGGATCAAGTGCGTCCGCAACGCGGCGAAGATCATCCACATCAACTTCTACATGCAAACCCCGACCTACGCTTCCAAGGAAGCGGCTGTTGCCAACGGCGCTCTGTACATGAACTGTGGCGCGGACTCCTTGCTGCCCATGGGTATCACGAACGAGACGCTCAAGTATATGACGGACAACTATCTGGTCGTGTTCGGCCACATTGGCGCACTGTCCGGCTGGCAGACCAGCCGTCAGGGCGGCTATAAGCGTCTGGGTCAGACAGCTGAGAGCGCAATGGAAGTGTTCAAGATGGGTTATGAGTATCAGGAGAACGGCATGATGGCCATGACCATCGAGCTGACGCCGATCGAGGTCACGAACGCGATTGCCAAGAAACTGCGCGTTCCCGTCATCTCCATCGCGGCCGGCGGCGCGGCGGACGGCTGCGAAATGGTCGACTTCGACACCTTTGGCATGATGCCGAAGCTGGCTTCCCATGCCAAGGTCTATGGTGAGTTCTTCCCGTTCGCCGTCGAAGCTTACATGAACTGGGCGGAAGATGTGCGTGAGCACAACTATCCTGAAGACAAGCACGGCTACCACATGGATGCCGCAGAGCTTGAAAAGTTCATGAACGCGCTCGAAAAGTTCTAAGACTGTTTCTGCGTCAGCGCAGAAGCAGAGGGTCAACCATCCCTGCCGTCAGCTTTTGTGCACGCACAGACATAAGCCGGAGTCCTGCATTGATTGCCAGCGGGGCTCCGGCTTCCTCCAAATTATCGTTTCTTTTTTTCTGAAAATCAGGTATACTGGATAAAAAGACAACGGGAGGATGGAAAAATGCCGCATCAGGAGATCCCATGGAAGCAGATCTATGATCTTTCTCTGCAATGCTGTAAGTACCGCAGTACCAAGTCCTTTTCGGTCAGTCTGCTGCGCGAAATGAACCGGCTCGTGCCCTTTGATGAAGCGGTCGTGTTCTATCTGAACGGCAATTTGAAAATTACCGATTACTACCTCTACAACATCAACCCCAAGTGGATGAGCCTATATCTGGGCTATTATTCGAACGCTGACCGCGGTGCATATGGTCTTGTGCAGCGCGATCTTGATAATCTCGACGGCGTATACGTCCATCAGTGGAGCTTCGAGCAGTCCGGAGAGGTCATCCCAGACTATATCCGTCCGCGCAATCTGGTCAGCACACTGGGCTTTCCGATGCGCGACGCAACCGACCGTATCCGCACGATCTTCGCGCTTGACCGACTGTCGGACGCACCCTATACCGACTGGGAGATTGAGACGGTCAGGTCGATACGAGAGCTTTTGAAGCTGTTTCACCGGCTGCTTTTTACATGTGCGGACGACGAAGCCGCGCAGCTTACATCCCGCACAGAGCTGCAGACACTTACGCCGCGCGAAATGGAGATCGTCAATCTGCTCGAACAGGGTATCACGCCTGCGAACATTGCGCATATTCTGCACATCACCGTGCCGACCACGAACCGGCACATTTATAACATCTACAAAAAGGTGAACGTCAATTCCCGTGCAGAGTTGATGGCAAAGATCAAATAAGAAATTTTAGGCACGAATGCCTTTTGCGATAAAAGAGGACAGCTTATGCAAATTACGTTTCAGTCAGAAGCGCGTGGGAAATTGCTGCGCGGCGCAGATCAGCTCGCGGACACAGTCAAAATCACGCTTGGCCCAAAAGGACGAAATGTGGCACTGTATCAGAAGCGGAACGCACAGGGGGCGAAGCTCTCTGACCGCGCGGGAAGCGGCGCACCAGTGCTCATCACGAACGACGGCGCAAGCATAGCGGAATCGATCGTCCTGCCGGACGCGCTGGAGAATGCCGGTGCGCAGCTTCTGCGGCAGGCAGCGGAGAAAACGAACGCCGACGCCGGAGACGGCACGACAACCGCAATTGTGCTGGCGCAGGCGCTTCTGCATGAGCTGCTCCGTCTGCGGAGCGCAGGCGCGGACGCAATGGCACTGCGGCGCGGCGTAGAAGCTGCGGGACGCGCAGCGTGCGATGCCCTGCAAATGCTTGCGCGTCCGGTGGACACCGAGGAAGCGCTGACACAGGTCGCGGCAGTCTCCTGTCAGGATGAAGCGCTTGCCCGGCTTGTCGGGCAGGCGTGCTTTGCAGTCGGACGTGAGGGCGTCGTGACGGTCGATGACGCGCAGAAGCAAGAGACAACAGTAGAAATTCGCCAAGGTATCGTCCTTGAACGCGGATTCCTTGCGCCAGAAATGACGACGAACGAGGAAAAGACTGCCGCCGAGCTGGATGATCCGCGCATTTTGCTCTGTGACAGCAAGCTCGACAATGTACAGGAGATCTTACCGGCGCTCATTGCCTGCGCAGAGGACGGCTGCGACCTGCTTATCATCTGTGAGGCGCTGAGTGGCGACGCACGCAGCACCATCCTGCGCACAGACATGGACGGCGATATCAAGATCGTCTGCATCGAAGCACCGCTTTACGGCGATGGCCGCCGCTGGCGCATGGAGGATCTGGCGGTGCAACTTGGCGCGGTGTATTTCCAGAAGGCGCTCAATATGGATTTGCGCAGCGTAAACCGCAAGGATTTCGGCACGGCGGCACACGCGCGCGTCACGAAGCAGCAGACCGTAATCTCTGGCCCCGGCGGCGACAAGGCTGCCGTGGAAGCGCGTGTGCGTGAACTGCGGTATCTGGCTGCGAACGAGGACTATGAATTTAACCGCAAGCGCCATCAGGAGCGCCTTGCGCAGCTCTCATCCGGCGTTGCGACCATTCACGCGGGCGGACGGACGCAGACGGAGCTTTGGGAGCGAAAGCTGCGGCTGGAGGATGCCGTCCATGCCGCGCAGGCGGCGCAGCTCGAGGGCGTTGTGCCGGGCGGTGGAACGGCGCTGGTTCGGCTCATCCCTACGATAAAAAGCTGTGCGGATGCGCTGCGCGGAGATGAAAAGACCGGCGCACTGGCGGTCATTCACGCACTGGAAGCACCGGTGTGGCAGATCGCGGAAAATGCCGGTCGGGACGGAAGCACAATCGCGGCAAAGCTGCGCGGTCTGCCGGAGGCCATAGGCTATGATGCGGGCGCAGACCGATTTACAGACATGGTGCAGGCCGGAATCCTCGACCCGGTGCGCGTCACGCGCACGGCGCTGCAAAGCGCCCTGTCCGTGAGCGCAAGCATGCTGACGACAGAAGCCTGCATTACCGGAAACGACCAGAGCACGGAGGCATGACGGTATAATGACGCAGGAGATGTTATTTTCAAAATACGCGGAACAATATCCGCTGACCGTTCCGCAGGAAGCCGTAGAAAATGAGCTTCAGCTGCTGATCCTTGAGGAAAAACAGCGCATCCAATATGAGACGCTGACAGGATTTGCGGTGCACCTTTCTCCGCAGGAGGAGCTGAACAAAAAAATGGAAGCGCTGCAGGCGGAAGCCCTACGCCGGGCAAAGGAGATGCTCGTCCTGCGCGAGATTATGGCAGCACAGACGTTCCCGGTGACACCGGAGGAGCTGGAAGCCGAAGCTGCGGCGATCGCCCGACGTCAGAATACAACCGTCGCGGAACTTAAGCGGTTTCTCGGCGAAGACCTCGCCATGTTGCAAAGCGACCTGAAAAAGCGCAAAGCCGCCGCCTGGGCCTGCGAACAGATGGCCGCAGCGGGTTGACGACCGCGATACTGTTATCCTGCCGCAGCCAAATGATAAGTGAAGATGAATGGAAACCGGCAGCGGGAGCAAATGCTCCTGCTGCCGGTTTCTTATATGACCGTCGCCAAAGCCGGGCGGTGGTCATTTTGCGTTCCCAAAATATTTTTTCAAAGCAGGCTGTTCAAAACGCGATTTTCTGTCGGATCAAATAGGGGGACTTTTCAAAACCGCCAACGACGCATTTTCGAGTGAACATTTTGTGAACTTTTGCGAAAAGGGTTCTAAAAAGTGCGTTCTCGCTGCCTACCACATGAGAGACTTTTTCGGAGGGGTTCGAACAGGCAGCGCAGGCGCGGAAATGTAAATGATCTGTGAATTTTCTCGAAAAGGCTTCTAAAAATCGCGTTCCCGTGGCCTATGCAGTGAGGGGATTTTTTTCGGTGAGACACCGCTCAAAACGCAAAAATCTGTCGGATCAAATAGAGGGCGTTATTGCTGGACGTAAAATATCTTCCCCTCTGAATAAGAAAATTTGCGAAGGAGGGTAACAAAAACGGCTTTTAGTGTCGGATTAAATAGGGAGATGTTTTGACCGGCGAAAAA
>ERZ824978.3778-NODE-3778-length-10856-cov-3.089251_pt1 | contig 10856 bp, 6 predicted proteins | sample MGYA00519860_ERZ824978 | MGnify/ENA primary metagenome ERZ824978 (study PRJEB31778, sample SAMEA3449184) | human gut metagenome | biome: human gut; feature: human-associated habitat; material: faeces | place: United Kingdom | collected 2010/2012 ... | reverse complement strand
TACACGCCGCGCTCTTTCATTTTATTGAGGACGGTAACGGGGTCGATCTTTTCCGAGAAGTTGAACATCGTATAGATGGTCTCGTAGATCTCGCGGTTCTGCCGCAGGTAAAAATCCTCCGGCTGCAGCATACCGACGACGTCCGGTACGCAGCGCTCGTCGATGAGCATGGAGCCGAGCACAGACTGCTCCGCTTCCAGCGCCTGTGGCGTCTGCCGGGCAAGCAATTCCTCATCCATACGGTTCACATCCTTCCGGGAGCTTCAGAATATCAGGACCTGATCAGCCTTCCTTGACCTCGACCTTGAGGTCGGCGTTGATCTCATAGCCGAGCTTGCACTTGACCGTGTACACGCCGACGGCCTTGATCGGCTCGTCGAGCACGATCTTGCGCTTGTCAAGCTTGATGTCGGCCTGCTTTGCCAGCGCATCGGCAACCTCGGTGTTGGTGACCGAACCGAACAGACGGCCCGCGCCGCCGCCCTTGGCGGTAACAACGACAGTCATGTCCTTCATCCGGTTGCGGATCTCGAGCGCTTCGGCGCGCTCCTTGGCCTGACGCTCCTGCGCGGCCTTGTCGTTCATTTTCATGGTGTTCACGTTATCGGCGGTCGCTTCCTGCGCGAGCTTGCGCGGCAGCAGGAAATTGCGGGCGTAGCCGTCGGAGACCTCGATCATCTGGCCGCGTTTGCCCTGGCCTCTTATATCCTGTGTCAAAATAACCTTCATGGTGGTGACTCCTTTCAGAGAGATATTTTTGAAAATCGCGTTTTATGCGTAAAATGCGTCGATCGCGCCGACAAGGTCCTGCAGGACCTGCCGCAGCGGTTTGCCCTTGATCTGCGCGCCGGCCGTCGCGCCGTTGCCGCCGCCGCCGAGCTTTTCGAGCACCACCTGCACGTTGCACGAGCCGATGGAGCGCGCGCTGATGATGACCTGTTCGCCGTCAGGGAAGAGGACGAACGAGGCAGTGATGCCGGAGATGTTTATGAGCTCATCGGCCGCCTGCGCGGCGATGGTACGGGTGATGGTCTCATCCAGGCAGGCGATGGCGAGCTCGCCACGGTAGAGCCGGGCAGCCTGCACGACGCGGTAGCGGGTGAGCGTATCGTCCAGATCCGTCTGGAACAGCTTCTTGACCTCGACCGGGTCGGCACCCGCCTTGCGCAGATAGGCCGCGGACTCAAACGTGCGCGAGCCGGTGCGGACGGAGAAATTTTTCGTATCCAATACGATACCGGCCAGCAGCGCCTGCGCCTCGAGCGGACGGACGTCGCGCTGGCTGACGGCGTACTGCAGAAGCTCCGTTACAAGCTCCGACGCGGAGGATGCATACGGCTCGTGCAGATTGAGGACCGGCTGCTCGATATAATCCGCCGCCCGGCGGTGGTGGTCGATGACCGCGACGCGGGAAATGGACTCGAGCAGCGGGCGGCACTCGACCTGCTCCGGCCGGTTGGTGTCGACGACGATGAGCAGGCTCCGGTTGTCCGCCTCGACCAGGGCATCCTGTCCGGAGATGAACAGATCCTCGCAGCCGGGCGCGGCCTTGAGCTCGGCGATCAGGCTCTGGCAGGCGTTTTTCTGCAGGTCGATCACGATCCGGGCCGGGCGCTCCTTCACCCGGCACAGGCACAGCAGGCCGACAGCCGAGCCAAGCGCGTCGAGATCAGCCATCCGGTGTCCCATGATATAGACCGTGCTCGACTGCCCGATGAGCTCAGACAGCGAACCCGCCATCACGCGGGATTTGACGCGCGTATGCCGCTCCGCTTCCTTGGTGCGGCCGCCGTAGAAGGTGAAGTTGAACCGGTCCTTGATGACGGCCTGGTCGCCGCCGCGGGAAAGGGACATCTCGATGGCGAGGGACGCAAAGCGGTAATTCTCCGCGAAGCTCCCGCCGTCCTTGCCGATGCCGAGCGAGATCGTCGCGGACATGCCGCTGGAGGTCGTGACGTGGCGCACGTCCTCCAGGATGCTGAACCGGCCGTCCTGCAGGCGGGCAAGATCCTTGCTCTCGAAGATCAGCAGATACCGGTTGCGTTCGATCTTGCGGCACAGCGCCTCCAGTCCCGCCGTCCAGTTGGCCACGACGTCGTTGAGCTGCGCGTCGAGCGTGGAGATGGCAGAGTCGGAGAGGTTGGCAGTCAGCTCGTCGTAGTTATCGATCAGGATGATCGAGACGATCGGCCGCGTGCGGAGGAATTCGTCGCGGACGTTGAACATCTCGGTCATGTCGGCAAAATAGATGGTCGCCAGCTGCACAGTCGTCGCGTCGTCTTCGGATTTGACGTAGTTGCCGTAGATGCGGTAGCGGCGGCCGCCGATGATCTGGTCGCCCGGCAGCTCGGAGCGGCCCTCGCGCAGCCAGCTGGTGGAGAAGCCGGGCACGACCGCGTCGAGCGTCTGATAGCACGCAGTATCGGAAAGGCCGGTGATGGTAAAGAAGCTGGGGTTGCCCCAGATGATCTCATTTTCCGGCAGCCGGATGACCGCCATCGGGAACGCGGAGCCCGCGTGGACGGAAATACCGACGGAATCCGTCGCCGTCTGCACGTAGCTCATCAGCTGCCGCTTGCGCCGGGAAAGCCTTGCGCGGCTGATGATAAACATGATGAGCGTGACGAACAGCGCGCCGCCCGCAAGGATATACTGCCCGACCGCGGCGGCCGCGGCGGTAAACAGCAGCATGGCCGCAAAGTACCAGCCCGTATTCGGATAAAGCAGACGTCCGACCGGCTTTTTCATAGACCGCCGCCTCCTGTCTTTGTATAATCAAGTTTACTATATCAAATTTTGCCGAAGGAATCAATTATAATCTATCATTCATTTGCTTAATTCATTTATGATATGGATAAAAGAACAAAAAAAGGTGTACTTTCCACGGAAAGTGTGTTATACTATATATCAGCTATGACCTTCCATGGCTTTTTGATTGGGATCGTGCGCCGCGCAGGCGCATCAAATAGATCAACTGCATACGGTATGGAGCGCAGGCGGCATTGGCGATGGGCAGAGCGAGACGGGGCACTGTCCGGCCAGCTGCATGGGCATGCGTTCCTGCGTCCTTTTTGCATTTGTTCCGCGCGGAGGATCCTCCGCGCAGCCGCATCCATACTTATATTATTTTAGGAAAGAGTGAAATCATTTGGCAGAAAAATTAAAGATCATTCCCCTTGGCGGTCTCAACGAGATCGGCAAGAATATGACCGTACTCGAATACGGCAAGGATATCATCATCGTCGACTGCGGTCTTGGCTTCCCGGATGAGGAAATGTACGGCGTCGACCTGGTCATTGCCGACATGACGTACCTGGTCAAAAACAAAGACAAGATCCGCGGCATGTTCCTGACCCACGGGCATGAGGACCATATCGGCGGCATCCCGTACGCCATGGAGCAGTTCAACTGCCCCATCCACGCCACGCGCCTGACCGCCGGCATCGTCCAGCTGAAGCTCGAGGAGCATCAGCTGCAGAATACCGTCCACCTGTTTACCCATGAAGCAGGGGAGAAGGTCAAGGCCGGCTGCTTCACCGTGGAGTTCATCCACGTGAACCATTCCATCGCCGACGCCGTTGCGTTCGCCATCAAAACGCCGGTCGGCACCATCGTCATGACGGGCGACTTCAAGATCGACGCCACCGCGGAAGACGGCATGATCGACCTGGCCCGCTTCGGCGCGCTCGGCAAAGAAGGTGTGCTGGCGCTGCTGTGCGACTCGACGAACGTCGAGCGGCAGGGCTATACGCCGTCGGAAAAGACCGTCGCGGCCAATTTTGAGCGCCAGTTCTCCGGCTGCAACAAGCGCATCATCGTCACGACCTTCGCCTCGAACGCTTTCCGGCTACAGAGCCTGATCGCCACGGCGAAGAAATTCGGCCGCAAGGTCGCCGTGACCGGCCGCAGCATGGAAAACATCCTGAAGGTCTCCACGGAGCTCGGCTATCTGAAGATCCCGGCAGGCACGCTCGTCGACATCACGCAGATCAAGCAGATCCCCAACAACAAGCTCGTCATCGTCTCGACCGGCTCGCAGGGCGAAAATATGTCCGCCCTCTACCGCATGGCCTTCTCCGGCCACCGGCAGGTGGAGATCACGGCCTCTGACCGCGTCATCATCTCCGCCTCCGCGATCCCCGGCAACGAAAAATCCATCGGCAAGATCATCAACGAGCTCTACCGCAAGGGCGCGGAGGTCATCTATGACAAGCTCGAGGGCCTGCACGTCTCCGGCCACGCCTGCCAGGAGGAGCTGAAGATCATCCATGGGCTTCTGAAGCCCCGCTTCTTCATCCCCGTCCACGGCGAGCAGCGCCATCTGCAGGCGCATTCCCGTCTGGCCCAGTCGATGGGCATGGATCCCAAGAACATCTTCATCTCCGACATCGGCAAGGTGCTCGAGCTCACCAAGACCACCTGCAAGTGGGGCGGCACCGTCCCGTCCGGCAAGATCCTGGTCGACGGCACCGGCGTCGGCGACGTCGGCAGCGTCGTGCTGCGTGACCGCAAGCATCTGGCGCAGGACGGCATGCTGGTCGTGGTCGTCAACATCTCGAGCGAGGACGGCAGCGTCATCAGCGGGCCGGATATCATCACGCGCGGCTTCGTCTATGTCAAGGAATCGGAAAATCTGATGGAAGAGCTGCGCGTCATCGCCGCACACGCCATTGACCGCTGCAGCCAGAACGGACGCAGCGACTGGAGCGTGCTGAAGGCCAACATCAAGAATGATCTGTCCGGCTACCTGTTCAAAACGACCAAGCGCAACCCGATGATCCTGCCCGTCATCATGGAGATCTGAGCCGAACGGCAGAAAGATACGGGCAAGGGTCAAGAAAAAACAGAAAAAATGTCAAATTGGCCTTGTCAAAACAGGCAGGATGGGGTTATAATAACACAGTTGCGCCGATGCGCAGCAATGTTACCAGATAAATGAGGATGAGCGATAGAATGTCTAATACGAAGAATCCGAAGCCCTCGACCGAGGATGCAATGGCTGCGGTATCCGCATTGATCGCAAGAGCAAAGCGGGACGGGAGCATTCAGGCGACGGAACTGACCACAGAGCTGGAAAAGCTGGATCTGCCGGTCGAGAAAATTGAGCATATTTATGATACCTTTGACGCCATGGGCATCCAGATCGTGAGCCCGGAGCTGGAGCTGGACGTGTCCGACGATCTCGGCATGGACATGGACGAGGTCCCCGACGGCGACGACGAGGAGCTCGTTGACCCGCTGGAGCTTGCCGCGGAATACAATCTGGATGATCCGGTGCGCATGTATCTCAAGGAGATCGGCCAGGTCAAGCTGCTGACTGCCGACGAGGAGATCGAGCTGGCCAAGCGCGTCTCCGAGGGCGATAAGGCCGCCAAGGACCGTCTGACGGAGGCTAACCTGCGTCTGGTCGTATCCATCGCCAAGAAATATTCCGGCCGCGGCCTACACATCCTGGATCTCATCCAGGAGGGCAATACCGGCCTCATCCGCGCCGTCGACAAGTTCGACTATACAAAGGGAAACAAATTCTCTACATATGCAACCTGGTGGATCCGGCAGGCCATTACCCGCGCGATCGCCGATCAGGCGCGTACCATCCGCGTCCCGGTGCATATGGTCGAGGTCATCAACAAGGCGACCCGCTGCAACCGCAAGCTCGTGCAGGAGCTGGGCCGCGAGCCGACGCTCGAGGAGATCGCCGCTGAGCTGAATCTGCCCATCGAGAAGATCATCGAGGCCAATCGCACCGCCGCCGACACCCTGTCTCTGGACATGCCGGTCGGCGACGAGGAGGATACGACCATCGGCTCCTTCGTCGAGGACGACAATACCCCCGGCCCCGTCGACGCCACGTCCAACGCGATGCTCTCCGAAGCGCTGACCGAGATCCTCGGCACGCTGACCGAGCGTGAGGCAGACGTGCTGCGCATGCGCTTCGGCATGTATGACGGCCGGACGCATACGCTCGAGGAGGTCGGCCAGATCTTCGGCGTTACCCGTGAACGCATCCGCCAGATCGAAAACAAAGCCATCCGTAAGCTCCGTCACCCGTCCCGGGCGAAGAAGATCAAGGATTTCTATTGCTGATACCAGAACGCCCTTGCAGAGTCCCTGCAAGGGTGTTTTTTTGATCTGAATCTTCCAATTTGTGCAACCAATGTTCCCGTAATCCGTCTTTTATCATATCAGAGAAAAACAGGAGGGAAAACGATGCGAAATATCCGAAAGATCCTGGCGCTGCTCCTTGCGCTCTTTTTGACTGCCGCGCTCTGCGGCTGCGCAGCTTCCAGGATGGACGACGGGCTTGCCGGTACGTCCGGCAGTGATTCTGTCAAACTGGCGGACGCGACAGATTTTATGTCCTACGCGGGCCCGATCTTCCCGCTGACGCTGGCGCAGGCCGCTCCGGCGCTTTCCGCTGACCGGGAGATCCTGCTGGACTGTGCGCCTTATGCAGAGGAGTACGGGGCCGCCGTTACCGTGACAGACCGTTATACGATCCAAAACAGCTCCGGGGAGGCCTGTACGGCGACGGTGCTCTATCCCTTCGTCTCCAGCCTCAGCGATCTGGAGGCACTTCGGCCGCAGCTGAGTGTGGATGGGGCTGGCACCGAAACTGCCATCTATCCCGGCGCGTTCCCCGGCTGGTTCGGCCCGGCCAGCCCGGAGCCGGAACAGGCGGAGCAGCGCTGGAATCTCCGCCATGCGGAAAGCTGGACCGAATATCAGACGCTGCTGTCCAGCAGTTATCAGACCGATGCGCTCGCACCGAAACCGCTGCCCGACCAGACCGTCTATGTCTATTCCTTTACCGCATCCGGCGATACAACGGCAAGCGCGGCGACGCTTGCGATCACAGTCGACGCAGACCCGGAACAGACGACGATCCTGACCTACGGGATCAACGGTTATGGCTTGGACGATGCGACCGGGCAGCCGCAGTACAGCTATTTTACAAACGAACACGGTCAGTCCCTGCATCTGCTTGCCGTACTCGGGCAGGATCTGACCGGCTGCGCCATGCAGGGCTATACCGACGGAAGCTGCGAGAAGGGGAAGGAGCTGGATGCACTCGAAGGAACCGCAGCGCGCACGGAAATGACTCTTGCAGATTTTCTGCGGCAGACTGCCGCCGCCCAGCTCGGCACAGACGCCTCCAGCGCTGCTGTAGACCGGCTTGCGGCTGCTGCCGCGGAGCTTTTGACCGGATATGGCGTCTGTTCCGCTACGCCCGCCGAGCGCTACAGCGTGGGAATGCTGGATTCTCTGCTTCAGGATGCGTACGTCATACAGCGCATTTGCTATGCCGCGGCGGATGTGACCATTCCGACCGGCGGTACGGTCTGCATCGAAGTCATTTCCCGGAAACCGCACAGCTTTGATTTCTTTGGCTTCTATGACAATGCAGTTGACGGTTATGGAATTATGACAACTGAAAGCATACTGACACTGAAAAACCAGACCGCGCGTCTGGATACGCACGGTCTGGTCACGATCTACGGGCAGAATTTCGGGTTTGCGGAGCCGGGAAGCGCCGTCCCGCTGTCCGCGGAGACCGAATATTACTATCTCAATCTGACCGCTGCGGCAGAGGAGTCATAACCGCACGACGGGCTTGATGAGGTCCTGCGGCTTGTCCTTCATGAGCTGCAGCGCCTGCGGCAGCTTGTCCCAGCCGTCAAATACGTGGGTGATGAGTGGCTTCACGTCCAGCCGCCCGCTCGTCATGAGCGCGGCGAGCTTCTCCATCCGCAGCCGCCCGCCGGGCATGAGCCCGCCGTTGATCAGCTTGTGGCCCATGCCGACGCCCCAGTCCGCGCGCGGGATCTTCACATAGTCCCCGCTGCCGAGATAGTTGACGTTGCCGATCCGCCCGCCGGGCTTCAGGATCTTTACGACGGGGATGAACGTATCCACATCGCCGCCCGCGATGATCGCGCAGTCGACGCCCTTTCCACCGGTCAGCGCCAGCACCTGCTCGTCGATCGGGCCGTTTTTGTAGCTGATGAAGTCGGTCGCGCCGTATTTCCGCGCCGCCTCCACGCAGACCGGCCGCGTGCCGACCGCGAGGATCCGCGCCGCGCCCCGCAGCGCCGCACCGGCCACCGCCATGAGCCCGACCGGTCCGATACCGACGACGAGCACCGTATCGCCGAACTGCTCATCCGCCAGCTCCGCGCCGTGAAAGCCGGTCGGCACCATGTCGGAGAGCATGCACGCCTCCGTGATGTCCATCCCCCCCGGCAGATGCGCGAGGTTTCCATCCGCGTCGTTGACATGGAAAAACTCAGAAAATACGCCGTTTTTGATGTTGGAGAACTTCCAGCCCGCCAGCATCCCGCCGGAGTGCATGGCAAACCCGGCCTGCGCCTCCAGTGAGCTCCAGTCCGGCGTGATGGCGGGCACCAGTACCCGGTCGCCGGGTTGGAAATCCCGCACGAGCTCGCCCACGGAAACGACCTCCGCGCAGCACTCGTGTCCCAGGATCATATCGTGCCGCTCGCCGACGGCACCCTCCCAGACCGTATGCACATCTGAGGTGCAGACCGCCGCAGCCAGCGGCCGGCAGACCGCGTCCATCGGCCCGCAGACCGGCTTCGGCTTCTCCACCCATCCGACCTTCCCAATCTCCAGCATCGCAAAGCCCTTCATTTACAGATCCCTGCCTTCCATTCAAGTCAGGATAGCTTTTGCCGAAAACCCGATATTATGTAAAACAGCCGGACCATATCCGGCTGTTTTTTTATCAAAAACAACATCGCAGCCCAGCAAAGCGGTTGTGATGTTGAACGAAGAAAGACCTTTGCTTGCCAAGCGCTGGCCGGAGATGGCGGCGAAGATCCAGGAGCGGCTGCTGTCTGAGGGCAAGATCACAAAGGAGATGATCGAGAGCTATGTGGACGCCTACGCCGGGATCTACGGCGACGACACGGACGCCTACGTTGAGGAGATCGTCGCGGATACCTACGCCAGCATGAACCGCACGGACTACGGCACGAACCAGCTGCGCGCGGACGTGAAGATGGAGGTCGGCCAGTGGCAGAAAAAATCCGGCAGCGCGAGAGCACCACCGGCGGGGAATAAATTCAGCATCATTCGGGTTGAGGGGCGGAAGCAGGACTACGGCCAAGGTGTCCTTCTGGATACAAACATCTTCGATTGAGTAAAAATGCGGGATTGGGGGAATGTGCTCAGCAAATATGTTTATGAGAACATGGCCGGTGCGGAACTCACGATGTACGACGAGAACGGAGACGCGGAAACGGTATATCTTACAAGGGAAAATGACCGAGTGCGCAAAGATGGGGCGAACCGCTCACATAAAGTGCTGGATAAACTGGCTGGGTACAGAGGGGACAATGTACGCGCACAAGCCATTGTGCAGCTCTCGGAGGTGCTTGCAACGTCCAAACAGCAAGAGACGACGGACACGCATAGCCACCAGTGGATGGACGAAAACGGCTGGATCATTCGCACGGCCTACTTACAGAACAAGAACGGGGACATCTATGAAGCAACTTTGAATATTGCTGATGGAAGAGACCGTAAAATTCTGTACGAAGTAAACAAAGTACATCAAGTCGATAAAACAAAAATCCCCGGCGAGCATACCGCTACTGGCGAAAGCCAGCACTTCCGTTACCAGAAGACGGGAGCGGGTGGTACTCAAACCGAGGACGGAAGAACCGGCGCCCCCCGGACTTTCACTGCCGGGGTTGACGGCCAAAACGCCGCCGACGCAGATTCTTCTAAAAACAGCATATCCAAAACGGGAGAAAATGTCAAGGGGAAAATGTCCGCGCAGGACGGGCGGTATCGGGATCTGATGGGGGAGAAGGCGGCACAGTACACCAAAGGAATACTATGCGCATATCGCAAAATAAAGAAATCCCTTTCCAAAACTGGAGAGGGATTTCTTTATCGATGCACGATCATCCCAATTACACCGTTCAAAAAAACAATGCGCTCGGATAAGGATACATCTGGCACCCCAGAGACGATTCGAACGTCCGACCCTTCGCTTAGGAGGCGAATGCTCTATCCCCTGAGCTACTGGGGCTTATGAAGAACGAACTAATTTTACAATGGGAGAGCGGCTTTGTCAAGGCGGAGGAATATCGCGGCGTGGATGGCAATAGACTTGGACTGGAAGGGGGCGGACAGGTTGCTGAAGCAGGTGCTGCAGATCCTGCCGCGGGAGGCGGCGCAGGCGCTGGACGGGCTGAACGCGGCGCAGGTCGAGGAGATCCGGCTGCGGTGTGGGCAGGTGCCCTCCATCCTGCGGCGAGGTGTGGAGCAGCCGCTTCCGCACTGCGAACGGACGCCGCAGCAGGAGCTGCAACGCACGCTGCTTGCCGCCTCGGCCCAGTCGCAGTACGCCGTGCAGGAGCAGCTGCGGGAGGGATTTCTGAGCGTGCCGGGCGGCGTGCGGATCGGCGTATGCGGCAGCGCGGTCGTGCAGGACGGGCGCGTGACCGGGATCCGGGAGATCTCGTCGCTCTGCATCCGCATCCCGCACGAGATCCGGCATCCGCCGGAGCAGCTTCTGCCGCTTTTATCGGCCTCCTGTCTGCTGGCCGGCCGCCCCGGCAGCGGCAAGACGACGCTGCTGCGCAGCTGCATCCGCGCGCTTTCGGCGGCGGGCAGCCGCGTCGGCGTTGTGGACGAGCGGCTGGAGCTGGCGGGTGCGGTGCATGGCGTGCCGCAGTTCGACCTCGGCCCGCACACGGACGTGCTCTCCGGCTGCCCGAAGGCCGCAGGCATGCAGATGCTGCTGCGCGGGATGAACCCGGAGTGGCTGGCCGTGGACGAGATCACAAGTCCCGCCGACCTCGCCGGGATCCGGCAGGCCTTCG
>ERZ824978.3773-NODE-3773-length-10870-cov-5.310217_pt1 | contig 10870 bp, 8 predicted proteins | sample MGYA00519860_ERZ824978 | MGnify/ENA primary metagenome ERZ824978 (study PRJEB31778, sample SAMEA3449184) | human gut metagenome | biome: human gut; feature: human-associated habitat; material: faeces | place: United Kingdom | collected 2010/2012 ... | reverse complement strand
GAAGGACTCCATGTTCTCGCTACTATTCGTCCGTTGTTGCCCCATCTACAAGAATGCCCCCACTTTCGCTTATTGAAAGTGAGGGTTATTTGACAGACTGACAGCCCCGCGGCATTTCAAAATGCCGCGGGGCTGATTTTATTTCCGTCTGACCAGTTCCAGAACCTCGCTCATTTTTCCGCAGATGGCATTGTAGTTCCCCCGGCGGTGGGGTCTTAAGCAGGCAGAGCAATCCTTGATGCCGCTTTCCGTATACCGGAACGCGCCGCCGCATTTGTCACCCAGACAGTACAGCGGGCAATAGCAGAACAGGCAGCTGAAGGTCTCCGGGTCAGCGCCCTGATGGCAGGGAAAATATTCGCATTCCCGGTTCTGGAAGAAATCGTAGTGAGTCTGGCGTCTCAGGTCAATCCAATAGCGCTGCTCCACCACGCCGTCCACTTCCACTTCGTTTTCCAGGACGCCGCCGTTGCGCCGGATGCTCCTGGCAGAACCGATGTTGTCCTTGTCACAGACCATCAGCACCCGGTCGATCCCCAGCTTCTTGCATTCCTCCAGCGCAAGAGCGATCATGCGGGTGGCGACGCCCCTGCGCCGCTGGGAGGGCAGCACACCGTCGCCGATGTGACCGCCGTCCAACAACAGCCTGTCATTCAGCCGGTGGCGGATATTCACCGCGCCCACAAAGATATCCTGCTCCGTGTCCAGACAGAAGAATGTGGAGTCCGGCACAAGTCCCTCCGTCTCATCCTTCACATCCAGATTGGCAAGATAGTTGTCAAAGTCCCGGTAATCCAATCGGCGAATGGCGTAAGGGACGATCTTCTCCCCCGTCGCGTACCACTGGGACATCATATCGTTCAGGTGCCGCCGGTACTTTGGTTCCAATTTTACAAGCTTTAACGTCATTTTTCTTCCTCCGCTCTTTTCAGCGCCGCAAATCTATGGTATAATTTTTCCAAATTCCGTCCACGGGAACGTAGCGGGCGGCTCTTTGGAGAACTCCGCCCACTCCCCCGTTTCCGGATGATGAAAGCCGATTTTCGCCGACCACAGGGCAATTTCACAGGGGTCGTCCAGAACGGCGTACTTCCGCTCCCCCACCAGCGGCATTCCCCGGCTGGAAAACTGCACCCGGATCTGATGAGTGCGCCCGGTGTGGAGCCGCACACGCACAAGAGACATGCCATCCGCATATTCCAGAACACGGTAGGAAAGCGCCGCCTCCTGCACGCCCTTCCCCGGCGCGTCCGCCACGAAGGTCATCCGTCTTGCCTTGTCCCGCGCCAGCAGGTCACGAAGCGTCCCCTCCGGACTTTCCGGTCTGCCATGGACGACGGCCAGATATTCTTTGCGGAACTGGTCTTCCCGAATCTGTCGGGACAGCTCCGACGCCGCACGGGCGTTTCTCGCCAGCACCATCACGCCGCTGACCACCCGGTCAAGCCGGTGCACCGTGCGCACGTCGGCCTTGGGGTCGCCCAGAGCTTCCCGCACCAGCTCCGGCAGTCCCCCCGGCTCGTCGGTGGAGAGGACTCTCGCCGGCTTGATGCAGACCAGAATATTAGCGTTCTGATACAGAATTTCCATCGCGCACCCCACAAAAGCGTTTTCCCTATCCTATCAAAAATACGCCTGTTTTGCAAGGAGGAATTGCCATGAAGATCGTCATTCTCGACGGTTACGCCTTAAATCCCGGCGATTTGAGCTACGAGCCTCTTCGCCAGTTCGGCGAACTGACCATTTACGACCGCACGGACACCGAGGACGAAGCCATTGCCCGCATTGCGGATAGTGAGATCGTGCTGGTGAACAAGCTCCCCGTCACCGAGCGGCTGCTGGATGCCTGTCCCAGCATCCGTCTGATCTGCGTTCAGGCGACCGGCTACAATACCGTGGACTGTGCCGCCTGCGCCCGCCGGGGCATTCCCGTGACCAACGTCCCCACCTACGGCACCGCCGCCGTAGCTCAGTTCACCTTTGCGCTGATGCTGGAGCTGTGTCACCGGGTCGGACACCACGACGTGCTGGTACATGCTGGCCGGTGGGAAAGCTGCGGCTCCTTCTGCTTCTGGGACACCCCGCAGATGGAACTGGCCGGAAAGACGCTGGGCATTGTCGGCTTCGGGCGCATCGGTCAGGCCGTGGCGAACATCGCCCGCGCCTTTGGCATGAATGTTCTTTCCTACAGCCGCACCCGCCGTCCGGGCGGGGAAGCGCTGGCGAAGTATGTCGATCTGGACACCCTGCTCGCCCAGTCGGATTTTGTCTCCCTCCACTGTCCCCTCACCCCGGCGACAGCGAAGCTGATAAACGCCGGCACCCTCGCGAAAATGAAGGCGGGCGCCATCCTCATCAACACCTCCCGGGGCGGTCTCGTGGACGAAGCGGCGGTAAAAGCCGCGCTGGAAAGCGGCCGTCTCCGCGCCGCCGCTGTGGACGTAGTATCCGAAGAACCCATCACGGCGGGCAATCCCCTTCTGACCGCGCCCAACTGCATCATCACGCCCCACATGGCATGGGCGCCGCTGGAAAGCCGCCAGCGGCTTCTGGACTGCGTTGTGGAAAACATCCGCTGTTTTCTGGAAGGAAAGCCCCAGAACGTGGTAAATATGTAAGCGCGCAAGCTCCATCACGGAAAACCTCCGTATGACCAAAGTCATACGGAGGTTTTGTCGTCCCAACACAGGGTGTACATTTTCTGATTCACCGAACCGTCCACGCAGACGGCAAAGTCCGCGACGCGGCGGAAGCCGCATTTTTCGTGGACTTTCAGGGAGGACAGGTTTCGCTTGTCCACATGAGAATAGAGCTTCGTTTTTCCCTCAAGGAAGCACTGTACCGCCCGTATCAGCGCGGCGGCAAACCCCTTTCGCCGCTGCTCCGGGGCAGTCTCCAGCGCTTCCAGTAAAAGCCCGTCCCGGTACGGTTCCAAGCGCAGGGCGCTGACATACCGTCCGTTTTCCTCCCAGACGGCGCAAACCGCCCCCGGTGACCTAAAAAACACCTGACTCAGATAGCGGTAGAAATCTTCTTCCGCCAACTGGATTTGACGCATTTCCGGCTCCTCCGGCCAGAATTCCCGGCCGTTTTCCCGGTTGGATTCTGCATAAACTGCCATCAGGCTGCTAAAATGCAGCCGGGAAAGGCTCCGCGCAAGATACAGCATTTCTTCTCCTTATACCGCGTACTGGCTGGTGTAGAGGTCGTAATAGAAGCCCTTTTTCGCCAGCAGCTGAGCGTGAGTCCCCTGCTCCACAATGTGGCCGTGATTCAGCACCAGAATGAGGTCGGCGTCCACGATGGTGCTGAGCCGGTGGGCGATGACGAAGCAGGTTCTCCCCTTCATCAGCTTGTCCATGGCCTTCTGCACCAGTATTTCCGTCCGGGTGTCCACGTTGGAGGTGGCCTCGTCCAGAATCAGCAGCGGACGACTTGCCAGCAGCGCACGGGCGATGGTCAGCAGCTGCTTCTGCCCGCCGGAAAGGTTGGTGGTGTCTTCGCTGATCAGGGTATCGTAGCCGTCGGGCATAGTGCGGATAAAGTGGTCGCAGTATGCTTCCCGGCAGGCAAGCTCAATTTCCTCCCGGGTGGCGTCCGGCTTGCCGTAGGACACGTTCTCGGCAATGGTACCCCGGAACAGCCAAGTGTCCTGAAGCACCATGCCGAAATTCCGGCGCACCTCGTCCCGGGATAGGGACTTGATATCCTGCCCGTCCAGCAGAATTTTCCCGTCGTCCACGTCGTAGAACCGCATCAGCAGATTGACGATGGTGGTCTTTCCCGCGCCGGTAGGGCCGACGATGGCCACCCGCTGGCCGGGATGGACGCTGAGGTTCAGGTTCTCGATCAGCGGCTCGTCCTTGGTGTAGGAGAAAGCAGCCTTGTCAAAGACGACCTCGCCCCGGCAGGGTTCCGGAAGCGTTCCCTCCGGCTGCTCCTCTTCCTCCATGTCCAGCAGCTGGAACACCCTCTTGGCGGAGGCTTTGACGTGGCTCAGGTTCGCAAATCCCGATGCAATCTGCTCCAGAGGAGACGCAAACTGCCGGGCAAACAGTACGATCGTCACCACAGTCCCCACGCTCACGCCCCGGCGGACGATCAGCCATCCGCCGATGAGATTGATGCAGATATAGGCCATGGCGTTGGCGAATTTGATCAGCGGCTGCACGATAGAGCCGGTAAAGTTGGCCTTGGACACGGCCTTGCGCAGCTGCTCGTTTACGACGGCGTGCCTCTGCGCCGTGTATTCTTCCAGATTGTAGGCTTTGGCCGTGGCGAAGTTGGTGAAGCTCTCCTCCACGATCTCCGTCAGCTCTCCGGATTTTTTGAACCACTCGTCGTAGTATTTCCCGCTGGCGCCCGCGATTTTCGAGGAGATCCACAGGGAGATCGGGGTCAGTACGATGACAAGGCAGGCCAGCACCCAGTTCTTCAGAAACATGGCGACGGCGATCATGGTGATCTGGAAAACGCCCTCCACCATCACGTCAAACACCTGATGGATGTAGTTGCCCATGGCGCTCACATCGTCAATCATGCGGTTCAGTACGTCGCCCACCGGGGTCTGATCGACGTATTTCACCGGAAGCCGCTGAATTTTATCGGAAATGGCAATTCGCAGGTCGCAGGTAAAATGACGGCTCACCGTCCGGTTCATCAGCTGCATATTCAGATAGCGGAACACGCCCTGCGCCGCGTACACTGCTGTCAGCAGGAGAAGTCCGCCGACAAGGCTGTCCCGGATGGGCGTCTGCCGGTCGCTCAGTCCGAAATCATAGAGCTTTTGTATCAGGTTTCCCAGAATTTCCGGCGCGGCAATGGAGCACAGCACCGCGAGAATTCCTAGCACCGCGCTGACCGCGACCCATCCGGCAATGCCCTTCGCCTCCCGGATGATCCGCCATGTGGTCTCGTCCAGCAGTTTATTCTTTTCACGCATTCAGGTTTCCTCCCGTCTGGGACGCATAGATTTCCCGGTACACCCCGCACCGTTCCAACAGCTGGGCGTGGGTGCCGCTGTCCACCAGCGCGCCGCCGTCCATGACGAAAATCACATCGCAGTGCATGGCGGAGGTCACCCGCTGGGTGATGATCAGCTGGGTCTTCCCTGCAAGATTCTGGTTCAGGGTGGCGCGGAGCTTCGCTTCCGTCAGGAAGTCCAGCGCGGAAAAGCTGTCGTCAAAAATGTAGATGGGCGCATTTTTCAGCAGCGCACGGGCAATGCTCAGCCGCTGTTTCTGTCCGCCGGACAGGTTCTTGCCCGACTGGCGGATCATGTGGTCGATACCATCCGAGAAGCCGTTCACGAATTCTCCGGCCTGCGCGATCTCCAGCGCTTCCCGGATCTCCACGTCCCCCGCTTCCAGCCTGCCCATGCGCACATTGTCCCGGATGGTGCCGGAATAGATGGTCGCGTTTTGCAGCACGCAGCTGATATTGTCCCGCATGGTGCGGCGGCTGAGAGTCTGAGTCGGCATTCCGTCCATGCGAACCTCCCCGGAGGTGGGCATACGAAAGCCCAACAGGAGCTGCACCAGCGTGCTTTTTCCCGAACCGGTGCCGCCGATGATCGCCGCCCGCTGTCCCTTTTTCACGGAAAGGGTGATGTCTTTCAGGGCGGCCTCCGCCGCGCCCTCGTAGCGGAAGGTCACATGGTCAAAGTCGATATCCCCGGACAGGGTGATGTCCTGCCGCTCGATGGGGTCGGCCATGCCCTTGGCATGAAGCACCTGCCCGATGCGCTTTGCCGCCACTTCGGCCTGGGGAAAGCTGATAATGGCAAACGCACCGGTGACAACGCCCGCAGAGACCAGAGACACATACTGGACGATGGCAAAAATGTCGCCGCCGGTCAGACCGGTGGATGTCTCCATCCGCCAGCCGCCTAAGTACACGATCAGCACCGCCGCCACGTTCAGCAGGAAGGTCGCCAGCGGGGAAATGGCGCCCATGGCCACATTGCCCCGGATGAAGCTGTTCACCATGATACGGGTAGCTTCGGACACCCGCTCATGCTCCCGCTTCTCGGAGTTGAACGCCCGGATGACCCGGATGCCCCGCAGACGCTCCCGCATGATCTCATTCTGCCGGTCTACAAACTTGTCGGACACTTCCCAGATGCCGTCGATCTTCTTTCCGATGAAGATAACGACTGCCAGAATCACAGGGACGAAGGCCAGCATGGTCAGCGACAGCGCAGCGTCCTTCCGCAGGGACAGCACCACACCGCCAAAAAACAGCACCGGGATCATGATGACAGTGCCGGACAGCTCCGCCGCGATCCAGCTCACCGTCTCCACATCGTGGGAACAGCGGGTCACAAGCGCCGCCGTCCCCAGCTCGCCGAATTCCTCAAAGCTCATCTGGTTGACCTTGCGGAACACGGCGGCGCGGAGGTCGGCGCAGAAAGACGCCACCACGTCGTTGGAAATTTTCGATCCCAAGAGCACCGTTCCCAGCCCCACCAGCGCCACCGCCGCCATGATGGCGCAGCATCTGACGATGTAGGCAAAATCCGCCCGATAAACGCCCTTGTTGAGAATTTCGCTCATGATGGCGGGCAGCAGCAGGTCGCAGACCGTGGATATCGCCACGGCAATGGTCGCGGCGAGCAGCCCCCTCCAGTAGGGCTTCAGATAATGCAGCATTTCTTTCATTTTTCTACCTCAAGCAATAAAACTTCATGCATGTGCGCTGCACCGTGAAAATGCGCAAATGCTGATGCATGAAGTTTTTGTGCATCATTCCGGTTGCCCCGTAGGGGCGAGGAAATGGCACATTTCTTATTTTTCTATGCATTTGCATAGAAAAACGGCCCAGGCCGAAGCCTGCGCCGCACAAACAGCCCATGCCGGTATTCCTACCGCACGGTTCCCTCCGGAGCAAGTCTTCTGCCATAAACGTTCCAGCCGTTCTTCAACATATTCACTTCCTCCTTTCTCATAAATTTGAACGTATCATAACACGCCGTTTTCGCTTTGTCAACCAGTATTCTCCAGTTTTCAGGACAAATTCAGCAGTGAATAAGCCGGGATTATGCACACTGTTATACACAGTTTCCACAATTTTATCCACAGGCAATCTACATAACACCCGGCAAAATCCGTTATGCTCCGAAAAATGTAACGTTTTTGTAATCTTTAGTTACAGTTTAATTTACATTCATCGTATATTCGCCAATATTCATGCAAAAGGGGGAGACTTCCCGTCTCCCCCACATTCTATAGTGCTTCCCCCAGAATGGACTTGGTGGCGTAGGCATTCAGGCTCATGTCGGCCACATGCCCCGCTTTGTACTCGTAATACGCCTGAGCGCCGATCATGGCGCCGTTGTCCCCGCACAGGTGAAGCGGCGGCAGATAGACCTCCGCCCCCAGCTTCTCCGCCGCCGCGAGGATGTCCGCGCGGATGCGGGAATTTGCGGCAACGCCCCCGGCCACGGCAATTTTCCGATAGCCGGTCTGTTCCAGCGCCATTACCGCCCGGGGCACCAGCGTGTCGGACACCGCCGCGGAAAAGGCGGCGCAGAGGCTGGGAATATCCAGCTCTTCCCCCACCTGTTCGGCATGGTGGATCAGGTTCAAAGCTGCGGTTTTCAGCCCGGAAAAGCTCATATTGTAGGGATTTTCCCCGGGTTTGCTGCGGGGAAGGACGTATTTTGTCTCGTCCCCCTGCCTTGCGGCCCTGTCCAGCGCCGCGCCGCCGGGATAGGGCATCCCCAGCACCCGCGCGACCTTGTCGAAGGATTCCCCCGCCGCGTCATCCAGCGTCGTGCCGAGTATGTTCATGTCCGTGTAGTCTTTGACCTCCACGATCATCGTGTGGCCGCCGGACACAACCAGACACAGGAACGGCGGCTCCAGCTCAGGATAGGCGATGTAATTGGCGGCGATATGTCCCCGGATGTGGTGAACCGGGATCAGGGGTTTCCCCAGCGCCAACGCCGCCGCCTTGGCGAAGTTCACTCCCACCAACACCGCGCCGATCAGGCCGGGAGCATAGGTCACAGCCACGGCGTCGATGTCGCTTCTTAATAGACCCGTCCGCGCCAGCGCCTGATCTGCCAGACCGTAGATGGCTTCAATATGCTTCCGGGACGCGATCTCCGGCACCACGCCGCCATAAATGCGGTGCAGATCGACCTGAGACGCGATGCAGTCCGTCAGGACCTCCCGTCCATCCCGGACAATGGCCACGGCGGTCTCGTCACAGGAGGACTCCACAGCTAAAATGTTCAAATTTCCCACTCCTTTCTTAGAATGAGAGCGTCTTCTTTGGGATTTTGGTAGTAATTCCGGCGGGTTCCCACATGGGCAAAGCCCAGCGATTCATAGAGGGCGCGGGCAGGGTCATTGGATGCGCGAACCTCCAAGGTCAGGCAGCGGCTTCCCCGTTTCTTCAGTTCCCCGATCAGCGCCAGAATCAGCGTCCGGGCGACGCCCTGCCGCCGGAAGTCCGGGTGGACGGCGACATTCATCATATCCGTCTCGTCCATCACCGTCTGGGAGCCGACGTAGCCCGCCACCGTCTCGTCGTCCAGCGCCACAAGCCAGCAGGAAAGTGGATTTTCCAGCTCGGAAGCGACGCTTTTTTCGCTCCACGGGTCGGAAAAGCAAACCTTTTCCAGCGCCGCGACCTGGGGAACGTGCTCCGCCGTCATGTGCGCAATTCTCATTTTGCCTCGTACCAGCTCTTTCCGAATTTTGCTTCCGCCGTCAGCGGCACACTGAGAGACGCCACGTTTTCCATCTCCCGGCTGACCAGCGCCGCGACCTCTTGGGCAACGCCCTCCGGGCATTCCACGATCAGCTCGTCGTGAACTTGCAAAAGCAGCTGTGCGTCGGGGTATTTTTCATTCAGGGCGTTTTCTACCCGAATCATGGCCAGCTTGATCAAATCAGCCGCCGTTCCCTGAATGGGCGTGTTCAGCGCAATGCGCTCCGCACCGCTGCGGACGTTGAAATTGCTGCTTTTCAGCTCCGGAATATACCGGCGGCGGCCGTACAGCGTCTCGGTGTAGCCGATTTCCCGGGCATCCGCCACCACCTTGTGCATGTATTCCTTCACACCCCGGTAGTTGTTCAGATAATTGTCGATATACGCCCGGGCTTCATAGCGGGAAACCCCGATATCCTCCGCCAGAGAGAACTCGGAAATGCCGTAGACAATGCCGAAATTGACAGCCTTGGCATGGCGGCGCTGCAAGGGCGTGACCTCCTCTACCGGCACGCCGAACACCTGCGCGGCCGTAGCCGTGTGGATGTCCACGTGGTCGCAGAAAGCCTTGCGCATGGCGTCGTCACCGGCAATATGCGCCAGCACCCGCAGCTCGATCTGGCTGTAGTCCGCGTCCACCAGTACGCAGCCGGGCTTGGGAATGAACATTTTCCGTATCTCCGCGCCCAGATCCGTGCGGACTGGGATATTCTGGAGATTTGGCTCCGTAGAGGACAGCCGCCCCGTCGCCGTTACCAGATTCTGGAAGGTGGTGTGAATCCGCCCATCCTCCCGGATCTCCTTCATCAGGCCGTCGGCGTAGGTGGATTTCAGCTTGGTCAGCATCCGGTAGTCCATGATGGCCGGGATGATGGGGTGCTTGTTTTTCAGCTTTTCCAGAACTTCCGCATTGGTGGAATAGCCGGTTTTCGTCTTTTTCACCGGGGGAAGCCCCAATTTCTCAAACAGCAGTTCTCCCAGCTGACGGGTGGAATTGATATTGAATTCCCCGCCGGAATAGGAGAAAATCAACGTCTCGCAGTCGGTGATCCGCCGGGAAAGCATATCGCCGAACTGCCTCAGCTGTTCCCGGTCAATGCAGATGCCCCGGTTTTCCATGCGGTAAAGCACCCGGCACAGGGGAAACTCAACCTCCCGGTAAAGCCTTTCCATGCCGTTCTTTTCCAGCTCCCCGGCAAGCACCGGGCGCAGGTGCCACAGAGCTTCGGCACAGGCCGCCGCGTCGGCGTCCTCCACGCTCAGCCCCAGATAGTTGGTCGTCAGCTTGGAAACAGTATAGTCGGAAGACGAGGGGTTCAGGTCATAGGCCGCCAGCGCCGTGTCAAAGACGCACTCCCCCGCCTGTATCCCCAGCTCGTCCAGCCGGTGCATGGCGGTTTTGCTGTCGTGGAAAATCAGATTTTTCCCGGCAAAGGACAGCAGCCCCATCTGGGCTTCCATGGGGGTCAGGGCGCAGACGCCCTCCGCCCATGCAAGGCCCACACTGCCATCCTCCGCAAGATACACGGCGCAGCTGTCCACATCGGCGGGCATATCCTCCCGCCGGGGGATGGACTGCACCTTCTGCTCCGGTTTGGGGGCGTCCGCCGCCGCGCCCCGCAGGCCGTATTTGTCGATCAGCCGCACAAATTCCAGTTTCTGGAACAGCTGATACAGCTCCAGCCGGTTATAGGGCTGAACAATGGCATCCTTCGGCGCAAAATCGATGGGCGCTTCCGGGCGGATGGTGGCAAGGTCGAAGGAAAGATAGGCGTTCTCCTTCCCCGCTTCCAGCTTTTCCCGGAGCTTGGGGCGGATGGAGGGGTCGTCCAGATGGGCGTACACCCCGTCCAGACTGCCGAATTTCGCCAGCAGCTCCTTTGCGGTCTTGGGGCCGACGCCGGCCACGCCCGGAATATTGTCGGAGGAATCCCCCATGAGGGCTTTCAGGTCGATGAGCTTTTTCGGCTCGAAGCCGTATTCCTCCCGGAATTTTTCTTCGTCAAACAGCGTCGTCGTGGTCTGTCCCGGCTTGGAAATCACCAGCTTGACATGGACATTTTCGTCGATCAGCTGGAGGGAATCCCGGTCGCCGGTGACGATCACGCACTCCCAGTCCTGCCGGGAGCAGATTTTGCCCACGGTGCCGATC
>ERZ824978.3772-NODE-3772-length-10871-cov-2.520987_pt1 | contig 10871 bp, 9 predicted proteins | sample MGYA00519860_ERZ824978 | MGnify/ENA primary metagenome ERZ824978 (study PRJEB31778, sample SAMEA3449184) | human gut metagenome | biome: human gut; feature: human-associated habitat; material: faeces | place: United Kingdom | collected 2010/2012 ... | reverse complement strand
AGCAGCAGCAGGTCCTTCGTCTCCTCCGCCGCCTCGCCGCTCAGAATGCCGCCCTGCACGGCCGCGCCGTACGCCACGGCCTCGTCGGGGTTGATGCCGCGGTTCAGCTCCTTGCCGTTGAAGTAGTCCTTCAGCAGCTCCTGCACCTTCGGAATACGCGTCGAGCCGCCCACCAGCACGATCTCGTCGATCTCCTTCTTCTTCAGGTCCGCGTCCGCCAGCACCTTCTCCACGGGGCCCAGCGTCTTCTTGAACAGGTCCATGTTCAGCTTCTCGAAGCGCGCACGCGTCAGCGTCTCGGAGAAGTCGATGCCATCGTACAGCGCCTCGACCTCGATGTTCGCCTGGTGCTGCGTCGACAGCACGCGCTTCACGCGCTCCACTTCCTTACGCAGCTTCTGCACCGCGCGCTTGTCACCCGACATGTCCTTGCCGTACTTCTTCTTGAAGATCTTCATCATGTGGTGCATCACCACCTGGTCGAAGTCCTCGCCACCCAGGTGCGTGTCGCCGTTCGTCGCCAGCACCTCGAACACGCCGTCCGCCGTGTCCACCATCGCCGCGGGCAGGGTTATCGTCCCCGCGACGGAGGTCGTATTGCAGATCGCGCCGAAGATATAATCGTCCTCATGCGTCACGCCGTCCGCCGTGACCTTCATGTGCAGCGGCTTTATCTTATACAGATCCTTTATCGCGTCGAGGATATACGCCGTATGGCCGAGGACGTTCTTCATGTTCTGATCCGTCGTATACGACAGCCACGAGAACGCGCCGAAAGCCGCGACATAGGTGAAATGCCGCCCGCCGAAGCAGCCGATGTCATACCGCGTGGAATACCCCGAAGCGATGTGCTCCGCCGCCTCGATGATATCCGTGCTCAGCCCGTGCGATGCGGCGAAGTCGTTCGTGCTGCCGCAGGGGATGTAGCCCAGCGGCACGTCGATATTCGCAGTCGCAAGGCCGTGGATGACCTCGTTGAGCGTCCCGTCGCCGCCGGTGCAGCAGACCAGCTGATAATCCCGCCCAAAGCTCGCGGCGAAAGCCGTGCCGTCGCCCTTTTTGCCGGTTATCATCGTAGTGACCTTATAGCCCGCGTCCATCAGGACGCGGATTATCTGCGCAACGTTGCGCAGCACCATGCGCTTGCCCGACACCGGATTTATTATCAGCAGCGCCGGTTTCAGATCTTTTCTTTCGGAATAATCAAGAGTATCCATGGGAACCTCCGTGGTATGATACGCTCAGATCAGGCTATTATCCCGACAACGGTAAGGCAGAGGTACGCGGTCGGGATGGAGAAAAGCAGGCTGTCGGCACGGTCGAACATGCCGCCGTGGCCGGGGATAAGATTCGAGAAGTCCTTTACGCCGATCATGCGCTTTACGAGCGATTCGGCGAGGTCGCCGATCTGCCCCATCGTGGACGCGAGAAGCGCGGTGACGACGCAGAGCCAGAACGGGATCGGCAGCCAGAGCTGCGACAGGTAATACACGATGACGCCGGTAACGACGGACGAGATCGCGCCGCAGATGCAGCCCTCGACGGTCTTGTTCGGGGAGACGGAGGGGGCGATCTTATGCTTGCCGAAGCGCTTGCCGCCGAAGAGGGCAAAGCTGTCGCACACCCAGGTGGACAGGCAGGCGACCGCGAGCGTCTGGAGCCAGATGTCGCTGACGCAGATGACCATTATCATCGAGAACTGGAAGCATGGGTACGCAAGGCCGAACACCGTACCGAGCGCGCCCTTGCCGGCCACGTCCTTCCGGAGTATGCCCGAGAACAGCGCGAAATACACAGCACAGGCGAAGAGCACCATGTACCAGAACAGGCCGATCTCGACGCCGGTGAAGCGGTCGATCAGGGTCAGCACCGCCTGGGCAGCGAGGTATGCATACATGACGCCGGCCGCGCAGCCGACCTCAAGCTTTTCAAGGTTGCGGCTGAGCTCGTACGCGCAGAGGATGCCGGCCGCGGCGAAAAAGATGACGCGGGTCACCGGTGAGAGGAAGACGCAGGCGAGCGTGATGCTGATGAGCACCACGGCGGAAATTACTCGTGTTTTCAAAAACTTATCCCTCTTTCTGATCGTTTGCGGGAGTCCTTAAGCTGATCTTAAGATATCATATTATCCGCGCCCACTCAATATACGCCTTACGGTTTCTGTTCGATTTTTGGGCGTTGAGCGGTGTTTTTAACAATTTCTTCACTTTTTATTGCCGAACAGGCCGCGCACGATGGCACTGGAGCCGGAGCGCATGACGGAGCTGAGCGCGTTATTCGCGGCGCGCTTGGCGATGGTCTTGCCGCTGGTCTGCTTGCCGCCGAGGATGGAGTTGACAAGATTCGTGCTGACCGAGCGCGCAACGGAGGACGCCGCGTTCGTGACGGCGCGCTGCGCGGTCTTGCGGCGCTTCTCGGCTTCCTTCTCCGCCTCGCGCTGCGCCGCGGCCTCGGCCTTCTGCTTCGCCTTCTCGGCTGCGGCCTCCTCGCGGAGCCTCGCCTTTTCGGCAGCCGCCTCGTCCTTCTGACGCTGCTTTTCGGCGGCGGCTTCGTCCTTCCGGCGCTGCTTCTCCGCCGCGGCCTCCTCGGCCTCCTGACGGCGGCGCTCCTCCAGCTCGGCGTTCGCCTGCATGAGTATCTCATATGCGGACTCGCGGTCGACGCTGTCGCGGTATTTCAGCTCAAACTCGTCCGCGAGGATGAGCTGCTGCATTCTCGCGCTGTCGGCAGGCCCCATAAGGCTCTGCGGCGGGAGGATCTTCGCGCGCTCGACGACGCCGGGGACGCCGTCGGCGTCCAGAAAGCTGACCAGCGCTTCGCCGACGCCAAGCTCCATGAGCGTCTGCTCGGTGTCGAACGCGGGGTTCACGCGGAATGCGCGGGCGGCGGCGCGGACGGACTTCTGCTCTGCCGGAGTGTAGGCGCGCAGGGCGTGCTGCACACGGTTCGAGAGCTGCGCGAGCACATCGTCCGGAATGTCGGACGGCGACTGCGTGACGAAATACACGCCGACGCCCTTGGAGCGGATGAGCTTCACGACCTGCACGATCTTCTGCACCAGCGCCTTCGGCGCGTCGGAGAACAGCAGGTGCGCCTCGTCGAAGAAGAATATCATGCGCGGCTTTTCGAGATCGCCGACCTCGGGCAGCCGCTCGAACAGCTCCGTCAGCATCCAGAGCAGGAAGGTGCCGTACACCTTGGGGCTCTGGATAAGCCGCGCGCTGCTGAGAATGTTTATATAGCCGCGGCCGTCGGCGTCGGTGCGCATCCAGTCGCGGATGTCAAGCGCGGGCTCGCCGAAGAATATCTCGCCGCCCTCGTCCTCAAAGGCCAGCAGCGCGCGCTGTATCGCGCCGATGCTCGCGGCGGAGACGTTGCCGTACTGCGTGGTGAATTCCGCGCGGTTGTCGCCCACGAACTGGAGCATGGCGCGCAGATCCTTCATGTCGAGCAGGAGCAGGCCGTGCTCGTCGGCGACCTTGAAGACGATATTCAGCACACCGGCCTGCACATCGGTCAGCCCCAGCAGGCGCGCAATCAGCACCGGCCCCATGTCGGATATCGTGACGCGGACGGGGTGCCCCTGCTCGCCGAAGATATCCCAGAAGCGGGTCGGGTAGGACTTGTACTCGAAGCCCTCGATGCCGAAGCGCTCGATGCGGCCGCGCATATTCGCAGAGTCCGCGCCGGGCACACACATACCGCTGACGTCACCCTTGACGTCGGCCATGAACACCGGCACGCCCATGTCGGAGAAGGACTCAGCCATCACCTTCATGGTTATCGTTTTGCCGGTGCCGGTCGCGCCGGCGATGAGTCCGTGGCGGTTTGCCATATTGGGCAGCAGGAAAAGGTTCTTGTCCGACTGCGCGAGCCATATCTTTTTATCTTTGTACATGCTTCTACCCCTGTTTATGTTTTCGCCCTATTCGGGCAGCTCAAATCTTAATATTCTTAATATATCATACCCGCCGCACGGCGGCAAGTGTATTTTCGTCTCTTGCCAGAGCGGCGCGGATGGGATATAATATGTTGAATAAATATGACACAGAGGATGAGACATATGGACGAGCAGAAAACCGGAACACTTTACATCGTGGCGACGCCTATCGGCAATTCGCGCGACATGTCCCCGCGCGGGGTGCAGATACTGACCGACGTGGACATCATCGCCGCCGAGGATACGCGGCGCTCGATGGTGCTGCTCGGCAAGCTTGAGATACGCAACAAGCTCGTGTCGAACCACAAGTTCAACGAATACGGCAAGGCCAAGTATTTTATAAACGAGATGAAGGCCGGAAAGAGCGTCGCCGTCATCACCGACGCGGGCACGCCCTGCATCTCCGACCCCGGCAACGAGCTTATCAAGGCGGCAGTCGAGGAAGGGATACGCGTCGTCGGCGTCCCCGGCTGCTGCGCGGCGGTGAACGCGCTGGCGATATCGGGCTTCGACCTGTCGAGCTTCCTGTTCTACGGATTTTTCCCGCGCGAGAACGCCGACCGGCGCAAGCTGCTTGAAAAAATGCGCGGCGCGGACACGAGGACCTTTGCGTTTTATGAGAGCCCGAAGCGCATAATGGAGCTGGTGGACTTTCTGATAGAGTCCGAGGCGAAGCTGCGGCTGTGCCTCTGCAACGACATGACAAAGCTGCACGAGATGAGCTTCCGCGGCACGCCCGCGCAGGTCAAGGAGCAGCTTCTGGCCAAGGGCAATTATGACAAGGGCGAGTACGCCATCGTCGCCGAAGTCGAGCCGGAGTATCAGTTCACGAAGGTGGAGCACACGGTCAGCGCCGAGGCGATGCTGGTGGACGCGATGATATCCGGCGGCGTAAGCGGCCGCGACGCGATCGCCGCCGTCCTCGCCGACCCGAATAATTCCTACAGCAAAAACGAGCTGAAGGCCGCCGCTCTGAATCTCAAACGCATGTTTGAGTGAGGCTGCGGGGGCGAGTACTTTCTTTTGTTCCCTGCTCCGGTCATTACTCCGGCGACCCCTCAGTCACGGCTAACGCCGTGGCTGAGCTGCAGCGAGACAGTGGCGCGTTAGCGCCGAAAGGGTCGCCAGTGTATAGAAAGCGCCAGTAGGGAAAAGAAACCGCGTACCATAAGTTGCTTCGTAGGGGACGGCCGCTGTGCCGTCCCGTTTGGACACGGTTTGTCTATGCGGCTATCACAAATCAGCTCACAATTCCGCATCATTATCAGGAGGTAACAATGCCGAACATCAGCGATATTCTTGCCGCGGCGCTGCCGGAGTTCGGCAAGGCCGTATTCAGCCAGCCGACGGACAAGGCCGCCGCGCAGAAGCTCAGCGTCCGCCCGCTCGCCATCCGCGGCGAGACGGTATATCAGGCCGAGAGCATACGCGACAACAAGGCCATGCACCAAAACCTCAGCGCTGAAGAGCTTACCGCGCTCTGCCGCAGCGAGCTTGAAGGCCGCTACCGGCAAGTGCTTATAGTCTCCGGCGGCGAGAGCCGGCAGTACATTCTCCGCCGCGACGGCAGCTACAAGCTCACCGGCAAGACCGCCGCGACCGCCCCTGCCCCCGCCGCGCACAACCGCGAAAAGAAATATCTTCTTGCGGAGGGCGAGTGCATCCCCGCGCTCGTCGATCTCGGCGTGTTCACCGCCGACTACAAGATCCTCCGCGACAAGTACGACAAATACAAGCAGATAAACCGCTTCATCGAGCTTATCGACGACGCGGTAGGTTCCTCCGGCCTCGAAGAGATGACCATCCTCGACTTCGGCTGCGGGAAATCCTATCTCACCTTCATATTATATTATTACCTCGTCGAGAAGCGCGGTATGCGCGCGCACATCATCGGCTACGATCTGAAGGCCGACGTCGTGGAGCGCTGCAACGGCATCGCCGCGAAGTACGGCTACTCCGGTCTTGAGTTCCACGTCGCCGACGTGACGCGCGACACGCTCTACGACCGGCATATCGACATGGTCGTGACGCTGCACGCCTGCGACATCGCCACCGACTACGCCCTGCACTACGCGCTGCAGCACGACGTGAAGTACATTTTCTCCGTCCCCTGCTGCCAGCATGAGATAAACGCGCAGATAAAAAAGGGCGGCGAACTGGACATTTTCCTGCGCCACGGGATAATAAAGGAGCGCATGTCCGCGCTGCTGACCGACTCCATCCGCGCCGCGGTGCTGGAGGACATGGGCTACGAGGTGGACATGATAGAGTTCATCGACTTTGCCCACTCGCCGAAGAACATCATGCTCCGCTGCACCCGCAAGCGCGCGCCATATCGCCGCGGCACTCCGCGCATAGACGAGGCGCGGGCGCTTGCCGAGCGCTACGGCTTCAGGCAGACGCTGCTGGAGCTGATAAAGCAGGACTGACAACATAACGCAATTCTCTCCCTCAGTCGGCACCTCGCAGCTGCGTTTATACAAAAAATTATCGCCCCGTTTGGGGCGATAATTTTTTATTCTATTCGTCTTTATCGTCGTAGCTGTCGAGGAAATGGTGCCGCACGCCGTGCTGCTTATAGGCTATGAGCGTGTCGAGATTCACGTTCTCGACGCTCTTGAAGATGCACTTCTCGACGTCGGGGTTCGACTTCTTCAGCTCGCGTATCAGCTCCTTCGTCTCCTGACGCTTGGAGTGATTCTGCCCGTCGTTGCAGGTAGTGCAGGTGTCGGTAAACTTGCACGCGCACTGGATGAAGTGCAGCCCGTTATAATCGCGCCACGCCTTGATATCGTCCTCGCGGATGAGGTACAGCGGGCGTATCAGCTCCATGCCGGGGAAATTCGTGCTGTGCAGCTTCGGCATCATGCTCTGTATCTGCGCGCCGTGCAGCATGCCCATGAGTATGGTCTCGATAACGTCGTCATAATGGTGCCCAAGCGCAATTTTATTGCAGCCCAGCTCCTGCGCGAAACGGTACAGGTAGCCGCGGCGCATCCTCGCGCAGAGGTAGCACGGCGATTTCTCGACGTTGTAAACGGACTCGAAAATGTCCGTCTCGAATATCGTGACCGGTATGCCCAGCGCGCGGGCGTTATCCTCGATTATGCGGCGGTTGTCGGCATTGTAGCCCGGGTCCATCACGAGGTACTTGACCTCAAATTTGACCTCGCTGTACCGCTTCAGCTCCTGGAAGAGCTTCGCCATCAGCATCGAGTCCTTGCCGCCGGAGATGCACACCGCGACGCGGTCGCCCTCGTTGACGAGCTGATAGGTCTTGAGTGCCTTTATAAACTTGCTCATAAGCGACACGCGGAATTTCTTGCGTATGCTCTGCTCGACCCGCTCGCGCAGCTCCTCGTCGTTGCGGCGGCGCATCTCCGCGCGCAGCCACGCGATGTAGCCGCCCTCAAGGCTGTACGCCTCAAGTCCGCAGTCACACAGCTCGTCCGCGAGGTCTACGCTCACGACGCCGCGGGCGCAGTAGATTATCAGCTTTTTCCCGTCGCCCGGCGGGGACGCCAGCAGTTCCTCCGCGCTTATGCCGACGGAGCCGGGAATAAAGCCGTAGGCACGGTCGCGCTCGCCGCGGATGTCGCATATAACGCAGTCCTCCGGCTGAAGCTCGCCGAGCTTTTCAACAGATATCTCCATGTTCGGCCTCCTCCGGACACGTCATTCGCTCTTGGGCTCTTCCTTGTCTATCAGCACCCAGGATATTGAATCCGAGGGGCTGGGCAGATAGTTCACGACCACCGGCACGAAGCGGTACTCCGCCTGTCCGAGCGTGACGCGCGGCGTGATATCCTCCATGTTATAGACATAGGTGCCCTTGTCCGTCGGGTGGTACACGCGGTCGAAGAGCTTCATAAACAGCACCGCGTCCTGCCCGTTCGAGGTGTCGGGGCCGACGAGCGCCTTGCGGCTGTAGCAGTATATCGAGAGCCGCCCCGGCCTGTCCTGCAATGCGTCCGCCACGCTCACCGCGAAGCCGCACACCGCGTTCACGGCGCTCGGCGGGGAGGACATGTCGCGCGTGTAAACAAGCTTGGTGTTCTCGTCGGTTATCGTCGGGTGCAGGACGTTTGCGAGCACGACCTCGTCAAAGCCCATGTCGTAAAGCTCGTTGCACATATCGACGACGTACTGCCGAAGCTCGGTATTATACGGGTCGAGCCACGCGCCCTCGTCGTCGGTGTAGTTGCCGCCGAGCTCGGTGCGCAGGCATACGGTCGTGCTGCGGGACGCGTACAGCGCATCGCGGCAGACGTTTATCTCCGCGACAAGGTAGATGTCCTTGTCCTCGCGGGCTTTCAGCCCCGCGATAAGCTCCGGTATCTGGCGGGTCTGATCCGTCTCGACATAGAGCCCGTAATTCACCGCGGCCTGTGCCTGCGAGTTCCACATGAGGTTGCCGCTCACGGGCTTCATCTCCAGCACGAGCGCGTTGCCGACGCTGAGACGGTCAGCGTATTCGTTGAGCTTGTCCTGCGTGATGTTCTCGCTCGAAACGTAGATTGCGCGCATCGCGGGGACGTCCTCGCCGACCTGCGCCTCGACGCCGGAGTAGTCCGGATCGTCAAAGGTTATCGACGCGTCCACCGGATCGAACACCTTCACGACGTTGCCCTCGGAGTCCACGGTCGTTTTCTCCTCGCTCTCGAGAAGCGGCAGCTCGACCGATACGCCATCCTTGGAGATGACGGCGTACTGCTGCATCGAATAGAACAGCACGACGGTCAGCACGAGGAGGCCGATTATAACGGCGGCGGGGATTATCGCATAGCTGCGCTTTTTCCGCCTGCCTTTGTAAAATTCACTGTTTCTTGCCAAAAAAGTTCCCCCCAGCTTCGGGTAATCAGTCCTCTATCATCTCTATGCGGCGGATGTGCCGCTCGCCGTTGGAAAACGGGGTGTCGAGGAAGGTGTCAACGATCTTCAGCGCAAGGCCCGGGCCGACAACGCGCGCGCCGAGCGCGAGGACGTTGGCGTCGTTGTGCTGACGGGTCGCCTCGGCGGAGAAGCAGTCCCCGCAGAGCGCAGCGCGGATGCCGTGCACCTTGTTCGCGGCGATGGAGATGCCGATGCCGGTGCCGCAGATAATGATGCCGCGCTCACACTCGCCGGAGGCGACTGCCTTTGCCACGGCCTTGCCGTACACCGGATAGTCGCAGCTCGCGTCGGAATAGGTGCCGAAGTCCTTGTATTCAAGCCCTCTCGCGTCGAGGTGTGCCATGACCTCTTTTTTCAGTTCAAAGCCGCCGTGGTCAGAGCCGATTGCAATCATTTTTATATTCTCCCATTCAATAGTATTCCTATTTTATATGCTTGTGTAATTGTACCACTAACCGCCGCGCGGTTCAAGCCCACCGCACGATATATTGTAAACATTCGGTGAAGTCTATTGACATTGCGCGGGCAAATTCTTAAAATAAATTCAGATACTGATTTACGAGGCGCAGAAATGAAGCAAAGGTTACAGAAATTTTTTGAAGGCCGGCAGGGCATGGACGAGCTGTCCAAGGCGCTGTTCTGGGGCGCGCTAGCGGCTCTGCTGCTGTCCGGATTGTGCATAAAGCTGCTCAACGGCGCGCTCAGCACGGTGCTGAGCTGGCTGGGGCTGGCGGCGGTAATATTCTGCTTCGTGCGCGCTTTTTCGCGGCGGCTGGCTCAGCGCGAGACCGAGAACAACGCGTTCCTCGCCATGCGTGTCAAGCGCAAGCGCGAAAGGATCGCTTCCGCCAGCGCAAGAATTACAAGTTTTTCAAGTGCCCCGGCTGCGGCACGATACTGCGCGTGCCCCGCGGCAAGGGAAAGATACATATCAGCTGCAAATGCGGGTACATTCTATACAGGAAAACGTGAATTTGTGAATCGGGGCGGCGTGCAGCCGTCCCGATTTTATCCCCCTACCAACAACGACACCCCAGATGCGGCGGCGCAGCATCTGGGGTTCGCCATTAACTATTCAATTCCGCTCAGAATTTATTATCCAGCTTATAGCTGATATCTTCCTCGAAGCTGAGCTTTGTCTCGCGGCCGGAGAGCATGCGCGACACGGCGGGTATATGCCGCACGAGCACCGCAAGCCCCGCAAAGAGCGCAAGCTTCATCACCAGCGGATCGTCCACCAGCAGAAGCGACGCGATGCACATTACCGCGGCTCCGGCCACAGCGCCGAGCGAAACATACTTCGTCAGCCATATGCCGAGCACCACGAACAGCAGCACCGCCAGCGCACCGGAGAAGTTCACGAACGCCATCACGACGAGCATGCATATTATCGCGTGGCTGCCCTTGAGATCGTAAAACACCGGATACAGCCGCCCCATCACAAGGCAGAAGCCCGCAAACGCGCGCCCGACGGCGGCCTGACCCTTTATGCCCATCAGCAGCCCGCCGATGAGGATCGGCAGGATATCGCGCACAAGCTCTACGAGCAGCAGCTTCACAAAGCCCTTCGCGCCGTAGATGCGGCGGAAGTTAGAGAGCGCGGAGCTGCCCGTGCCGAGACGGCGCAGGTTCACATGAAAAACATAATTCGACGCGATAACGACGCTGCTCATGCTGCCGATGCCATAGGCGATGACGGCAATGATTATCAGCAGAACGGTATATATCATTCCTTCTCGCCTTTCTGCCGAATGACGATGCGTATCGGCGTACCCTCAAGGCCGAACACGGCGCGTATCTGATTCTCGATATAGCGCTGATACGAGAAGTGGAACAGCTCGCGCGAATTGCAGAATATCACGAAATTCGGCGGGCAGATGCCGGTCTGCGTCATGTAATATATCTTCAGGCGGCGTCCCTTATCCGTGGGCGGCTGGACTCTCGCCTGCGCGTCGGCAAGGACGTTATTGAGCATGCCGGTAGTGATGCGCATATGGCTCTGGTCGTTTGCGAAGTTTATAAGCTCGAAGAGCCTGTC
>ERZ824978.3768-NODE-3768-length-10885-cov-3.296214_pt1 | contig 10885 bp, 8 predicted proteins | sample MGYA00519860_ERZ824978 | MGnify/ENA primary metagenome ERZ824978 (study PRJEB31778, sample SAMEA3449184) | human gut metagenome | biome: human gut; feature: human-associated habitat; material: faeces | place: United Kingdom | collected 2010/2012 ... | reverse complement strand
TGATAAGATATCTTCAAAAAAGAATGCTGAACTTGCAAACTACAATGATAATATTGCAATTGCTCAAAATTCTCAGTTAGAACAAAGCTATCCAGAAATCTATAAAGTTGTATACCCAATGGTATCAAAAAGATGTGAAAATGTAAGAGCAGATTTATCAAATGAAGAATTAGAAAAAATGACAGATGAAATATATTTTGCATTAGAAAGCAAAAATGAAACACAATTAAATATAAATCTAAAAAATGATGTTAGAACAAGTAGTAGTGTAAATGCAAGAAAAGCAGATGTTAGCGCTACTGAGAGTCCAAAAAGAGAAACGAGACAATTTAATAGTGGATTAAGGGATTTGGTAAAAATATTATTAATAAGAGAACTGTTAAACAGACCAAGACCATTTCCACCACGTCCGCCAGTTAGACCGTCAATGCCTCCAGGACCGGGACCACGTCCACCAAGACCACCATTTGGACCAGGGGGAAGACCACCATTTCCAAGAGAATTTGAAGTAGATAATTATAATTTATATGAAATGTAATTTGACATAATTCCTAAAATATGGTAAAATAATAATATAATGTTTATTATCATATATAAGGAGAAAAGTATATGGATGAAAATAAAATAAAAAATAAAATAATAGCAATTTCAGGTGAACCAGTAAGTGGAAAAGGTACCACAGTAAAAAAGATGATAGAAAAACTAAAAGAACAAGGATATACAGATGAACAAATACATCTTGAAACAACAGGCAATGATTTTAGAAGATATTTTAATTCATTAATTGATTTAATTGTAAATTTAGATAACAAAGAAGAATTAAACCAAATTTATAAAAGAGAAGAATTAAGCGAATTTTTTGATAATGAAGTTTATAGAAAAACGTTGGCAAGAACAATAGCTCAACTAAAACAAAGAAATATTGATTTATCTACGTTTACAATAAATGAAGCAAATAATAGTGAAGAATTTAAAGATATAAGAAAAATTGTAGACACATTAATAGATGAAAGAATGGCAAATAAAGGAAAAGAAATTAATAAGGAATTACATCCAAAAGATATTTGGATAATAGATTCAAGACTAGCTTTTTATAATATTCCAGAAGCTTTTTCAGTCAGATTAACAACAAATGCTGATGTTGCAGGTAAACGTTTATTTAATGACAATTCAAGGGGAAAAGAAGACAAATATTCAAATATTGAAGAAGCAAAAAAAGAACGTGAAATGAGAAGAATAGGTGAAAATACTAGATATATGAATAGATATGGAGTTGACTTAACTGATGAAAATAATTATGATTTAATAATAGATACTTCATATTCAACAGTTGATGATATAGCAGATGTAATTCTAGAAGGTTCTAAATATTATGAAAAAAATAAAAACTTCGCTAAAAAATGGGCAAGTCCAAAAATATTTTTACCATTACAAACAGAAAGAGAAACTTTAGCAAAATCACCATTATCAAATTTAAGTATTGATGATATGATTAAAAATATAAAAGAATATGGATATTTACCTGATTCTACAATAGAAGTAGTTACGGTGGACAACGTAAATTATATAATTGAAGGACACCATAGAAATTTTGCTGCAGCATATTGTGGAAAAACATTAGTACCATACCAAGTATTAGCTAAAAATGATGAAAAAATGGGAAGATATAATATGTCCACCGCTAGAGAAAGGGCAGAATCATTAACAAAAAATATGCTAACAGGACATGAGTGGTTAATAAAAGAACAAGATCCAGATTTCAATTATCAAAAAATATATCCAAATATTTGGAAAATATTAGAAGAAAAGGAAGAAAAATCAAGATAATAAAGAAAAAAGATTATTCAAAAAACGAATAATCTTTTTCTTTTTGTAAAAAATAAAAACGAGAAATTTTGAAAGGTGGTTAAATAAATGAAAGTAAAAGATTGTATGTGTAATGATGTTTGCTGTGTAAAACCAGAAACAAAAATAAATGAAGTGGCAAAAATAATGAGCCAAAATCATATAGGATGTGTTCCGGTATGCGACCAAAATAATTGTATATGCGGAATTATAACAGACAGAGATATATTATTAAGAAGTGTTGCATGCGATAAAGATACTTGCCAAACAACAGCAAGTGAAATAATGTCAAAAGATGTATGCACTTGTAATGAAAGTGATGATATGACAAACGCAGAAAGCAAAATGGCAAATTATCAAGTAAGAAGACTTCCAGTATGTGACCAAGATAATCATGTAATAGGAATTTTAACATTAGGAGATTTAGCACAAAATGATGAACAATTAGGAAAACAACAAGTTTGTACAACAATAGATGAAATATGTAACTGCCATAGCAATAAAAATGCTGAATAATTTTTCAAAAGAAGCCACAGAGCTTCTTTTTATTATGAAAAATGTATGATTGAACCAATAATTACATATACTAAAAATAGGAGAAAAATTATGATTATTGATATGTCTTATTGGACAAGAGTAGGGAGAAGGATATTATACGTAATATTGATCTTAATAGGATTAATTATTGCATTAAAATTATCAGTATTTTATATGCCATTTTTAATTGCGTTTATAATATCACTTCTAATAGAACCAGCTATTAGATTTATTATGAAAAAGCTAAAACTAACACGAAAAACAAGTTCTATTATAATATTTGTACTTGTAGCAACTGTTATTCTAGGGGGATTAGCATGGGGGATAGTAGCTCTATTTTCAGAGGCTTCAAATTTATTACAAAGTTTAAATTTTTATGTTGATAAAATGTATAATTTATTTCAAAGCTTTACAAATAGATTTGACTTTAATAAAATTCACTTTCCAAACGAAATAAATCAAGTATTACAAAATTCAACAGGAGGAATAATAAATACCGCTTCTAATTGGCTAAGAAATTCATTGACAGGATTATTAAATATAATAACATCAATACCAACTATAGCAATATATTTTGTAGTAACAATAATGGCGCTATACTTAATATGTGTAGATAAAGTATATATATTAGACCAAATAGAGCATCACCTTCCAAAAAAATGGGTATTTAAATTAGGAACACATATAAAAGAATTAACCAAAACACTTGGAGGTTATTTAAAAGCAGAAGTAACATTGATATTAATATCTTTTATAATTTCTTTAACAGGGTTATATATATTAAAAATTGCAAAATTCAATATAGAATATCCATTACTAATGGCACTATTTATAGGATTTGTTGATGCACTTCCTATATTAGGCTCAGGAACAGTAATGGTTCCATGGGCAATAATATCTGGATTAAATGGAGATTTAAAACTAGGAATTGCAATTATTATATTATTTGCAATAATGTCAACAATAAGACAATTTTTAGAACCTAAATTAGTCAGCAAGCATATTGGAACACATCCAATTTTTACATTGATTGCTATGTATACTGGATTTAAATTCTTAGGAGTAATAGGACTATTGGTAGGACCAATAATTTTGATTATTATAAAAAATGTTTTTGCAACTTTTATTGATGAGGGAGTAGTGAAGACTATATTTGATAAAAAATAATGCGAAACTTTTAATTAGTTTCGCATTATTATAATATCGTACTAGTAGGAATATAACTATCATCAGGAGGATAAACATACTCCTCTTTAGGAGTATCAACAGCCTTTATATCAGTAATTCTAACAATAGGCATATCACCATGATATGAACCTTTAACAATCTCACCAGTAACTTCAACCCAAGTATCATTAGCAAAATTCTTTGCACTATCACACTCACATAAAAAACCAACAACAACAGACTGAGAACTAGAATTAATAATCATATTTCTAGCCAAAACAAATTGATTATCTTGCAAATCAGAAACCCTATAAACATAACCAGTAAAATTAATTTTCTTTCCTACATAACTATCAACATTTTCGTGAACAGTTTTTAAAATATTAGCATAATTCTTAGCAGAAATTTTACAAACACCAGAACTGTCCAAATTATCAGAAACAGAAAAACTTTTATTAGAACCTGAAATAACCTTATAAAAAACAGTACACAAAATAATTATCATTAGAATTATAACAAAAGTAAAAAAAACTTTGAAAAGCTTACTACCATTGACTTTGACATTAAAAATAAACATAGCAAATCCTCTTTCTAATTTGATTATTACAATCTATTCCAGAAAAGCAAAAATATTACAAAAAATACTTGATAAAAAAGAATATTAGTGATATAGTTACAAAGTAAAATAAACTTAGGAGGAGTATACCAATTATGAAATTATTCAAAAGTTACAGTGAAAAAGAAGTAAAAAGAGTTATGCCAATTGTAAACAAAATCAATAGTTTAGAACCAGAAATGGGAAAATTGACAGACCATGAATTAAAAGAGAAAACAAATTATTTCAAAAAACAATTATCAGAAGGAAAAACATTAGATGATATATTACCAGAAGCTTTTGCAGTTGTAAGAGAAGCTTCTAAAAGAGCATTAGGAATGAGACATTTCGATGTTCAATTAATAGGTGGAATTATTCTACACCAAGGAAGAATTGCAGAAATGAAAACTGGTGAAGGAAAAACATTAGTTGCAACATTACCAGTATACCTAAATGCACTTGAAGGAAAAGGAGTTCACGTAATAACAGTAAACGACTATCTAGCAAAAAGAGATAGTGAATGGATGGGAAAATTATATAAATTCTTAGGATTATCAGTAGGACTAGTAATTGCAGGAATGGACCCAAATGCAAAACAAAAAGCATATGCAGCAGATATAACATATGGTACAAATAACGAATTTGGATTTGATTACTTAAGAGATAATATGGTAATCTACAAAAATCAATTAGTACAAAGAGGATTACATTATGCAATAGTTGATGAAATCGATAGTATCTTAATTGATGAAGCAAGAACACCACTTATCATTTCAGGTAGAGCAAATGAATCATCAGATTTATACAAAAAAGCAAACGATTTTGTAAGAAGACTTGAACCAAAAGTAATAATTGAAGAAGATGTTAAAGATTTTGAACAAGCAGAAGATAATGAAAAATATGATTATATAGTTGACTTAAAAGCAAAATCAGCATCATTAACACAAAAAGGTATTAAAAAAGCCGAAGAATTCTTTGGATTAGAAAATTTCAATGACCTAGAAAATTCAACATTAGTTCACCACGTAAACCAAGCATTACGTGCACATGGGGTAATGAAAAAAGATATAGATTATATCGTAAAAGATGGAGAAGTTCTTATTGTTGATGAATTTACAGGACGTATTATGTATGGAAGAAGATACAACAATGGATTACACCAAGCAATAGAAGCCAAAGAAAGAGTTAAAATAGCTGATGAATCAAAAACATTAGCAACAATAACATTCCAAAACTACTTTAGAATGTATGATAAATTATCTGGTATGACAGGTACTGCAATGACAGAAGAAGCAGAATTCGAAGAAATATATAACTTAGATGTTGTATCAATACCAACAAATAAACCAATGGTAAGAAAAGATGAAAATGATGTTATATACAAAAATGAAAATGCAAAATTTAGAGCAGTAATCGAAAGTGTAAAAGAAAGTCATGCAAAAGGACAACCAGTTCTAATTGGTACAGTATCAATTGAAAAATCTGAAAAATTGAGCAAATTATTAAATGAAGCACGTATTCCTCATGAAGTATTAAATGCTAAATCACACGAAAAAGAAGCAATGATTGTTGCACAAGCTGGTAAATATGGAGCTGTTACAATAGCAACAAACATGGCAGGACGTGGTACTGATATTATGCTTGGTGGAAACAGTGAATATCTAGCAAAAGAAGAAATGAGAAAAAATAGAGTACCAGAAAACTTAATAGAAGAATCAAACACATATTATGAAACAGATGACCAAGACATATTAAGAGCAAGAGAACAATTCAATAAACTAGTAGAAAAATATGAAGAACAAATTAAAGAAGAAAAACAAAAAGTAATAGACGCTGGTGGTTTAAAAATAATTGGTACAGAAAGACACGAATCAAGAAGAATTGACAACCAATTAAGAGGACGTTCAGGACGTCAAGGAGATGTCGGAGAATCTAAATTCTATATTGGACTAGATGATGATTTAATGAAAATCTTTGGTGGAGATGCAATAACAAGAGTATACAATACTTTAGGTGCAGATGAAAACATGCCAATACAATCTAGAATGATTTCAAAAGCAGTAGAAAATGCTCAAAAGAAAGTAGAAGGCAGAAACTTTAGCATACGTAAAAACGTATTAAAATATGATGATGTTATGAATGTACAAAGAGAAATCATATATAATCAAAGAAGAGAAGTATTAGACGGAAAAGACATTCATGAAAATATAGTAAATATGATTACAACAATAGCAGAAGAAACAGTATCAACATATATTGAAGGTGAAGATGGAAAAGCAGTAAATGCAGAATCTTTAAATACAGAAATATCAAATATATTCGGTATAGATATGGCTGAATTCATAAATACACACGAAAAAGATTCAAATGCAATAATAGAAGAATTAGAAAAACAAGCTATAGAAAAATATCAAGCTAAAGAGGAAGAAATAACATCTGAAAAAATGAGAGAACTTGAAAGAGTTGTAATGCTTAAAGTAGTTGATGAAAAATGGATGAACCATATAGATAGTATGGATGAATTAAAAAATGGTATTGGTTTAAGAGCATATGGACAACAAGACCCTGTTGTAAAATATAGAACAGAGGGAATGGATATGTTCGAAGAAATGGTTGCTAATATCAAATTAGATGTTGTTAAAATTCTTATGAATATTAGAAAACAAAATGGTGATGTTAAAAGACAAGAAGCAGCAAAAATTACTGGTGCAGCATTAGAAGCTATAAATAGTGTTGATGGAGGAAAGAAGATAAATACTCCTGAATATAGCCAAACAGTTGTAAATGAAGGACCAAAGATTGGTAGAAATGACCCATGCCCATGTGGAAGTGGAAAGAAATACAAGAATTGCTGTGGAAAATAATTCATAATTCAAAGAAGCCCTTTTTGATAAGGGCTTTTTTTGAAAGTTATATGCTTAGATAATCATCTGCAGAAAGTATTAATTGACACATATTTTTTATTCTAAACAAAACTTGAGTTATTGACAAATAGTTTATTAATAAATATAATAACGTTAGGAGATATCATATGAAAATTGGACTAGATATAGATAATGTAATAAGTAATTTTAATAAAAAATTAATGAAAGAATTAATAAAAGAAGATAAAAATAAAAAAAATAGGGGAATTATTAATCATAACGTGACTAATATATACCAAATGTTTGACTTTAGTGCTGAGGAAATTGAAGAATTATTCTGTAATAAATGTGAAGAGTGGGCTAAAAAATTAGAGCTAAATGAAGGAGCAAAGCATTTTATTGATAAATTAATGGATGATGGTGATGAGATATATTTAATATCACATAGAGTTTATCCTCATTATACAAATGCATTTGAAACAACTAAGCAATGGTTAAAAGATAAAAAAATAAGATATACAAAACTCATAATAAGCAATGAAAATGATAAAACACCATACTGTAAAGAATGTAAAGTTGATATTATGTTTGACGATAGTGTTAACAATTGCAATAAAATGATTTTAGGCGGTATCAATTGCTATTTATATAGAGGAAAAAATATGTATGACAAAACACCATATGGGAATTTAAGAGTTGTACAAAATTGGGAAGAATTATACCATGAGATTTTAAAACTAAAATTAAGCAAGGAAGGAAAATAAAAAGTGGAAAAATATTTAATACATGATTTTAAAGATAGTTATGGAAGAGAGCCTATTATCAGAAAAACAAAAAAAGGAACATTACTTTGTGTTTGTCTATCAGGTGGTAATTGGGAACCAGAAAATGCTAATGTAGTAAAAATACTGAAAAGTTATGATGATGGGAAGACATGGACTGATCCACAAGTATTATTTTCACACAATAGTAGAGGAGTATGGTCTTCAGAAATTTTTATAAATGATGATAAAATAATGATAATCGTACAAACATATAATGCAGAAAGCTATTATAGAGAATTACAAACTTTTTATTCAATAAGTTATGATGATGGGAAAACATGGAGTGAACCAGTCTCATTGCCTAATGGAATAAATGGGGTTAGTGTTAGACAAGGAATTGTATTAAGTAACAATAATTACTTATTCCCAATTTACTATGGAGAAGTTGTAAATAGTTTTGATTGGAAAAATGTAACAAATTGGGATGATTGTTTTAAATTTTGTTGTGGTGTAATGATATCTGATGATGAATTAAAAAGTTATAAAAGATATGGTTATATAAAGAGTGAAAAAAGTCTATGGGAACCTAATTGTATAGAGGTAGAAAATGGACATATTATTATGTATATAAGGAATAATAATGCTCCATATTTAGGAATTAGTCATAGTTACGATTATGGTAAAACATGGACAGAATTTAAGCAAACAAATATACCCAATCCAAATACTAAAGTAACCTTAATAAAGGCTAATAATCTAATTTTATTAATAAATAATTTTAATAATTATCAGATATAAAGGTATATATGTTGATATAAAATGCCGATATTCTAAATATAATAAAAGTTAAATGGTACAAAAGTATTATATGAGGAGGATAATGGTATGAAATTAGGAGAGGCAATACCAAATTATCAGGCATATCGCAATGAATTACAGGATAAGAAGACCAGCATATATAAGCAATATAAAAAAACAAAGGAAAAGGCTGAGCGTACCAATGATGAAGAATGGATACAAAAGGCAGCAGAGCTTGAGCTTTCATATAAGGAAGCAACTGATGATTTTGACAAGTATGAGAATGTTCTTAACTCGCTTAGGGAGCAGTGGTGTGCAGCAGCAAATACAGAAAACGACAAAGCACTTGCTGACCCTGAGACAGGACTTGGTGCAACAATCGGCAAGATAATGACGACAATTGCAAGAATGTGTGCCGGTGATAAAGTTCCATATACCGATGAAAAGAAGGTTATGGAATATGACGATAAAATGTATGCAAGAGCCAAGCAGGCACAGATGATTATGGCATCAATGAAGAAAAAGCAGAAGGAATACGATTCACTCTGGGATAAAGAGGGGGGAGAGTATGACCCTGAGGGTGTAGCTGATAATACAGAAGCACAGGGAGAGCTACCAGATATCCCATCATCGGACGGAGACAGTACGGATACAGGTGAAGCAGTATCAGATAGTGAATAATTAATAAAATGGAGTGTCATATGAAACATAATCGATACTTTATGCAGGTATTAACAGTATATCAGTTATCTGCGTATTGTATGAATTGTTTCCTGTGACACTCCATTTTTGTCTTATAAGTCTATAATCCTTTATTATTAAGATAAATACATATTATAAAGCAAGTACTTATTAATAATTAAATATGTTATAAATTAAACATATATATTAAAATAAGTACTTGCTTATTAAGTATTAAATATGCAGTTGATATTAATTAAATTAAGATTAATTAAACTTCAAATAAAAGATCACCATAGCTTGGGAATGGCCAGAATTCCTTATCAACGATCATTTCAAGCTTATCAGCAGGAGCTCTTAATTCGTCCATAGTTGTCTTAACTTCATCTCTGAAGTACTTAGCCTGTTCTGTAATGTCAGTAACATCAGCAGCCTTAGCTGTAACATCAATAAGCTTAGTATAAGCAGCCTTCATATCCTTTAAGTAACCAGAAACTTCTGCAAGTAAATCAGCCTGAACAGAAGCATCAGCACCAGCTTCCTTAACAGTAAGAACTGAGTTAGCAAGCTCTGTTGTGTAAGAAATAACTGAAGGAATAATCTGCTTTCCAGCCATATCAATCATTGTCTTAGCTTCAATGTTTATAGCCTTTGCATAAGCTTCATACTTAATCTCAGCTCTTGACTTTAATTCAGCCTCTGTAAATACACCAAAGCTTTCAAAAAGCTTAACGGCCTTAGGAGTAGTAAGGGCAGGAATAGCATCAACCATAGATTTAATATTTGGAAGACCTCTTCTTTCAGCTTCTTCTACCCATGCATCTGAGTAACCATTACCATTAAATACGATTCTATGATGGTCAGTAAAGAGCTTCTTGATAAGATCATGAACAGCCATATCGAAGTTTTCTACTCCATCAAGCTGGTCAGCGATTTCCTTAAAGCTTTCTGCAACGATTGTATTAAGAACAACATTTGCAGGAGCAATAGAATCTGAAGAACCAACCATACGGAATTCAAACTTGTTACCTGTGAATGCGAATGGTGATGTTCTGTTTCTATCTGTAGCATCCTTGTTAAGGTCTGGAAGAGTAGAAGCACCAGTCTTTAACTTACCTTTCTGAATAGAGCTTGTAGCATCACCCTTATCGATTAACTGCATAACTACATCTTCAAGCTGCTCGCCAAGGAACATAGAGATGATAGCTGGAGGTGCTTCATTAGCTCCAAGTCTGTGATCGTTACCAACATCAGATGCAGACTCACGAAGAAGGTCAGCATGTTTATCAACAGCCTTCATAATTGCACCAAGTACAAGAAGGAACTGGAAGTTTTCATGAGGTGTCTTACCTGGGTCAAGCATGTTAATGCCGTCATCAGTTGTGATAGACCAGTTGTTATGCTTACCAGAACCGTTAACACCTGCAAATGGCTTCTCATGGAGAAGGCATACAAGGCCATGTCTGTAAGCAACCTTCTTCATAACTTCCATCATAAGCTGGTTGTTATCTGTAGCAATATTGCACTGTGCATAGATAGGAGCTAACTCATGCTGTGCAGGAGCAACTTCATTATGCTGTGTCTTAGCAGAAACGCCCAGCTTCCAGCATTCTTCATTTACTTCTTTCATATAG
>ERZ824978.3765-NODE-3765-length-10890-cov-2.718689_pt1 | contig 10890 bp, 8 predicted proteins | sample MGYA00519860_ERZ824978 | MGnify/ENA primary metagenome ERZ824978 (study PRJEB31778, sample SAMEA3449184) | human gut metagenome | biome: human gut; feature: human-associated habitat; material: faeces | place: United Kingdom | collected 2010/2012 ... | reverse complement strand
TGCAAAAACATATATGGATACAACAGACAGTTATCTTCTTTCCAGAGCGAGAACGCAGTATCAGCGAATCGCTGAGACAATTGGAGGAAAAGTGATCGAAGGTAACGCACATGGATATTTTATCCAGGGAAAGATCATGGTAGCAACCGCCAATCCGGATAAAATGAAAGAATATGTCGAAGAAAATGACATGATCATTATGGGAAACCGTGAAGAAGACCATCTGCAGGCAATTGAGCAGAATGTAAGCTGTATCATCGTTGGAATGGGGATTGAAGTTACCGAAAAGGTACTGAAACTGGCACATGAGAAAGATATAGTCATTATTTCTTCTCCGTATGATACCTTTACGATCTCGCGTCTTATTAATCAGAGTATTCCGGTGAAATATATTATGAAAACCGAAGGTCTCGTAACATTTAATACCGAAGATTTTACAGATGATATTCAGGATGTGATGATCAAACACCGTCATCGTGCATTTCCTGTCATTGACAAAAAAGGAAAATGTATCGGTACGATCTCACGTCGTAATTTCCTTGACATGCACAGGAAAAAAGTGGTTCTCGTAGACCATAATGAAAAAGACCAGGCTGTAGATAATATAGATAAGGCTGAGATTATGGAAATCATCGATCACCATAAACTTGGAACACTGCAGACGATGCAGCCGATCAGTTTCCGCAACCAGCCGGTTGGCTGTACCGGCACGATCATGTACCAGATGTATGGCGAACAGAAGCTCGAGATTCCACCCAAAATCGCGGGACTTCTCTGCGCAGCAATCATTTCTGATACCCTGATGTTCCGTTCACCGACCTGCACACTGCAGGATAAGATGGCGGCAGGAGCACTTGCACTGATTGCAGATATTTCCATTGAGAAATTTGCGAGAGAGATGTTCAAGGCAGGAAGCAACCTGAAAGATAAATCTCCTGAGGAAATCTTTTATCAGGATTACAAGAAATTTATTGCAGAGGGGGATATTTCTTTTGGTGTTGGTCAGATCAGTTCCATGGATGCAGATGAACTTAAAGAAATCAAAGAAAGACTGATTCCGTTTATGGTCAGCGAATGTGGCAGACACGGAGTATCCAGAGTTTACTTTATGCTCACGAATATTATAGAACAGTCCACGGAACTTCTTTTCTATGGTGAGGGAAGTGAAGAGATGGCGGTAAATGCATTTAAAATGCAGCCGGAAAACGGTACGATTTATCTGAAAGGTGTGGTATCACGTAAGAAACAGCTGATTCCGCCACTGATGGAAGCCGCACAGATGAGCGGCGGCGATTACGTATAAACAGACGGAGGGCGAAAAATGACAAAGCAGACATGGAAACCGGGTAATATGCTGTATCCGCTTCCGGCCGTTATGGTGAGTGTTACAGACGGCAAAGGTGAAGATGATATTATAACGGTTGCATGGACAGGAACCATATGTACCAATCCTCCGATAGTTTATATTTCAGTAAGACCGGAGCGTTATTCTTATCACATGATAAAAGAGACCGGAGAGTTTGTAATTAATCTTACGACTGAGAAACTTGCTAAAGCAACAGATTTCTGTGGTGTCCGTTCAGGAAGAGATGTAGACAAATTCAAAGAGACAGGACTGACCCGCGAAAAGGCTGATATCGTGAGTGCACCGATGATTCAGGAGTCTCCTGTATCCATCGAGTGCAAAGTAAAAGAAATCAAAGAGCTTGGTTCCCATCATATGTTTCTGGCAGATGTAGTAGCTGTTCATGCAGACGAACACTATATGGACGAAAATAATCGTTTTGATCTGAATCTTGCAAAACCACTTGTGTATTCTCATGGGGAATATATGGGAACCGGAAAGCAACTGGGAACGTTTGGATACAGTGTCAAAAAGAAGAAAAAAACGTCGAAAAAAGCAACCAGAAATGGTCACAAAGCCTGATTTTAAAAGGGATTGCAGAATTACAGTGTTTATGATAAAATATACGTTAAGCAATTTATAAAACGGGAGAAAACACTTTATGAATAATATAACATTGATTGGAATGCCGGGAGTTGGAAAAAGTACGATCGGTGTTGTGCTGGCAAAGGTGTTGGGGTATCAGTTCCTCGATTCAGATCTTCTCATCCAGAAACAGGAGCATCGGCGCCTGTGGCAGATTATCGAAGAAGAAGGATATGAGGGATTTCAGAATGTTGAAAACCGTGTAAATGCTTCCATAGAAGCAGAAAATACTGTAATTGCAACAGGTGGAAGTGTCGTCTACTGTGAAGAAGCTATGAAGCATCTGAAGTCTGTTGGAACAGTTGTTTATTTGAAATTATCTTTGAATTCTCTGGCAAAGCGCCTTGGAAATCTGAAGGGGCGCGGCGTTTTGCTGCGAGAAGGGCAGACTCTTGAGAGTCTGTATGAAGAAAGAACTCCGTTGTATGAAAAATATGCAGATATTGTGGTAGATCAGGAGGGGAAAGATCTGGAAGCAAGTCTGGAGCTTCTTTTGGAAACACTAAAAGAGAAAGCAAAGTAACTATTGTACAAGCAGGGGAGCAGAAGTGTACAGAAGAAATTTTTATTTACAAATAGCAAATATATGCTATAATACGAAATTGAGCTTTCGGGACAGGCGCCTGAAAGTGAGATAGAAATTTATTTCTGGCATTCGCTTCGGCTTACGGAGTGAAAATAATTATAGAGGTGTTTTATGGAACAGTATGTAATCAAAGGCGGCAATCCATTAGTGGGCGAAGTTGAAATAGGTGGCGCCAAAAATGCTGCACTTGCAATTCTTTCAGCAGCAATTATGACGGATGAAACAATCCTTATCGAAAATCTGCCGGACGTAAGAGACATAAATGTTTTGTTAGAAGCAATTGCCGGGATAGGGGCTCAGGTTGACAGAATCGACAGATCTACAGTCAAGATCAACGGATCTACAATTGCAGATATCAGTGTTGATTATGAATATATTAAAAAAATCCGTGCATCTTATTATCTGTTAGGTGCATTACTTGGTAAATACAAACATGCGGAAGTACCGCTTCCGGGCGGATGTAACATCGGAAGCCGTCCGATTGATCAGCATCTCAAGGGATTCCGTGCACTCGGTGCATCTGTAAAGATTCTCCATGGTGCAATCGTCGCAGAAACCGAAAACCTTCATGGAAGTCATATTTTCCTTGATGTTGTGTCCGTTGGAGCTACAATCAATATTATGATGGCAGCCGCAATGGCATCAGGACGTACGATCATTGAGAATGCAGCGCGTGAGCCGCATGTCGTTGATGTCGCCAACTTCCTGAACAGCATGGGCGCAAATATCCGCGGCGCGGGAACCGACGTGATTAAGATCCGCGGGGTGAAGACCCTGCACCGTACCGAGTATTCGGTAATTCCGGATCAGATCGAGGCGGGAACCTTTATGTTCGCAGCAGCGGCTACCAGAGGGGATGTAACAGTCCTGAACGTAATTCCCAAACATCTGGAGGCCACCGTGGCAAAGCTGGTGGAGATCGGCTGTGAGGTAGAGGAATTTGACGACGCAGTGCGGGTTGTGTCCAAGGGAGATCTGAAGAGCACTCACGTGAAGACTCTTCCCTATCCGGGATTCCCGACAGATATGCAGCCGCAGATCGGCGTGACACTGGCCTTATGTAAGGGGACAAGTATCATTACAGAGAGTATTTTTGAAAACCGTTTCAAATATCTGGATGAGCTTGCAAGAATGGGAGCCAATGTAAAGGTAGAAGGCAATTCCGCAACGATCGAAGGCGTGGCAGAATTCTCCGGAGCAAGAGTAAGTGCACCGGATCTTCGTGCAGGAGCCGCACTTTGCATCGCGGGTCTTGCAGCGGATGGAATCACAATTGTAGATGACATCGTATATATCCAGAGAGGATATGAAAGATTCGAAGAGAAACTTCGCAGCATTGGTGGAATCATCGAAAGAGTAGATTCTGAAAAAGCGATTCAGAAGTTCAAATTAAAAGTAGGCTAGATGATACATTTTCTTATATATGTCTATTGACAGTACAGGGAAAATAGAGTAAAGTCTTAGTCGTATCAAAAATAACTTAATAAAAGCAAACTTTCTCTTATTCAGAGCAGTGGAGATACAAAGGATCTGTGAAACTGCGGCAACCCCATTGTAGGAAGGTGCCAGCCTGAGCGAGTGATCGAACAATAAGAGGATTGGTTTATGAAGATATCAAACCGTCCACTTATATAAGTGGACGGTTTTTAAAACGCCATGCGTTCGGAAGAAGCTGCCGGTGGCAGGTTCTGGAGATACAGACAATCCCAAGAGAAAGAATGCAGGAACTGTTTTTTAGAAAAGAAGGAGAGAAAAGAACGTGGAAAGAAGATTATTTACGTCAGAATCAGTAACTGAAGGACATCCGGATAAAATGTGTGATCAGATCTCAGATGCCATTCTGGATGCATTGATGGAGCAGGATCCAATGAGCCGTGTTGCATGTGAGACAGCAACAACAACAGGTATGGTTCTTGTTATGGGTGAGATCACAACGAATGCATATATTGATATTCAGAAAATTGTTCGTGATACGATCAAAGAGATTGGATATACAAGAGGGAAATATGGATTTGATGCAGAGACTTGCGGTGTGATTACAGCAATCGATGAGCAGTCGGCTGATATTGCTATGGGTGTTGATAAAGCGCTGGAAGCAAAAGAACATACAATGTCCGAAGAAGAGATCGATGCGATCGGAGCCGGAGACCAGGGAATGATGTTTGGTTATGCTTCTGATGAGACACCGGAATATATGCCATACCCGATCGCACTTGCACACAAGCTCTCAAGAAAGCTTACAGAAGTAAGAAAGAACGGAACACTTCCGTACTTAAGACCGGATGGAAAGACACAGGTTACGGTTGAATATGATGAGAATGGTGTTCCGGCACGTCTGGATGCAGTCGTACTTTCGACACAGCATGATCCGGAAGTGACACAGGATCAGATCCATAAAGATATTAAGAAATATGTATTCGATGCAATCATTCCGGAGGGCATGGTAGATGAGAAGACAAAGTTCTTCATCAACCCGACAGGACGTTTTGTAATCGGCGGACCACACGGAGACAGTGGACTTACAGGACGTAAGATCATCGTAGATACTTACGGTGGAATGGCACGTCACGGCGGCGGGGCTTTCTCTGGAAAAGATTGTACAAAGGTTGACCGTTCTGCCGCTTATGCAGCACGTTACGTTGCCAAGAATATTGTTGCTGCAGGACTTGCCAAGAAATGTGAGATTCAGTTGTCTTATGCAATCGGTGTAGCACATCCGACATCTATCATGGTAGATACATTCGGAACAGGTGCAGTAGAAGATGATAAACTGGTAGAGATCATCCGCGAGAACTTTGATCTGCGTCCGGCAGGAATCATTCAGATGCTTGATCTTAGAAGACCAATCTACAAACAGACAGCGGCTTACGGACATTTCGGACGTACAGATATTGATCTTCCATGGGAGAAACTGGACAAAGTAGAAGATCTGAAAAAATATTTATAGAAATTTTATAAAAGTTTATGGGTGCTTTGGTGTGAAGCACCCATTTTTCATGCTATAATTTTTTTAGTGGAGGACAGATACATGAAGCTGAAAACGCGATTAGTTATAGCATTTTTTACGATTATTATTATACCGGTCCTTATGGCAGCCATGATGGTTTCAATGGTATGCCGCTATCAGATCGGAGTGGTGGAGAAGAATTATGGGATTACAGGAACGACGATTTCTGATTTTACGAATTCCATGCAGGTACTTGCACGTGTTACGGAGAAGCCGTATCATGAACTGAAGGATATGTCAGAACAGGCATCTGAGATGGAAGATGCGACAGAACTGGATCAGTTTAATAAAAAACTGGAGAATAAGAATGCATACCTGCTGGTGAGAAAAGACGGAACAATCGTATATACGGGCAGCGATGATGATCGTGTAAAAGCGGTGATCGAACAATTGCCGGGATATGGAGATACAGATACAACATCGGAGAACGGAATTTATCTTGGCGGAGATGCAGAAGCATTGGTAAAACAGGTAGATTTCAGATATGATGACGGCAATAAGGGAAGTGCGTTCATTGTGTCAGATGTATCCAATGTAATTCCGGAGGTTGGACAGTTTTTCTGCGAAATCCTGATTGGAATTGTAGTGATACTGATACTTACTTCGGCAGCTCTTATTATATGGATTTACCGTGCGGTTATGGGGCCGATCGGCAAGATGCAGACAGCGGCGCAGAATATCAAGGATGGGAATCTGGATTTTGAGTTGAAACCGGAGGCTGACGATGAACTTGGAAAACTCTGCCAGAGCCTGGAAGAGATGAGAGGACGCCTGAAGGAAAGTGCCGAAGAAAAATTGAAATATGACAAAGAAAGTAAAGAACTGATAAGTAACATTTCACATGATCTGAAGACACCTGTGACAACGATCAAAGGTTATGCCGAAGGAATTATAGATGGTGTTGCAGATACACCGGAGAAGATAGACCGGTATGTCAGAACAATCTACAATAAAGCGACAGAGATGAATACGCTGATCAATGAGCTGACATTATATTCTAAGATCGATACGAATAAGATCCCTTACAATTTTAATATCGTGTCGGCGAATGAATATTTCAACGACTGTGCGGATGACCTGTCGGTTGAACTGGCAGCACAGAATGTAGGATTTGGTTATTTTAATTATGTAGAGAAGAATGTACGGATCATTGCAGACCCGGAGCAGGTAAAACGTGTGATTCACAATATTGTCAACAATTCGTTGAAATATATGGACAAACCAAAGGGAATGATCAATCTGCGTGTCAAAGATGTAGGAGATTTTGTACAGATTGAACTGGAAGACAACGGAAAAGGAATTGCGGCAAAAGACCTGCCGAATATCTTTGACCGATTTTATCGGACCGATGCGTCGAGAAATTCGTCCACCGGAGGAAGTGGAATCGGTTTGTCTGTAGTAAAGAAGATTGTAGAAGAACACGGCGGTAAGATCTGGGCAACAAGCAGAGAAGAGACCGGAACGACAATGTATTTTGTACTAAGAAAGTATCAGGAGGTACCAGTCAATGAGTAAGATATTAATAGTAGAAGACGAAGAAGCAATTGCAGATCTGGAACGGGATTATCTGGAACTGAGCGGGTTCACTGTAGAGGTTGCAAATGACGGAGATATAGGACTTCAGAAAGCACTGAACGAAGATTATGATCTTCTGATCCTGGATCTGATGCTGCCGGGAACAGACGGATTCGATATCTGCCGTCAGGTGCGTGATGTGAAGAATACACCGATCGTGATGGTATCTGCGAAGAAAGATGATATCGATAAGATCAGGGGACTGGGACTCGGCGCCGATGATTACATGACGAAGCCGTTCAGCCCGAGCGAGCTGGTAGCGAGAGTGAAAGCGCATCTGGCAAGATATGACCGTCTGACCGGAAGTGCGGCAGAGAAGAATAAAGTGATCGAGATCAGAGGACTGAAGATTGATACAACTGCAAGACGTGTGTGGGTGAACGGAGAAGAACGTACATTTACGACGAAGGAATTCGATCTGCTGACATTCCTTGCGAGCCATCCAAATCACGTATATTCCAAAGAAGAATTATTCCGCGAGATCTGGGATATGGAATCTATCGGAGATATTGCAACAGTAACGGTGCATATCAAGAAGATCCGTGAGAAAGTGGAAGTGGACACATCCAACCCGCAGTATATTGAGACGATATGGGGCGTTGGGTATCGGTTTAAAGTATAAAAATATAACAAAATATTTTGAAATGCAAAAACCCCACGGAGGTGTACCAGACTTCCGGGGGTTTTTATTCAATTTTACATGGGAGAATAAAATCCAGAAAAACATCTCCTTTCCGTACCTTTTGTTGGAGTCGGTAACAAGTAGATTGCACTATAATATAAAATAATATTTTATACTTAAAAATATATAACTTAAAATTTATACAAATATGGTATGATAATATAAAATAATAAAAAAACGAGGAACAACATATATGATCACAAGCACATCCAATGCCAGAATCAAACGTCTGGTAAATTTAAAAAAGAAGAGAAAACTAAGAGACGAAGAGGGCGTCTTCCTTGTAGAAGGAATCCGCATGTTCCGGGAAGTGCCGCTCGACAAGTTAAAAGAAGTCTACGTATCTGAATCCTTTTACAAAAAAGAAAAAGATACCGTAAAAGAAGTCCTGAAAGATTCGAAAATAAGAGTGGAGGAACTGACAGATACCGTATTCTCGCATGCGTCAGATACCAAGACCCCGCAGGGCATCCTGTGCGTGGTGGGGCAGATGAATCACAAAATCAGCGAACTGACTTCAGCAGAGTGTCCGCTGATCATGGTATTAGATCATCTGCAGGATCCGGGTAATCTGGGAACGATTCTGCGTACGGCAGAAGGCGCCGGTGTAACAGGAATTCTAATGGACAGGGAATGCGTCGATATCTACAATCCGAAGACGATCCGCTCGACCATGGGATCGGTATACCGTATGCCGTTCGTATACGTGGAAGATCTGGGTAAGGGAATCCAGGATTTAAAAGACAAAGGTATTACGACCTATGCGGCACATCTGGAAGGAAAGCATTCCTATGATGAAGAGGACCTGACGAATCCATGTGCATTCCTGATCGGGAATGAGGGAAATGGACTGAGACGAGAGATTGCAGATATGGCAGACTGCTATATCAAGATCCCGATGCTTGGTCAGGTAGAGTCGTTGAATGCCGCAATCGCCTCTTCTGTGCTGATGTTCGAGGCTGCAAGACAGAGAAGGAAGGCAGATTAATCTCCTGAAACCACTTTTATACAGAATATTTATCTGTATATTACATAAAATGAGATACAATCCACTCATTTTGCACAAGAAAATTGCTTTCTTTATCAGAGTATAGTAATATAGTGAACAAGAAATAATATATACGGAAAAGAGAGGACGGCTTATGAAAGTGATCTATTGGCTGGCGATATTTATTGTACTGCTGATCATTGAAATTGCGACGATGGGACTTACCACCATCTGGTTTGCCGGAGGCGCACTGATCGCATTCTGTGCGGGGTTTGTCGGCTTTGGACTGGGCGTTCAGGTTGGTACATTTATCGTAGTTTCGCTCCTGCTTCTGCTTCTGACGAGACCACTTGCGGTGAAGTACTTTAATCAGGAGAGACAGAAGACGAATGCAGAAAGCCTGATCGGCCAGCAGGCATTGGTGACAGAAGACATCGATACGATAAAGGCAAAAGGGCAGGTAGAGATCTGCGGTCAGATATGGTCGGCTAAGACGGATGAGCCGGACGGAACAATCCCGAAGAACACAGTTGTTGTAGTAAATGGTATTCAGGGCGTGAAACTGATCGTGCGTGCCAGAGAGGAGTAGAGTATGATTTTTGGATTGATTTTATTAGCGATTATTATCTGCGTGGTGATTTCCTGTGTAAAGATAGTCAGACAGGCGCAGGCATTGGTTATTGAAAGACTGGGGGCATATCAGGCAACATGGGGAACCGGACTTCACTTTAAGATTCCGATTTTTGACCGTGTGGCAAGAAGAGTGGATCTGAAAGAGCAGGTAGTGGATTTTGCACCGCAGCCGGTTATCACAAAAGATAACGTAACGATGCAGATTGACACTGTCGTATACTACCGCATTTTTGACGCAAAGCTTTACACCTACGGCGTTGAAAGACCTATCGCGGCTATCGAGAATCTTACCGCTACAACCCTGCGTAACATTATCGGCGAGATGGAGCTTGACGCTACCCTCACCTCCCGCGATACCATCAACACCAAGATTACCGTTATCTTAGACGAAGCAACCGACCGCTGGGGTATCAAGGTAAACAGAGTTGAACTTAAAAATATAATGCCACCTCATGATATCCAAGTTGCTATGGAAAAACAAATGCGTGCTGAACGTGAAAGACGTGAAGCTATTTTACAAGCTGAAGGTAAGAAAACAGCTGCTATCTTAAATGCTGAAGGGGATAAACAATCAACAATCTTAAGAGCGGAAGCTGAAAAAGAAGCAGCCATCGCTAAAGCTGAAGGTCAAGCAGAAGCATTACGTTTAGTTTACGAAGCACAAGCAAAAGGTATTACTTATATCAACGATGCACATCCAGATCAAGCTTATGTCACTTTACAAGGTTTTAAAGCCTTAGAAAACTTATCTAAAGGTGATGCTACTAAGATTATTATTCCAAGTGAATTACAAGGAATTGCAGGATTAGCAACTACTTTAAAAGAAGTTGTAACTGAAAAGAAAGATAAGGAATAGTTAAAAACAGTCTTCGGACTGTTTTTTCATATTCTTTTTTTTATGTCATATAGTGTATAGGGTGAATAATGATGTGTGGAATTTTATGTTTATATAATCAACAAAGAAATGTCTTAGATGATTGTGGAAAATTTAATAAAATGCTCCATTTATTAGACCATCGCGGTCCTGATGATATGCGAACTTATTTTGATCAACATGTTTTATTAGGTCATTGCCGTCTTTCAATTATTGATTTAAAAGGAGGTATGCAACCTTTAGAATATACTTATCAAGATATTACTTATCGCATTATTTTTAATGGTGAAATTTATAATATGAATGAGTTAAAGAAACATCTTATTGATTTAGGTTTCCATTTTTATAGTCAAAGTGATAGTGAGGTTTTACTTGTCAGTTTTATTGCTTATAAAGAAAAATGTTTAAATATGTTAGATGGTATCTTTTCATTTGTTATATCTTATGAAAATAAAATCTTTGCTTGTCGTGATCATTTAGGTGTAAAGCCTCTCTTTTATTATTTAAAAGATGATGATTTAGTCATTTCAAGTGAAATTAAAGCTATTTTAATGT
>ERZ824978.3759-NODE-3759-length-10905-cov-12.153917_pt1 | contig 10905 bp, 8 predicted proteins | sample MGYA00519860_ERZ824978 | MGnify/ENA primary metagenome ERZ824978 (study PRJEB31778, sample SAMEA3449184) | human gut metagenome | biome: human gut; feature: human-associated habitat; material: faeces | place: United Kingdom | collected 2010/2012 ... | reverse complement strand
GGCAATGCACCGGCAGGTCAGCAGCTTGCCCTTGCCGTCCAGACACACCTGATACAAAAGCTCCCGCTTCTGCCCCGCCAGCAGCTCCATGAAATAGGCGCCGGTGCGGTCCGGCGAATTGAGGATCTTCTCCGGCAGACTGGTGATCCGCGCCCGCTGGCTGATATCCGCCATCAAGCGCAGCAGCAGGGCGGCGCCGGCACCCACGCCCTCCACCTGCTCCAGCTCCTCCGGCGATGCCTGCAAAACGCCCTGTAACGAGCGGAAGCGCTTGAGTAACCGGTGGGCCGTCTCGTTGGTGTCCTGCCGTGGGATGGCGTAAAACAGTGCCAGCTCCAGTAACTCATGATCCGCCAGCGCGTCCGCGCCCACCTGGCGGTAGCGCTCCTTCGCCCGCTGCCGGTGTCCGTCGTGCAGCCCCATGTACGTCCCCCCTCGCCGTGTTTTCCGAATAATATAGTATACCATGCCGCGCTCCATCCTACAAGCTGTATTTCGCCCTTTCCGAAGCAGAAAAACCGGAAAAACCGTGCAGGATCGGCAAGGAGGGCAGGCCTTGCGCGGACGGCGTAAATGTGGTATAATATCTGGCTGAATATGCGATATTGAGCGAGGAGAAATATGACGACAAAAGATTTCCAGACCCGCGGCCTGCTGCGGATATTCCTGTCCTATTTTAAGCCCCACCGGCGGCTGTTCGCGCTGGATATGACCTGCGCGTTCCTTATCGCCGTGGTGGATCTGGCGTTTCCGCTGGTGTCCCGCACCGCGCTGTACACATGGCTGCCGGAAAAGCAGTTCCGGGTGTTCTTCATCGTGATGGCGGCGGTGGTGGCGGCGTATGTGGTGCGCTCCGGCCTGTACTTCGTGGTGGCCTACTGGGGCCACACCTTCGGCATCCGGGTGGAGGCCGACATCCGGCGCGACCTGTACCACCACATGCAGGAGTTGGGCTTTGACTTCTATGACAAGAACCGTACCGGACAGCTGATGAGCCGCCTGACCAGCGACCTGTTCGAGGTGACCGAGCTGGCCCACCACGGACCGGAGGATCTGTTCATCTCCCTTGTGACCATCGTGGGCGCGCTGGTGGTGATGTTCTGCATCCGTTGGGAGCTGGCGCTGGTGCTGCTGGTGATGCTGCCGGTGCTGCTGCTGGCGGCGCTGCGCCGCAGGAAGCAGATGAGCGCCGCCTCCCGCGCCGCCAAGCAGAAGACCGGCGTTATCAACGCCGCCATCGAGTCCGGCCTGTCCGGCGTCCGCACCACCAAGGCCTTCGCCAACGAGGACGCCCAGCAGGAGCGGTTCGACGAGGCCAACGAGGTGTTCAAGACCGCCAAGCGCGGCTTCCACAAGGAGATGGGCTTCTTCACCGCCGTGATGGAGTTTTTCACCAACATCCTGCCGGTGGCGGTGATCGCCGTGGGCGGCTGGCTCATCATGCAGGAGCGCATGGACTATGTGGACCTTATCACGTTTTCCCTGTACGTCACCTCCTTCGTCAGCCCCATCCGAAAGCTGGCCAACTTCTCGGAGATGTTCTCCAACGGCTTTGCGGGACTGAACCGCTTTGCCGAGCTGATGCGCACGGAGCCCACCATTCAGGACGCCCCCGACGCCGTGGAGCTGACGGACGTGCGGGGCGCGGTGGATGTGTCCCATGTGTCCTTTACCTACAGCGGGGAGACGGAGGTGCTGCACGACGTGTCCCTGTCCGTCCCCGCCGGGGAGACGGTGGCGCTGGTGGGACCCTCCGGCGGCGGCAAGAGCACCCTGTGCCAGCTGCTGCCCCGGTTTTATGACGTGGACAGCGGCAGCGTGTCCGTGGACGGGCACGACGTGCGCTCCCTGACACAGCGCTCCCTGCGCCGCGCCATCGGCATCGTGCAGCAGGACGTGTTCCTGTTTGCCGACACCATCCGGGAGAACATCCGCTACGGCCGTCCCGACGCCACCGACGCGGAGGTGGAGCAGGCGGCGCGGCAGGCGGAGATCTATGACGACATCTGCGCCATGCCCGACGGGTTCGACACCTATGTGGGCGAGCGGGGCGCGCTGCTGTCCGGCGGGCAGAAGCAGCGGGTGGCCATCGCCCGGGTATTCCTGAAATCCCCGCCCATCCTGATACTGGACGAGGCCACCTCGGCGCTGGACAGCGTGACGGAGGCGCGGATACAGGGCGCCTTTGACCGGCTGGCGCAGGGGCGGACGACGCTGATCATCGCCCACCGGCTGTCCACCATCCGGGCGGCGCACCGCATTCTGGTGATACAGGACGGCGTGATCGCCGAGGAGGGCAGCCACGCGGAGCTGCTGGCAAGGAACGGCGTGTACGCCCGGCTGTACCGCACGCAGAATCTGGGAGAGTGACCATGGACAGACGGGAATTGCTGGACAAAACGGCGCAGGACGCGGAGGAGCGGCTGCTGCTCAGCCGCGTGTGGGACAAGCGGGAGCAGTGCCGTCAGAGGAACATCCCCGCGGCCACGGACTTCCTGTCGCCCCAGGAGCAGGCAGCGGCGCAGCGGCTGCTGAACGCGCTGGGCATGCGAGAGGGCTACGCCTTCTCCGGAGGCTATGAGGGCGCGGAGCGGCGGCGGCTGGTGTTTCTGCCGGACTGGAAGGACGCGCCGGACGAGCAGGAGATCACGGCGGTGGAGGCGCGGTGCCGCAGCGGAGGCAGCCTGACACACCGGGATTTTTTGGGAAGTCTGATGGCTCTGGGATTGACCAGAGGAAAGATAGGGGATATACTGTTGACGGAGGGCGGCTGCCAGGTGATCGTGGAGCCGTCCGTGGCGGAGCATCTGGTGCAGAGCTGGGACTCCGCCGGACGGGAACGGCTGACCGTGACGGCGCTGCCGTCGCTCACCGCCCTTGCGCCGCAGGCGCCGGTATTTACCGAGGTGCGGGACACGGTGGCCTCCCTGCGGCTGGACGGCGTGGCGTCCGCAGGCTTCGGCGTCAGCCGGGGCAAGGCGGCGGAGGCCATCCAGCGGGGCGCGGTGCAGGTGAACCACACCGTCTGCCTGAAGCCGGACAAGCCGGTGGCGGCGGGGGATGTCATCACCTGCCGGGGCTGGGGGCGCTGCGTGCTGGGCAGCGTGGGAAGTCCTACCCGGAAGGGGCGGCTCCCCATCGTCATACAGCGGTATTCATGATATGATCAGACGCATATAGACGCACATCTGAGGAACGAGGTGAAACGTATGGAACAGAGCAGGATCGACCGCATCAACGAGCTGGCGCGGAAGGCCAAGGCCGAGGGGCTGACGGACGCAGAGATCGAGGAGCGCGCCGTGCTGCGGCAGGAGTACCTGAACGCGGTGATGAGCAACGCCCGCGCGGTGCTGGAAAACACCTATATCGTGGACGAAAAGGGTAACAAGCGGAAACTGCAGGGGAAGGGTGAGCCGGAAGAATGAGCTACGAATACGACGGGAGCAGCGGCCCGCAGCCGCAGCCTCCGAAAAAGAACAACAACAACGACCTTGGCTCGTGGATCCTCATCGCGGTGATGTTCGCCGTGGCGTGGCCGGTGGGTCTGATCCTGCTGCTGAGCAAGCTCAGCGAGGGCGGCGGCAGAAAAATGCGCCAGCAGGCGCGGGAGGCATGGCAGCGGACGGCGGCGGGCAGCGCCGAGGCGAAGCCCGCGCAGGCGCGCGCCTCTGCGGCGAAGAGCACCGTGCGCAAGGTCACGGAGACGCCGAACTACTCCGATAAGGGCGCCAAAACCATGAAGATCATCGGAGCGGTGGTAGCCATTCTGGGCGCGTTTTTTCTGGTGCAGCAGGTGGACTACTTTGAACTGCGCTACGCCATCAAATGGCATGACTGGATGGACCTGCTGCGGCAGCTGTTCTACCCCATGGGCATGATGGCCGGCGGCGTATCGCTGCTGCTGGGCAGCGGCGCCATGAAGCGCCGCCAGCGGCGGTTTGCCACCTATCTGCGCACGGCGGGGCAGAAGGCCGCCGTGCCGCTGGATTATCTGGCAAGAGCCGCCGATGTGTCCCGGAAGCGGGTGGAAAAGGACGTCAACCTGATGCTGGAAAAGGGCATGTGGGGCGACGAGGCCTACATCGATCTGGGCAGCGGGATGCTGTTCAAGTCTCAGGAGGCGGCCACGGCGTATTTTGACGCCGCCCACCGCGCCAAGGCGGAGCAGGAGCAGCCCGCACAGGCTGCGGCCGCGCCGGAGGGCTACGCCGCGATCCTGGCGCAGATACGCGATCTCAACGACCGCATCGCCGACGAGCACCTCAGCGCGCAGATGGATCGCATGGAGCAGGTGGCCGGACGCATCTTCAGGCTCATCGAGGAGGACGAGAACAAGCGGGCGGCCGCCGGTACGTTCCTGAGCTACTACCTGCCCACCACGCTGAAGCTGCTGGAGAACTACGCGGCCTTTGAGGAGGCCGGCGTCAGCGGCGAGAATCTCAGTCAGGCCAAGGCCAAGATCGAAAAGACCATGGACAGCATCGTGGCGGGCTTCGAGCACCAGCTGGACGAGCTGTACCGCACGGACGCCATGGACATCGACAGTGATATACGGGTGATGGAGACTATGCTGCGGCGCGACACCGCCAGCGTAGCGGATGATTTCGGCCTGAACGGAGGAAGCGCCGTTCAGCAGAAGGAGTCATAATGAGGAGGGAAACGCAGGTGCTCTGCGTTTCCCTTTCGCGTTTTTCACACACGGCGGGGGTTGCGTGTTGACGGAACGGACAAAAAGAGGTACAATGTTCGGTAACGATACCGGGCAGCGAAAACGACCTGTTTCGCCGCTCTCGGCGCGGCAGGAGTGCTATACTGACACAGTGAAAAAGGAGCGGAGAGCATGATGCAGCATCCGGCGCATGACGCCTATACCTACTTCGGCGCACACCCGACCGGCGAGGGCTATACCTTCCGGGTGTGGGCGCCCAACGCCCGCGCTGTGGCGCTGGCCGGTGACTTCAACGGCTGGGCGCCCTGCCCCATGACGCGGCTGGACGGCGGCGTATGGGAGGCGGCGGCGGAGAACGCCAGGGTGTACGACGCCTATAAGTACGTCGTCACCGGCGCGGACGGCCGGGTGGTGTGGAAGGCCGACCCCTATGCCTTCCACGCGGCCACGCGGCCGGGGACGGACAGCAAGGTATACGACATCGCGGGCTTTTCGTGGCGGGATGAGAAATGGCGGCAGCAGCGGCTGGAAAAGCCGCCGGTGGACGGCGAGCTGCTGATCTACGAGGTGCATCTGGGCTCGTGGAAGCGCCATGAGGACGGCACGTCCCTGAGCTACCGGGAGCTGGCGCGGGAGCTGCCGGGGTATGTGAAGTCCATGGGCTACAACTTCGTGGAGCTGCTGCCGGTGACGGAGTACCCGCTGGACGACAGCTGGGGCTATCAGTGCACCGGCTACTTCGCCCCCACCAGCCGCTACGGAACGCCCCACGACTTCATGGCGCTGGTGGACGCGCTGCACCGGGCGGGGCTGGGCGTGATACTGGACTGGGTGCCGGCGCACTTCTGCAAGGACAGCCACGGGCTGATCGAGTTCGACGGGACATGCCTCTATGAATACGGCGACCCCCTGAAATGGGAGCACGCCGGCTGGGGCACCCGTGTATTCGACTTCGGCAAGCCGGAGGTCCGGGAATTCCTGCTGTCCTCCGCCGTCTACTGGTTGAAGGAATACCACATCGACGGGCTGCGGGTGGACGCGGTGGCGTCCATGCTGTATCTGGACTATGACCGGCAGGGCGGCGCGTGGCGTCCCAACAAGGACGGCGGCCGGGAGAACCTGGAGGCCATCGACTTCCTGCGTGAGCTGAACCGGGCAGCCTTTGCCGCCGACCCAGCGGCGCTGATGGTGGCGGAGGAGTCCACCGCGTGGCCGCTGGTCACCTATCCGCCGGAGCAGGGCGGTCTGGGCTTCAACCTGAAGTGGAACATGGGCTGGATGAACGACCTGTGCCACTATCTGAAGATGGACCCCTACTTCCGCCAGTTCCACCACCGGGACGTGACGTTCTCCATGGTCTACGCCTTCTCGGAAAACTACGTCCTGCCCCTGTCCCACGACGAGGTGGTCCACATGAAGGGCTCTCTCCGGGGCAAGATGCCCGGCGACGACTGGCGGCAGCTGGCCGGCGTGAGGAGCTTCTGGGCCTATATGCTGTGCCACCCCGGCAAAAAGCTGCTGTTCATGGGCAGCGAGCTGCCCCAGTGGCACGAGTGGGACTTCCGCGGCCAGCTGGACTGGTATCTGCTGGACGATCCCGCCTGCCGGGCCAGCCATGAGTGCCTGCGGCAGCTGAACCGGCTGTATAAGCGCAACCGGTGCCTGTGGGAAAACGACCGGGACTGGGACGGCTTTACATGGCTGGTGGCCGATGATAACCACAACAACGTGCTGGTGTTTCTGCGGCGGGACCGCAGGGGCCACGAGCTGATCTGCGCGGTGAACTTTGCGCCGGTGCCCTGGGACAACTACCGCTTCGGCGTGCCGGCGGCGGCGCGGTACGAGGTGCTGTTCAACACGGACGACGCCTGCTGGGGCGGCAGCGGCTGCGCCCTTCCGGCAGGCAGCCGGATCGACGTGGACGAGATCCCCTCCCACGGGCGGGAGACGTCCCTTTCCCTGACCATTCCGCCCTTGGGCGCGGTGCTGCTGCGCCGGGAGGGAAAACGCCCCCAGAAAAAACAGAACGCAGGAGGTACGCAAGGATGAAAAAAGAGTGTGTGGCGATGCTGCTGGCCGGCGGCCAGGGCAGCCGCCTGTACGTGCTCACCGGCAGCATGGCCAAGCCCGCCGTGCCCTTCGGCGGCAAATTCCGCATCATCGACTTTCCCCTGTCCAACTGTACCAACTCCGGCATCGACACCGTGGGCGTGCTGACCCAGTACCGGCCGCTGGAGCTGAACACCTACATCGGCAGCGGCCAGCCCTGGGAGCTGGACCGTGTCAACGGCGGCGTACATATCCTGCCGCCCTACCAGAGCGCCGGCGGCGCCGTCTGGTACAAGGGCACCGCCAACGCCATCTACCAGAACATCGGCTTCGTGGATCTGTACGATCCGGAGTATGTACTGGTGCTCTCCGGCGACCACATCTATAAGATGGACTACTCCCTGATGCTGCGCCGCCACAAGGCCACCGGCGCTGACTGCACCATCTCCGTCATGGAGGTCCCCTGGGAGGAAGCCAGCCGCTTCGGCATCATGGCCGTGGACGGCGAGGACAACATCACCGAGTTCGCCGAGAAGCCCAAGGAACCGAAAAGCAACCTGGCCTCTATGGGCATCTATATCTTCACCTGGAAAAAGCTGCGCCAGTACCTCATCGATGATGAGACTGACCCCCGCAGCGACAACGACTTCGGAAAAAACATCATCCCCGCTATGCTGCAAAACGGTGAGAAGATGTCCGCCTACCGCTTCGAGGGCTACTGGAAGGACGTGGGCACGCTGGACTCCCTGTGGGACGCCAACATGGATATGCTCTCCCCCGGCTCCGGGCTGAACCTGCTGGACAAGAAGTGGCGCATCTACGGCCGCACGCCCACCTGCCCGCCCACCTACATCGGTAAAACGGGCGATGTGGGCAACAGCGCCGTGGCCAAGGGCTGCACCGTGCTGGGCGAGGTAAAGAACGCCGTCCTCAGCACCGGCACCACCGTGGCCGAGGGCGCGTCCGTCTCCTATTCCGTGGTCATGCCCGGCGCCGTCATCGAGGCAGGCGCGAAGGTGTCCTACGCCATCGTGGGCGAGGGCTGCCGCGTAGGCAGAAATGCCGTGGTGGGCGGCGCCCCGGGCAGCGTCCCCTTTGAGGACTGGGGCATCGCCGTGCTGGGGCCCCGGACCTCCGTGGCGGACGGCGCGGTCATCGAACCGAAAATGATGCTGGGCGAAAACGGCAAGGAGGTGCGGCCATGAACGGAATGCACGGGATCATCTTCTCCTACGACAAGGAAAACGGTCTGCGGGAGCTCATCGAAAATCGTGTCCACGGCTCCATCCCCTTCGGCGGTGACTACCGCATCATCGACTTCATCCTCTCCAGCATGGTGAACGCCGGCGTCACGGACGTGGGCGTCATCATGCACGGCAAGTGCCAGTCGCTGCTGGACCACCTGGGCAGCGGCAAGAGCTGGGACCTGAGCCGCAACTTCGGCGGTCTGACGCTGCTGCCGGCCTTCGCCTATAATGAGCAGCACCGCGGCGACGGCCAGTTCCGCGGCCGCGTGGATGCCCTGGGCAGCGTGATGAACTACCTGAAGAGCATCCGCCAGGACTACGTGGTGCTGTCCGACAGCGACACGGTCATCAACGCGCCCCTGGAGGACGTGCTCCGCCGCCATATCGACACCGGCGCGGACATCACCGCCGTCTGCACCGCCGTCCCCGGCGACGGGCAGGACACCTACTTCCGGCTGGACGCCCGGGGCCGCATCACCGACACGGCCTACGGCCTGCACACGCCGGAGGGCTATCGCTGCCTGAACATCTTTGTCCTGCGGACCGAGCTGCTCATCCAGCTGGTGACGGAGTGCCTGAGCCACAACCGTTACAGCCTGCGGCGGGATGTCCTTCAGGGCATGAGCAGCCGCCTCCATCTGCAAAGCTATGTCTACGACGGCTACGCCGCCCACATCAGCACCCTGCAGAACTACTACGACCGCAGCATGGAGCTGCTGGATACCGCCACCCGCAGCGCCCTGTTCTGCCCGGACCGTCCGGTATACGGCAAGGAAAACGACTCCCCCTCCAGCTACATCGACCCGGAGGGCGGCTGCGTCAACTCCCTGGCCGCCGACGGCTGCGACATCCAGGGTAGCGTAAAAAACTGCGTGCTGTTCCGCAACGTGCGTATTGAAAAGGGTGCCAGCGTGGAAAACTGTATCCTGTTCAAGGACACGGTGGTCAAGCGCGGTGCCATACTGCGGGGCGTGATCACCGACAAATACGTCACCGTCAGCGAGAATGTGACCCTGATGGGCCACGAGCGCTATCCCATCGTCATCGCCAAGGGCGCCACGGTGTAAGGCAAGGAGGTACGGCATGAGAGTTCTGTATGTGACCAGTGAAGCGTACCCCTTCTGCAAGACCGGCGGCCTGGCCGATGTGGCCGGCAGCCTGCCCCCCGCCCTGGCGGCGGAGGGTGTCGAGACCGCCGTCATTCTGCCCCTGTACGACAAGATCGGCCCCCAGTGGCGGGAGAAAATGACCTTCCGCCGGTATATCTACGTGGACCTGGGCTGGCGGCATGAGTACTGCGGCCTGTTCTCCCTCTATGACCGGGGTGTGACCTGGTACTTCGTGGACAACGAAAAATACTTCCGCCGCGGCCGCCTGTACGGCGAGTTTGACGACGGCGAGCGCTTCGCCTTCTTCAGCAAGGCCGTCGTCGACCTGCTGCCCAGCCTGGACTGGATGCCGGACATCCTCCACTGCAACGACTGGCAGACGGCGCTGGTGCCCATCTATCTCAAGGACGCGGCCACCCGCTGGTGGGAGATACGCCATATCCGCACGGTGTTCACCATTCACAACATTGAGTATCAGGGCCGCTACGGCAGCGACAGCGTAGACCAGCTCTTCGGTCTGGATCGTGGCTGGTACGATGACGGCACCCTCCGCATGGACGGCGACGTGAACCTGATGAAGGGCGCCATGCTCATGGCGGACGCCGTCACCACCGTCAGCCCCACCTACGCCGCCCAACTCCATGACCCGGCCTATGCCGAGGGGCTGGAGAGCGTGGTGGACGCCATCGGCTGGAAAATGCATGGCGTGGTCAACGGCATCGACACCGTCACCTACGACCCGGCGTCCGACCCGGCGCTTCCGGCGCATTACACGGCGGCAGACCCGGCCGGCAAGGCCGTGTGCAAGGCATCCCTGCAGGCTGCCCTCGGACTTGCCCAGGAGTCAGACACGCCGCTGATCGCCATGGTGACGCGGCTGGTGGGCCACAAGGGGCTTGATCTCGTGCAGCAGGCCATGGACGGCATCATGGCCGCCGGCTGCCAGTTCGTGGTACTGGGCACCGGCGACGGGCAGTATGAGGATTTCTTCCGCTGGAAAGCCGGGCAGTACCCCGGCCGCCTGTCGGCCCAGATCCTGTACGCCGAGGACCTGTCCAGGCGCATTTATGCCGCTGCGGACCTGTTCCTGATGCCCTCCCGCAGCGAGCCCTGCGGCCTGAGCCAGATGATCGCCATGCGCTACGGCGCGGTGCCCATCGTCCGCCGCACCGGCGGGCTGGCGGACACGGTGCGTTCCTGCCAGGTGGGGCAGGAGGACGGCACCGGCTACCTGTTCGAACGCTATGACGCCGGCGCCATGCTGGATGTCGTCGGGCAGGCCACCGGCCTGTACCGCGGCGACCGCGCCGGCTTCGATACCGTGCGGCGGCGGGGCATGACGGCGGACTTCAGCTGGGCCCGCAGCGCCGGCGAATACCGCCATATCTACGAAAAACTGCTGGGCTGACGCCCGGCTGCTCATACGGAGGATTATTGTTTATGACGTATACCAAAGATACCCTGAAAGAAGCCATTATCCAGAAGCTGCACCTGAACTACGGCTGTACCGAGAAGCAGGCCACCGATGGCGAGATGATGAAGGCCTGCGCTATGGTGCTGCGGGACATTATGGCCGAGCACGGTGTGCAGACCCGCGAGAAGGCCGCCCATGAGGGCCAGCGGAAGGTACACTACCTGTCCATGGAATTCCTGATGGGCCGCAGCCTCATGAAAAACGCCTACAATCTGGAGCTGCTGGACGACCTGACCGCCGCCATCGACGAGCTGGGCTTCAAGGCCGCCGATATCTTCGAGATCGAGCCGGATGCCGGTCTGGGCAACGGCGGTCTGGGCCGTCTGGCCGCCTGCTATCTGGACAGCATGACCACGC
>ERZ824978.3758-NODE-3758-length-10906-cov-3.886646_pt1 | contig 10906 bp, 9 predicted proteins | sample MGYA00519860_ERZ824978 | MGnify/ENA primary metagenome ERZ824978 (study PRJEB31778, sample SAMEA3449184) | human gut metagenome | biome: human gut; feature: human-associated habitat; material: faeces | place: United Kingdom | collected 2010/2012 ... | reverse complement strand
TGATGGAGTAACGCACACCAGCCTGTGCTGCAAGGTTGACGACCACAGACGGCTTGTACTTTTCAAACAGTTCAGTGATCAGCTCCTTATCAGCGATGTTGCCTTTGACAAAGGTAAATGTGGGATACTTGGCCAGCTCATTCAGGCGGAACTCTTTCAATGCCACATCATAGTAGGCATTCATGTTGTCGATGCCGATGACCGTAGCAGAAGGAGCCTCCTGATAAATTCGCTTCACAAGGTTGGAACCTATAAAGCCCGCTGCACCTGTGACTAAAATTGTTTTATTCTCTAAATCAACTAAACTCATTGCATTTGTCTCCTTATTTTTGAAGCATATATATCAAGTTTCACTACCTCTGTTCAGATGAAGCGCTTCCAATGTATTACTCATAAACCAGAGTGCTCCATACAAATGCAGGTAGTGATACTGAAAGTTCTTATGATAAAATCATCTGCTGTTACTGAACCTAGGTAGTGAGATAAAAAACACTCTCATCTATCATTTTCCCCTGTACAGTTTCATCGTTTCTTCTACAACATCATCCCAGTTGTATTTCTCGCAGATAAAGTCTGCCGCCTGTTTTTTCAGCTCCATCACTTTTTCTGGATGATCACAAGCCTCCTGCAGTTTCTCCTTTAAGCCAGCTACATCAGACTTTTTGAAAATCAATGCCTTGTCTTCCACAACCTCTGTACACTCTGGAATGTCAGAAACCAGACAGCAATTACCATAACTCATTGCTTCTAACAAGCTCAGAGGCATTCCTTCCAAGTCAGAAGGCAATGTGTACATATAAGCGTTGCTGTAAAGTTCACCTAATATCTGCCCTTGCACGAATCCAGTAAAGATAATTCTATCATCACCTTTTGCTAGATTCTTCAACTCCTTTGTAAAAGAATCTGTATCGCTAGAACCTCCGGCAATAACCAGTTTTTTATTAGTTTTGACATTTTTAAATGCTTCAATCAGATATCTGATTCCTTTTTCCGGAACCAGTCTGCCAAGAAATAATATATAAGAATCCTTTGTCAGTCCAAACTTTTCAGTAACCAGCTCAGCTTCTCGGATTTCTGGTCTATTCACACCGTTTGGAATAAATCTTGTTTCTCGACCATACGTATTCTTGAAATAATCCTGAACACCTTTACTCAAAACAATAATTTCATCTGCATACTTTACAGCGTTCTTTTCACCATATCTTATAAATTTCGAAGCGAAACCTGATTTCCACTTCTCACGCTGCCAATCTATGCCATGAATAGTAACCACAACCCTTTTACCAAACATCTTCGGCAGCCATGCAAAAAAAGCCGGACCTTCTGCATGGATATGTACCACATCGTATTTTCCAAATGCGCTGTAGAGAGCAGCAAAGAAAGAAGAGCTTACAGCAGCAAGCCCTTTTCTCTCAATAGTTGGAACAAATTTTTGGCAGATACCATCATATTCGTTTTTCTTATCGTACTCTGCACCACTTACATGGTGACCTGATCTGTTGTAACAAGTCACCTGACACCCATCTCGTACCATTCTGGTGCTTAGTTCTTTGACAACAATCTCTATCCCACCCTCACGGGACAGACGCTTTTGTCCGAACATGGACACTGCAAATTTATCTTTCATAATATTTCCCCACTGTACTAATCAATAGAAAACAGATACAAAACTTTTTTTGTCTACTTCTCTTTCAAGTAGCGCTTCGCCATCCCACCTTCATTCATGTGGGCTGTCGAAGCGCTACTCTGTCATTGGCTATGGAAAACGCGGCAATGCGACGATTTTCCTTTCACCAAGTCTTTTTATTTTCCTTTACATTGATCCTTCCTTGCCAAGAACAGTCTTCACTGTCTTAAACAAGATCTTGATATCAAGTGCAGGGGTCCATTCCTTTATATACTTTGTATCAAGTCTTACGACTTCTTCAAAGTCTGTGATATCACTTCTGCCGCTGACCTGCCACATGCCGGTAATACCTGGCTTGATTGCAAGTCTTGCACGGTGATGAATCTCATACTCAGAAACCTCTCCCGGAAGCGGTGGTCGTGTTCCCACAAGACTCATATCACCTTTAAGTACATTAAAGAACTGTGGAAACTCATCCAGACTCGTTACTCTAATGAAATTACCAATACCAGTTTTCTTTGTTCCATCCGGCAGGATCTTATTTCCTATAACTCGTGGATCAAAGTCAAGCTTAAACATCTTTCCATCTGCTACACGGTTTTGCTTCATCAGCTCAGCTTTTCTTGCTTCTGCATCCATGTACATACTACGGAACTTATAGATCTTAAACTTCTTTCCATTCTTCCCGATACGCTCCTGAGAGAAGAATATCGGTCCCGGGGAACTGATATAAATAACCGGAGCTACAAATATGAAAATGATAACTGTAAGCAGACATCCAACAAGTCCGCCTGCAATATCCATTACACGCTTAAATAAAAGCTGTTTTGGTGATGCATAGTTTAAACTGGTTGTAAGCACTGTGTAGGAACCAATCTTTTCCACAAATTGAGGACGATCCTCCACTGCTGCAATCTTTGACAGTCTAAGATGCATCGTTACGCCAGTTTCTTCCAGCTTTTTAATAAGCTCCTCTGGATATGGCTTATCATCTGGAACAACGATAAGCACCTCATCTATCCACTGCTGGCACACATACATCGGAGCGTCTTTGCTGTTTGCAATCACATTCACACCGGCAATGCTCTGACCAGCCATATCTTTATCAACAATAACTAAGCCGCTAATTAAGAACTTTCCATAATTATTTAACTTAACTGTCTCAACAACCTCTTTTGCCTCTGCCTTTGTTGTCACAATCAGCAGTGATCTGCGATTTCTATCCCACTTTCCGCTTGCTAATACGCGTTTCCAAGCTAATCTTGTAGTGTAGGATAATATAAAATATAATACAAGAGTAATGCCAAATGTCATTCTTGAATAAGCTTCGCCTTCCTGCATGACAAACAGGTAAGCAATTCCCAAAAGACCAACCGCAGCCACATTTCCAACTGTTGCAATCAGCTCCCTGTAGCGACCTCTCTGAGTTACATGATGCAGCATATCAAGCATAAACATCGTGACAAGATCAGCAAGCTCTAACACAATTGCCATATTGCGGTAAACAAGATCATTGTAGGGATTTATACCCAGTCCCTTAATCAGATATGCGAGATAAAACGCTATCTGCAGGCAGATCATGTCAATCAGGATAAAATCGGTGTGTTTGAACCAACCTTCAGATTCTTTTCTGTACATTTCTTCTTTTTGCCCTCCCTTATACAGCCGCAGCACCCCCCCCGAATTTTTTTCTCTAGGGAGATCCTGCGGCTGTCTTCATCGAAAGTCCGTCATATTTACTATATCGTTTTATATAATATTATCCTACATTTACAAGATCAAGTCAAGTGCCATATTTGTCAAAAGTAAACTTTTTTTGCTGTTCGGTGTCAGTCATTGTCACTAGCTCAAAATTAAAAGACCGCTTCCACCATGCTTTCACACAGCTTCTGCGGTCTTTCTCTTATCTTGTCTTAATCATGCAATGCGTCGTCTTTTCCGACTAAAATCCACACATCATAGAAATCAAATTTCTTCTGGCTGTCTGGTATCTTCACGTTTGTATCGGCATTAGGGTCGGCACTATCAAGTCCTTCCTCGCGGTATTCCGCATTTGGGAAAAGGTCATATACACCTTCCGGTGCATTTCCACCTGCCGTCACGTAAACAACAGTGTGATCACTAATCTCTCCCTTATAATCTGCCATTACAACGTTTGTGAAGCCCTTTCCCTGAAGGAAACGCTTCCAGTAAGCAGCAACACCGGCTTTTCCAGTTCCATTTAACACAATAATCCGTGGGTTATCTGCAGAAAACAAATCTGCTTCTGTACTTTTAGCTGACTCTGTTACAATACTTTGTGACTCTGTCTCGCTCGTAGTCTCTGACTCACTTTCCAGATGACTTTCAGTCTCAAATTCAGACTCAATCTCGGTCTGAGTTTCTGTCTGAGTTTCGGTCTGAGCCTCTGGCGTACTGCTTTCTGCCTCGCTTATTGTCTCGCTCTCTGGCTCTGCTGGCACAGTTACCTGCACCACATCCTTCGTTGCCGCTTCCTTACTTTCTAACTCTCTTATGTACTCCTGACGTTCATTTGCCTGTGAACGGGAGTAGTAAAACAGGTAGCCCATACCGCAAAGCAGTACCAGTACAACCAGTACATACAAAAACGCATGCACACCTGAATTATCCTGCTTACGTCGTCTGTTGCCTGCCATCACAAAACTCCTTTGTCAGTCAAATTATTTGCTCTCCTTAGCTGCTGCAGATGTTTCTTCTTCGGTTGCTTCCTCTGTTGCAGCCTCAGATGTCTCAGCCTCGGTTGCTTCCTCAGAAGTTTCCTCTTCCTCGTCTACAACAGTGATATCCTCATCCGGGATAACCTTTGTCATAACAACAAACGGTCCAAGGTTCTCGAAGGTAACAGTGATCTCACCAGTCTTCTCGTCGAACTTATCAAGCTCAAGATACTTCATTTCCTTTGTTTCCTGATCGATGGTCATAAGAGCAAGATCTTCCTCGTCCATACCAACAGTCAGCTCACAAGTAAACTTAACCTGTACGTGTCCATCCATATCGTAGGAAATTGCATCCAGATCCTCGATTGCCAGATCAACAAAGGAAGTCAGTGCCTCGTACTGCTGCGGCAGAATTACGTTGTCCTTATTTGTAACCTGCGGCTGTACCTCAAATTCACCCTTTGTAGCAATGGTGAACGGTCCTACATGGTTGAAGGTGCCAGTGATTGTTCCAGTCTCAGCGTCGAACTCATCCGGCTCGATAAAGGAAATAGTTCCGTCATCTGGGTTTGTGGTGACAAATAAAAGATCTTCTGCATTCATATCCTTCAATGCATCAATGGTCATGGTCAGCTTAAACTCACCAGTCTCCTTGATCTGAAGTGCCTTAGAATCATCAACAAGCATATCTGCCATTGCAAACATTGCCTTGTAATCATTTAAGTTTATCTCTGTACCATTGTTTGTTACAGCAGTCTCTTCCTCTGCATCTTCTGCGTCAGTCTCAGCTTCGCTTGCTGCTTCAGTTTCGCTTACTGCCTCAGTTTCTGCTTCTGTCTCAACTTCACTCTCAGACTCAGCTTCTGTCTCAGCCTCAACACCCGCATCTGCCAGTGCTTCCTTTAAATCCTTTACGAAATCAGCAAGGGACTTAGCTGTAGATACGTATGTCTTCTCTTCTCCATCTTTGCTAATATGAATCTCAAATGTACTAAACTTCTCGTTGAATGCCTTTACAGCAGTCTCAACATCCTTATTCTCATACTCAACGCGGCCCTGATCTTTAACAACAATGGTCTCACCCTCTGCCAGTTCCGGTGCCTCTGCCTGTACGTCTGAAAGCTTCAGCTGCAAGCTGTTGTTTACCTCCATAACAGAAGTCAGTTTCTCTTCATCATTGAAATTCTCAACAACATCTGCTACCTCATTATCCTTATACAGATCTGGGGTAACTTCCTTAATAACGAGCTTTGCGCCATCTTTCAGGTCAAGTGTTCCCTCTTCCACTACTGGATCCTTCGGGCCAGATGTTCCGATACTCGGGGCAGCCATAGCCTGTGCGGTTGGAACAGCAGCCAATGCGATTGCGCAGAAACCTGCAGTCAGTTTTTTCATAGTTTTCTCCTTCCTCACTATTGCTTTATTAACACTAGTGGTACGCCCACTATGGTGGGTTTCAAATTAATAAATTAATTTTTCTTTTCTTCGCCTTTTTATATTTCGCGATAGAAAAGTTTTATTATCAATTCCTGAAGTGCATCCTCATCATAATAAAACTCATCATGAAGCTCACCAAGCTGATCCTCGCCCTCAAGTATATAATAGCTGTCCGGTGTTAGGTTCGTGTTGCTAAATGCATCTGCCAGGGATAGATATTTGTTTTTAGTGATATCGGTCTGCATCCAGTCGCTGCATGCTTCTAAACTGTCCCATACAGACGATGCATCCTCTTTTACCATGGCTCCAAACTCATCCATAAAGGACAAGACAAAGCTTTTTTGTCTCTCAATACGTCCCTCATTACTAAAGTCAACAGCCGTATCTCGCTGCTGCACATAGGCGCGGACATTGGATTCATCCAGTGTCACGACATTGCCTGTTGTTAATTCCGGATATTTTGCAGCTAAGTCATCGTTTGGAACCGTAACGGTGACACCGCCAACTAGATCATTTATCATCACAATTGATGTCTGGTTTGATACCATATATCCATCAATCGGAAGATTGTTAAATAAAGTGCTGACAGCTGTCTTTAAATTCTCACAGCTAGCCTCACCGCCATCCCCGTTCGTGTAGGCATAACCAAGGTGCGTCACATAGACACCTAAATCATCGCCATTTCGGCTAAAGCGGTGAACCTCTGTCATCGTATCACGGTTGATCGCGACAACAGACATTTTCTTGCTTACCTCATCAAGCACAATCAGCATAATGCTGTCTGCTCTGGCTTTGTCACCATAGGTGGCTGTCTGTTTTAACTCATCAAATGAGTCTAGACCGGCATAGAGAAGTGTAGTTATACGGTTATTATACTGATATTTTTTACCGTTGTACTCAGTATAACGATATCCGGCACCCACGTCAACTGAATTTGTACCGGTGACGTGATAATTTTTTCGCCTGTTCAGCTGATTTACAACAGATGCGCTGCCAAGTGCGACAGCCACTGCTGCAACTATAATCCCAATCACAAGTGGCTTTTTGTTTCTTCCATGGCGGTGGTGTCTATAGTGCTTGTGATGTCCATGATGTCTCGAAGTGCTATCTATGCGTTGCTTGCTGTCCATTATTTTTTGCTCTTCTTTTTCTTATCATTTTGCTCTTCGCCATAGCCATATCCGTAACCATAGCCATATCCGTAGCCGTAACCATAACCGTTTGGATCAGCACCAACCTTATTCAGAACGGCTCCAATAATCTTTACACCGGCATATGTCAGCTGACGCTTCATACGGATCGCCTCTGCGCGCTCAGTCACGCCCTGCTCAAGCACCATAACGGTTCCATCACAGCTCTTTGCCACAATCGCGCCATCGATAACCGCATTGATCGGCGGCGTATCGACAATGACATAGTCATAATTTGCCTTCAAAATTTCCAAAAACTGTTCAAACATCGTATCAGATAACAGTTCACTTGGATTCGGAGCAGCTGCTCCTGTAAATACCATATCCATATTTGGATTATCGGTGCGGTATACTATATTCTCAAGACGGCAGTTTCCACTCAGATACTCGGTAAGACCAACCACCTGCTCATTAATCTGGTAACGGCGCAGTGTCTTAGACTTACGAATATCACAGTCTACGTAGACAACAGCCTTATTCAATGCAGCAAAGCTCTTTGTAAGCTGAATTGCAACAGAGGATTTTCCCTCCTCCTTACTAGCACTGGTAACTGCAATGGCCTGAATGCCTTTTCCACTCAACTGAAGATTTCCTCGAAGGATATTCACAGCCTCCTGTGCTGCATATGGAAGATCCGCAATCTGAGGATAGACAATTTTTAGTCTCGCTTCGTTTAAATTCGGTATGGATTCCATCATTTCTTTTTCTCCTTTCCGAAATTCTTTGCATATGGAACGCTGGCCAGAAGCGGAACACCCAGATAACGTGTGACATCATCCTCTGATTTGATTGTTGTATCCATAAGCATACGCACAATCAATACACCTGCTGCAAGTACAAACAGAAGAATACCGCCTAATGCACAGTACTTCTTCATGCTCGGCTTTACCTCTGCAACTGCATGAATAACAGACTCATCAATTACAGACGGCATACCATTTCCGACGATCTGATTGATCTGATCCGCACTGATGTTTAACAGAGAGTTTGCAATGTTGCGGCTCATCTGTGGATCAGTTGTCGTAACGCCGATACGAATTACATGGCTGGAATCTGGGTTTGTTACCGTAACAATCTCGCCAAGCTGCTTATAGTCCATATCAAGCTGCTGCTCATCGATTACACGCTCAAGAACGGTACGGCTCTTGATAATGTATGCATAGTCCTCTGTCAGCGCTGAACTTAACTGCAGATCTGAGAAAGACAAGAGCGACTCATTGCTTGTAATGTAAAGACTGGCTTCTGCGCGGTATGTTGTCTCAAGCAAAAATGCACAGTATGCGCCGCCTACTACTGCTCCTGCCAAAAGTGCAATGAACAAAAGCTTCCATTTGTGAAGCAAAAGACGTGCAATCTCCATAAGATCAATTACATCTTCTTCCTGTTCCTGCGAGTTGATTCTTTTTTCCATCTCCATAGAGGAAAGTTCTCCTTCTTGCTAAATTCTTAATAAATCGTGACAAATGGACTTTGTCACGTTGTGAGGTCAGCAAAAGATCAATGATCCTCGCTGCCCTGTCCGTAATATGCATTTGCACCATGCTTACGGAAATAGTGCTTGTCGAGCAGATACTGATGAACTCGCTGTGTTCTTGGGTTTAATGTCATAGTGTTGTAAGCCATCTCAGCCACCTTATCGAGAACAACTGCATTATATACTGCTCCTGCTGGTGTGCGTCCCCATGCAAACGGGCCATGGTTCTTTACAACAACACCCGGTACAGCCATCGGATCCTTTCCTGCAAAGGTCTCAACGATGACATTACCAGTATTTAGCTCGTATGCTTCCTCGATCTCCTGTGCAGTCAAATCTCTGGTACACGGAATATCACCATAGAAATAATCGGCATGTGTGGTACCAAATGCCGGAATATCAAGTCCTGCCTGTGCGAAGGTAACACCATAAGTAGAATGCGTATGTACAACGCCTCCTGTCTCTGGAAATGCCTTGTATATGACAAGATGTGTCGGTGTGTCTGATGATGGCTTATACTTGCCCTCGACTACATTGCCTTCCATGTCTACTACAACCATATCTTCCCATGTCATAGTCGCATAGTCGACACCGCTTGGCTTAATTACAACAAGACCCTTTTCGCGGTCAATTCCGCTGACATTGCCCCATGTATAAATAACCATACCCTTAGCAACAAGATCCATGTTTGCTTCGTAAACTTCTTTTTTTAGCTGTTCTAACATCTTTCTCCTCCTGTCTTCATGCGTCTTTTGGCGTAAATATACAGCTAATTATAATTATGCTACTTTTGGCACATTCTGTCAATATTGCTGAAGTTTTCTGCTCAAAAAAAGATATCCATTCCCTTTGCGCTGTGTCCCTCGCAAGCGAAATGGATATCTCTTTAATTCTCGCATATTGCTAATGTTCTGTCAAGTTAGAAATTGGCTAATTTTCTTACCATAAATCAGCCAAATCATAAATCAGCTTTTCTGTCTTGTCCCATCCAAGGCATGGATCGGTGATGGATTTTCCATAGCAGTGTTCTTCTACCTTCTGGCTGCCATCCTCTAAATAACTTTCGATCATGAGTCCCTTTACAAACTTATGAAGATCTGGTGATACGTGGCAGCTGTGCATAACGTCTTTGCTGATTCGAATCTGCTCTTCGTACTGCTTTCCGGAGTTTGAATGGTTTGTATCTACGATTACTCCCATGTTTGGCAGATTTCTCTTTTGATACTGCTCGTAGAGATTTCTGATATCCTCATAGTGATAATTTGGCATGTTGTTTCCAAATTTGTCTACGTAGCCGCGAAGGATTGCATGGGTGTATGGATTGCCGTGGCTTTTTACTTCCCAGCCTCTGTAGAGGAATGTGTGGCTGTTTTGTGCTGCCACGATGGAATTTAACATGACGCTGATGTCACCGCCTGTCGGGTTTTTCATGCCGACAGGAATCTCAAGTCCTGATGCTGTAAGACGATGCTGTTGGTTTTCTACTGAACGTGCACCGACGGCAACATATGAAAGAAGATCTGACAGATAACGATGGTTTTCCGGGTAAAGCATTTCGTCTGCACATGTAAAGCCTGTCTCTTCGATTGCACGCTTATGCAACTCTCGGATTGAGATGATGCCCTTTAGCATATCTTCCTTTTTCTCCGGGTCCGGCTGATGAAGCATACCCTTGTAGCCTGTACCTACTGTACGCGGCTTGTTTGTGTAGATACGCGGGATAATAAAGATCTTATCCTTTACCTTTTCCTGTACTTTTACTAAACGTCCAATATATTCTAATACGGCATCTTCTCTGTCAGCGGAGCATGGTCCGATGACAAGCAACAGCTTATCGTTTTTTCCTTCGAAGATAGCGCGGATCTCGGCGTCTCTTTCTGCTTTGATTTTCTGGATTTTATCGCTGGCAGGAAATTCTTCCTTTAACTCCTTTGGAGTCGGAAGCTTTCTGTAAAATTCCATATTCATAGTGGTAGTCTCCTTTTCTTTTAACGAAATGATGGGAACAAGCATAACCTGTCCCCAACAATTCACTTTTGCGCGTTGGTGCTTTCAAGTACTAAAGTCTATCACATTTCACACAAAAAATCAACTCTGAAATTTTAATTTGCCCATACACCATTGGAATTCACATAATACCTATTATGATCTACCCACTCATCTTTTGCCATCGCTCCTGATGTTTTTACATAATAGACATAATCAACCCAACGATCCGCCAGCATTGCACCATTAGTATCAAAATAATACCAATTACTATCCACAACACACCAGCCTACTGCCATTTTGCCACCCGGCATTAGATAATACCAGTTATTTCCAATTTGTCTCCAGCCCTCTGCCATTGCTCCTGACGTATCGAAGAAATACCAGCTTCCATCCACAACACACCAGCCTACTGCCATTTTGCCACCCGGCATCAGATAATACCAATTGCTTCCCAGCTGTCTCCAGCCCTCTGCCATTGCTCCTGACGTATCGAAGAAATACCAGCTTCCAT
>ERZ824978.3757-NODE-3757-length-10914-cov-2.539460_pt1 | contig 10914 bp, 8 predicted proteins | sample MGYA00519860_ERZ824978 | MGnify/ENA primary metagenome ERZ824978 (study PRJEB31778, sample SAMEA3449184) | human gut metagenome | biome: human gut; feature: human-associated habitat; material: faeces | place: United Kingdom | collected 2010/2012 ... | reverse complement strand
TGACGAATATGCAAACGGCACCTTTACCATCACGAACCTCGGCATGTACGATGTCGACGAGTTCACCGCTGTCATCAACCCGCCGGAAGCTGCGATCCTCGCCGTAGGCAAGATTGCGGACACGCCGGTCGCGGTGGACGGCAAGGTGGAGATCCGGCCGATCATGACCCTGTCGCTCACCTATGACCACAGGATTATCGACGGCGCGCCGGCCGCGCAGTTCCTGCAGTATGTGAAGAAGCTGCTGCAGAATCCGTATTTGATGCTGTAATCAAAGAACTTGGGGTGGGCGTGTAGCAGTCGTTACACGCCCACACGTTAAAAAGGAGATAATCGCATGGCTAATCAATATGAAGTCGCAGTCCTGGGCGGCGGCCCCGGCGGCTATGTCGCTGCGATCGCCAGCGCGCAGCTCGGACTCAAGACGGTTCTGATTGAGAAGGATGCCGTCGGCGGCACCTGCCTGAACCGGGGCTGCATCCCCACCAAATCCCTGCTGCATTCCGCCGAACTGTATCACGATGCCAAAGAGGGTGCGGAGTTCGGTATTTTTGCCGATAACGTAACCTACGACTATGCCAAGGTTGCCGCGCGCAAGGACTTTGTCGTCAGCCGCCTGGTCCGCGGCATTGAAGGTCTGCTCCGCGGCAATAAAGTCACCCTGATCCGCGGCACCGGCGTATTCAAGAACGCCAATACGATCGAGGTGACGGGCGCCGAGCCGCAGACGGTCACTTTTGACAAGGCGATCATTGCAACCGGCTCTTTCCCTGCGAAAATACCCATCCCCGGCGTGGACCTGCCCGGCGTTATGGACAGCGACGGTTTCCTTGCGCTGACAGAGATGCCGAAATCCGCCGTAATTATCGGCGGCGGCGTCATTGGCATTGAGTTTGCCTCTGTTATGAACACCTTCGGCTGCGATGTTTCCATCGTTGAGATGATGCCCGAGATCCTGCCCGGCATGGACACCGATATTTCTTCCACAATGCGCGGCATTCTGGAGAAGAAGGGCGTGCGGTTCCATCTCGGCGCGCGCGTAAACGGCATTGAACAGAAGGACGGCCGCCTGGCCGCAACCTTTACCCAGAACGACCAGACCCTTACCGAGAGCGGTGAAATCGTCATCCTCTCCACCGGCCGCCGCCCGGTCACCAAAGATGTGGGCTTTGAGGCGCTCGGCTTGAAGATGGAGCGCGGCTTTGTCGTCGTGGACGACTACTGCCGCACCAATGTTCCGAATATCTATGCCATCGGCGACGTCAACGGCAAAATCATGCTGGCCCATGCGGCTTCTGCGCAGGGCATGGCTGCCGCGCAGAACTGTAAGGGCGATAAGCTTGTCAAGGCTGACTTCAACCTTGTCCCCGCCTGCGTCTATACCACGCCGGAAATCGCGAGCGTCGGCATGGATGAGGAAAAGGCAAAGGCCGCCGGTTACAAAGTCAAGGTCGGCCGCTTTGATGCGACCGGCAACGGCAAGTCCCTCGTCATGGGCGAGCAGAACGGCTTTGTCAAGATTGTAACCGATGAAGCCACCGGTGAAATTCTTGGCATGCAGCTATTTACGGCGCATGCGACCGATATGATCGGCGAGGGCCTCGCGGCCATTAAACTGGAAAGCACGGTGGAAGAGATTGCCGATGCGATCCATCCGCATCCCACCGTCAACGAAATGATCATGGAGGCCGCGCATATGGTGATGGGCCACTGCGCGCACAGCATCAAACGCTAAGCGCCCTGAAAGGAGCTAGTTATGGATTTTGAATTGGGTTTCAGCAAGGGCACTGTCAAGTTCCAGGTGGACGACAAGAATCTGCTGATGGTGATGAATCCCAACCCTGTCGACGTCGAAGTCGGCGGCCGAGCGGAGGTTGCGCGTTCGCTGCGCGAGCCGATCGGCGCGCCCCGGCTGGACAAAGTCGTCAAGCCGGGTGAGAAAGTCGTCATCATTACAAGCGATGTGACCCGTCCCGTTCCGAGCTACGACGTACTGCCGCCGCTGCTGGACGAACTCAGCGCCGCGGGGATTCTGGATTCGGATATCACGGTCGTGTTTGCGCTCGGCGCGCACCGTCCGCATACCGAAGAGGAGAAGGTGAAGCTCGTAGGGCAGGAGGTCTATGACCGCGTCCGCTGCATCGACTCCAACCCCAGCGACTGCGTCCATCTCGGCACCACGGACGCCGGCACGCCGGTCGACGTATTCTCCGTCGTCGCCAATGCCGAACGCCTGATCTGTATCGGCAATATAGAGTTCCACTATTTTGCGGGCTATTCCGGCGGCGCAAAGGCGATTATGCCGGGCGTATCGACCCATGACGCCATCCAGGCCAACCACTCGATGATGGTACGCGCCGAGGCTGCCACGGGCCGTATCGAGGGCAACCCCGTCCGGGCGGATATCGACCAGGTCGCCGAGTTCCGCAAGATCGACTATATTGTCAACGTCGTCCTCAATGAGAAGAAAAAGATTCTCAAGAGCTTTGCCGGCCACCACATCGAAGCGCACCGCGCCGGCTGCGCATTTCTCGACACCCTGTACAAGGTGCAGATTCCCGAGAAAGCCGATATTGTCGTCGTGTCCGTGGGCGGCTATCCGAAGGATCTGAATCTCTATCAGGCGCAAAAGGGCCTGGACAATGCGAAGTTCGCCGTCAAGGACGGCGGCGTCGTCATCCTGTCCGCGTCCTGCGCCGAGGGCCTGGGCGAGAAGTGCTTTGAGCGCTGGATGACGAGCTACAGTCCGGAGGAAATGGTCGTCAATATCAAGAAGCATTTCGAGCTGGGCGGCCACAAGGCCGCGGCCATCTCGCTGGTGCTCCAGAACGCCGACATCTATCTTGTCAGCGATCTGTCGGACGACTTTGTCAAGAGCATCCACCTTACACCTTACGCATCCGTGCAGGACGCCCTGGAAGCGGCCTATGCGAAGTGCGGCAGGGACGCGAAAGTGCTTGTCATGCCCTATGCCGGTTCCACACTTCCTGAGCTGAAAGAGAACTGAGCGCATATATGCCAAAGACTGCCCGGGGAAAAGCGAGGCTTTTTCCCGGGCTTTTTTACAGAATGGAAGCCGGACGGCTGCACGCCTGTCCGGCAGGAATGCGGCCGCTGCGCCTTGCGGCTGCGGGGAGATAAGTGAGGCGGGAAAGGAGTGCGCGCTGTGCGGAAAAGCTGTCATGTCCGGGTCCGGCGATTTGAAGAGCGGGATGCGGAGGAAGTCTCCGCTCTCATTGCAAGAACGCTCAGAACCACAAACCGCAAAGACTATACGGAAGCGTATATCGAAAACGATGTTCGCACACTGACGCCCGCGTATCTGATAAAGCGCGCGGCGTGGACGCACTTTTATGTGTTCTGCGCCGCCGGCCGGATTGTAGGCTGCGGCGCGATCGGCCCCTACTGGGATAAGGAGAATGAGAGCTCGCTTTTCACAATCTTTGTTTTGCCGGAATACCAGGGCAAGGGAATCGGCAGAAAAATTGTGGAAACGCTGGAGGGGGACGAGTATTTTCTGCGCGCCGAGCGCATAGAAATACCGGCGTCCGTCACTGCGCGCGGTTTTTATCAAAAGATGGGATATGGCTATAAAGGCGGCGCGGCGGTTCTTGATGAAGAGCAGCTTTACAGAATGGAGAAATACCGCCGGCGAATGGCAATAAAATGAGAAAAATGCCCGATTTCGCTTGCAAAACATCCGGATATCTGGTATGATAAATAAAACCCTGTGAAGGAAAGAGTAATGCGCGGAAAGGCAGCAGAGAGGCGGCGTCACCGGCTGAAAGCGCCGTTTGCACGATCGCGTGTGAAGTTCGTTCCGGAGGGGCGGGGGGGAAAGCGAGTAGTCCCCGACGGCCGCAGCCGTTATTGCGCAGAGTGTCCGCCAATGCATTTGGTTGGGAACACGGGTGGTACCGCGGTTACAGCCGTCCCGTTTCGGGGCGGCTTTTTTGTGTGCAAACTTCTGTTTGCAGATGCCGCCGGCTTTTCTGCCCGCCCCGGACGGCGTTGCGCAGCCGGCCCCAATTTCCCCGCGGCATAGAATTGTATATCCGGGTAGAAAATCAATGTAACAGGATTACGCAGGATAAAAGGAGAGATACAGATGAAAGAGAAAATAGAAGCGCTGCGCGCGCAGCTGCAGCAGCAGTTGCAGTCGGTTGGCAGCCTTCTGAGCGTCGAAGAACTCCGCGTCGCCTATCTCGGCAAAAAAGGGCGGATTACAGACCTCCTCAAGAGCCTCCGGGAGCTTTCCAGCGAGGAGAAGCGCGCCGTCGGGCAGGAGATCAACCTGCTGAAAGCCGAAGCCGCAGAGGCGATTGCTGCCAAACAAAAAGAGCTTGCGGAGCGGGAAGCGCTTGAGAAACTGCGCAATACGCCGCGCTATGATGTGACGGTCCCGTTCGGCGAGACGCTCGGCTCGCTGCATCCGGTCACCATCGTCCAGCGTGAAGTGGAGGAAATTTTCGCGAGTATGGGCTTTACGATTGAGGACTATTCCGAAGTTGTAGACGATTACCATAACTTTGAGGCGCTCAACATTCCCAAGCACCATCCTGCGCGGGATATGCAGGACACCTACTACCTGAGCAACGGGCAGCTTCTCAAAACGCACACGTCGGCGGCCCAGAACTCCATCATGCGCAAGTACGGCGCGCCGCTGCGCGCGATTTTCCCCAGTCGCTGCTTCCGCAATGAAACGACGGATGCGAGCCATGAAAACACCTTCTTCCAGATGGAAGGAATCATGATCGACGAAAACATTTCCATATCCAACCTCATCTATTTCATGAAGACTATGCTCTCCGAGGTCTTCAAAGCCGACGTAAAGGTGCGCCTGCGCCCCGGCTTTTTCCCGTTCGTGGAGCCCGGCTTTGAGCTGGACATCAACTGCCTGATCTGCGGCGGCGAGGGCTGCCCGACCTGCAAGCACTCCGGCTGGCTGGAGCTCTGCCCCTGCGGGATGATTCATCCGAACGTGCTGGAAGCCGGCGGAATCGATTCGGAGAAATATTCGGGCTTTGCGTTCGGCCTGGGCCTGACGCGGCTTGCCATGATGAAAAACGGCGTGAAGGATATCCGCGTATTCAATAGCGGCAACCTCAAGGCGCTGTCCCAGTTCACGGCGAGATAGGGAGGAAATACGATATGCTGATTTCAATGAATTGGATCCAGGACTTTGTCGATTTAAGCGGACTGGACATCGAGGCGCTGATTCAGCGCTTTACCCTTTCCACGGCTGAAGTGGAGGATATCTTTTACAAGGGCAGGGACGTGCGCGGCGTTGTCGCCGCGCGGATTGAGCAGGTGGAAAAGCATCCCGACTCCAAGAAGCTGCATCTGCTGCGCGTAAATACCGGCCAGGGGATTGTCGACTGCGTCTGCGGCGCGCCGAATGTCCGGGAGGGCATGCTGGTCGCTTTTGCAAAGGCGGGCGGCTGTGTGCAGGGCATGGAGATCCGCGAGGCCACGGTGGCGGGCTACCCGTCGAGCGGCATGTGCTGCTCTGAGGCGGAGCTCGGTATCAGCGCGGACAATTCCGCGACCGCGATGCAATTCCGGCCTGCTTGAACTGGACGCGGACGCTGTTTTGGGAACCGATATCAAGGCTATCATCGACATGGACGATATTATCTTTGAGGTGGATAACAAGTCCCTTACCAACCGTCCCGACCTGTGGGGACATTACGGGATCGCGCGTGAATTTTCCGCCCTGACCGGCCGGCCGCTTAAACCGGTGCCCGGGTTTGATATTGAGACGATCTCATCCCTGCCGCCGGTGGATATTACGGAGCACGCCTTCCGCTACCCCTCCGTGATTGTGGAAAACGTAACCCGGCGCGTTTCTCCTGTCAATATGCGCGTCCGCCTCTACTACTGCGGCATGCGCGCGATCAATTTCCTGGCCGACCTGACAAACTACCTCATGCTGGAACTTGGCCAGCCCATGCACGCGTTTGACTATCGCAGGGTCAACAAGGTAGAAGTGCAGCGTTTTGCCGAGCCTTTTGATTTCCAGACCCTGGACGGCGTGACCCGCCGTATTGACGACCAGACCCTGATGATCTGCAGCCACGGCAAGCCGGTCGGCGTCGCGGGCGTTATGGGCGGCCTGGATTCAGAGATCGTGGACGACACGACCTCGCTCCTGCTGGAATCCGCCAACTTTGACGGGGTGAGCATCCGCAAGAGCTCAACCCGCCTGGGCCTGCGCACCGACGCGAGCATGCGCTATGAGAAAGTGCTCGACCCGGAACTGACCATGACGGCCGCACAGCGCTATCTCAACCTGCTTCTGGCGATCGACCCGGGCGCGCGCATTGTCTCCCGTATGTCGGATGTGTATGTCAAGTCCTATCCGGAAATTGAAATTTCCTTTGACAAGGCGTATATCGACCGCTATACCGGCATAGATATCTCCGCCGACCAGATTGAGCGGACGCTGCTTTCGCTCGGTTTCGGCGTGCAGCGCAAGGCCGATGCGTTCCAGGTCGAGGTCCCGTCCTGGCGCAGAACGAAGGACGTTACCATCAAAGCCGATCTGCTGGAGGAGATTACACGTATTTATGGCTATGACAACTTCGAGATCAAACCCTCCGACAGCCTGCTTGCGCCCGTGCCCGAAACGGAGAACCGACGCGTCGACTACGGCGTAAAGTGCCTGTTGACGGACCGGTACGGCCTGCACGAAGTGCATTCGTATATTTGGAACGACGCCCGCCGCCAGAAGGAAATCGGGATAGAGGCGCAGGACAATGTCCGCATCATCAACTCCCTGTCCACGGACTGGACGGTGCTTCGGCGCAGCATGATCCCGACTCTGCTCACCATGGTCTGTGACAACAAGCTGTTCGCACCCAGCTTCGGCGTGTACGAGATCGGCCGCGTTGTCGACGGCGTACAGGCGGACGGGACCTGCTGCGAACGCAAAAAGCTCGGCGTGATCCTGTTTGACCGCGGCGGTGATGAAAAGGCCGTCTATCTCCGGATGAAGGATATGCTGCAGGCGCTCGGCCTTGTCCTGAAAAACAGCGCGATGCGTTTCGTGCCCCGGCTGGAGGAACTGTCCCCGTGGCAGCACCCGGTCAACACGGCGGATATCCTGCTTGGCGGCGCATGCCTTGGCAGCTTTGCCGTGATCCATCCGAGCGTACAGCAGAAAATCGACAAGAAAGCGGTCATCGTCTGCGCGGAGCTCGATATGGACCTGTTTGCCGCCGCGCCGGCACAGCCGATGCAGTATGAAGAACCGTCGCGCTACCCGGGCGTCGAAGTAGACCTTACGCTTCTTGTCCCGCAGGACGTTCCCTTTGCGGCGCTGCTCGAGGCTGTCCGCGGCGGGGCCGGCCCGCTGCTGCGCGCGGTGAAGCTGGTGGATACCTATGCGGAGCCCGGCCAGCGCCAGGAGAGCGTAACCGTCCGCCTGGAGTTCTGCTCCGACGAACGCACCCTCGCCGGCGACGAGGTGCAGGCGGAAGTGAACGCAGCGCTTGAGCGGCTGAAGGCGAACGCCATCACCCTGAAATCGTAAATGAAGCGCACATTCCGTTCTATTTCTGAAATAATACTTGAATTTTTTTGCAGGGTAGGGTATGATAGAAATAGAAGATATGCACGGCATATCGCTTATATTCGCTAGAGAGGGGCAGTATGTGTTGAACGACGGAACGATTACTTTTTCAGTCCGCGACGAGCAGGAAAAAGAGATGCGGCGGATTATCATCGAGGTGTACGACGCATTGAAGGAGAAGGGGTATAACCCGATCAATCAGATCGTCGGCTATATTCTCTCTGAGGACCCTACCTATATTACAAACTATAAAAACGCCCGTTCTCTTATCTGCAAAATTGACAGGGACGAACTGCTGTACTCCCTGGTAAAATCGTACCTGTCCGAATAGGGCACGGCGCGGTAAATTGTTCGTGCAAAATTCTCAAAACCAGATTTGGTTTTGAGAATTTTCATATGTGAGAGCTTCCTGTGTGAAAGCGAGGGGAACTATGTTTGTATTGACAGCGGATCAAATGAAAGCGGCCGACGGGTATGCGATCCGGACCCTGGGCATTCCCGGCGTAACGCTTATGGGCAGCGCGGCGCAGGGAATTGCCGAGACGATTCACGAAATGTCACCGGGCGCGCGCCGCGCCGTTATGGTGTGCGGCAGCGGCAACAACGGGGGCGACGGCCTGGCCCTGGCGGGGATACTAGCCTTGCAGGGCGCAGACGTCTCCGTCGTGCTTGCGTCAGCGCGCGCCCTGTCCGAAGATGCGGCATACTATTTCAACCGGTTGCCGGAGCAGGTGCGAACGCTTCGATTTGCGGACGACGGCGAGCAGTGTCTGCGTGAAATTGCAGGGGCCGACGTCGTCGTGGACGCGCTCTATGGAACGGGCTTCCGCGGCAGCCTGACCGGCGCGGCGGCCGAGCTTGCCGCCGCCATGAACGCGTCGGCCGCCGCCGTGTGCAGCGTGGACATTCCGAGCGGCTGCAACTGCGATACCGGCGCCGCGGAGGGCGTCGCCGTGCAGGCGGATTATACGGTGACCTTTTCCAATAAAAAGCCCTGCCATTTCCTCTATCCCGCCGCGGGCCTGTGCGGCAACGTGGTGGTCAGGGACATTGGCATTCCGGAAGCGGCTGTGCTTGCGTCCAGCCCCTATATATGGGAAACGGCGGATGCGGACGCCGCCGCCCTGCTGCGGCCCCGTCCGCAAAACAGCCATAAGGGCACCTTTGGCAGGCTGGGCCTGGTCTGCGGTTCGGACGGCATGCCCGGCGCTGCCGCTCTGGCCGTGTCCGCGGCGCTGCGTTCCGGCGTCGGGCTTGCGGAACTCGCCTCCGTCCCATCCGTCATACAGCGGGTCAGCGGCAGGTTTGCAGAGCCGGTCTATCTGCCGCTTGCGCAGTCCGGCGGCTGCATCGCGGCTGAAGCGCGGGACGCGCTGCTCGGCCTGGCCCGCCGCGCGCAGGCGCTCGTCGTCGGATGCGGCCTCGGCGTCGGCGAAGCGGCCGCCGGCCTTGTCACGGACCTGGCCGAGGCGGCGCAGTGCCCAATATTGATCGATGCGGATGGCATAACGGCTTTAAACGGGAATATACATGTAATAAAGAACCGGGGTGCAGAGACGGTCCTTACGCCGCATCCGCGCGAGATGGCGCGTTTCTGCGGTATGACAGTGGCGCAGGTGCAGGGCGACAGGCTGGGCGCGGCCAGGGCGCTCGCGGCGGATACGGGCGCTGTCGTCGTGCTCAAGGGCGCGAATACGGTCGTCGCCCTGCCGGACGGCCGGGTATGGATCAATCCGGCGGCCTGCTCCGGGCTTGCCAAGGGCGGCAGCGGCGACGTCCTTTCGGGGCTGATCGGATCCTTGCTCGCACAGGGCTATCCCGCGGCGGACGCGGCTGTGCTCGGCGTATATATCCATGGCCGGGCCGGGCTTCTCGCTGCGGCGGAGCTGACCGAGTACGCCATGCAGCCCTCGGATCTGGTGCGCTGTTTTGCAAAAGTATTTCAATCATTCATTGAATAAACGGAGAGTGAACCATTGAAACGGGTAGGCTTGCTTCTACTTGTACTGATGATGACCTTGCTGGCCTTCACGGGCTGCAAGCAGGAAACGCCAGAGAACACCGATGTCACGCAGAGTATCCGCCAGGCCCAGCAGTTCACGGCCAAGGTCAGAATGACCGTGAAAGAGAAAGGCTATGAATACCTGATCGAGAAGCTGGAGGATACGGTCGTCATCACGGCTACGGCGCCGAAATCGCTGGAAAATTTCCAGGTCATGCTCAAGGAAAACGAGTATTCCGTCAGTTATTACGGAATTAAGTTCGTCACAAAGGAACTGCCTGAAAATCTCCAGTTCGCCATGGGGCCGGTTTTTCAGTTGCTGGACGTGCTGAAAATGGAGCCCGGCGCGCAGCAGCCCGGCAAAAACGGCACGGTTTCCGTCAGTTACGATGTGGGCGGCACAACGCTTGAATGTACGTTTGACAGCGAAACAAAACTGCCCGTAAAAATAGTATACAATGCGGATACGGCAATCGAATTTCTGGAATTCACCAACTTGACGACGGAATCAGCCGAGGAACAAACCGGCGCGCAAGCGGATGGTTCGCCGGAAGCGGAAACCGGCGCGCAGTCAGAAGCAGAGGCTGGCGGACAGAATCCGGCGGATACGGAAACCGGCGCGGATAAAAACGCGGCGGACGCTGCGCAGACGGACGCGGACGTGAGATCCGCGGCCGCAGCCGCGGCGAACTCCCGGCCGGAGGTTATCATAGAAAACGAGGAATAGAAGGGAAACAGGATGTTGAATTACAGCAGACGCACCTGGGCCGAAATAGATCTGGATGCACTGGAACACAACTATAAAACGGCGTGTGCGCTTGCCGGCGGCGCGGCGGTCATGCCGGTAATCAAGGCGGACGCATACGGCCACGGCGCGCCCTATGCCGCGAGATGCCTGGAGGGATTGGGCGCCGCATACTTCGCCGTGTCGAACCTGGATGAGGCCAAACAGCTGCGCAACGCGGGTATCCGTGCGCATATCCTGATACTGGGGTATACGCCGCCCGATGATTTTCCGCAGCTGTTTTCGCTGCGTCTGACCCAGACGGTTATGAGTTTGGACTATGCGTCCGCGCTCTCGGCCGCCGCAGCCGCCTGCGGCGCGCGGGCCTGCGTACACATCAAAGCGGATACGGGGATGGGCCGGCTGGGGCTGGATGCGCGCAGGTATGCGTCGCTGGACAAAACCGTATCGGCAATCCGTCAAATCTGCGCCATGCCGGGGCTGGAATGCGAGGGCATTTTCACCCATTTCGCCGTGTCGGACGCCCCGGCGCAGCCGTATACGGAAGAGCAGCTCGCGCTGTTTCTCACCCTATTGGAGCGGCTGGAGCAGGCC
>ERZ824978.3755-NODE-3755-length-10919-cov-3.095729_pt1 | contig 10919 bp, 10 predicted proteins | sample MGYA00519860_ERZ824978 | MGnify/ENA primary metagenome ERZ824978 (study PRJEB31778, sample SAMEA3449184) | human gut metagenome | biome: human gut; feature: human-associated habitat; material: faeces | place: United Kingdom | collected 2010/2012 ... | reverse complement strand
GCGACGATCGCCGATTGCCGCTATTTCTTCGGCTGGAAGGCACGGGAAATGCAGCCGCCGCTGGAGCGCGCGCTGGAAACGCTCGCCTGCACGCGCATCGGGAATGCGGATTATTTTCATTTGCCGACGCTGCCGCCCGCGGGGGAGCTGCCCGAATGCGTGCTGCTTCCGGGCTTTGACGAAGCGATTCTCGCCTATCGCAACCGCAGTCGGCTGATGCGCCCCGAAAACATTCGAAACGTTATCAACCTCGCCGGCATCGTATTCCCGACGATCATCGTCCGCGGCAAAATCCGCGCGCGCTGGAAATCGGACGGCGACAGGATTCAGGTTACGCCGTTTGAACGCCTCTACAAAAAGGACGAGCGCGCGATCACCCGCGCGTTCAAACGCGAATTCGGCGCAAAAATGGTCGCTTTTTGCAATAACGCGAATTGAACACGACTTTGATTGACAAATCGAATAAAGCGTGGGAGAATATTTCATACTCAGATCATGGAGGAGGTTTCCTAAATGAATTTTGATGCACTTGACGCGCGCGTGAGCGCGATGAAGGATGAACTGATCGCCGATCTGAAGCGCTGGATTTCCGTTCCGTCCGTGCTGAGCGAGCCGGCGGAAAACGCGCCGTTCGGCGTTGAAACCCGCCGTATGCTCGATATGGCGCTTGCGGACGCGGAAAAATACGGCTTCCCCACCCGCGATTTCGACGGCTATTCCGGCGATATTTCTCTGGGTTCCGGCGAACAGACCATGGGAATGCTCTGCCATCTGGACGTCGTTCCCGTGGGCGACGATTGGAAGCACGACCCCTGGGGCGGCGAAATCGAGGACGGCAAGCTTTACGGCCGCGGCGCGATCGACGATAAGGGACCTGCGCTGTGCGCGCTGTACGCGATGCGCGCCGTGCGCGATTGCGGCATTCCCCTGAAGGACGGCGTGCGCCTGATTCTCGGCTGCGACGAGGAAACCGGAATGCAGGATATGCGCTATTACGCGTCCAAGGAAAAAATGCCCGATTACGGCTTTTCGCCGGACGCGGAGTTCCCGGTGATCAACATCGAAAAGGGCGGGCTGAATCTGCTTCTGTCCAAATATGTTCCCGAAAACGACGAAAGCGCGATTCGGATTCTTTCGCTGTATGCGGGCGTGCGCCCGAACGTCGTTCCCGGAACGGCGAAGGCGCTTCTAAAGGTCAATGACGAAGGCGCGTTCCGCGAAAGCGTTGAAAAAATCGCGAAGACGCGCGATTTCAAGCTGACGATCGAAAAGAACGGCGACGAAATCGCGCTGATCGCCGAGGGCACGTCCGTTCACGCGTCGATGCCGCAGCTGGGCAAAAACGCGGCGGGAATGCTTTTGATCGCGCTGAGCGACTTAAACGCCGGCGGCGCGATTGCGCCCGCAATTCATACGCTCGCTGAAAAAGTCGGCGTCGATTACACCGGCGAAGGGCTCGGCATTCGTCAGGAGGACGAGCTGTCCGGACCGCTGACCTGCAATCTCGGCATTCTCCGCTACGACGGGCATTACCTCTCTGCGCAGCTGGACATCCGCTACCCGCTCTGCGCGGACGAAAAGGATATGCTGGGCAACGCGGCGATGGCTGTTTCCGAAAGCGGCGTGGCGGTCACGCGTCTGGGCGGGCACACCCCGCTGCACGTTCCGGCGGAGCATAAGGTTGTTCGCGGACTGATCGAGGTTTATCACGACGTGACCGGACTTCCGGGCTACGCGTTTGCGATCGGCGGCGGCACGTATTCGCGCATGATGCCGAATACCGTCGCGTTCGGGCTCAATTTTCCGGGCGACGTCGACACCTGCCATATGCCGGACGAATACATCGATATCGAAAAGATGATGCTGAGCGTGAAGATTTTCGCGCACGCCATCGCGACCCTTGCCGGCGGCGAAGCCTGATTTTCCGGCGTTCTTCCCAATCGTAAAGGAGTGTTTCATTTGCAGCCGATATTCTCAATCGCGATCGACGGTCCCGCCGGCGCGGGCAAATCGACCATCGCCAAAGCGCTCGCGGAGCGTCTGGGCGCAATCTATCTGGACACCGGTGCGATGTATCGCACGGTCGCCCTGTATATGCACGACGCGGACATCAACGGCGCTGAATCCATCGCGCGCGCGGTCAACGACCCGAAGATCGAGGTTCAGTTCGTCAACGGCAAACAGCATATGCTGCTCAACGGCGTGGACGTAAACGATCGCCTGCGCACGCCGGAAGCGTCGATGATGGCTTCCCGCGTATCCGCCGTGCCCGCCGTGCGCGAGCGGCTGGTGGCGCTGCAGCGCGAAATTGCCGCCGGTCACGCCGTGGTCATGGACGGGCGCGACATCGGCACGAAGGTGCTTCCGAACGCAACTTTGAAGGTATATCTCACCGCGTCGTGCGAAGTGCGCGCCGAGCGCCGGTTTGCGGAATTAAAGGAAAGCAATCCGAATCTTACGCTTGAGCAGGTGCTCGCGGACATCGTCGAGCGCGATTACAACGACGCGCACCGCGAAGCCTCCCCGATGTATCAGGCGAGCGACGCGATTCGCATCGACACTTCGAATATGAATCGGGATCAGGTCGTCGCGGCGATCATCGATCTGCTTTTGAAAGCGCTCAAATAAGGCAATCGGAGGCGCATACGCAAGATGAACACGCGATTTTATAATTTGGGCAGGCATTTCCTGCGCCCGTTTTACAATCTGTTCTGGCCGAGCAAGGTGACCGGCGAGGAAAACATTCCCGATGAGGGCGGCTTTATCCTTTGCTCGAACCACGTTCATATGCGCGACCCGCTCTTCCTCGCCGTGCGCCTGCCGAAGCGGCATTTCACGTTTCTGGCGAAGGCGGAGCTGTTCAAGAATCCGATTCTCGGCTTCCTGATTGGCGATAAGGGGCTCGGCGCGATTCCGATCAACCGCGGTCACAGCGATCTGAGCGCGATTCGCGAAGCGCTGAAGACGATCGCAAACGGCCACGGGCTCGGCATTTTCCCGCAGGGCACGCGCAGCCGCGACAATCAACACACGCCCACCCCGATGCTCACGGGCACGGCGCTGATCGCCATTCGCGCGAACGTCCCGGTGCTGCCGGTATACATCGACGCGCCGTACCGGAGATTCCACCACGTCGATATCCGCGTAGGTAAACCGATCGACCTAAGCGATCTGGGCCGCCGCTGCGACAGCGCAACGATGGAGGAAGTCACTCACCGAATTGAAAAGGCGGTATGGGAATTGAAGTGATGTGGAGGGGAAACTGCATTCCCCTCCACTACCTCTCCTTTGACAGTCTCCGCCCCGGGCGCGAAGCCTGCAAGGTATCCCTTGGGCTTGGTACTGCCAGCCCTGCCAAACAAAAAGTTAATTGTTGATTAAATCCAAAAAAGTTTGCAGGATTCAGCAGAATTCGACGCGAAATATAATGAGCAATCGAAATTCCGATAACTAGGTGCAAAACCTGGTTGCCAAAGAGAGGGTGCATCACGATCACTGTGAGATTGGCGTCGCACGCGGGCTTTTGCTTCGGCGTTCGCCGCGCGGTTGAGGCGGCTGAAAAGGCTGCGCCCGCGATCACACTGGGGCCCGTGATTCACAATCCGGAGGTCGTCGCGCGGCTGGAAGTGCTGGGCGTGCATTCCGTAAACGGCATTGACGAAGTGCCTGCGGGATCGCGTGCAGTCGTTCGGTCGCACGGAGTCGATCGCGACACGCTGGAAGCGCTGAACGCGCGCTGCGCGGAAGTGGTCGACGCAACGTGTCCGTTCGTCGCCCGCATTCATGAAATGGCGTGGAAGGCGAGCGAAGCGGGGATTCCGCTGATCGTAATCGGCGAATCGCAGCATCCGGAGGTCTGCGGCATTCTCGGCTGGACGCGCGGCGCGCGCTATGCGGTGCGCACGGAAGGGGACGTTCGGGCGCTTCCCAAAATGGAACGCGCGCTGATCGTATCGCAGACGACGATGGTCGAATCGGAATTTCATGCGCTGTGCGCTCTGCTTCAGGCAAAAGTGCGTCATCCGGACGCGCGCATGACGATCTGTCCCGCGACGCGGGATCGGCAGTCGGAATGCGTTCAGCTCGCGCGCGAGGTCGATCGAATGATCGTCATCGGCGGGCGCGAGAGTTCAAACAGCCGGAAGCTGTATGCGCTGGCGGCGCAAATCTGTCCGCAGACAAGTTTCATTGAAACGGCGGACGAGCTCGAAGGGCTGGAGATCGGCCCGACCGATACAATCGGGATTACAGCCGGTGCATCCACACCGGATTGTATAATTAAGGAGGTTGTTGCAAGAATGAACGACATCGAGAAGAAAGCCCCCATCGAAGAAACCCAGGATCAGTCCGTAATGTCCATGGAAGACGTTGACAAGACGCTTGTCCAGCTGCGCCCCGGCCAGATTGTGACCGGTCAGGTGGTTCAGATCACCGATGACGAAGTGTGCGTAAACGTCGGCTACAAGGCGGATGGTCTGGTCAAAAAGTCCGACCTTTCCTCTACCGATGTCAAGATCGGCGACGAAATCGAAGTCGAAGTCGTCAAAGTTAATGACGGCGAAGGCAACGTCCTTCTTTCCCAGAAGAACATCATCAACCGCAAGGCTTGGGAAGACATCTGCGCGAAGGAAGAAGCGGGCGAATTCGTCGAAGGCGTTGGCAAGGAAGCCGTTAAGGGCGGTCTGCTGGCAGACGTTATGGGCATCCGCACCTTCATCCCCGCATCCCAGCTGTCTCTGCACTATGTCGAGAAGATCGACGAGTTCGTAGGTCAGCCGATGACGCTGAAGATCATCGAGATCGACAAGGCGAAGAAGCGCATCGTCGCGTCCCGCAAGGCGGTTCTGATTGCTGAAGAAGCTGAAAAGAAGAAGAAGATTTGGGACACCCTCGAGGTTGGTTCCGTCGTGAAGGGCACTGTTCGCCGTCTGGCGGACTTCGGCGCGTTCGTTGATATCGGCGGCGTCGACGGTCTGGTTCACGTGACCGATCTGTCCTGGGGCCGCGTAAAGCATCCGTCCGACGTGGTAAGCGTTGGTCAGCAGATCGATGTGAAGATCCTGAACGTGGATCCGGAGCGCGAGCGTATTTCCCTGAGCTACAAGCAGACCCAGCCGCGTCCGTGGACCGTTGCGGCTGAAAAGTATCCCGTTGGTTCCATCGTTGAGGGCAAGGTTGTTCGCATCACGACGTTCGGCGCGTTTGTCGAGCTCGAGCCCGGTCTGGACGGTCTGGTTCACATCTCCCAGTGCGCTCTGACCCGCATTGCGAAGGTTGAAGACGCTGTGAACGTTGGCGACATCGTTCGCGTGAAGGTTCTGGATGTGAACACGGAAGCGAAGCGCATTTCCCTTTCCATCCGCGAAGCCTGCGAAGACGAAGCGATGGACAGCGTAACCGAAGACGAATTCCCCATCGGCGGTTGAACCGCTACACTTGCTGCCGCGGCGGGCGGTGCCCGCTGACACTCGCTGCCGCGTTTGTTCGCGACGATTTTGAATCGGGAAGCGATTCAAAATCTGCTTGAATGCTCAGCACTCGTTCTACCCATAACCCCACAAACTGCACCGGACAACGGTGCAGTTTGTTTACTTTAGTTCGAAGGATGGGATCGCATCGTTCAAATGCTGATGCGATTTTATTTTTTGAGTCGGCAAAATGGCAAGTGCTTATTTCATTCTGAAAAATGAACTCCCGCCGTCCAACGGTTCATTTTTTTCAAATATGAACCAACAGAAGAGTAAGCGAATTGAATCGCTTCCCGATTCAATTCGCGGTAAATTGGGAACTAAGTCCTGCTTAGAACTATGCAAGATTTTGAATCGCTTCCCGATTCAAAATCGCCGTGACCAAACGCGGCAGCGAGTGTCAGCGGGCACCGCCCGCAAAAGGTTGGACCAGTGGAGGGATTCTTCTTCGCGAATGTGGTCTATGCCTTCGCCGACTAAAGCAATGTCGGATAGAAATTGTTCACGCTCGCCGGTGGCAAAATTGAGCTGAGCCTGTATGATCCGCTCCTTAACGTCGCGGAGATCATCGTGATCGGTGATTACTTCGAACAGGCGCCGCCAGCGATCCCAGTACGCCGCCAGCGCAACCAAACCCTCCCGTGTCGCGGGTTCATCGCCGTTTTCCGCGTAAACGCGTATGTCAACCGCCATTCCGTGCGCGCGATTCAGCAATCCGTTCAGCGAGAGCATCGCCCCCAGACAAATCGCTACCGATACCGCCAGAATCGCAACCGTAATTCCAATCAACCGCTTCATCCAATCCGCCCCCCAATTCAAATTCATATGCAAAATTGCAGCTTCAAAACGCCATTTGCTTTCATCAATATTCAATAACGAATTCGCGATAGCCCAAGCCAATGCAATATTCTCTATGGCATGGTTTCTCCGCCATTCCGTGCGCAATTCAGCAGGACGTTTGGCGACAGCTCTGCGCTTTCACCACCCGACCTCCCCTTCGTTCATCGCCCGCAGAGTTTCGATTTCGCCGGTCATGGGCTGAATCAGCATTTCGCCTTCGGTGTTCAAGCTGGAGAAAAAAACCGTTTCGACGGTCAGCGAACGCGCCTTCAGCAATCGATTCAGCCACGCCTCGTCCTTTCCGGTTGCGCGCAGGTTGTCCGGCTGGATTCGCCCGTCCATGATCAGAACGAGCGGCATTCCCTCGTATGGCGTCGAAACGCCCATTTCCCTCGCCGTCGGCGGGCGTTCTTCAGACTTTGCAAAAGCCGAAATCGAACCGTTGGCCTCGACAATCGCCGTACCCACGTCCGCGGGATCGAGAAAGCCCGCGCCGCGCAATCCCTCCAGCAAATCGGAAACGCTCATGCACAGGCGGTTCAGCTCCGCGCGATCGATCTCGCCCCGCCGAACGACCACCGCCGGCTTTCCCGAAAAAAAAGCGCGCAGGCGATCGGATTTCATCGAGCAAAGCGTGATCACCCCGTAGACCACAATCATCGCCGCAACCGGCAAAAGCCCGTGAAGAAGCGGCGTGGACACGCTCTCCATCGGCGCTGAAATCACGTCCGCCAGCAGAATCGTCATCGCAAATTCATACGGCTGGAATTGCCCCAGCTGGCGCTTGCCGAGCGCGCGCATCGTAAAAATCATTGCGATATAGAGAATCATTCCCCGAAAAAACAGCGTGAACATAGGTATTCGCCCTCCATTAAGCGCAATTCTTTCCAAATTCACCAAAATTATGCGCACGCGTCAAAATTCTGCCTGCGTTCGGCTTGATTTTCGCGCGAAATCAGGGTATCATATATATTGAATCCATATCTTTTTGCAAACGAAAAGGAGGTCGAATGCATGGACTTTTTGAATGATCTGGGAAAGAGATTCACCCGCGTTGCCCGCTCGGTTCAGGAGCGCACCCGCGAAGGCTGGGAGAGCACCCGCCTGAGCGCCGATCTGTATTCCCTGCGCGGCGATCTTGAGCGCCAGTATACCGCGCTCGGCGAAGCGTATTTCAAGGCGCTTTCCGCCGGCGAAGAAGTGCCTGAGGAACTGATTACGCGCGTAAAAGCCACCGTCGACCGGATTGACGAACTGACCGCGCTGCGCGAAAACCGCGTGCGCTGCCCCGCGTGCGGCGCTTATCAGGCGCCGGAAGCGCGTTTCTGTTCCAAGTGCGGAAACCGGATGCCCGAAGAAGCGCCCGAGCCCGCACCCGAACCTGTCGACGAAGACGACAGCGAATACTGCCCCGTATGCGGCGCAATGCGGCACGAGGATTCCAATTTCTGCGCCGTCTGCGGTCACGCATTTGCCGCCGCAGAAGCGCCGAAGCCGGAAGAAGCGCCCGCGCCGAAGGAAGAGCCCAAGCCTGAGGCCACCCCGTCCGAGGAGCCGAATCAGGAAGACACCGAAGAATAAATCTGAGCGAGGTTTTACGAAATGCAGCAGCCCCCGTCCAACCGTCCCCCGCGGCGGCGTTTAACGAAAAAACAAATTGAGGCGCTTCGCCGCCGCAGGCGCAGAGAAAAGATCATGAACATCTCTCTGCTCGCAGTGATCGCCGTGCTGATCATCGGCGTTACGATTCTGATTCTGAAGCCCGGCAGCTCGAACAGCGCCTCTCCCGTGCCCACGCCGGTACCGACCGCGGCGCCGACCGAGATTCCGACCGCAGCGCCCACCGAAGCGCCGACGGAAATTCCCACTGAAGCACCCACCGAGACGCCGACGGAGGTTCCCGCCGCAATCGCCACTGCCGCGCCGCAGACCGGAACGGTCGCATACGGCAATCGCAGCGTGCATTTCCGCGTGACCGGCGATATCATGGTAACGGACGACCAGCTGGCGTTTGCGAAGACCGTTTCGAACGCGCTGGGCGACGGCAAGGGCTACACGTTCACGCCGCAGCTCGCGCCGGTAATGGAATCGCTGCAGGCGGCGGATTACACGATCGGCAACCTGGAAACCTCGATCGGCAAATACAAGACGCGCGATTATTCGGGCTATCCGATGTTCAACGCGCCGGAGACGCTTTTGGACACGCTGAAGGAATGCGGCTACGATTTCTTCACGCTCGCGAACAACCATATGCTCGACCGCTGGTTCGACGGCATGAAGAACACCGTCGGCTGGGTAGAGCAGTACGGCTTTGCGCATGTGGGCGCATACCGCACGCAGGAGGAGCGCAATACGCCGGTGATCATCGAAATCGGCGGCATCAAGTTCGGCTTCGTCGCGTACACGCATTCAACGAACACGGTCGAGAATTCGTGCGACAAGGCAGTATTCGAATACGGCGTTCCATATCTGTACAAGGCGGACATCGAAGGCGACATTCAGCGTCTGCGCGATGCGGGCGCGGAGGTTGTCGTTGCGCTGCCGCACTGGGGCGATGAATACATCCGCCAGCCCGACGACAATCAGCTTTCCTATGCGCGGCGGCTTGCGCAGGCGGGCGCGGACATCATCCTCGGCAGCCACTCGCACATGGTGCAGCCGATCCAGGTCGTGAACGTTACGCGCAACGACGGCACGAACAAAAACGTGTTCATCATCTATTCGCTCGGCAATTTTCTGACCTCGCACGATCTGGAATACACCGACGCGGGCATTATTCTGGATTTCACCGTTCAGGAGCAGCCGAACGGCACGTTTGAGGTCGTCGATATCGGCTATGTGCCCACCTATTGCTGGACGCACGACGGCGGCGTGGAGGTTGTTCCCGCGAAGGTCTATCTCGAGAATCGCCCGAGCAATATGTCCGACGCGTCCTACCAGCGCATGAAATCGACCTACGAGGGCAATGTTCAGCTCCTCGGCAGCGATTTCAAGGTACTCGACAAATAAAACCCGCGGCGCATCGCTGGCTCGTCTGCGATGCGCCTTTTTGGGGAGGAAAAAAATGGCGTTTACGGTATTGGCGCGCGCGAAAATCAACTGGTCTTTGAACATTCTGGGCGTGCGCCCGAACGGATATCACGAGCTGGATATGCTGATGCAGCAGATTTCGCTTTCCGACGAGCTGGTCTTTGAACCGGCAGATGCGCTCTCGCTCACGGTCGGCGGCGCGATGAAAGCGATCTGGTTTTGAAGGCGGCGCGCGCGCTTGCGGAGCTCGCACGGCAGTGCGGCATGGAAACGTCCGGCGCGAGGATTTGCCTTACGAAGCGAATCCCGTCGCGCGCGGGATTGGGCGGCGGCAGCGCGGATTGCGCGGAGACACTGAAGGCGCTGAACCACCTGTGGAATTTGAATTTCCCGATGGAGACGCTGCTGGAGCTGGGCGCAAAGCTGGGCGCGGACGTGCCGTTTTGTCTGACCGGCGGACTGGCGCGCGTTTCAGGCGTCGGCGAACGAATCGCGCCCTTGCGCAACCCTCCGCACTGCGCGCTGGTGCTGATCACTCCGGGCGGCGGTTTATCCACACCGGAAGTCTTCCGAGCCTACGACGAAATGGTAAAGCAAGGGGAAGATTTTGGGGGTAAGCACGCGGAGAATGCTGTGAAATACTCGCCGGAAAATCCGACAAGCGGAAGTTGCATGGCGGAACATTCGCCGGAAGCGCCGGCGCGCGGGAATTGCGCGGCGACAGAGCATTCGCCATTGCGTTTGGCGGAAGTGCTGTCGGCTGGGGATTATGCGCTGGCGGAGCGTTTATCATTCAACGCGCTGGAAGCGCCGGCGATTCGATTGCTTCCGGAGATTGGAAAATGGATAAATCGTTTCCGCGAACTCGGCGCGCGCTACGTCCGCATGACCGGCAGCGGTTCGACGGTTTTCGGCGTTTTTGATTCGTTGGAAACCGCACGGGCAATCGCTTCGCAGATTCCGGGCGCGATTGTTGCGGAGACGATTGGGTAGACGATTACGTCGACTGTGTTTAATTCTCGGGCGATTTGCTTCGAGATGGTTTACACGAAGAAATGCAGGAGGAATTTTCATGATCAAGGGTGTTCATCACATTGCTTTGAAGTGTCATGGCGTTGAATCGTTCAACAAGACGATTGAATTTTACCGCGATGTACTGGGGTTACAGGTGGTTCGGACTTGGGGGGCGGGCAACGATTCCGGAATCATGCTGACGACCGGCGACGCGATGCTGGAAATTTTCGCAAACGCGGACGACGCGCCTGTTGGCGGTGCGATTCGACATTTCGCTTTGGCGACGGACGATGTAGACGAATGCGTTCGCGCAGTCGAAGCAGCGGGCTACGAGGTTTTCATTCGCCCGAAAGACATTGTAATCGCTTCCATTCCCGCCTATCCCGCGCGCATCGCCTTCTGCCGCGGCCCCGTAAACGAAGAAATCGAATTTTTTAAGGCTGAGCCTTAACGCGGTTGCTGCCGCGCTTAGTCACGGCGAAATTGAGTCGGGAAGCGACTCAATTTCTTGCTTAGGGTAACACCGCACAAATGAGGTGGTCGGCTGGCGAATGGATTTTTCGTCAG
>ERZ824978.3754-NODE-3754-length-10923-cov-11.486750_pt1 | contig 10923 bp, 7 predicted proteins | sample MGYA00519860_ERZ824978 | MGnify/ENA primary metagenome ERZ824978 (study PRJEB31778, sample SAMEA3449184) | human gut metagenome | biome: human gut; feature: human-associated habitat; material: faeces | place: United Kingdom | collected 2010/2012 ... | reverse complement strand
GCAACAAGCAGGACGCGCTGTATGAGCCGCTGTGCGCCTGGTGCTGCACGCAGGTGGGCGGCCGCTGCGTCCGCGTGGACTGCTCCCGCGAGGAGACCTTCGTCTCCAACCGTGTGCGCCACGCTATCCGCTTCCACATCGTGTCGTGGCTGCGGAAGGACGGCACCTTTGCCGCCCGCAAGGTGGAGTGCTTCTCCAATCAGGGTGCTTACGCCTCTCACGGTCATTCCATCGTGGCCAAGGCCATGGGATCCTTCCCCCAGCACTATCCCTGCGACAACATGGAGTGCGACGCGTGGACGGTGTTCACCAACCGTCCCGCCGCAGGCGCCATGCGCGGCTACGGTATGCCCCAGGCGTCCTTCGCCGACGAGTCCAACGTGGATGAGTGCGCCAGAGCCGTGGGCATGGATCCGCTGGCCTTCCGTATGCAGAACATCATGCCTCAGGGCTATGAGGACGGCTTCAGCCACAATGTCAACTATAACGACTCCTTCCGGGAATGCCTGGAGGTGGGCCGCAAGTACATGGATTATGACCGCAAGGTGGCCGAGTACGCCAAGGACACCGGCCCCATCCGCCGCGGCATCGGCGTGGCGACCTTCTGGTACAACACCGCCGTGTATCCCATCTCTCTGGAGACAAGCTCCAACCGTATGCTGCTGAATCTGGACGGCACCGTCACTATGCAATGCGGCGAGACGGAGATCGGACAGGGCGCCGACACGGCCTACGCCCAGATGACCGCCGATGTGGTGGGCCTGAAGAGCTATAAGGACGTGCATGTGGTGTCCTGTCAGGATACGGATATCACGCCTACCGGTCTGGGCGCTTACGCCAGCCGCCAGACCTATGTAGCGGGCTTCTCCATCCGCAAGACCGGCCTGCTGCTGAGAGAGAAAATTCTGGCCTATGCCCAGAAGCTCACCCGTCAGGCCACCTATAACATGGATATCGTGGACGGCAACATCGTCCGCAACACCGATGGCAAGGTGCTGATGTCCCTCAGTGAGTTGGCCATGACCGCCCAGTATAACCCCAACGATTCCGAGCATATTACGGCGGAGAGTACTTATACCATCCAGAACAACGCCTATTCCTTCGGCTGCACCTTCGCGGATATCGAGGTGGATATCCCCATGTGCAAGGTGACGCTGAAGAATATTATCAACGTCCACGACTGCGGCAAGCTCATCAACCCGGCCCTGGCCGAAGCGCAGGTTCACGGCGGCATGTCCATGGCCATCGGCTACGGCATGGGTGAGCAGCTGCTGTTCGACGAAAAGACCGGCAAGCCCCTGAACAACAACCTGCTGGACTACAAGCTGTCCACCATCATGGATCACCCCCATCTGGCGGTGCAGTTCGTGGAGAATGCCGAGCCCACCTCTGCCTTTGGCACCAAGGCGTTGGGCGAGCCCCCGGCATGCTCCGGTGCACCTGCCATCCGCAACGCTATTCTTAACGCCACCGGCGTGACCATTGACCAGAATCCCATGAACGCCCACATCCTCTTCAAGCGGTTCAGTGAAGAGGGCTTGATCCAAGACTAAGGAGGTACGCAGCAATGTATGATATGTTAGCGCTTTACGAGGCGAAAGACGTACAGGATGCTGTGCGCCTTCGTCTGGAGCATCCCGAGGCCCAGATCATCGCCGGCGGCACCGACGTGCTGGTGCAGATGCGTGAGGGCAAGCGGGCCGGTAAGGCTCTGATCTCTATCCAGAAGTGCGACGAGATGCGGGGCATCTCCATCGACGAGGAGGAAAACATCCGCATCGGCAGTCTCACCAGCTTCACCCATATTACCAACGATCCCATCATCCAGAAGTACATCAACGTGCTGGGCGAGGCGGTGGACATGGTGGGCGGTCCGCAGATCCGCAACGCCGGCACCATCGGCGGCAACACCTGCAACGGCGTGACCTCGGCGGACTCCGCCTCGACGCTGCACGCATGGGAAGCCATCGTTGAGCTGACCGGCGTGAACGGCAAGCGGTACCTGCCCATCAAGGACTTCTACATCAAGGCCGGTACGGTCGACATCAACGTCGCCGAGGGCGAAATTCAGACCGCGATCCTGATCCCGAAGGCCTCGTGGGAAAACACGAAGGGCTTCTACATCAAATACGGTATGCGTAACGCCATGGAGATCGCCACGACCGGCTGCTCGGTCAATGTGCGGCTGTCCGGGGACAAGAAGACGTTCGACCGCGTGCGCATCGCCTACGGCGTCGCAGGCCCCGTGCCCATGCGCGCACCGAGCGCCGAGGCCGTTGTGAACGGCCAGCCCGTCACAATGGAAAATGTTGAGGCGTTCTCCAAGGCCGTTCTGGAGGACATCAATCCCCGTGACTCCTGGCGTGCCAGCAAGGCGTTCCGCAAGCACATCGCTGTGGAAATGGCCAAGCGCGCGCTCATTGAGTCTGTCAAACGCTGCGGAGGTGAGATCTGATGGCACAGTACGCTCTTGTCAAATGCAACATCAACGGCAAAGACGTGGAAAAGATCGTCGACGTCCGCGCAAGCCTGACGGATATGCTCCGCAATGATTTCCGGCTCACATCCGTCAAAAAGGGCTGCGAGGTCGGCGAATGCGGCGCGTGCACCGCGCTCATTGACGGCGAGGCGATCAACACCTGCCTGTATCTGGCTGTCTGGGCCGAGGGCAAGCACATCATCACGCTTGAAGGCCTGATGAACCCTGATGGGACGCTTTCCGACGTGCAGAAGGCCTTCATGGACGAAACCTCCATCCAGTGCGGCTTCTGCATCCCCGGCTTTATCCTGACGGCGACCGAGATCGTCAACTCCGGCAAGGAATACACCGACGACGAGCTGCGCAAGCTCCTCTCCGGCCACCTGTGCCGCTGCACGGGCTACCAGAACATCTTCCGCGCCGTGAAAAAAACCATGCTCCGCCGCCTCGGCAAAAACGAGGAAGCAGAGCTGGTGCGATAATTCCCATACCGACGCCCCTTGTCATGCAGCGCATGACAAGGGGCTTTTTTATTACAAGCGCAGGAAGCTTGAAACGGCGATTGCTGTTTTGGGGATATAAGGAAATCCCCCTCCGGGCGGCGGACTGCCATTCGGAGGGGGTGCTGTTTATTTTTCCAGCTGCTTCTGCACGACCTGCACGATGCGTGCGATCGCGGCGCTCAGAGCCGCATTGACAGCGAATTCCACGAGGAAGTTCACGCCGATGAACGCGACGAACAGAAAATAGACAATGTTCGTGCCGCCCGCGTAGTCCTGCAGAACTGGCTTGAAGACCGTGAGCATCCCGATGGCAAACACGCCGGTGTTCACGACCGGGGCCGTCAGCGCGGCGAGTATGCAGCTGATCGTCTGCCTGTGCCGCAGCGCCTTTGCGACGAGTCCCGCGCAAAGCCCGCACAGAACGGCCTTGCCGACGCACACGACGACGAGCCAGAACGGGCTTGCGACCCACAGGACGTTTGTAAATTCATCCGCGCCCGTGATGCCCGCAATCAGGCAGACGACCCCGAACACCGCGCCAAGCCCGGCTCCCGCGCCGGGGCCAAAGAGGATCGCGCCGACGACGATGGGAACCAGCGTCAGCGAGATCGGAACCGGCCCGATGCGGATGCCGCTTGCGACGGTCTGCAGGACGACGACCAGCGCGGCCAGCAAGGCCAGCGAGGTCAGACGGACGACGGATGCATGGTTTTTGCGATTCATAAGTACCTCCTGCTGTCACTCCGGATATTCCGGATGCAACGCAAATTTATTTGACAGCACTACACAATTACAGCGCACAGCTTGCTTGCATATTTTTCGCCATGCTTCACAAAAATCCTCGGAAATCCACAAAGGATTTCCTCCGGCTTTTGTTTGCCTGGCAAAAAATCCGCTGGCGCAATCTGTACACTGAAATTGTTCCGTGCAGTCATTTTATTTATACTTTTTCCAAATAAAGGATCACGAGATTTCTTCCTCGACCGGTTCGCTGGAAATGGGCGCGCCGTCCTTGATGGCCTGCCACTGCTCGCGCGTGATGAGCAGCTGACGGGGCTTCGAGCCCTCGAACGGGCCGACGATGCCGCGCTCCTCCATCTCGTCCATGATGCGCGCCGCGCGGGCATAGCCCAGCTTCAGACGGCGCTGGAGCATGGAGACGGAGGCCTGTCCGGTCTCCAGAATGACGTCGACCGCCGCCGGGAGCATTTCGTCGCCGTCAGAGCCGTCTGTCTCTGCGGCTGTGCTGCCAGAGCTGCCGGAGCCGGTTTTCCCGCTCTCGGCCGCCTTTTTGTCGATCTCGGCCATGACGGAATCGGAGTATTCCGCTTCGCTGGATGCCTTGACGAAGGAGACGACCTCCTGCACCTCGTCGTCCGTGATAAAGCAGCCCTGCACGCGCTTGGGTTTGCCCTGTCCGAGCGGCGCATAGAGCATATCGCCCTTGCCGACGAGCTTTTCCGCGCCCGCCGTATCGAGAATGATGCGCGACTCCATCGCGGAGGCGACAGCGAACGCGATGCGTGAGGGGATGTTGGCCTTCATCAGGCCGGTGATCACGTCCGCGGACGGACGCTGCGTGGCAATGACCAGATGAATGCCCGACGCACGGCCCATCTGCGCGATGCGGCAGATCGATTCCTCGACCTCCTTGGCCGCGACCAGCATGAGGTCAGCCAGCTCGTCGATCACAACGACGATCTGCGGCATGGGTTCCAGCTCATCGTCCGCTGAGGCCCGCGCCTGCTTGTTGTAGGATTCGAGATCGCGGACGCCTGCGTCCGCCATCATGCGGTAGCGCCGCATCATCTCCGTCACGGCCCACTGCAGGCTGCCCGCAGCCTTTTTCGGGTCTGTGACGACGGGGATGAGCAGGTGCGGAATGCCGTTGTAAATGCCAAGCTCGACCATCTTCGGGTCGATCATGATGAGCTTGACCTCCTCGGGCTTTGCCTTATAGAGAAGGGAGATAATCAGCGAGTTCATGCAGACCGATTTGCCGGAGCCGGTCGTACCGGCGATCAGCAGATGCGGCAGCTTGCCGATATCGCCGATGATGCGGTTGCCGCCGATGTCCTTGCCGACAGCGAAGGACACGCGGGACTTGCACTTTTCAAATTCCGGCGAATCGATGACCTCGCGCGCCATGACGACCGAGACGATCCGGTTCGGTACCTCGATGCCGACAACGGAGATCTTGTCCGGGATGGCCGCGATGCGGACGCCGGACGCGCCGAGGGCCAGCGCGATATCGTCGGCCAGATTCGTGACCTTGGAGAGCTTCACGCCGCGCTGCAGCTCCAGCTCGTACCGCGTGACCGACGGGCCGCGCGTAACATTGATGATATGCGCCTCGATGCCGAAGGATTGGAGCGTGTCGCTCAGGCGCTCGGCGTTCTGCCGCATTTCCTCCGTGCCGTCGTGCGACTGGCCGCTTCCGGCCTTCAGGAGCGACACGGGCGGGAATTCGTATTCCGGCTTCTGCGGCTCCTGCTGGCCGATCTCCTGCGCGATCTGGGCCGCTTCGAGCTGCACGTCCGCCTTTTTGAGCTTTTCCGGCTGCTCCGGGATCTCGACCGGCGGCAGCGGCTGTGCGGCGGGAGCCGGCTTCGGCGCGTCAAAATGGTCGATCACGAGCGGCGGCATCTGGTGCGGCAGCTCCATGGGAATAACGTTCGGCACGGGCGGCGCTTCCTCCGCCGGCGCTTTCTGTGCGTCCGTGATCAGCGCGTCAAACTGCGCTCTGTAATCGTTATGGATAGGCGGCTGCTCCGTCTCCTCCTGGGCAGGCGCCTGCGGCTCCTGCTGCGGTTCGGGCCGGGCCGCTTCGGCGGCCTTCTCCTGCCGGCGGCTGTTTTCCACAAAAACGTCCGGGCGCACCGGCGCGTTTTTTCTGCCCGCGGTCTTCTTCTCCGGCTGCTCCGGCATGGGGGGATCGTCGACCGGAAGGTCAAAGTCGCTTGCGCGGGAGGCCCGGCGCTGCTCCGTGCGCTGCACGTGCTCGATGTGCTTGTTCGCAACGGTATCGACGAGCACCTGCGCCGGGTCCTTGTGCTCGCGCTGCGGCTCGGCATATTCCGCGCGGGGCCGGTTCCTGATGGCCGTCACGATGCTTGCCACCGTCATGTTAAGACTTGTGATCAGGCTCAGCAGCATCCCCACGATCACGACCGCAGCCGCGCCGATGCGGCTGATGAGCGCTTCAAGGAGGCTTGCAAGGCCGCCTGCCAGAACGCCGCCTGCCGTGCCGTCGATGCCGCCGTCCCAGAGCGCGGAAATGACGCTCCAATCCCAGTCCGCGTCAAATTTTCCGCCGACCAGCTGCACCAGACTGCCGATCAGCATGGCCGTCAGGAACGTGCAGGTCACGCGCAGCGCGACGGGCCTGCCGTCGTGCAGGATCAGGATCAAAAAGCTCATGATGAACGAGAACGGCAGGATGTAAAAGCCTGCGCCGATCAACCCCCGGAACACCGACGTCATCAGATCCAGAAATGCCGCGTTCACCTTGAAGCAGCACAAGATCGTCAGCAGCGCAAGCAGGCCGCAGACCGTCGCGCCGATCTCGCGCCGGATGGGCGCAGACTGCTTTTTTGTTGTTTTTTTCCGTCCGCGGGAGGCCGTGGACTTTCTTTTGTTCGCAGAAGCCATGTGACCAAAACACCTCACGAGATCAGGGACAGGATCAGCGTCAACAGACCCGCACCCCAGCAGTAATAACAGAAGCCGCCGAATTTTCCGCGCTGCGCAATGCGGTTGAGCGCGAAAATGGCAAGATATCCGGAGACAAGCGCGGCGGCGACGCCGCACAGATACATCGGGACCTCCGCCCAGTTGATCCCGGCGGAAATTGCCTTTACGAGCGAAAGGAGATTCGCGCCGAGCACGGCGGGAATGGAAAGGAAGAACGAGAATTTGACGGCAAACGTCCGGTCAAACCCGCGCAGCATCCCGGCGGAGATCGTCGTCCCGGAACGCGACAAGCCCGGCACGACCGCGATCATCTGCGCAAGGCCGATGACCAGCGCATCCGAGAGCGTCATGGCCTTTTCCGTCTTGTTGCCGTGGCCGTAGCGGTCGGCGGCCAGCAGCAGAAAGCCCGTCGCGATCAGGGCAAAGCCGATGAAGAACGTATCGTAGAACAGGGGGGCAAGGTAGTCGCTCAGGAACGCCGCCGGGATGAGCGGCAGCGTCGCCGCGATGAGAAACAGCAGCAGCCGCCGCCTTGCCGGGTCCTGCCGCGCGCCGCGCTTGGGCTTTTGCAGGTGCAGCAGCATCAGGCCCTCGCGGCAAAGCCCGCGCAGCTCCGTATGATACGCGAAGATCACCGCCCCAAGCGTCCCCAGATGCAGCAGCACGTCGAACAGCATCTGGTTTTCCAGATCGCCGATGCGCAGGAAGTTTTGCAGGATCGCAAGATGTCCGGAGCTGGAGATCGGCAAAAACTCCGCAAGCCCCTGTATGAGCCCAAGTAAAATGGCTGTCCAATAGGTCATACCAGTTCCTCCGTCTGGAAAGTCGCCGCCCGCACCGGTCGGCATACCAATTTATATTAACACAGATTCAAAAATATTTCCACTATACGTTCGAAAAAAGCGTGTCAAAAAGAATCCGAGCGCTTCCATGTTTTTATGGCGCAATTTGCGGTTTTCTGTTATACTGGATGCAGGAAAACGACGATTAGGGTGTATCTGAAAACTCATGATGTGACCGGCAGCGAGGGATTTTTGCGTTGCGCAAGACATTTTTTCGCAGGAATACTGACGTATTTCAAGGAAAAATGACGCGGCGCACCGCAAAAAGGCCCGCTGTCCGGGTGCGTTGGGAGTTTTCAGATACACCATAGCCCGGATTGCAAATCCCGGTAGGGGCGGACGACTCTGTCCGCCCCTACGAACACTTTGAATATCTCACATAAAAACGACAGAAAGGAATGCAAACTATGATCTATAAGGACTTTCAGGGCTTGAAGCTTTCGCAGCTCGGGTTCGGCACGATGCGGCTGCCGCTGCGGGAGGACAAATCCATCGACGCGGAGCAGGCTGCCGCCATGACGTCGGAGGCCATTGCGAAGGGCGTCAACTATTTTGATACCGCCTGGCCGTATCACGGCGGCAAGTCGGAACTCGTCATCGGCGAAATTCTGAAGCAGTACCCGCGCGAGAGCTTCTACCTGGCCGACAAGTTCCCCGGACACCAGATCGCGCCGAGCTATGACGTGAAGGGCGTGTTCGAAAAGCAGCTGAAAAAGTGCGGCGTGGAGTATTTCGATTTCTATCTGCTGCACAACGTCTATGAAAATTCCATCGCCGTCTACGAAGACGAGCGCTGGAACATCCTCCCGTATCTGCTGGAGCAGAAGAAAAACGGGCGTATCCGCCACCTGGGCTTCTCGACCCACGCGGGCGTGCCCGCGCTGGAAGCGTTTCTGGAAAAGCACGCGAACGAGATGGAATTCTGTCAGATCGAGCTGAACTATCTCGACTGGACGCTGCAGCAGGCGAAGGAAAAATGTGAGCTGCTGAACCGGTACAGCATTCCCATCTGGGTCATGGAGCCGGTGCGCGGCGGGAAGCTGGCGAATCTGCCCGCTGCCGCGCAGGAAAAGCTGCACGCGCTGCGGCCGGAGGCCTCCGACGCGTCCTGGGCGCTTCGGTGGGTGCAGGAGATCCCCGGCGTGACGATGATCCTCAGTGGTATGTCCAACATGGCGCAGATGCAGGACAATCTCGCCACGTTTGACCATCCGGAGCCCCTCAGTGCCGAAGAGCGGGCGCTGCTGCTGGAGATCGCGGAGGGCTTCAAGTCCGCCGTTCCGTGCACGGCCTGCCGCTACTGCTGCGACGGCTGCCCGCAGGAAATTGACATTCCGCAGATGCTGCGTGTTTTGAACGAGCTTCGCGTCGTGCCGTCCACGAACGCGATCATGGCGGTCGAAGCCCTGCCGAAGAGCCGGAAGCCGCAAAGCTGCCTCGGCTGCGGCGCGTGCGCGGCGGTCTGTCCGCAGAAAATCGACATCCCCGGCTGTATGCAGGAGCTGGCGGAGCGCATCGCGAAGATCCCGAGCTGGGCTGAGATCAGCCGGCAGCGCGCGGCGGAGCAGCCGTAAATTATTAAATTATTTGTGAATTCTTCTTTTTCGGGATGATTTTCCCGCCGGCCGTGTATATAATGAATACTTGAAATCTTAAGAGGATTTTCAGAAAATCTTCATATTCGGCAGGTGTTCATTCGTCATGCTCTATGTGTTCCTCGCGCTTGCGCTGCTCTCCGGCTGCGCGCTGACGTATGCCGCGTCCGGCTTTGCCTCGCTTGCGGCTGTGTGGCAGGTACCCGTGTTTTTCCTCGGCAGCTTTCTGGCGCTTGTGGTGCTGTTTCTGCTGGTCGTGCTCGTCTCGTGTCTGTTTGTCGACCCGAAAAAGCTGCTGGAAAAGCCGAGCGGCTATTTCCGGTTCCTCCTCAACGAGTTCTGCCGCATTGCGCTGGCACTGGGCGGTGTCCATGTCAATGTGACGGGGCTGGAAAAGGTCCCGCGCAAGGGCCGCTTCCTGCTGGTCAGCAACCATCGGTTCGCGTTCGACCCCATCGTGTTTTACGCCGTCATGCCGTGGGCGGAGCTGGCGTTCCTGTCCAAAAAGGAGAATTTTTCGATCTTTATTGTCGCACAGGTCATGCGCGAGGTACTCTGCCTGCCGGTCGACCGGAACAACGACCGCGAATCGCTCAAGTCTATTCTCAAGGCCATCCAGTTCATCAAGGACGACAAGGCCTCCATCGCCGTATTCCCGGAGGGCGGAACGAACAAAACGGACGCTCCGCTTCTCCCCTACCGCAGCGGCGTGTTCAAGATCGCGCAGAAGTCGAATGTGCCCATCGTGGTCTGCTCGCTGGTCAATTCCCGCGCAATTCTGCACAATATGTTCCGCAAGCACACGGAGGTCTGGCTGGACGTGCTGGACGTCGTTCCTGCGGAGGAGCTGGACGGAAAAACGGCCATTGAGGTCGGCGAACGCGTCCACGCGGTCATGGAGGCCGGGATCGTCGCCCGTGAGACGGAGCAGGGTCTGCGCGCATAAAGCGTCCAGAATTCTCGTTTCCCCTTTACATCCCGCCGGTTTTCCTGTATAATATACCCCGACAATTTTGAAAAGTGTGGGAAAAGCATGATTGAATTCGATGAATATAAGGTAAAGCTCAATAATATCCGCCCCAAGCTGGACGCGCTGGCGGACTCCCTCGGCATTGAGGCCGCGAAAGAGGAAATCGACCGCCTGCACGCGCAGATCGATTCCGAGGGCTTCTGGGACAATCAGGAGATCTCGCAGAAGGTCATGAAGCAGAGCCGGACGCTGGAGGCCAAGGTCGCGCGATACGAAAAAATGTGCAGCCAGTGGGACGATCTGTATACGCTCTGCGAAATGGCGCTGGAGGACAACGACGACTCCATGCTCCCCGAATTGACCGAGGGCTATGCCCAGCTCGAGCAGGAGATGGAAAACGCACGGCTTGAGACGCTTCTTTCCGGCGAATATGACAATAACAACGCCATCGTCTCGTTCCAGGCGGGCGCAGGCGGCACCGAGGCGCAGGACTGGGCCTCGATGCTCTACCGGATGTACACGCACTGGACCGAGCAGCATGGCCTGACCTACAAGATCCTTGACTATCTCGACGGCGACGAGGCGGGCATCAAATCCGCCAGCATTCTCGTCGAGGGTGAGAACGCCTACGGTATGCTCAAGAGCGAAAACGGCGTCCACCGCCTTGTGCGCGTGTCCCCGTTCGACGCAAACGCCCGCCGTCAGACGTCCTTTGCCGCAGTCGAGGTCATTCCGGAGATCACGGACGATTCCAAAGACGTCGATATCCGGCCTGAGGATATCGAAATGCAGGTCTACCGCTCCTCCGGCGCGGGCGGCCAGCACATCAACAAGACAAGCT